>JADMIO011121711.1_pt1 | contig 22314 bp, 19 predicted proteins | sample 8958161 | NCBI WGS metagenome assembly JADMIO01 (sample SAMN16585339, study PRJNA669376) | soil metagenome | isolation source: Crop rotation soil | place: USA: Cullars Rotation, Alabama | collected 2011 | reverse complement strand
ACAACTTGTCCACGTGGAATTCTAAGCTTAGGATCCCAATGTGCTGGAAAGGAGCAAAGTTCATCAGTGTTGTACTTGGGTATACTGAAGATGTATGGGATTCACTGTTCGCCGCAAGTGGAAGACAATATGTGAAACCAAGACTTGTTTTATTTCGGGATAGAGTAGAATCTGCTTGCGGAATGGCGAGTGCGGCGTCGGGGCCATTTTATTGTCCAGGCGACCAGGAAGTTTATATTGATCTTGCCTTTTATGAGGAATTAGAAAACCGTTTCCAGGCACCCGGAGATTTTGCAGAAGCTTATGTCATTGCTCACGAGATAGGTCATCATGTGCAAAAACTCCTTGGTATTTCAGATAAAATGGACCGGCTGCGTCAGCAAGTGAGCGAGGGCGAGTATAATAAATATTCAGTGATGCTGGAACTACAGGCGGATTTTTTTGCCGGTGTTTGGGCGCATCACGCACAACAAATGAAAAATATCCTGGAGCGCGGTGATATTGATGAAGCCTTAAATGCGGCCAATGCAATTGGTGATGACAGGCTGCAAAAAGAGACGCAGGGATATATAGTTCCCGAATCTTTTACTCATGGTACTTCGCAACAAAGAATGTACTGGTTTAAGAAAGGATTTGATACCGGGGATATGAACCAGGGCGATACTTTCCGAGATCCTTCGCTGCAATAATTTTTAAATTAACCCCAGGTCATTCCAGTGATGCATTGCCATCAATGTATTTCAGGTTGTATTTAAATTGAGATAACCGCCATCCTTTCTCAGTCTTTATCGCCTTCAGATCGTAGCTTCCTGTATAGGTTCGTGTATGGCCTTTTGTAGCTGCTTTTTTATAATGTGCCGCAATAGCATAGCCATAAATATCAGCATTGTTTTGTTCAATGTTGATAAGGTAATGTCCTGCCTGGTGATGAATGGCATCAAGCTCTAAAAAACCTTGTCGCCACATCTCGCAAATTTCAGTCGCGTGTAAATTTTTTCCTTCTCCATTCCCCATGTCACACCAGACTTCATGGCAGAATACTTCGCTTAGTAATCTCTTCCACTGCTGGGCATCTGTATACATAAATAACTTATTCGCCAGCTCTGTCAATTCAATTTTATCAGCAACTTCCTGTGTCGACATAAATGAATTTTTAATAAAATTAGTTCTGTTCTCAACAATGTTACGCCCATTCATTTGCCAAAAAATAAAAGAGGCTGTCTTAAAACTGTTACTTTGCCACCAAGGCACAAAGACGCGAAGAAAATAAAACTCAAAGGTCAAAACTTTGTGTCTTTGGGCCTTTGTGGCCTATACTACAGATCTTCTTGTATAATTAATCACAACAATTTGTTGCGGGCAGGACCAAAGGACTCCTTCAGAGAGTAGTTACCTCAAAATTTGAACCGTTTTGAAAAACAATAACCGATTGAAGAGGCGAATGTTGTTGTGATGAATAGCGAACAGAACGTACAAGTGAGTGTCCAAAGGACTCCTTCGGAGGCACAACAAAAGCTCAATAGTAATTCCAGCGCTCGTAAAATAACAAACAACCAGTACAAAGGACTCCTTTGAAGCAACCTAAATCGCAGAGGTGAATTGTCTTAAGAATCTTATATCATTTTCGCTGAAGAGTCGAATATCGTTGATACCATATTTCAGGAGTGCCGGGCGTTCGATGCCCATACCAAATGCAAACCCGGTGTATTTGTTTGGATCAATGCCGCAATTCTGCAACACGTTTGGATGCACCATACCGCAACCAAGAATTTCAAGCCAACCGGTATGCTTGCAAACACTGCAACCTTTGCCACCACAAAGAGTGCAACTTATATCCATCTCTGCACTTGGTTCAGTGAATGGAAAGTAGGAAGGACGAAAACGAACCTTTACATCGTTGCCATACATTTCCTTTACAAAAAAATAAAGCGTTTGTTTCAGATCAGCAAACGATACGTTTTCATCGATGTATAAACCTTCTACCTGGTGAAAGAAACAATGACTTCTCGCACTCACTGTTTCATTTCGATAAACGCGACCCGGATAAATTCCCCGGATAGGCAGTTTACCCTTTTCCATTTCACGGATCTGTACATTACTTGTATGCGTACGCAACAGCCAGTCCGGATTTTGTTGGACATAAAATGTGTCCTGCATATCGCGGGCTGGGTGGTACTCGGGTAAATTGAGTGCAGTGAAGTTGTGCCAGTCATCTTCGATCTCCGGACCTTCGGCCACAGCAAAACCGAGCCGTTGAAAAATGGAAACAATGCGGTTCCTCATCATGGTAACCGGGTGCCTCGAGCCAAGTGCTATGGGATCACCGGGAAGAGTTAGGTCGGGTCGTGAGTCGTCAGTCGCGAGTCGTGAGTCGGTAGCTGCTTGTTTCAGGTCTTCATATTTAGTTTCAGTAAACAACTTAAAGTCATTCATCACCTGGCCAAATTCCCTTTTCTGTTCGTTGGGAACATTCTTCATCTCTCCCATCAGGGTTTTTACAATCCCTTTTGTCCCCAGCCATTTGATACGAAACTCTTCAATGGACTTTACATCGGTTGCTGAAGACTGAGCTATCTCCTTTTTGTATTCTTCTATTTGCTGTAATAACTGATCCATAAGACGGCAAAAATAAAGAACCAGGATTTAAAGATTTCAAAAGATTTTCAGGAAAAAATCTCCTCATGGCCTCGTCCTTGATTAAAATATTTTTCCTCATAATCCTTCCCTTAATCCTGCAATCATGGTTCTTCCCTATATTGCAGCATGTCTGATTATCTTAATATTTCAGATTTTTTATCCCCTGTCAATTTCAATGAAATTTCCCAGGACGAAGGTTATAGGGATGGACAAATTGGAAAGATCATTTCAGTATATAAAGCTCAAAAATACCCGGCGCAAAAATTTCCCGAGCTTGATGATGCGCAGCTTGTCATTGTAGGGTGCGGCGAGCAACGAGGAAGTGGTTTGATCCATGGCCATAGTGAAGCCCCTGACCTGGTGCGTCGCCAGCTTTATTCATTATACCATTGGCATAAGGATGTAAAGATCGCCGATGTGGGCAATATCAAGGCGGGGTCACTGTTCACGGATTCTTATGCCGCATTAAAGGCGGTTGTTCACGAGTTGATCAACGATGGAAAAACGGTGATCATTCTTGGAGGTTCACATGACCTTACATTGGCACAATATGGCGCTTATATTGAAAATGGAAAAGCCATTGAAGCTTCCTGTGTGGATGCGTTGATCGATCTGAACATTGATTCACCCTTCCGCCACGAGAATTTTTTGATGGAGATGCTCACGTCCGAACCAAACTATATACGCCATTACAATCACCTCGCGTTTCAAAGTTTTTACGTGCACCCACAAATGCTGGAGACAATGGACAAACTGCGATTTGATTGCTATCGCGTGGGCACAGTAAAGGAAACCATCGAAGAGATGGAGCCGGTTATCCGGAACAGCAGTTTACTCAGTTTTGATATTTCAGCTCTTGCCCATGCATATGCGCCGGCCAATACTGTTTCGCCCAACGGGTTAAATGGAGAAGAAGCCTGCGCGTTGATGCGCTATGCAGGCATGAGTCCTAATATCAACAGCATTGGTATTTACGGTTTTGATTCGGGTCATGATAAAGATGAACTGACGGCAAAACAGATCGCGCACATGATCTGGTATATACTCGATGGGAAAAGCCGTGGCCGCAAGGAGGTAGAATTGGATCAGCGGGATTCATTCAATGAATATCATATCGCTTTTGCTGAAGTAGAAACCACTTTTTTACAGAGCAAAAAAACCGGCAGGTGGTGGATGCAATTACCGGATAAGAATTTTATCGCCTGCAGTTATAAAGATTATCTGCTGGCAAGTAGCAATGAGATCCCTGAAAGATGGCTGAGGGCACAGGAAAGGAATTAGCCCCTGTCCCCCGAAGGGGAACTTAGGTTGTAAATCATTAGTTATTCGTTGATGTCTTTGAATGAACAGTTAGTTTATGATTATGCCAGCTCTAGTATTTCATGGCATCGCATGTTGCGTCGCACACTTCGGGTTTCTTTTCATTATTGAGCAAAAACATTTTTTGGAATTTCGCAATAAATAAAATTTCAATCCCTCCCCCCTGGGGAGTTGTGATTCTCGAATAAAAAACTCTTTATGGGGCCCATTATAAAAACCGGGATCTGCTCTTACGGCATGAGTGGAAAACTATTCCACGCACCATTTATTCAAAATCACCCGGGTTATGAATTGACGGGTATTGTTGAAAGACACAATAATGATTCAAGAGAAAGGTATCCTCAATCAAAATTATACCGGTCGATCGATGAACTCATCGCTGATGATTCCATACAGCTCATTATTGTAAACACTCCCACTCACCTCCACTATGAAAATGCAAAGGCTGCATTGATGGCCGGAAAAAATATTGTTGTAGAGAAACCTTTTGCCGTAACGGTGAAGGACGCCGAGGAAATAACGGCGTTGGCCAAACAAAACAATTTATTCATCAGCATATATCAAAATCGCAGGTACGATGGAGATTATCATGCAATAAAAGATGTGATTGAAAAAAAGCTTTTGGGTGAGTTGCGAGAAGTAGAAATAAGATACGATCGTTACCGGCCGATTCCTGCCGGTAAACCTCACAAGGAGGGCGATCTTCCGGGAGCAGGAATTATTTATGATCTCAGTCCACATCTTGTTGACCAGGCGTTACAATTGTTTGGATGGCCGCAGGCCATATTTGGCGATGTTTGGAGAATGAGGGAAAATGTAAAGGCCAGCGATTATTTTGAAATGCTTTTGTATTATCCCATAATGCGCGTAAGACTAAAAGCTACCTGCGTAGCACGCGAACCTTTACCTTCCTATATATTAAATGGTATGAAAGGAAGTTTTCTCCAGCAGCGTTCAGATCTGCAGGAGATACAATTGAATGCAGGAGCTGTCCCTTCGCTGGAAAGCTGGTGCCCATCGCCTTCACAACCCGATGGATTGTTGCATACAGAAATAAATGGTGAAGTAGTGCGAAAAGAGCTTACTTCTACCTCCGGAAATTACATGGGTTATTATGACGACGTTTATAAAGCATTAACCGGCAAAGCTCCGAATCCTGTTCCTGCGGAGGATGGTATTAAAACCATTAAAATAATCGAAGCCGCTTTAAAAAGCTCCAGAGAAGGAAAAATCATTTCTCTCAATTAGTAATTAATAATTAAAAGTTAAGAATGAAAGACACTCTGGTTTCCCTGAGACAATTATTAATTATTAATTCTTCATTATTAATTCTTGCTTCGTGTTCCTTACAGAAAAAGATCTCAAAATCAGCCACACAGCTGGTTTTAAAAGATTCTGCACTCAAAACAGCTCATGTTGGGATCAGCATTTATGAACCGGCTTCAAATAAATATTGGTTCAATTACCAGGGCGATCACTACTTCACACCTGCCAGCAATACAAAAATTCTTACCTGCTATGCCGCAATGAAATATTTGGGTGATAGCCTAGAGGGAGTTTGGAAATGGGAAAATGATACAGCCATTTTTATTATTCCCACAGGCGACCCCACCTTATTACATCCCGATTTCAAAAATCAACCGGTGATCAATTTTTTACAGAAGGTCACAAAGAAAATTTACACAACAGACCTCCCATGGAAAGAAGAAGCATTAGGATCGGGCTGGTCATGGAATGATTATAATGATTCGTATATGGCTGAGCGAAGCCCGATGCCAGTATATGGCAATATTATCAAATGGACACAGGAGAATAATGGTGTTGACCCGTCAGTCGTTTATTCCTCACCGGAAGTAAACTGGAAGGTGGATTTCGATACGGCGCAATCAAATAATTTTTTCGTTCAAAGAAGTCTTGCGGAAAATCACTATACCATAACTGAAGGAAAAGAGAAATTAAAAGAACAGGAAGTCCCATTTGTAACAAATGGTATCAGCGCTGCACTAGAATTGTTGCCTGATACAATTCATAAAACAATTAGACTGGTGACTCCTGGTCAAAGAGAATTTTTAGGCAACCCTGCGCAACTGATGGCTATTCATTCTCAACCTACTGATTCGGTGCTCAAACCCATGATGCATGTCAGCGATAATTTTTTTGCCGAACAACTCTTATTGATGGTCGCCTATAAGTTCGCCGTATCGATGAGCGATGAAAGGGTCACTGACAGTTTATTGAAAACAGATTTTAAAGACTTGCCTCAAAAACCAGGATGGGCAGATGGTTCAGGACTGAGCAGGTATAATTTATTTTCTCCCATGGATCTTGTTTTCATTTTAAACAAAATGAAGAACGATTTTAGCATGGAAAGGATCAAAAATATTTTTCCTACCGGGAATGAAGGAACTCTGACTAACTATTATGTATCGGAACATGGATACATCTTTGCTAAAACTGGAAGCCTGTCAGGTGTCATAGCCCTCAGTGGCTTTTTATATACAAAGAAAAATAAGCTGCTTATTTTCTCCGTGTTGGTCAACAATCATAATTCTTCCGGCACAAAGGTTAGGAGAGCCGTAGAAAAATTTATCGAGAATCTGAGAAATCAATATTAATTATTAAGTGCGATCTGTTCACTCATTACTCATTACTCATCACTGATTTACAAAAACTGAGCGGAAACCAAATATCGCCAGTCATAGTTATCCTTGTCATAAGCACTTGAAGGTTGAATTTTTTTATTTATCACTTCAGGTTTCAGAATTTTTTCATTAATTAATTTCCTCTTTGCTTCGTGGATCATTTCCTGGACCGAAGGCAGTTGCATCCACGACAACTGCGGTGGTTCAAGACCAACTTTATCCGCCCGCCAGGTGATCGATAATGGTAACGTGCTTCCCATCGCTTTTCGTAAGGTCCATTTCGTCCAGCCCTGCCTGATCTTAAAATCAGATGGAAGCGAAAAAAGAAATTCAACCAGTTCATGACTTAGAAATGGCAACCTCACTTCCCTGCCATGTGCCATGCTATTTCGATCCGCATAGCGTAACAATTCTTCGAGGCCGTGGATGCAGGTGTTAAAATACAACACACCATTCAGCGTGAAGATCGTGGGAGTAGTGTAGTAAGCTTCTTTGCTTTGCAGGTGAACAAATTCTTTTGAAAGATCTTCCTGTCTTAACGCATGCAATAAATATTGCCGCTCTAAAAAAACGGAGGCGAAATCTGGAAATAGAGACGCGATGATGTTTTTAAAATCAAATTTTTCGTTTACACCTATCTCTTTTGCTTTTTTCAACTCACCGGTGCTGATCAGTTTTCTTTTCCGGAAAAGCTCCTGCCAGTACCATTTATAATATTTATGATAGCCCGCCAGGATCTCGTCTGCGCCCTGGCCGTCAAGCAAAACTTTTACATTATTCTGATTTGCCAGCTCAAATACCTTACACTGGGGCAATGTTCCTGCGCTTCCAAATGGTTCGTCTTGCTGTTGGATGATCTTTTGAAAAAGCCCCGGGATCTCATTATCACTCACAACAGTTTTAAAAGATTGCAATGAAAAATGATTTGTCACTTCGTCGATATATTTTTCTTCGTTCTTTTCAAAGCCGGGAAAAATTGCGGAAAAGGTTTGAAGTTTGACGTTTGACCGAAAGGACTCCCTTGGAGACGTTTGACATTTTGTGATCGTCGCTGCTATCGAAGAACTATCGAGACCGCCGCTAAGGCTCGTTCCCAAAGGAACATCGCTTCTCAACCTTCGCTTAATTGACGTTTCGAAGAGTTCACTGAATTTTGCAATGGCATCTTCATCAGTGATCTTATCATCTTGTACTTCGACATCTATGTCCCAATACCTTTCAACTTCAATTAAAATATCCGGTTGCATCCTGATCTTTAGGAATCCGGCAGCGGGTAATTTCTTTACTTCATCATAAAATGTTTCATCAGGTTGTGTAGGGTTGTCAGTGTAGCCAATTGTTAGAAAATTAAAAAGCATTTTTTTATTAAATCCTTTTCCCAAATCAATCGACCAAAATGCTTTTATCTCCGAAGCAAAGAGGAAGGTCTTATTGCCGACATCATAGACATAATAAAAAGGTTTCTCCCCAAAGCGGTCCCTTGCAGCAAAGAATTCTTTTTCTTTTTCATCCCAAATGGCAAAGGCAAACATGCCGTCAAATTGTTCGAGGCAATCTTCTTTCCAGCAATCATAGGCAGCAACGAGAACCTCGGTATCCGTTTGCGAGCGAAATTGGTAACCTTTCCTTTTTAATTCTTCCCGCAATTCAACATAGTTATAGATCTCACCATTATGAATTATGGTGTAGCGATCCAGGTAGTGAAAAGGCTGTGCAGCCGCATCACTCAGGTCGAGTATAGAGAGGCGTCGATGACCTAAAAGAACATTGTTGGAGTTATTTTGCCAAAAACCTTCTCCGTCGGGCCCACGATGGGAAAGAGCATTAGTCATTTTTTGCACGTGCTCCTTATTATAGAGATTGGAATTGACCTGTAATATGCCCGCAATACCGCACATGAAGAATAGTTCAAGAATTTAAAAAGTTCCAAAGTTCCAGCCGTTGAAGTTCATGAAACTTTTTGAACCTTTGGAACAATTAAACTTCCGGAACTCTAAAAGTTGATCGGCAATCTTCCTTCTGTGTCATCCCAGGCCATAACAAGTTCTGCACCATTTGTGATTGGCTGAAACACCATGGTGAAGTATTCAAAATCCGTGGAGGTTTTTTTGATCGGGATATTAAATTGCATAAGGTCCTTTGTTGAATCGATCTTCAAACCCCATGTATAAAGATCATTGTTTAAAATGACTGTCCATTTATCCTGGTAGGGAATGCAATAAATGACATATCGACCGGCATTAACTTTTTTATCCTGGATGGTTACGTTTTGAAAGAATTCTATTTCGCTTGCCTCGTTGGCGCCCAGTCTCCAGCGTTCACCATATTTAAGGAGGTTCCCAAAAATGGTACGACCCTGCCTGTGAGGACGACTGTAAATAACCCGCATAACAGGTGGTGTAGTGATCTCATGGGTCATTTCCCGCTGGGAGTAGTTCACTGGAAAATAGCTCATGTCCATCGGCGAAAGATCAATGGTTGCGTAAGGATTTGCAGGCGGTGTATGAACGATCGCCGAATCCGGTTTTTTTTCTGTTTGATCGGAATTCTTTTCACTTGTATCAGTGCACCCAATAAACAGAATGCAACCAAGAAAAGTACAGGCAAGCTTGGTCATTGAATTTATTTTAAACTGATCGGCAGGCTGGCTTTTGTATTATCCCAGGCTATGATCAAATTACACCCGGAATCTGATTTTTCAAATGTCATAACCAACGCTTCCACCGCTTCATTCAATTTTTGGACCGATACCGTTGTGCGCAATACGTCCTTTTGTTCATCATACTTAAATGCTCCCCATGTGTCGTTATCCTTGTTCAAAATGAACGTCCAGCTTTCTTCCATCGGAATAGCATACAACGTATAGCGGCCTTTCTCAACTTTTTTATCACCGATCTTTACAGTTTTAAAAAATTCTATTTCGGTGGCTTCATTTGCCCCCAGGCGCCAAACCTTCCCGTATTCAACAAGCTCACCAAAAATAAGACGTCCATTTTTTTGCGGGCGACTATAGATAACCCGTGCTATCGCCGGCTCCGTTACCTTGTCCTGGATCTTCAACACGGGATAGTTAGCCGGGTAATAGCACATATCCATTGGCGATTTATCAACGGGTGGCAGATTATTGCTTTGAGCCTTACCAATTAAAACTGAAATGATCAAAAAGGTCAGCAGAGTGATTTTTTTCATGTGGTGAATTTTTTTAAGAAAGAGCAAAAATAAATGTTTGAGGTTGCATCGAAAAACAGGTGTAAGGCATATCTGAAGTTATAATCTTAAAAGATCATCGTACATTCTGTAAGCAAATGATTTTAGATCAGGGAAAAATACCTTGTACCATTCCCGGAGGGTTTTATAATTTTCTTCAAATAATGATACGGCCGTGTCGCTTTCTTCAAGATATCGGGCTCTTCTTACAAGACCGCCAAAGCTTAATTCCGTTCCCGGCACTGTGGAATAGTTGAATAACCAGTCCTGTTGCTTCATATAAGGGAACATCCTTGCAAAGCGCTCCGGCAAATATTCAAAATGGGCTTCGAGAATACGATAAACCTTCTCTGAAAAATTTCTTAAACTTTCTGTACTGAATTCATTTGGGTCATTGGCAAGGAAATGATCATATACGACGTCTATAAAAGCGCCGCTATATAAACGATAAGCCGGGCTGAAAATAGTCTTCGCGAGCCTGGTGGCTTCATGATCATCGGTAAATGTATCAATGGCCCGGTGAAGAGCGATCCCTTTTTGAATTCCTTCGGGGTAATCGAATTTCTTTTTACCTTTTACAAAATCACTAATGAGGTTGCCCACTAAAATTTCTTCATGATCAAAAGATAAATATGCGTGCGCGAGATAATTGATAGTTGCTGTTTAATTTTTTGGATTGATAAAATTAATTATTTCATCAGTCAGTTCTTTCATTACCATTAGATCAGGGTTACTATAAGCTTTTTTATTTGCATCGATATCACCCGGTTCTACTTCCTTTAGTACATGATTCATTCTTTTAATCATGACCAGCTTTGCGTTGGGGTTTGCCTGCTTTAGGCTTACTGCATCTTTTTCTTTTACCTGCAGATCATTGGTGCCTTGCAAAACCAGGATACTGCATTTTAAGGAAGAAATGATCTTTGCCGGGTCATAAGAAAACCAGGAGATGATATATGGCTGTACAGAAGGCCTGAATGCGGCAAGCAGGGAAGGATTGACCTTTTTTACCAAATGACCTGCCTCCAGGGAATCAATGATCGTGTAGCTGTCCGCTTTTTGTTGTTCCGGCAGCGCAGCGAGTTGTTCTTTTAAAATATCTCCCGCTTTTCTTCCCGTGCCTGCGATACTGATATATCCTGCCGGGTTCACTCTTTGTGCAAGGGCCATACCTATCAATGAACCTTCGCTATGACCGGCAATATAGATCTGTTTATAACCCGCTTTCTCAAGATAACGGTACAGCTGCTCCGCATCATCGATCATGTCGGAAAAGACAAGACTGTCTTCCCGCATGCCTTGTGCGAGCCTGCTTTTTCCGATCATTCTTTTATCATATCGCAAGCTTGCAATACCGCTTTGAGCCAACACTTCGGCTATTTGCAGTAAACAATTATTCTTTCCGGGTAATGCAGGACTATTCCCATTCCTGTCTGTCGGACCCGAGCCCGCTATGATCAATACAACCGGAGGCTTTTGCGTACCAACCGGGTTGTAAATAGTTCCACTGATCGTTGCATTTTTCACCGGTACACTTATCTCGGAGGTATCGATCTTTTGACCCTGCGCCTTTACTATGAATAACATCGCCATGAAAACAGTAATTGCTTTCATACTTCAAGATTTATTGGTGGTGTGTTTTGAACGGGTAAACATCCGGTATGAATAAACGGTCGGGATTATTACCATTATGAGCACAATACCCATCATCACAAAAACCATGATGATAGGTTTGATAAACAAAGCGAGGACAGCGATCAAAATTCCACCCGCAAACCAAATTTTACTGGCCAGCAAATGAGTGGCTTTCCAGTTGTCTTCACTTTCCAGGGCCCAAGGCAGGCGGAAGCCCGCAAAATAATTCGGTTTAATGCTGTGCAGAATATTTCCCATATAGGCTAAAAGCAAGCCTATCATCACTAACATCAAATTCAGCCCAACGGTGCGTTGTTTCACCGTCCAGCTTAATATTATTATTGTGATACAACTTATAAAAACCACAACGACCATCGCAATTTTTAAAAATATACCCGCCTGTTCCTGTACCCTTCTTTTTGGATCTATTTTATAAATATTTGTCAATAGCAGGTATACCAAAATAGAAACCACGGTACAGACCGCTGGCCAAATTAATACCTGGTTCTTTGGACCATACTTATCCGGAGTACCGTCGATACCAAAATGTGCGGGGATGCTTTCAGGCAGGCTGTTCCAGATACTCAACAGGTATATCCAGGGGACGATGGTAATTGCCAAAACAAATGTCCATCGAAGCAGCGTATGTTTTCTCATATTTTATTTCTTTTTTGATTTGAATTGAAGAAACCATTTCAGGATTTCATCGACCACGGTTGTGTTCAAAGAGTAATAAACAAATTGTCCTTCCTTTTCTGATACCACCAACTTTGCCTGTTTCAGCAGGTCAAGGTGATGTGAGATACTGGGAAAGGAAATATGAAACTTATCGGCTATTTCGCCGGCGGTCATATCCTTTTGCTGCAGCAATTCAAGGATAGCCCGGCGGGTAGGATCATTCAGCGCTTTGAAGATTATATTCATGTCAATAATTCGACGTTTGTATATTTAGACAAATATCTAAATAATAATTCAAACCTCCAAGGAAAATTTTTTTAAAAAATTATTTTTTGTTCTGAAACCGCACATAGGCCAGATGAATGGCCATTAGAAATGGCGAGCGGTCACAAGTTGCCTCTACTGTTAACACCAGTTAACACTCACCACCATTAGTCATAAATCAATTGACATGGGGTGTAACCTAAAATATCTTTGGTGCGTCATACATTTCAAACAAACGAAAAAACGACATAAACCAAAAAAATTATCAATTATGAAAAAGATTATGATGATGCTGGCACTGGTGCTCACAGTAGGTACAAGTTTCGCTTTTACTGGCGAGGAAGCAATCAACAAACAGGCTTTAAATGCTTTTCAAAAAGAATTTGCCGGCGCAACAGAAGCAGCCTGGACGGTGGGTGACACTTATTATAAAGTAACATTTTCACTCAACGATCAAAAGCTTTTTGCTTATTATAATATGCAGGGAGATTTCCTGGCAGTTACCCGCAATGTTTCATCTCTGCAATTGCCACTCAATCTGCAAACAAGTTTAAAGAAATCATATAATAATTACTGGATCTCGGATTTGTTTGAAGTTTCAAACAGTGACGGAACAAATTACTATGTTACGATGGAGACTGCTGATACAAAAATTGTTTTGAAATCGGCAAACGGTACCGATTGGTCAGTTTATCAAAAAAGCAAAAAAGCATAAACCTTAGTTTTGGTGTGTGGTAAAAATAACCCCGCTCTCACCATGGTGAAGCGGGGTTTATCTTTTTTAAACAAGTTCAACGGAAGGTATCAAAAGCGGACAGTTATTGTATCATAACCGAACGTCTTTACGCTACATTCTCCTGTATTCTTAACTCAATCGTTAATTACCTTAACAACGGTCTCCACCAATCCAAATTCACTTGCCAACAGCTGTAACATACAATAGCTTTATGTCGTCAAACAATAAGGTCAGAAATTATTTAATCATTAAACCTTAAGCCATGAAAAGATCGATCATAGTATTCTCAGCAATACTGATAGTAATTACTGCAACTGCATTTGTAGGAGCAAAACCAGGAGGCAATCCTGCAGAAGCAACATTTCAAAAAGAATTTAGCGGAGCAACAAATGTAAAATGGACTGAAAGCAAGGATGTTATTTCCGCAAGCTTTACCCTGAGCGATTCCCGTATCATTGCCTATTTCACTACTGAGGGTGAGCTGCTCGGCACAGAAAGAAATGTTTTATTCAACCAGTTACCCTTAGCTGTGATAAGGGAGATCAACAACCGTTATGGAAATGCCCCGATCTCTGATATTATTGAATATACCTCGGGCATAGACACCTTTTACGGCATGTATGTAGACACTCAAACAAAACATTTAAAATTAAAGATCTCATCTGAAGGAGATGTTACGATACAAAAAAGAACAAAAAAATAGTCATCCAGCATAAAACTGTTTGCCAGCAGTCAGGCATACAGGAAAGTCCCCCGATTTATCGGGGGACTTAGTTTTTTGCCTCACCCCCTTTGAGGGCGTCTCAAAATATTAGAAAATTAAATCTCGCGCAACGGCGCTAAGACGCAACGCCTGGAAAAATAGTCCGCAATTCTTCGCGACGTTGCGCCTTTGCGAGAAATAAATAACTTTCAGACGGCCTTGTTACCCGGTGACTTAAGGACGAGAAATCTCTTACTTTTGCGGCCTACAATTTTTTGTTATGAACAAAGGGCCTATTTCACAATTTATCCAGCATCATTACCGTCATTTTAATGCGGCTGCATTGGTAGATGCCGCAAAAGGTTATGAACAACATTTGCTTGATGGCGGAAAAATGATGGTAACACTTGCGGGCGCCATGAGCACTGCAGAACTTGGAGTGTCATTAGCCGAAATGATCCGCCAGGGAAAAGTTGATATCATCAGTTGTACAGGCGCCAATCTTGAAGAAGATATCATGAACCTCGTCGCGCATAGCCATTACAAGCGCATCCCTCATTACCGTGATCTCACACCGGAACAGGAATGGGAATTGCTCGAGCAGGGATTGAACCGTGTTACAGATACCTGTATCCCCGAAGAAGAAGCATTTAGAAGGATACAGCACAATATTGTGAAACTTTGGAAAGATGCCGATGCAAAAGGTGAAAGATATTTTCCGCATGAATTCATGTACAAACTTTTGCTGAGCAAAGTGATGGAGAAAGATTATGAAATAGATACAAAGGATAGCTGGATGATCGCTGCAGCGGAAAGAAATTTGCCGATCGTGGTGGGTGGATGGGAAGACAGCACGATGGGAAATATTTTTTCTTCTTATATCATCAAGGGCGAAATGAAAGCAACTACCATGAAAAGTGGTATTGAATATATGGTGTGGCTGGCTGATTGGTACAGAAAAAATTCTTCAGGCAAAGGGATTGGGTTCTTCCAGATCGGTGGTGGTATTGCCGGCGATTTTCCTATTTGTGTCGTGCCGATGATGTACCAGGATCTGGAATGGCATGATGTTCCTTTCTGGAATTATTTCTGCCAGATCAGTGATTCAACAACATCTTATGGTTCCTATTCAGGCGCTGTGCCCAACGAAAAAATTACCTGGGGCAAGCTGGATATAAAAACTCCAAAATACATTGTAGAAAGCGATGCGACGATCGTAGCTCCCTTGATATTTGCCTGGATATTGGGATGGTGAGAACGTGAATCGTCAATCGTGAATCGTGAGTTGATTGCTCCGCATCTCTGTGCCTCTGTGTTTGTCATCCTGAGCTTGTCGAAGGATAAACCACGAGGACAAACCAGGGATCATTGGGAATAAAAGCCGGAAAGAGGGGCTCTTTCATTTTACAAGTCATTTTATTATTTTGTGCGCAATGCCTGGCCTTATCCGCCTGAAAACAATTCTGACCCGTGAAATGATCTGGTTCATGCGGAAAGCCGTGCAGCAAACTAACTGTTAGAATTTAGATAAATGCAGATCTTATCTGCACTGAACCAGCCACCGCAATGAGAACAATTCTCTCATTTTTATTTCTTTTTATATTTTTTGGAGTATCTGCCCAAACAAAAAAACCCGTCCGCATAAATGAAGTTCCTGTCATTGGTCTCGTTGGAAAGGCCAATACGGATACATTAAGCGACTTACAGAAGTACAAGACCGGGTCGTCAACGCAACATCAGCGAACCCTCCAGGACCAAAATCTTTGTGGAGTGACTGCTTCTTTTTCACCCGGGGTCGATTCTTTTTTTGCTGACAACACAAACATAGCATTTACAAACACCTCAGTGAATGCAACCAGTGTTCAATGGTTTATTAACGGCTTCTACTTCTATACTACTACGAACGACTTAACTTATTATTTTCAACCGGGTCTTTACCAGGTTTCGCTGGTAGCCAGTAATGGCAACTGCAGTGACACTTTTAGTGTTCTAATTGTTTGCAGTGGGTATTCACCCACTAACGATCACGCGTATTACGGCAGCCTTGGGTTATTAGACAACAGCGAAAAAGCTACCTGCATCAGTCCGGCAAAAGACGGCGGACTTATTGTTGGTGGCAATACGGATTACAAAGCAATACCCGGCAGTAACTCCAATGGTTTTTTGGTCAAGCTAAAAAAGAAAAATTGTATCGAGTGGTCAAAGATATTCATGAACTCAATGATCACCGGCACATGTCCGCTCCGCGACAGTGGTTTTTTGGTTTGTGGATCCACAATAGGAGATTACAAGAATTTTATTCTGCGGACAGATAAGACAGGCGCTCCGCTATGGGCAAAGACCTACGACTTCGACCTCGCACAATTCATTCTAACAGGTATCCGGCATGTTTATGAAATGAGTGATGGAAGTTTGGTAGCAACAACGAGTCCCTTTTCAAACGGCTTTTCCATCATAAAAATGGATGCACAGGGAAATGTGCTATGGGACCGTTTTCTTCAAAAAGAAATACAGCAGTTTGATTATACCGTTTCTACTTCGATCCTTGAATGGAAAAACGCTTTATATGTACTTGGTAATTTCAAGATACCGGACACTTCGATCATAGATACAGGTCCTTTTAATAGTTTCTTAGTTAAGCTGGACCCTGGCAGCGGTCAGACGATCTGGTCAAAAATGTACCAGAATCCAAGTCATAACCGCTCAAATTTTTTCCAGGATCTTCAACCTCATGAGAATGGCGGTTTGCTGTCAAGCTCTCTCAACTATTATACATTGGGCGGAGTCGATGTATCTCCAAGTTTTCAATGGCTGGATACCAGCGGCAATATTTCCAAATGCATTTCATTTACGCAAAATCAATATGTGCCTAATTTTCCAACCATGTTGAGTGCCGGGGTGTTGCCGGGAGGCAATGTCCTTTTTCAATTCAATGCACAAGAGACGATCAACCTGCAGCCCGGCTATATTAATCACTCTTATTATTTGAAAGTAGCCGATAGTTCTATTCTATTCCAGAAAGAACCCTCTTATGTCGTCCAGAGAGAAGCCGCAGGAAGTACTATCGGTACTTTCAATGGGGACGGCCTAGCTTCGATCGGCACTGGTGAATCTCAATTAATGCCGTGGATCATCTATTCTGAAAATATAAACTTTTCAAAGCAGGATTCTACTGGTGAGAACGACTGCACCAACGCCATTACATTGTTTCAAGGTCATGCTTTTCATCTCGACCAGCTTCCTGTAATATGGGCAAAGAATATTTCGCTGGGTGTAAAAGGCGATCCTTATTCCATTCAAACCGGCGACATCTATTCACAAATTCGATCGACCTGCCCAAATTATATTGACTCCTGCGCCATCTTAAAGATCAGCGGAGAACAATCATTATGTAGTCTTAGCGACACCTATACTTATAAGGCCGGAAGAAACAACAAATGCGGCCAACCAGTGGAATGGGATTACGAAGGACCTTTAAATGTTGTGAAGCAAACCGATTCTTCTTTGACTGTTCGCTTCAACTCGTTTGGAATGTATAAGATATCGGTTCGATTGCGAAACAGTTGTAATCCGGTGATGGATTCGCTTTTCGTTATCGTGGCTTCAAAAACTGCACCGTTGAACCTGGGACCGGACACTTCCTTATGTCCCAATAACTCTTTTGTACTGCATGCTTCACCTTATTTCTTGTCTTACGAGTGGCAGGATGGAAGCGGTGATTCCTTATTAACCGTTTCTTCGGCTGGCAGTTATTGGGTCAAGGTGATAGATTCATGTGGCAATACGATCAGCGATACTATAAAGGTTACAACAACCACTGCTATTCCTATTAACATTGGCCCTGATAGAATAAAATGCAATGAAGACACTATTCACCTGGAAGCGCCCGCGGGTTTCATAAATTATGTGTGGAGTAATAATTACAACATCAGTTCAACGACTTCTCAAAACGTAATTGTTAATCCTTCTGTTGATACCTCTTATTATATCAAAGCAGAGAAAACGCCCGGCTGTTTTGCGTTTGACACCCTTCGAATAAAAGTATATCAATCATCACCGATCGATTTGGGTACAGATAAAAGTTTTTGTTCAGGCGATAGTGTCGTCTTTAATGCGGGGCCAGGCTTCGCACAGTATCATTGGAGTACCGGCTCTTCAGGTCAACAGCTGGTTGTATTTTCTACCGGCATTTATTCAGTGATGGCAACCACGACGGAAGGATGCAAATCGTACGATACCATAAGAGTAATGAATGTTTGGTCAAACCCTGTTGTTGTGCTTGACGATGACCCGAATCTTTGTATCGGGAGCACGAGGCTTCTGCAACCCGGCAATTTCATCTCTTATGAATGGCAGGATGGAAGTACAAATTCATCATTTGTTGCCAGCGATCTTGGTACTTATTATGTCACTGTCACAGATAACAATCAATGTAAAGGAAGCGATACGGTGCGCATCACCACATTGATGCCGCTGCCGGTGGGTTTTTTATCTTCTGATACTTCCATTTGCAATTATGGCAACCTGGTACTAAAACCATCAGGCGATTATAAAAATTACAAATGGATCGATAACTCAACTTCTTCATCGATCACCATTACTGCTCCTGGAATTTATTGGTTGCAGGTGACCGATGTGAATAATTGCACAGGTAGAGATACAATTATTGTAAGTCCCAAAGAATGTTTAACAGGGTTCTATATTCCAAATGCCTTTACTCCAAACCAGGACGGAAAAAATGATTTCTTTAAGCCGTTTATTGGTGGAATTGTAAAACAATACCAGTTTACTATTTATAACAGGTGGGGACAAATCGTATTTACCAGTAAAGACCTGCACAGAGGGTGGGATGGAAATTTCGGTGGTATAAAGCAAGATGGCAATGTGTTTGTGTGGATGTGTACCTATCAGTTAGACGGCCTGCCCGCAAAGACTGAAAAAGGAACAGTTGTTTTGATCAGGTAGCACTCCATTGATCTTTGCATGACGTCAATCGTGAGTTGTACACTCGGTGCATCTCTGTGCTCTCTGTGCCTCTGTGGTTACATTTTTTACCACGGAGACATAAAGTTCACGGAGGAACACAGAGAACAAAAAGCCGGAAAGACTCCCATTTCTTCCCGGCAAACGAAACGTAGAAACAGTAGTTGGTTTTAATTGAATCTTTTATCCGTGAGTCGTGAATCGTCAATCGTGAGTTAACCCCTCCGTGCATCTCAGTGCTCTTTGTGCCTCCGTGGTTACATCTTTACCACGGAGAAACCCGGAGATTATCAGTCAAGACTCTTCAGCGTGACATACTTTTCCAGCTTATCATAATTAAATCCTTTCGATCTCATATCCTTGATCCATTCAGGAGTAACACCCATGGCCTTTACTCCCATGATCTCATCGAGGTCAATGTTTTTAAATCCAACAGATTCAAAACTCTTAATGTACTCAGGAGTTATGTTCTGTGCTTTTAATCCCGTCAGGTTATCAAGGTCGGTGACCTTATATCCCGCAGCCTGGAAGCTTTTTACATACTCAGGTGTAATACCCAATGCCTTGAATGCAACAAGGTCTTCAGGTTTTACATTTTTATATCCAAGGTCAGTAAAGCTCTTCATGTATTCGGGAGTTACATTCTGCGATTTCATTCCAACAAACTCATCCGGCTTGATATCTTTAAATCCCAGATTATACCATCCCTTTACATACTCAGGAGTTACGCCCACGGCTTTGAACGAAACCAATTCATCATGTGGAATATTTGTAAGACCAACTGCTTTGAATGAATTGATATATTCCGGGGTGATGTCCATGGCTTTAAAACTTACAATATCATCAGCATCGTCATCTCCTCCCTTGCCATCTTTTCCTTTCATCTGCCGCACAGACTCGATATATTTTTTGTCGATGCCCTGCGCCTTGAATGAAACAAGTTGGTCGGCAGTAACATTTTTATAACCTGCACTCCGGATCTCTTCAATATATTTTCCATCAATACCCAATGCTTTCATTGACACGAAGTGTTCCAAAGACTCATCTTTGAAACCTGCATTTTTAATAGAGCGTAGATAAGCCTGGTCTATTCCCAGTGCAGCAACAGGTATCACATCGTCCTTGTCAAGGTTCGTATATCCCTCGCTTTTCAGCATGGTAACAAATTCTTTTTTGATATTGATAAAGAAGAAAGCCATCTGGTCATCCTCGTCCAGGTTTTCTTTCAGTTCTTTATTCATGTAATCAACATAAGCCTTATCGGCAGCGAACTTGTAAGTTCCCATCCCGGTATTGCCTTCAAACTTGCCTGTCATTTCCATCTTACCTGCTTCGCGGGTAATGGTAAATGTGCCCGATGTTCCTTTTGGCAGAGTTCCAAGATCTGCTAATTTGAAGGTTTCTCCACTGTATGAATGGTGATGAGAGTCATTATCATCATCCATTTTCTCATCGCTGAAACGGATATTCACTTTATCATTTTTGATCACAGCAAACCAATAGCCTTCGGTTTGCATTCCATGTTCATTGTTCTTCTCATGTTTTTTTTCGGCATTAGTCTCATTTTTTAAATTCTCCTTATCGGTCTGCTGACCATAGGCAACCGGCTCATTCAGCAGGCAGGCTAAAAATGCTAAGACAGGCACGAGGAAAAAATATTTCCATGCCGTGTGCAGATTTGATCTTTTACTGTTCATCATGGCTATACGTTTTTTAAGAATTGACTGGTTATAATTAGTGGTTAGACTCAAAGGGAAATGTGGTGCCGATACTTTCATCAGGCTAAGCTGGTAACTCTTCTTCTCAACCTGGTTGTATTTCATCAGTTGATCATCGGTTAAAAATTCAAGATTGCTTTCCATTTCGCGGCGATAGATCCATGCAAATGGATTGAACCATTGAAAGATCAACACCAACTCGGCGAGAATAATATCAAGAGTATGTCTTTGTTCAATGTGAATTTTCTCATGTAACAATATCTGGTTATAAGTATCCCATTCATATTTTTCAGGGTTAATAAAAATATTGTTCCCAAATGAGCAGGGAGCTTTATCACCACTTACTTCAACAATGCGATATTTTCCATCAATGATCACGGGATTGCGATAAGCACGCCAGAGCAATAACACCACCTGGAAAAGAAAACTGATGGCAAACACACCCACGCCAAACCAATAGAACCAGAACAACCAGGTCATTAATTTTGAAAAAGAAAATCTTGAAGAATCAACACCGGTTGCATGGGAAGATGGTTGAGCCGAGTTTCCAGTTGCCTGTTCCGGGTTGCCGGTTACTTGTTGCTGGTTGCCGGTTACTTGTTGCTGGTTGCTGGTTGTTGGTTGCTGGGTACTAGTTGCGGGTTGCTTATCATTAACTGCCGACTGCTGACTACCAACTTCCGACTGATTCACGTTTGACGTTTCACGTTTCACCTCTGGCGTCTCACTACTCTTCCGCAACGAAAACTGTTCCGGAACCTGCAGCAAAGGCAATGCAAAAGAAATCGCCAGGCAGGTGATCAGCATATAGCGATTCACTTTATAAAATGTCTCGCGGCGCAGCAAAAGTTTGTAAAACACCAGGCAGGTGCCGAGTATCAGCGCAACATTGATGATATATGGGAGTATCATGATTTATCTGATTTGATCATTTCAAGAATTTCTTTCAATTCCTTTTCGGAGAGGTTTTGCTCTTTGGCAAAAAACGCCAGCATGCGTGGATATGAGTTATCAAAATATTTCTGCACGATATCTTTCATATCATGCTTTTGATATTCCTCCCTCGAGATCTTTGGAAAATAAGAGTACACATTACCAACAGCCTCATGATCCAGGAAACCTTTCTCCTCAAGGATCTTTACAATAGTAGCGACACTGTTATAATGTGGTTTCGGATCAGGCAGGTGAGGAATCACTTCTTTGATAAATGCCTTCCCCAGGTCCCAGTACACCTGCATGATCTGCTCTTCTCTTTTAGCGAGTTTCTTCATACTCATTCGTGTAATTCGTGATAATTAGTGTCATTCGTGTGATGTAATTCGTGCTCGCCACAAACATACTACTAATTAATTAGTAGACAAACTAATTTTTTAGTAGTAACGAGCCCTATTGACTTTTTCTTTTCAGGATCGGTTCATTTATAAACAGTTAGCTTGAGTAAAAAAATTATTAGCTCCGGTATTGCCTCACCCTTCAGGAAGCGATTTCTTCATTTTTCAAGAAGCAACTTCGTTGCCCTTTACCACTGTTACGTCGCCTTTAGGACTGTCGTCTCGCCCCTTTAGGAATAATTGCCTCACCTTCTATGGAGTTATTGCCTTCGCCTTTGAAGAAGTTATTGCCTGCCCTTAAGAGTTATTGCCCTCGCCTTTGAAGAAGTTATTGCCTGCCCTTCAGGAATTATTGCCTCGCCCTTTAGGAGTTATTGCCTCGCCCTTTAGAAGTTATTGCCTGCCCTTTAGGAGTTATTGCCTCGCCTTTCAAGAAGTTATTGCCTCGCCCTTTAGGAAT
>JADMIO011430576.1_pt1 | contig 22316 bp, 20 predicted proteins | sample 8958161 | NCBI WGS metagenome assembly JADMIO01 (sample SAMN16585339, study PRJNA669376) | soil metagenome | isolation source: Crop rotation soil | place: USA: Cullars Rotation, Alabama | collected 2011 | reverse complement strand
GGCCGCGACTTCAAGTCACGTGAATTCCAAGCTTCGGATCCCACTGTGCTGGAAAGGTTTCGCCTGGATGAGCTGAAACTCATGCACCGTTTGCGGGCTGTCCTTCACATCCTTGTAGGGCGAACTCTCGACGATCTGCTGCAAGAGGTCGATGCGCTCGCGCGAGAGCGGGTGATCGCTGATCAGCGGCTCGTTGTGCCCATAGGTGATCTCCGCTTCCATGCCGGCGAACTTGTTGAAGACCTCCAGCATGCCGCGACCGGATTGGTGCGTCGCCCGCAGGTACTTCTGGCCCATCTGATCGGCGGTCGCTTCCTGCGCACGGCTGAACTGGAAAAATTGTGCCCGCGCCGCCTGCTGGCCGAGCGCAATGATTCCCATGCCGGCCTCGCCGCCGCCCATGGCGACGGCCGCGGCCCCCAGCGCGATGCCCAGCAGCATCGGAATGGCGGCTTTGCGAATGGCGGAGGAATCTCTCACGATATGACCGCCGGCGATGTGGCCGGTTTCGTGCGCCAGAATCCCGATCACCTGATTGGGCGTCTTGAGCTGAAGGAAAGTGCCGGTGTTGACGAATATGCTCTCGGCTTCGCCGGGGACAGGACTTTGCGTGGCGAACGCGTTAATCTCGGGATCGTTGACGAGGTATATCTTGACGGAATGCGGATCGATGCCGGCGGCGACGAGAATGGGATCCTCGTAAGCGCGCAACACCCGCTCGATTTCCGCGTCGCGGACGATATCGATTCCCTGCGCCCAGGCAGTTTGGCCTGCGCCACAGAGGGCGGCCAGCATGGGCGCAAAAAAGAGCACAAGCCGGAGCGGCAGCGCTACGCGCTTTTGCGGCAGCATGGAGGTTCCGTTCTCCCGTTCAGAGCGCCCCCTCCCGGAGAAGCCTATGGGCAGAAGGCACAGCAAGGTCAAGCGCCGGCATTGGGACAGACTTTGCAAGCTATACGGGACTTGCATTCTGAGCGGCGATGAAATTTTCACAAGGAATGCATGAGGCCCCTATCACACCCGACCTGTTGGTCCGGGCTTATGCCGCCGGGTTTTTCCCGATGGCCGAGCGTCGGCGCGATCCGCACATCGTCTGGGTATCGCCGGAAGAGCGCGGAGTTATCCCGCTGCGCGGCTTTCACGTGCCGCGCCGGCTGGCGCGCACGGTCAAGAGCGATCGCTTTCAAGTGCGAACGGACACCAGTTTTGCGACCGTGATGGCCGCGTGCGCAGAATCGGCCCCCGGCCGCAGCGAAACCTGGATCAATGACGAGATGATCCGATTATATTGCGCGCTCCACCAAACAGGGCATGCACATTCGATCGAATGCTGGCGCGAGGGCCGCCTGGTGGGCGGGCTTTATGGCGTGCAGCTCGGGGCAGCATTTTTCGGCGAGAGCATGTTTTCGCGCGAGCGCGACGCGAGCAAGGTCGCGCTCGTCCACCTCGTGGCGCGTCTCATTCGCGGCAGTTTCGAATTGCTGGATGCGCAATTCCTGACCGAGCACCTCGCACAATTCGGCACGATTGCCCTTCCACGTAGCGAATATCTGGAGCGCCTCGGGCCGGCGATCGCGCGGACAGGGGAATTCTATTGCCCGGAGCCCTCAGGCAAATCAGGCAGTTTCTCGTTGGCCGTAGCGTCCGGCGACGTGGGCTTGACCGGCGCCGTCGAAGCGACAGTCGGCGCCTGCTGGCCGGGCTGGTTGGTTTTGCAGCTGATCACCCAAATATCGTAGAGCGGGTGCTCCATGCCATTCAGCGAAGGGCTGGACGCCAGCATCCATCCGGAAAACACCTTCCGCTCCGGCTCGTCGGGACGGTGATCCATGATCTGAAGAAATGCAGTGGTTTCCGGCGTTTCCGTGATTGGTGTCGAATAGCAATACCGCGCCGTGATGGTCAGCGTCGCATATTTCACCGGCACCCCGATGGGCGCGTAAATCGTCGATGCGCGCGCGGTGATTTTGTCGAGCCCTCGCAGGATCACCATCCGCCTGATTCCATCCTTGCCGGGAATCGCATCATTGACGGTCAGTTGATGGGTTCCGGGGCCGGACGCGGAAGACCCAGGCGCCGCGACCGGCATCAGCACGCCGGCAGAAGCAACAATCGGAAAGAGATACCTGGTCTTCATGGATGTCCTGAAGCCGGCGGCGGCGCAACGGACGGCTGCTGCGGCGGCGGGGAAGCCGGCGGAGCGCTCGTGCTCGCACTGCTGGTGTTGCCGTAGATGGCGCGGCCGATCAGGCCCATGATGTCGACCGACCCCTGCGTGTTCAGAATCTGCCCGCCTGACGCCAGATTCTTCAGGCTGCCACCTGGCTGGATCGACAAATAGGAATTCCCCAGAAGTCCCGACGAGGTCACCTTGATGGCCGAATCGTCGGGAATGGGAACCTGGCTGTGGATGCTGAGGTGCACGACGGCGAGATACGTCTTCGGATCGAGATCGACTGCCGACACCGAGCCCACCTTGATTCCGTGCAGCCGCACATCGGTGCCCGCGGTGATTCCATCGGCGCTGGAGAATCTTGCCTCGAGCGGATACCCGGAGAAGCCGCCCGCAGTGGTGCTGGAATAGACGAATGCCAGGAATCCGACCGCGATGACGATCACCACCGCGCCGATCAGCGTTTCGACTGTGTTGTTGTTCCGCATCCGCAGTTCAGCTCATTCCGGCGACCAGGCCTCGTAGTCGGCCGTGGTTGGTGCCCTTTCGCCACGCGCGGCGAGACTCCCTTCCGGCCGGTATGCCAACGGCGTGCCGGAGAGGTTCGGCACATACTGCCTCTCGAAAAATCTTGGCGTTAGCGGGGCGATCATTGGCGGTTCACGAAAGGTGAAGTGCAGCCAGCCATGCCAGTCCGGCGGAACGCGACTCGCCTCGACAGTGCCATTGTAGAGCACCCAGCGGCGGCGGCTGGTCCTGTTTTGATAGTAGCGGTTGCCGAACTCATCGGCCCCGACGAAATGGCCATACAGCGCGGTGGCGAGCAGCGTCCCCCAAGTGGCGCCGCGCCACCAGACGAACAGCATCAGGAACCACTGCTTCATCCGCCTGCCAGATTTCGAAAGCGGGGCGAATATAGAAGGCCCGAACGCTTTTCCAAGCCATTGAACGCCGCGCCACGGCGCATGACGCAAATCCACAGGGCGCTCACAAGATTGTTCGGACTGTGCACGAAAAATTTCTTGGATGGATGACCCACCCCGCTTGACACCGGCCATTTTGCAGGAGTTCGGCACGGCCCAGCGCGGGCAGAATTCGGTGGGTAAGATTCCGTTTACCACTTTTCTCTTGCAGCCGGGCCTAAAGCGTATCCATACTTGGTACCTGTCGCTCGCCGCGACACAATATCTTGGCGGATGCGGGCTCCGGCATCCGGGAGGTGCTGATACTTGCGCCTGCCGGAACGAACGCCTGCTCCCGCCCGGCGACGTCAATTAGGGAGGTCCCCCTGGGGCAACATGCGTATTCGGCGCCATTTCTCAACAGACGGCCAGTCGCCCTATGAGGGCATCGGGTTTCGAGCGGCAGCCAGCGAGATCCGCAATCCGGACGGCTCCGTTGTTTTCCGGCAGACCGACATCGAGGTGCCGGCGGACTGGAGCCAGGTCGCCTGCGACGTGCTGGCGCAGAAGTATTTCCGCAAAGCCGGCGTGCCGGTGAATCCCGAGCCGGTGCCACAGGAGGGCGTGCCGTCCTGGCTCTGGCGCCGGAAAGGCGTGGACGCAGAGGCCACCGGTGAGAATTCCGCAAAACAGGTGTTCGACCGGCTGGCCGGCACGTGGACCTACTGGGGCTGGAAGGGCGGCTATTTCGATACCGAAGGCGATGCGCGCGCTTTCCACGACGAGCTCTGTTTCATGCTGGCGACGCAGAAGGCGGCTCCCAATTCGCCGCAATGGTTCAACACCGGCCTGCACTGGGCCTATGGCATCGACGGGCCAAGCCAGGGCCACTACTATGTCGACCACCTCACCGGCAGGCTGACGAAATCAAATTCCGCCTACGAGCATCCCCAGCCGCACGCTTGCTTCATCCAGGGCATTGCCGACGATCTCGTGAACGAAGGCGGAATCATGGATTTGTGGACGCGGGAAGCGCGGCTGTTCAAATACGGCTCGGGCACCGGCACGAATTTTTCGAATCTCCGGGGCGAGAACGAAAAACTGTCCGGCGGCGGCAAGTCGTCCGGGCTGATGAGCTTCTTGAAGATCGGCGATCGCGCGGCCGGCGCCATCAAATCGGGCGGCACCACGCGCCGCGCGGCCAAGATGGTGATTGTCGATATCGATCATCCCGACATCGAACAGTTCATAGAGTGGAAGGTCATCGAAGAGCAGAAAGTCGCCGCGCTGGTGGCGGGCTCCAAACTCGCCGCGCAGCATCTGAATGCCGTGATGCGCGCTTGCATCAACTGCGAAGGCTCGGGCGACGATTGCTTCGATCCGAAGAAGAATCCAGCGCTGCGCCGCGAAGTGAAAGCCGCGCGGAAAGCAATGATCCCGGACAATTATGTCGAGCGCGCCATCGCCTTTGCGCAGCAGGGTTACAGCCAGATCGAATTTCGCACCTACGACACGGACTGGGATTCGGAAGCCTATCTGTCGGTTTCTGGCCAGAACTCGAACAATTCGGTGCGCGTGACCGATGAATTCCTGCGTGCTGTCGAGAATGACGAGAACTGGAATTTGACTCACCGCCGCGACGGCAGCGTCGCGAAACCTTTGAAAGCGCGCGAGCTGTGGGATTCCGTTTCGCGCGCGGCCTGGGCCTGCGCCGATCCCGGCATCCAGTTCCACTCCACGATCAACGATTGGCACACCTGTCCGGCCGGCGGGCCGATCCGCGCCTCCAATCCGTGCTCGGAATACATGTTCCTGGACGACACCGCCTGCAACCTCGCCTCGCTGAACCTGATGGCGTTTCGCAAGGAGGTGGACGGCAAAATGGTCTTTGACGTACCGGCGTTCGAGCATGCCGTGCGGCTGTGGACCATCGTGCTCGAAATTTCGGTGATGATGGCGCAGTTCCCGTCGCGCGAGATCGCGCAGTTCTCCTATGACTACCGCACTCTGGGCCTTGGTTACGCCAATATCGGCGGCCTACTGATGGCGGCGGGCATCCCCTACGATTCCCGGGAAGGCCGCGCCATCGCCGCGGCGATTTCCGCGGTGATGACTGGCGCGTCGTATGCCACCAGCGCCGAAATGGCCGGCGAGCTCGGCGCCTTTCCGGAATACGCGGCGAATCGCGAACCCATGCTCCGGATCATCCGCAATCATCGCCGCGCCGCGCATGGCCAGGCAGATGGGTACGAAAAACTCGCCACTCTGCCGGTACCGCTCGACCATGCCGCGATCGCACAGGAAGAGCTTTCCGCGGCCGCACGCAGGGTTTGGGACGATGCACTCGCCATGGGCGAAGAGTTCGGCTTCCGCAACGCCCAGGCCACCGTGATCGCGCCCACCGGCACCATCGGCTTGGTCATGGACTGCGACACCACCGGCGTGGAACCCGACTTTGCGCTGGTGAAGTTCAAGAAGCTGGCCGGCGGCGGCTACTTCAAAATCATCAACCGCTGCGTGCCGGAAGCCCTGAAAAGCCTCGGCTACAGCCAGGCGGAGATCGACGACATGGTGGCCTATGCCGTCGGCCACGGCACGCTGGAAGGCAATCCGGACGATGTCACCCATGCGCGCCTGCGGACGCTCGGGTTCGGAGAAGAGGAGATCGGCAAGATCGAAGCGGCGCTGGAGTCCGCCTTCGATATCCGCTTCGTGTTCAACAAGTGGACGTTGGGCGAAGCGTTCTGCGCCGAAACCTTGCGCATTTCCGCGGCCAGACTCGATTCGCCCGACTTCGATATGCTGAAGACGCTCGGTTTCTCGAAGGCCGAAATAGACGCCGCCAACCTCTACGTCTGCGGCGCGATGACCCTCGAAGGTGCGCCTCATCTCAAGGAGGAACACCTGCCGGTGTTCGACTGCGCCAATGCGTGTGGCCGCATTGGCAAGCGTTCGCTGTCGGTGGAGAGCCATATCCGGATGATGGCGGCGGTGCAGCCGTTCATCTCCGGCGCCATCTCCAAGACCATCAATATGCCGAACTCCGCCACCGTGAAGGACTGCGGCGAAAGCTACATGCTGTCGTGGAAGCTGGGCCTCAAGGCCAACGCACTCTACCGCGACGGCTCGAAGCTGAGTCAGCCGCTCGCCTCGCAGGTGCTCGCCATCGACGATGACGAAGATGACGATCTGCTGGAGCAGCCCGCGGCGCAGCGGGCGACGCTCGTCAGCGAGCGCATCGTCGAGAAGCTGGTGGAACGGGTGATCCACCGCGCCGAGCGCGAGAAGCTGCCGCATCGCCGCAAGAGCTACACGCAGAAAGCGGTGGTCGGGGGTCACAAGGTGTATCTGCACACCGGTGAATACGAAGACGGCCGATTGGGCGAAATCTTCATCGACATGCACAAGGAGGGCGCGGCCTTCCGCTCATTGATGAACAATTTCGCCATCGCCATCTCCATCGGCCTGCAATACGGCGTGCCGCTGGAGGAATTCGTCGACGCCTTCACCTTCACCCGCTTCGAGCCGGCGGGTCTGGTGATCGGCAACGATTCCATCAAAAATGCGACCTCGGTCCTCGATTACATCTTCCGCGAGCTGGCGGTGTCGTATCTCGGCCGGAACGACCTCGCTCATGTCCCGCCGGCGCATGACGAGGATCTCGGCCACGGCGACGGTGGCAGTAAGCGGGAAGTGCCAAGCGAAATCGCACAACGCCTCGCGCGCGTCGCCTCAACGGGCTTTGTGCGTGGGCAGCTCAGGCCATTTGTCGGCCGTGGCAGCGCGGCACCGAAAATGCTGGTGATCGAAAACACCGAGATCGCTACGGAAACACGCATCGAGGTGTCGGAAATCGCCTCCGAGCCGGAATCTATCGACGACGAAATGGAGCAAACCTTCGAGGCGCAGATGCGCGAAATCCGCGGCGAAGTGCTGAAAGCTGCCAATCCCGTGGGCGAGATCGTGAGCTCGATCGGCGCCACGCTCGCCGTCGCCCGCGCAGTACAGCTCAAGCGCGCGGCGGAAGCGCGCATGAAGGGTTACGAAGGCGATGCCTGCGGTTCCTGCGGGAACTTCACGCTCGTGCGCAACGGCACCTGCATGAAATGCGACACCTGCGGCTCGACAAGCGGCTGCAGCTGAAAGGACGTGTCATGGCCAGCAAGATGGTTGATGTCTTCGACAACTCCGGAGCCAAGCTGTTCACCTACTCGATTGCCCTGGAGGGTGCGGGCTGCCTCGATGCCGAGTTCGAGGAGGCGGCGCTGATCCTCGCCGAAACCTCAGGTGCGCTGGCAAGAGGGGAAATCATGCAGCTGCGTGCCTGCTGCGACACCGCGGACGAAGTCGTGCCTGAGCCGGCTTCAGAGTTGCCGCAGCCGAGGCGCCGGAAGGGCACGATCGTCAGTCTGGTCAAGCACCGGATGAAGCGCGCGCATGTGTGGGCGATACGCGAAGGTCGCTGGCGAGCTTCATAATCCCGCGCTGAAATACCATCTCCAGCGCGGTTGGGCAGCGCCCTGCCTTTCGGCGGCGCTGGCGATTTGCACCGGCCGGCCAATGGCAGCGTTAACTGTCTCGCCTTCCTTACCAGCGCAAGATGGCCATGGATGGCAGCAGAACCGCTTGGTGATAGAAAGGGCGCGGGGCGATGACCATGGCGTTTCTCTCCTCGTTTCTGTCCGGCCGCGATCTCGTCTACCCGGAATCGCTGCACGAGCGGCTGGCCAAAGTTCCGTTTCTTTCCAATCTCGGCGATGCGGCCATCAAGCGTCTGCTCGCCGAAGCCAATTGGTTCAGCCTGCCCGGCGGCATGATGCTGGAGCGCACAGGCGAGAATTACCGCGCGCTTTTTCTTGTTCTCACCGGCTGCCTCGGCGTGTTCATCACCGATGCGGACGGTTCTAAACGGCTGGTAGCGCAGGTTCCGGCCGGAGAAACCGTCGGTGAAATGACGCTGATCTCCGGAGAACCGCCCTCCGCCCAGGTCGTTGCGCTCCGCGATACCGAGCTGCTTCGTATCAGTGCGGCCGGCTTCGAGCAGCTGATCGCCCGCCATCCGAAGGTGATGCTCAATCTGATGCGAATTCTCACGCGGCGATTGAATGACACGACGCGCCAGAATTCCGATCGCCGGCGGCCCAGAACCTTCGCCATGATTCCCCTTCAGGAGGGGCTCGGCGAGGAGCCGATCGCCGACAGGCTCTCGGCGGCGCTTGTCGCCATGGGCGCACGCTCGGGGGTGCTGAATGTTGCGGAGGCGGAACGGCCGACCGAATGGCTGAACAATTTCGAAGCGTCGCACGATTTCGTTTTCTATCGCGGCGACCTGCCGGACAGCCCCTGGGCGCATCTCTGCCTGCGCCAGGCGGACCGCGTGTTTCTGCTCGCCCGCGCCGACCGGCCGCTGCCGCTGAAGCCCCTGGACTTTCCCGCTTTCAAGGAACGTTCGTCCGGCTTACCGGAACTGCTGCTGCTGCATCCCGAATCGCACCTCTACAGCCTGCCGGAGCATTTCGCCGTCCACAGCGGACTGTTCGAAGGGCACCATCACATCCGCAGCGGGCAGCCGGAAGACATCCGGCGGCTTGCCCGCTTCGTCGCGGAGCGTGCCGTCGGCCTCGTTCTGGCCGGCGGCGGCGCGCGCGGCTTTGCCCATATCGGCGTGATCAAGGCCCTGACGGAGGCAGGCGTGCCCTTCGATCATCTGGGCGGCACAAGCATGGGCGCCATCATCGCCGCAGGCCTCGCCTGCGAATGGGGCATCGACGAGTTGGTTGCCCGCATGCGCGAAGCGTTCGTCGATACCAATCCGCTTTCCGACTACACGCTGCCCCTGATCGCGCTGGTGCGGGGCAAGAAGGTCTCCGACCTGCTGCACGAGAACTTCGCAGAAATCCGAATCGAGGAGCTGGCAAAGCCCTATTTCTGCGTGTCATCCGACCTGACAACCGGACGCATCCACCTTCATCGCGATGGCCTGTTGTGGCGGGCCTTACGGGCGAGCGTCTCCTTGCCGGGCATCCTGCCGCCGGTCACCCATCATGGCCATCTCCTGGTGGACGGCGGCGTGATGAACAATCTGCCGGTGGACATTATCGCCCAGCAGGCAAAAGGGCCGATCATCGCCTCCGATGTGACCGGCGAACTGGACCTCCACGTGAGCGACAGCCGGTACGGAGAGCGGCCTTTGTGGTGGCTGGCCTGGCAGCGGATGAGCGGAACGCCTTCGATCGTTTCTATCCTGATGCGCTCGGGGACGGTCGGGTCGGAAGCCCAGCGCCGGCTGGTCCGCGAGCAGGCCGACTTCCTTTTCGAGCCGCCGCTCGAGGACGTTGGTTTGCGCGATTGGAAGAAGTTCGACCGCGCCATCGCCGAGGGCTACGCCTACGCTGCAGCAGGCATCGAAAAACACGGGGTACCGCTCACCGATATCTGGACGGAAGGGCCGGCTGTTGCCCTCCCGCGGCACCCGGCCGTTTAGAAGAGAGGGACGGGACAAACTTTCTACGCATGGCAACGGTTGCTGTTGCAGTTCGCGTGGAGACGGTGTCTTAATCGCCGCATCAGATCGATCAGGGGAGACAGTGATATGGCGGCACGCAAGAGCGGGCGTAAAGGCAGCAAGAAGCGAAAGGGTTCGTCCGCGGCGAGAAGCCGCAAGACGGCCTCCAAGGCGAAGAGAAAGAGCACGCGCACATCCCGGACTGCGCGAGCGACGAAGTCGCGGAAATCCCGCAAGTCGTCTTCCCGCGCTGCCGCGAGCCGCAAGAAGGCAAGCGCGAGCACGAGAGGCGCGTTGAGACGCGTGGCAGACGTCGCGACGGGCGTGGCGCAGGTCGCATCCGGCGTGGCGGTTGTCGCTTCCGGAGTCGTTCGCCAGCTCGCGAGCGGCGGATCGGGGGCGCAACAGGGCCGCGGCAGGCGCCGGTCGCGCAGTACGCCTGCGCCAAGCGAGCCGGGTGGCGGCGAATCCGGACAAGGTTCAGCCAGCACCTAGACCTTTCCGCAAGGGAAGGAGGTCGGCGAATTCGGGTTCGCGGTTTTCCTGCCGTGCCCGGAAAGTTTCGTACATGTCGGTTTCCGGGTTGTACATCCCGGCCTGCCAGGTGGCGATGTAATCGAGACCGTCGGCGATGCTGTGGTCGCGGGCATAGTTGACCATCACCTTGCTGCCGTGCACGGCGAGCGGCGATTTCTCTGCAATCTCGCGTGCGACACTCATGGCATGCTCCAGCATCGCTCCCTGGGTCGCGAAAACCTCGTTGACCAAACCTAAGTCCCGTGCGCGCCTCGCCGGCAGTCTGCGGCCCGAATAGGCGAGCTCGCGCAGATATCCCTGCGGCAACAGGTGGCACAGACGCGGGAAGGTGCCCACGTCTGCGGTCATCCCGAGATTGATCTCCTGAATGACAAAGAACGCGTCCTCGGTGGCGTACCGGCAATCGCAGGCGCTCACCATATCTACAGCGCCACCGACGCAGCCGCCCTGAATCGTCGCCAGCACTGGCATGCGGGCGCGATCCAGCACATTGAACGATTCCTGAATATCGAGCACCGCCTGCCGCAAATTGGCGCGAAGCCGCCCACGCTCTTCCTTCGAGGCCGCCGCGGACGTGCCGACGGACTGGCCCTCCATAAACACCGACAGATCCATGCCGGCAGAAAAATGTTTGCCTGTCGATGAAATGACGATGACGCGTGCCTTTGCCTCGGCATCGATGTCCCGCACGATCTGGGGCAGCTCGCGCCAGAACTCCGGCACCATGGTATTGAGGTCATCACCGCGCTTTAGACGCAAATGGGCGATCCTGTTTTCGATCTCCAGATCGAAGCACCGGTAACTCATGGGCCCCCTCCGAAATTCTCCGCGCCCAGAGATACCACGCGCAGGGCACTCTCAGCACCCTTGTTCCCCGGCGATGTTCGGGGGTCTACTGCAAGCGGTCTGAAAAAAGGCGTTCCATATGCCAATCGACTACGACAAGATCATGCAGTTGAAGCTGGAGGGGCAGCCGTTTCAGTACAGCGAGTGCGACACCATGTTGTACGCTCTCGGCATCGGCTTCATGCGGGATCCGCTGAACGCGAAAGAGCTGCCGTTTGTTTACGAGAACGGCCTGCGCGCGGTGCCGACCTTGGCCACGGTTCTCGGCTTTGCCCGGTCTGTGGTCGGGCAGACCGGCGTGAATTTCCTGATGCTGGTGCATGGGGAAGAACGCCTGACCCTCCACAAGCCCCTCCCCCCTTTTGCGGACGTGGTCGCCGACGAGCGGATTGTCGGCGCGTACGATAAGGGCAGGGACAAAGGTGCGCTGATCGTGGCCGAGAAGGTCATCCGCGACAGTAAGACCGGCGAGAAACTTTGCACGGTGGGCGCAACGATGTTTGCCCGCGGCGATGGCGGATTTGGCGGCCCGAAGGAGGGAGCGCCCGAGCCACATCCCATTCCCGATCGCGCACCCGATCTTGTGCATGAGGCGGATACGCGGCCAGACCAGGCATTCCTGTATGCGCTTTCCGGCGACCGCAATCCCCTCCACCGGGATCCGAATGTGGCCCGGATGGCGGGCTTCCCGCGGCCCATTTTGCACGGCCTGTGCACCTACGGCACGGCCTGCCGCTCGGTGCTTTCGACGGTGTGCGACTACGATCCCGTCCGGATAACCGGTTTCGACGCGCGCTTTTCAGCCGCCGTGTTTCCCGGAGAAATCATCGTCACCGAAATGTGGGTCGACGGATCCGTGCTTTCGTTCCGCTCCCGGGTAAAGGATCGCGATGTCATCTGTCTCAACAATGGCAAATGTATGCTCAGCGGCTGATCCGGACGCATTGGAGCACGCCAAATATCTCCTGCGGAGCGGCAACGCCGCCGAAGCGGCCGCTCTCCTTGGGCCATTGATCGACCGCGGCGGTGGTCTTTTTGCGCGGCTTCAGTTTGCGCGCGCTCTCTCGGCATCCAACGCTCGCGAAGAGGCGCTGGCGGTCGCACGCGACACCGCACTGCTGTTTCCCGGCGTGGCCGTCGCCGCACTGGGCCTGGGCGAGACGCTTTTGGCTGCCGGTCAGCTTCCCACCGCGATTGCGGAAATCCAGCGCGCGCTGCGCATCGATCCGAATCTGAAGGAAGCCAGGTATCTGCTCGGCAAGGCGTGGCTGGAAGCCGGGGAACCGGAGAAGGCTTTACAAGAACTTCAGGCAATACCTCGCACCGAGTCGCCGCCGGGGCTTCCGGCGCTCCTGGCCGAAGCGGAGCAAATGCGCCGCGCTGCACGTTCGGATGCGCGGTATGTGCGCCACCTCTTCGATCAATTCTCGGCGGACTACGATTCGCGGATGCTAAGCCAACTCAGTTATTTGGCGCCACAGATCTTGCGCGAGCTCGCCGCGCCGGTCATGTCCGCCGTCTCAGGGCATTCGCTCGATATTCTCGATCTCGGATGCGGTACCGGCCTCGCCGCGGTCGCGTTCGCCGATCTGGCCCGCCGAATGGACGGGGTCGATCTTAGCCCCGCGATGATCGAGAAAGCGCGGGCCCGCAGACTCTACGCCGAATTGACGGTTGGCGACATCGAGGCTCTGCCGCACCGGAGCGCATGCGATCTGGTCCTCGCCGCCGACACAGTGGTATACTTGGGCGATCTGGCGCTCTTGTTCGCCTCCGTCCGCGACGCACTCAGAGCCGGCGGATTTTTCCTCTTTACGGCCGAAAGGCAGGAGGGCGAAGACTTCGCCCTCGGCCCGAAGCGCCGCTGGCGCCACTCCGAAAATTATCTACGCCACATAGCGCAGGCATGCGGATTTGAAACGACCGGGATAATCGGTTGCACGCCCCGCAGCGAGGCCGGTATGCCGGTCGAGGGCCTTGCCGTGGCTCTGCAAAAACCGTTCTGATCCTGCGCTCCCAAGGGCGGCTCAGCATGAGTATCAAAATCGGGATTCTCATCTTCGACGATGCCGAGGAACTCGATTTCGTCGGACCATGGGAGGTGTTCACCATGGCGAACGAGGTTTCGGCGCGCGCCGGCCGCCAGAGGCCGCACGACGTAAAGCTCCTGGCCGAGCGCGAGGCAACGGTCCGCTGCGCCAAGGGAATGCGCGTGCTTCCCGATGTTACCATCGAGAAGTGCGAGAGGCTGGATGTTCTCCTCGTCCCGGGAGGTGTCGGCACTCGCCGGGAAGTCGGCAATGCGGCTTTATTGTCCTGGATCGCGGACGTGACGCAGACATGCCAGTGGATCACAAGCGTGTGTACCGGTGCGCTGCTGCTGACGGCCGCCGGGCCGGCGCGCGGCAAGCGCGTCACGACTCATTGGGCCTTCGTCGAGCAGCTGCGGGCCCGCGGCGAAGCCGCCGAAGTGCTGGAGGGCGTGCGCTTCGTGCGCGACGGTCAGGTCGTGACGGCGGCGGGCGTCTCTGCCGGAATCGACATGGCGCTCTGGCTAATCGGGCAGCTCCATGGCCCACCGTTCGCGCGCGCCGTTCAGCGGGCGATGGAATACTATCCCGCGCCGCCCTATGCCGCGGAGGCGTGAAGCCCGCGACGATCCAGCCTTTGTCCCCCCATGCTGAATGTGCTCTGATGTCCACAGTGAAGGAGATGCAGTATGCACATTCGACTGGGCGTTCTGGTTGTAGCTTCTATGGCCATGCCAGCGCCGGCACTGGCGCAATCCTGTGCCGGCGAGCCGATCGCGCCGGCGTTCTCTTCGGCGGCCGACATTCAGCACGCCAGCCCGGTGGCAGCCGCAGCCGCAAAACATGACGCGTTTATCGAGATCAAGAACTGGCAGCGCGACCTGAAGACGTATCGGGATTGCCTGACTGGCATAACCAACATGGACAAGCGCCAGGTCGTCGGCCTCGATCCCAACAAGGATGCCGATAAGATCGCCCGGATCCAGGCGGAAGCAAAAGCCGCGACCCACGAATTCGATGCCACCGTCGATATGGAAGAAAAGGTGGTCAACGAATTCCATGCGATCCAGGCGGCGTACTGCGCCCGGAACGATGTCGACAAGTCGAGCTGCCCAAAATAGGTGTATAAGCTGAACCGAGTGGGGTGAGGCGGCGAATCGCCTTACACTCCGCTCCATGCTTTCCAGCGGACAGAACCGCGGTAAACGGCGCAGCCGGGCGCGCAGCTTCTCGCGCGCGGAAATCCTGCAGGCCGCCCGGCGGGTGGCCGCGCGCGTCGGTGCACGGAAACTCTCCCTGCGTGGCGTTGCGGCAGAAGCGGGATTCGCGCCCGCCGCGCTGTATGGCTATTTTCGCGACAAGAACGAGCTGATGCTGGCGCTCGCCGCCGATGATCTTTCCGGGATCGCACATGCCATGCGCGAAGCCGCAGCGCGCCAACCCGGCGGTCAGTTCGCGGCGGCCGTATCGGCGGCCCTCGAGTTTCTCGCGAACACCGAAACCTTGGCTGCGGCATCCGGGGTCATGGCGCCCGGCGAGAACGACAGCGACATGGAACGGCTGTTCAATGGCCGCTTGATTGCAGCGCTCACCGCGCTCTCTGCGGCGGCGGGCTATCATGCCCGCAGCCGCGACGCGCAGGCCGACGTCGTATTGCTCGCGGCCGCGCTGACCGGACTCGCCATGCTAAGGCGCGCTGGGCGGCTCCAGGCGCTGGGTTTCTCGGCTCATGAAATGCTGAACCGTGTCGAGATTCACTTCTCGAGAACGAAGGAAGCGGCCTGAGAAACCGTGCCGCTAACCGCCTCGGACACTCCGGGGCGAATTCCGTGCATCAGATCGAGCGTTTCAGCCATGCGCCGGATCTCGTCCCTCACCAGTTCAGGATGTTCCATCGCAAGGAAGTGGCCCGCCTTCGGCATGCAAATGCGGCGCGTGCGTCGATGGGCTTTTGCAAAGCGGATTGCTTCCTTTTCGGGACAGGCTCCGCTCTTGCCACCGTGCAACAAGGTCACCGGACAACGGATGCGCGGCGCCAATCGGTCCAGCCGCGCGGGCGCGCACCGATAGATCTCCGCCTCCCACACTGGCGGGCAGGCGAGCCGGACTGCGCCATCTGCCTCTTGCAAAAAGCCGCCTGCGATATAATCACGAACCATCTCGTCGGGCCAGGTCGCGAAGATTCCGCGGCCGCAATAAGCCTGGAAGGCGGCCTCGCGCGAATCGAACCTCTCCCGGCGCCGTAGCGCGCCTTGTTCAAGGTCGTTCTTGGGCTGCATGCCCGCCACTGCCAGGGCGCGTTCCCGAAGCGGAACAGAGAATAGGACCGGCTCTATCAGAACGAGCGCGCGCACGCGGCTTGGAAATTCCGCGGCCGCCATAAGACTGGTGACGGCGCCCATGGAATGGCCGGCCAGAATGAGCGGAGAGGCTTCCTTGGCTTGGAGAAAATCGAACAGATCGTTCCGAAACACCGCCCAGCCACGCGCAAGCCCCGGGCGTATCTCCAATGTCGTGGAACCGTGGCCGCGGGCATCGCTCGCGATGAGATGGAAGGTATCCGACAGCGGCTGCAGAAGGGCCCGATAAGTGTCGCTGTTGAATCCGGTCGCATGCGCGAAATGGACGGGCGCCCCCTCTCCCATCCATTCGAGATACGACACCTCGCCGGGGGCGAGCGCCGCTTGCTTGCGAACGGGCTCGATCATGCCCACCATTTGCGCGACCGGTGCCGCCTCGTAAAGTGGAGGCGAAGCACCCGAGGCATGAACTGTCGGAAATCGCCGATAGGAGATCTGACATGCGGATCGTGGAATTCGACGAACTCGCCGCACTGGCGGGCCAGGAGATCGGCGTGTCCGAGTGGGTCGCAGTCGATCAGGAGAGGATCGACCAGTTCGCCGATGCGACCGGCGATCATCAGTGGATCCATGTCGATCGTGAACGCGCAAAGCGGGAGCTGCCCGGCGGCAAAACCATCGCGCATGGCTTTCTGACGTTGTCACTGATTCCCATGCTGGCAGCCAAGATCATGCGGGTCACCGGCGTTTCGCGAGGCATCAATTACGGCCTGAACCGGGTGCGCTTCACGGGCATGGTGCCGGTGGAAAGCCGGGTGCGCGGACGGCAGAAGCTATTGTCCGTAGAGCAGCGCGGCGATGCGACCCAGCTGATTAGCGAATTTACGATCGAGGTCGAAGGTCACGAGCGCCCTGCCTGTGTGGCGGAAGCCATCGGGCTGCTCTACCGGTAATATCGGTTGCAAGCGCAATTTTCTTTCGGAATCGCATAGAGGTTTGCAAACTTGCATTCTGGCGGCCCCGGATTTCTCACGCTATATTTGCGGCAGATGGGGTGTCCATCCTCGGCCAACGGCCGATCATCACACAACCTGAGGGAACTCGAGAATGAAAACGCGTTTCGCGTCGCTGGCTATGCTCGCGACGTCCGTAATGGCGCTCTGCGCCTTCTCTGCATCGGCCAATGAGGCCCAATGGGGCGGTGCAAAGCCCATGTTTGGCGTCATTCCGGCCAATGCGCCTTGGCATGCCGCAACCGTAAAGGCGCAGAAAAGCCGCGCGCCGGCGGCCCAGATCACGCAATGGAATGGCGGTTTCACCGACCTGACCGGCCGGGCGATCACCTTCACGATGATCGGGACCGATCCTTCGAGCAGCAATGCGCCGACCATCATCCCGCTCGAGGTCGTGCCGTCGGTGTTCACGTACCCGTCCTTCGGCGGTGCGACGTTCGATCCGACGAAGGACAAGTACTCCGATGGCGAGACGGTGATCGACAACTTCCTCAACTCGCCGCTGCTGAAATCCAACGTCAGGTTCAAGTCCGGCGGAAAGCGGATGGGAAAGACCCAATACATTGACGCCTATCAGCGCGGCAATTTCTGGGGCAAGAACGTCAGGGTGAATACGAATTACCATGTTCTTCTCGGCAGCCCGACGGTCCTGAAGCCGCTGAACATCACGGTGCAGTCGGGCCAGGGCGTGGTCGAAAAGAACCCGTTCGGTCCTTCGCAGGTCGGAACCTACGGCTTCTTCGCGATGGATACGCAGATCAACAATTACATCAGCAGTCATGGCGAAGTGACTCCCGATCAGTTCGTCTTCTTCATCTCGCACAACATCTTTCTGACCTCCGGGGGCTGCTGCATCGGCGGCTACCATACGGCGACCAACGTTCAGCCGGGCGGACAGACCTATGGCTATACCACGCTGGTGACGGATGTCGGCTCGTTCTCGCAGGACGTGTCGGCCGCATCGCACGAAATTGGCGAATGGATGGACGATCCCTTCACCGATAACAATGTGCACTGCAACGACAACAGCATCCTGGAAAACGGCGACCCTCTGGAAGGGCGGGCGAATTTCGGCGCCTTCCCGTACACGGCCCACGGCTTCACCTACAACCTGCAGGATCTTGTCTACCTGGGCTATTTCGGCGCTCCGAGGAACACCTCGGTCCATAAGCTGCTGAGTTTCAACCAGCTGGAACAGAACGTCTGCCCCGGGCAGTAAGCCCAGCATCGAAAAATCCGACTGACCCTAGGGGGGCCGAATCCGGTCCCCCTTTTTTCTCTTTTTGTGGGCGAGAAGCCTGCGCCAACGGCCGCTAACCGCAATTTAACCGTCTTCATTGAGGATCGCTGCGAGAAAGGCCGGCAGGGACCGCCGGCCTCTGGATCGGGACGTCGAAGCCGAGCCATTTCTTTCCACCTCACCCGGACCGGTTTCCTGGTCGATGGTCCGGCGGATCGCGAGTCGAAATGCAGATTGAGCTTCCCTGGAACATTGCCGGCATTTCTGCCGAAGCTCGCGAGGCCGCCCGCGCGGCTGCCCGCCGCGAAGGTCTCTCTGTCGGCGAATGGCTGAGTCGCCAAATCGTCGCATGCCCGGAGCCGGGCATGGAAAATCCGGATCTCGCCGGCTGGAAGCTGGCCAAAGAATTGCCAGCAGGGTTGGCCGCAAATGAGGAGCGTCCGGCAGCTCAAGATACGCTTGATATGACGGGTCGCATGGTTCGCACCGAGGGGGAATCCCCGAATGGCCACAGCAAGATCGGCGAGCAGATGAACGCCATTGCGCACCGACTGGAGACGGCCGAGCGCAACCAGGCGGAGAGCAGCCGCGCGATGAGCCAGACCGCTGCTCAGACCAGCATTGCCGTGCGCCAACAGGCGCAGGCATTGGAGCAGATGAACGTCAACATCGACTCGCTGGGCGAACGTCTCGTGCGGCTTGAGCGGCAGACCACCCAGGACGGAATGAAGGAAGCCGCAAAGGCGCTGCATCAGGGGCTTTCCCACGTCGCCGGCCAGATTACGGAGACAGCAACCCGATCCGCCTCGCAGATGGCCGCGCTGGCCGGCAACATTGATTCTCTCTCGACCCGGCTGGCACAGACGCACGACCGGGCAGACGCGACCGCGCGGGCGATCGATCTCAGCCTGGCGTCCGTCGACGAGCGTATTCGGGTTGTCGAACGCATGGCGTTTTCAAGTGCCTCGGCGCTGGATCACACGATGGAGAACATGGAGCGGCTGCGCGCCGCCCAGGAAGAAGCGCAGCCCGAGGCCCAGACTCAGGCCACAGCGATGGCGCGGATGAAAGATGCGTGCGATGGTCTGAATGCCCGCATCTCTGCCTGCGAAGGTGAGCTGGCCGCTGCGATGGTCCGGCTGGATGAGGCACTTTCCAGGCTTCAATCCCAAGAGGCCGACGATCCGCTGGATCGCCGCCTTGAAGGAATCGAGCGCGTGCTTTCCGACCTGTTGGCCCGCACCGATCGAACCGAACGCTCAACCGCGAACAGAAACAGCGGAGTCGAGCACACTCTGCGCGAGCTCTCCGCCGGATTCGAGGTGGCAGAAAAGCGCAACCGCGAGACCGCCGAACGCTTGCAATCGGCGGTGCAGGACGCGGATAACAAGATTGCAGGAATCGAAGACAAACTGTCGGCTCTGCAGGCAGAGAACCAGGCCGAGCCGATTCTCGACATGCTGCCGTTTTCTGATGAACAGCGTCTCGCAGACCCCGTCGTGGAGCGTCCACCGCCTCCTTTCCCGTTGGAGGAGCCGCTTCCTCCGGATCGGTCAGCGACGGGGTTCGAAGACACGCTGGGCGACATGGGCTCGCCAAAGATCGAGCCTGCCGACTCATTTCTTGCAGCCGCCCGTCGCGCCGCAAGGGACGAATCCGAAGCGAGCCCGCACGCCGCAATGGGCGGCTTCGCCTGGACCTTCACCGGCAAAGGTGAAAACGGGCGGCCGAAAGAAGGATCCAAACGCTATCTGATGGCCGGCTCGATTTTCGGGGTGGCAGTGGCTGCCGCCTTGACGGGTATGGTGTTGACGCGCGGTGCTGGCTCGCCGCCGGCGCACTTGTCGCCCGTCTCCGCCGGTGTCAGTCCACTTTCGTCCAGCCGCGAGATTGTGCCAGCGAAGACTGCGGCAGGCACCAGGCCGTTCGCTACAGACGCTGCGTTCGGCGCGGCCTCGACGCCACGGCCGAAATTGCCGGCGCCTTCACATACAGCCGCGCGACAGCCGACGCAGAACGACGGCACGGCATTGCCGCCGGTCAATGGCCCAGCCTCTGCAAACACGGCGAGCCAAAGCGCCGGGCCTGCTGCCGTGGCTTCCACTCAGCGCCCGTCCACAGCGCTCCAATCGGGACTGCAAAGGATCGCCGCCCTCGCCAATTCCGGCGATTCGAAAGGCCAGCTTCTGCTCGGCCTTAAATATCTGGGCGGCGGCGTGCCGGCCAACGAAGCCGAAGCGGCACGCTGGCTGGCGCGGGCCGCCCAGCAGGGCGAACCGCTGGCGCAGTATCGCCTCGGCACACTCTACGAGCGCGGCCGCGGCGTGCCAGCCGATGCCAAGCAGGCGACGCACTGGTACGAGCTGGCCGCAAAGCAGGGCAACCGCAAGGCGATGCACAATCTGGCCGTCGCCTTCGCAGAAGGCGCTGGCGAAGCCAAGGACCCCAAGCAGGCCGCGCTATGGTTTACCCGCGCGGCCAATCTCGGCCTTGCCGATTCGCAGTTCAACCTCGCCGTACTTTACGAACGCGGCATGGGCGTGCCGCAGAGCCTCGTAGACGCCTACAGATGGTACCTGATCGCCGCGGCCCAGGGCGACGCCGAATCGAAGAAGCGGTCCGATGCACTCGCCACGCAATTGAGCGACCGCGACCGCAATGCCGCACAGCAGACCGCCGCTACCTTCAGGCCTCAGGCGCCGAACCCGGCGGCAAATACCCCGCCGGCGTTCGGCTGAACTCTCGTGTCACTGCGGACATAGTTGCATCGCCAGCCCTGGTTTATTTGGTGACGCGCGCAGCGCTTGCGCCTTCACCCCTTCTCGGTAGGATTTCGGCATCGAACGTTTCGCTGGCACGCCATGACCGCAGGGGATTTGGACGGCAGGGTTGCCATCGTGACCGGCGCCGCCACGGGGATCGGAGCCGCGACGGCGGTCGCGCTGGCGCAACGGGGCGCCAGAATCGCCGTCAATTACAGCAGCAGCGAGGCGGAAGCGCGCGCCACGGCCGAGCGGATTCGCAATAGCGGCAGCGAAGCGCTCGTTGTTCAAGGCGATGTCTCCGATGACCGGGCATGTCAGGCTCTGGCGAAGAGCGCACTGGACGCATGGGGCCGGATCGACATTCTGGTCAACAACGCGGGCACCACCAAGTTCGCGGCGCACAGCGATCTCGATGCCCTTTCGGCCGAAGACTTCAGCCGCATCTTCGCCGTGAATGTCGTCGGCGCGTTCCAGATGATCCGCGCCTGCCGCCCGGCGCTGGCAAAGGCGGAAGGCGCGGCCGTGGTGAATGTCTCTTCCATCGCCGGAATAACGGGCCTCGGCTCATCGGTGGCTTATGCGGCTTCAAAGGGCGCGCTCAACACCATGACGTTGTCGTTGGCGCGGGCGCTGGCGCCGGAGATTCGAGTCAATGCCGTGTGTCCCGGCTACGTCGCCACGCCCTGGTTCAGCCGGCGTTTCGGGGCAGAGGCCAGCGACCGCATGGCGGACCAGATCGCCGCACGCAACCCGTTGCGCAGTGTGGCGGCGGCCGAGGACATCGCCAAAGCGATCGTGTTCCTCGCCACTCCGGATTCGGCGCAGATCACCGGCGAAACCCTGCTGGTGGACAGCGGCATGCATCTGGGCTTCGCAGAAGGCGTGTCGCGTTGACCCACCAGGCCCCGGATACTTTCTGTCAACCGGATGGGGTATAAGGGATCCACCTGCGTATTGGGGTGTCGGAGTGATGTTCAGCAAGAGTTTGGCCGCCGCGGCGCTTGCGGCCGTTGCGGTGTGTTCGCCGTTCGCCAGCGCGGCGCCGGTGAAGATCAACAAATCCCTGATCCTCGCCGAGCACAACAGATACCGGGCCCGGGTGGGCGTGGCGCCGTTGACCTGGTCCGACCGGCTGGCGAAGGGCGCCCAGCGCTGGGCGGCCACCATCGCCGCGCTCGACCAGATGCGGCACAGCGGCACCGCCGGCGTAGGCGAGAATCTGGCGTATTGGTCCGGCACCAATGCCTCGCTGCGGACCATGATCGGGCTGTGGGAACGGGAGGAAAGCTATTTCCGGCCCGGCACCTTCCCCAGCGTTTCGCGCACCGGCAACTGGCTGTCCGTGGCGCACTATACGCAAATGGTGTGGCGCGGGACGAAGAAGGTGGGATGCGGCCTCGGCAACAACGGCAGCACCGATTTCCTGGTCTGCTGGTACAGCCCGCGGGGCAATTACATCGGGCAAGTTCCCTACTGAGCCCGGCAGCTCTCGGGCATCCCATAGACAGCAAAAAGGCGGGATTTTCGCTCCCCTGCCCGGCCCGCTCGCATGTGGCGTTCGGCACCGGAAATCGACAGACGAAACCCGCCTGGCCCTGAGCGATGGCCGGCCCCCGGTGTGCGGGCCGCAGATCATGCGGCCGCCGGCAGGCACCATCGCTCCTCCCCTCGGGCGCTTTGCGAAACCTTTGGGATCTGGCCCCCGCGAGCAGCCTCGGCGCTTCGGCGGTCCGGCCCTGGAGATCCCGATTTCGCGCGGATGCGCGCGAGGAGCGCACCCTGTCCCTGTCTGTCCCTCGCGTGGCCTAGTCCATGATGGCCGCAGTCTCCCGGCTTCATTCTGTTGCGAATATACAACGCACAAAGTCAGGAATCAAGGCCGATAGATCGGATTTAATGTTTTTCTAGGGGAATGGGCCTTACCGAGGGAGGGCCACGAATGGTCGGAGAGAGAGGATTCGAACCTCCGGCCCCTAGCTCCCGAAGCTAGTGCTCTACCAGGCTG
>JADMIO010854476.1_pt1 | contig 22316 bp, 17 predicted proteins | sample 8958161 | NCBI WGS metagenome assembly JADMIO01 (sample SAMN16585339, study PRJNA669376) | soil metagenome | isolation source: Crop rotation soil | place: USA: Cullars Rotation, Alabama | collected 2011 | reverse complement strand
AGCAGAACATCCAGCGGTACGTTCGCAAGGGCGCGCGTGGCGAGGGCGGAAACGACGGCTGGTTCCCGAGCCTGCAGCTCAACTACCATTTCACCGACCAGCTCATCTGGCGCGCCGGCTATGCGAAGACGCAGGCGAAAAATCGCTTCGCGCGGGCGGTCATCCCCAGCTCGACGCTCGATCTCAATCCGGTGACGTCCGGGATATTTGCCGGCATCGCGCAGGGCACCGTCAACCGGCCCAATCCCAACCTCGAACCCTGGAAGGCGGACAACTTCGAGACGCACGTCGAATTCTACACGCGGCAGGGCGGGGTGATCAGCGCCGGCGTCTTTCGCAAGGACATCGACCGGGTGCAGGTGCAGCGGACAATTCTGCTGGATACTCCGGAAAAGCTCGCGCTGCTCGATCTCGAGCCGACCTTCACCAATTTCCAGTCGACCACCTGGATCAACGAGGGTGAGGGCCGAATCGACGGGGCGGAATTCGAGGTGCGGCAACTCCTGAACGCGTGGCTCCCCGCGTGGGCGCGCGGGTTCACGTTCACCGGCAGCTTCAACTACAACGAACTTTCCAAGTTCAATTTCGCCGCCGGCAACGTCGGCACGGATTTCCAGAACTTCTACCAGCGGCAAATCAAGGGCTCCCTGGCCTATCGCCGCGGAAAATTCGGCGCGAACGTCGGGGTGATCGAGAACGGCAAGGTGTATCGACAGCGCGATGACGGCGCCGGCTTCGAGGGTCACCGGTATTATCCGCCGTACACCACGGTCGACTTTGCCGTCGAGTACAACGTCACCCGCTGGGCGAAGCTGTTCTTCTCCGGTCGAAATGTCACTGACGCCCAGAAGCTGCGGCGGCGGGATGTCCTGAACGCCCCCGAATGGAGCACCTTCCACATTGCGAACAATCTGGGAGTGACCTACACGGCCGGCGTGACGGGGTCGTTCTGACCGTCTCACCCACCGCCGAATTTCGCCTTATTTCGCCGGCGTATTCTTCTCGCGACGGCCCCGCGCCGGCCCCAGCGCTTCCTGCATCGCCACCAGGTTATAGGCCCGCGCAAAGGCCTGCGCACCCTGGGTGACGTCGCGGGGCGGAGCCGGTTGCGCGCCGCGCATCGCGCTGACAATGATGTTACCGAGCGTGATCGGCATGAGCTCGTGCCAGTCCGCCAGCCGGGTACCGGCGCCATCCGAAATGTGCATCGTGCGATCGGCGGCCACGTACACCCGTGACTCCCGCGTGGCATCGCCCGACAGGTCGGCGACGCGCAATGGATTCTCCCGGGAATGCTGACGGAGCGCGGTCGGCAGCCACTCCTTCATGGCCGCCATCTGTTCCGCCGATCGCAGCAGCAATTGGGAGCCGCCGCCGGCGGTGCCGTCGTCGAGTTTCTCTTTCAGGACGCGTGCCAGGCCCTCGAAATCGTATTTGTCAAAGTAGGATTGATACTGCCCGCGCGCCTGCTGCAGGTTCAGCTTTTCCCGCCGCAGGCGATCTCCGTCCGGATCTCCCGGATTCCTGGGCGCATTGGTCACGGCCACCGGTCCGGGATCGGCCGACGCCGCGGGCGGGCGATTGCTCATCCGACCGGAGATGAACGACAGCGCCAGCGTCGCCGCGAGGGCCGTCAACAGCAGGGGCCGACGGAATGGCGACGTCCCGGTCGCCGAACGGGCGGCCGGAAATGGCATCTGCGAATTCAACTCCTGCGCCTCCAGCAGCAGCCGGTAAACCGGGATGGCCTCGGTGATGTTCTTCAGGTCGCGTGGGCCGAGGCTCACCACCTGCAGGGCCAGCTTGTTCTTCACCACGTCGTAAACGGTCTGGGAAATGCAGATTCCGCCCGGCTCCGCCTCGGCCTGCAGCCGCGAAGCGATATTCACCCCGTCGCCCATCACATCCTGATCCTGGATGAGCACATCCCCAAGATGGATACCGATGCGATGCTGCAGCGTTTCCTTGGCCGGCAGCGTCTTGGCCTGCTCGGCGAAGCGGCGCTGCACGGCAAGCGCGAAGGCCACCGCTTGAACCGCACTGTTGAACCGGAACAGCACGCCGTCGCCCGTGGTTTTGAGCATCACGCCCTCGTGTTCCGCGCAAATCTCCCGCATGAGGGCAAAATCCCGCCGCAGCAGCCCCACCGTGCGCACTTCATTGCGCTCCATCCGTGCGCTGGAGCCGACCACATCGGTGAATACAATGGCGGCGAGCGTCCGGTGGCTGCCGGAAGCGGATGCAGGCGGAGTCGACTCCATTGGGGCCATCTCACCGGGCCGGCCCGGGCGGTCAACGCAATGCTGCGGATGGCCGGCCCACGCATGCCCCCGAAACGGTGCCGCGAACTGAAATCAACCCTTCGCTTTGCGCCGATGCAGGGAAATCCGATTCCCGTCCGGATCGCGGAAGGCCACCATCTGGCAGGTCGGCAGGTCGAGCGGCCCGATCAGGAACTTGATCCGGCGTTTTTTCAGCTTTGCGACGGCTTCCTCGAAGTTTCCGACCTCGAGCGCCGCGGACGCGCCATTCTTCGACGGCGGCCAGTTAGGCGACTTCCCAATGGCGATCGTGCCAGGCCCCACGTCGTATTCGATCCAGGACACTCCGCGTTTCACGGGCGCGTTTGGCTTCAACCCAAGCACACCTTCATAAAATTTCCGCGAGCGCGCGATGTTCGTGCTCGGATAGGCGACAAATGCGATTTCCTTGTAGTGAATCATGGTGCTTTCCGTTTGGACCGAGGTTCGGCAATTTCCGCGTCGACACAGACCCTCCCCATCCGCCGCGGTTCTCGGTCACCGGTGGAAGCGTTTCCATTCAGCGATGCATCTACCCCCATCCCTCCGGCTTTGGCTGACCACGGGGCTCATCGTCGCCGGCCTGCCCGCCGCGACGATCAAACACCAGTTCCTCGCAATCGATGAGGGCCTCGTGAATCTGCTCCACGTCGACGAGAACGCACCGGCGAAAAACTGGATTGTGCCGGTCGGCCAATCCACGCCGCGCGATATGCAGCTCATCGGGCGGGGCCGCGTCTTGATTGGCCACGATGCGGGTTTCACCGAATTCGATCTGGCGACCGGCAAGGCCGCCCGAGAAGTCGCCTCCTTCAAAGGGGTGACCTCCGCGCGCCGCCTGCCCAACGGCCACACCTTGCTCGCCGGAGTGAATCTCGATGGCTCGACCGGCATCGTGGTGCTCGAAATTGACGACACCCCGGCGGTGAAACACAAAACGGTGCTCGCGGGAAACTATGTGCGACTGCTGCGGGAAACCGCCGCCGGGACCTATCTCACCGTGTCCAACACCGTGATCCGCGAAACCGATCGGGGCGGCACGATCCTTCACGAGTGGACCGTGCCGGGCTTCCGCAATGCGTGGAAAGCGGTGCGACTGTCCAACGGACACACGCTCGCCTCGGCCGGCTACGGCGCCTTCATGGCCGAGCTCGATGGCCACGGAGAGGTGGTGCGCCGGTTCGGGGCGAAGGGCGCCACTCCGGCCGCGGTGAACCCGAATTTTTACGCCACGTTCCAGGTGTTGCCCAACTCCCATGTCGTTGTCGCCAACTGGCAGGGCCATGGCCCGGGTCACGGCACATCCGGCGTGCAGTTGCTCGAATTCGATCCGGCCGGCCAGATCGTCTGGCAATGGAGCGATGCGAAAATCATTTCGTCCCTCCAGGGCATCCTGGTGCTCGACGGGCTGAACCCCGCGCTCCTGCACGACGAACGCAACGGGATTGTCGAACCCGTCGGCACGGCAAAGTAGGGTGTAGCCGGGGTCGCCGACCCCGGGGCCGGGCTCAGCGATCCCGGCTACAACACGCTTCCGCCGCCTATGGCAGCTCGTAGATTTCGATCAGTGCCTCGCCGGTGGCGTTGCCGACCCCGGACACCGCCGCCGTGAAGGCGCCGGCCGGGATGGTCACGGCCAACGCCGCGTCGCGACTGGCGGAATCCGGCAGGTCGAACGCTCCCGCCTGGGCGAAGGCGGCCCGGACCGGAATCGCCCCACCCTCCGCCCAGTTGTCGTTCGAAGCAAAGAGCGTGCTGCGCCCCCCTTCCGAGATAAACAGCTCCACTTTCGGATCGGCGATCGCGCCAGTCACCCCAAAGGCGGTGGCGAGGCGCGGGCCGACTCCGCGGATGAGCAGTCGTTTCGGGACGTTTCCACTGAGGACGAAACCGGCGATCAGCGTGCTGTCCCCCGTGCCGGCGAAATTGCGCGCCGACAGGTTGATCAGCCGGCCCGGGCCGGCCGGATTGGTGTCGTACACCTCCACCAACGCCACCCCGCTGCGATCCGCTGTATCCGAAATGTGAATTGTCCGCGCATTGTCGAACGGCGTCACCAGCGCGGCGTCGCGACTGGCCGGATCGGGAAGATCGAAGGCCCCGACCGAGGCGAACGCGAGGCGCAGGGCGACCGACCCGCCCGCCGCGCCCCAGTCGTTGTTCGAAGCCACGATCGTGTCCTGTCCGGCCACGGTCGCATGAATGTCCAGCCGCGGGTCGATCAGCGCCCCGGTGACGCCGAAGGCGGTGAGCGAAGGGCCGATGCCGCGCACCAGGAACTGCTTGCTCCCGCCCCCCACCACCGCGCCCACGATCAAAGGCGATCCGGACCCGCGGGCGATTCCGCGCACCGAGAGGTTCACGAGCCGGCCCGGCTGCGGCGCTTCGACCGCCAGCCGCGCCATGCGGCTGACGACGGGACCGTTCGTGTCGGTCACGATGACCTCGTAATCGCCGGCGTTCGCCGCAGCCGCACTGGAAATCGCCAGCGTTGCGCCGGTGGCACCCGCCACCGCCACGCCATTCCGCCGCCATTGATAGCGCAAGGTGCCCGACCCCGTGGCCTGCACCCCCAGCGTCGTATTGGTGCCGGGCGCCACCGTCTGGCTGGCGGGTTGTTCGGCGATCGCGATGGTTTCGGAAACCTCGAGCGGGAAGCCTTCCGCCGGAGTATTGGTCATCGCCTGCACGCCGCGGGCCGTCAGCAACGAGACATACTGGTTTGCATCCGCCAGCGTGCCTTCCGCGAGACCCCAGTGAATCGGAATCGCGATGCGCGCCTTCACATCGAGGGTCGCATCGACGGCCTCCTGCACGCTGTTCATCGTGAAGGTCTGGCCGAGCGGGAGCATCGCCACATCCGCCGAGAACGTGCGCATCTCGGGAAACCGCTCGGTGTCGCCGCCCTGATACACTCGCACCCCGCCGACGTTCACCACGTAACCGACAAAGTTCATCGCGCGCGGATGATTGTTTTTCACGACGTTGTACATCGGCACCATCTCCACCTCGACGCCGCCCAGCGTCAGCCGGGTGCCCGGGGTCACGGCGTGAATCGTCGTGCCCGGAAAGGCGGTCTGCAGTGCCGGGACGCCGGGCGGGGACGACACGAGTACGGTACTGGCCTTCCGCACCCGGGTGATGATCGCGGTTGCCTGGTGATCGCCGTGATTGTGGGTGAGCAGGATGAAGTCCGCATCCGCCGGCGTGGTGGTGAAGCCGGTCGGATCGATATAGATGATGGGACCACCGGTAACCTCGATCTTCACCGTCGCCTGACCGGCGGGGGAATAGTTGTAGACTCTTCCGACCACGCGGGCGGCAACCGGTGGCGTCATCAGCGCGCTAATCGCAATGGCCGCGAGCCATGCAGCAGCATTCATTTTCATGTTTGGGGTGGAAACTGCGTCTGGTGTTGGAACGAAGTTTCGGGGCACTTAATTCCAGCAAGCGGGCAAGAGCAAGAGTGGGGCCCGGTTTGGATTTCCGGCGCAGGCGGACACGGCGCTTCGCCTCCCCCAAACGCTTCATCATTTCATTCTCACCTCTCCGTCACCCAGATGGCCTCACTTCACCTCGAACTTCAGGCTCACGCTTGGCGTTTCGATCCGACGCTGCACGTCTTCGAACAGATCCACGTCGAAGGTCTTGCCGATGTTATTTCCCGCGAGATCCTCGATCGTGGTCGCCACCTTGAGCGTGTGGGATCCTGCCCGCCAAGGCTCGTCCGGCCGGAAAGTCCATTGGCGCTCCTCCGCCTCCAGGGTTTCATCGCCCCTCAGCACGCGCCGTTCCGATTCCCAAATCACGTCGAGCAGCCGCAAGGTCAGCGCGTGATCCATCGGCTCATCGAAGTTCACCACCAGCGCGTCGCGTGTGCCCGCCGCCGGCGCCTGCAGCTTCCAGCGCGACAGCTCCGGCGGCATACGGTCCGCGGGCCCGACTCGGAATTTTTTCTCGAAACGCTCGCGCAGCGGCCGGCCCGCCGCATCCCGCCACGCCGCCTCGATCGTGAGGGCATATTGTTTCCCGTCCTCGAACACCGGCCCGATGTCCTCCAGCGGTTTCACTCCCCGCTTGATCCGGCCCGGGTCGATCAGGAGGGTCAGGCGCGTCATCCGCGGATCCCACAGCTCTTCATCCAGCTCGAGGAACGGCAGTTCGATGATCTTCGCGTCCGCGTCGCGAATTCGAATGTTCTGGTAGGCGGCCCCTCGCGTCATCGGCGCCGAGAAGTGCACATAAAACTTGAGCTGGTTTTCCGGCAGCACGGCTGCGCTTGGGTAAACCTGCCGGACCACCGTGGTGGGCGGGGCGGTGTCGGCCGGCAGTTCGAAGCGAGCCACCACCGCTGCCACCCCCGGCGCCCGATATTCCGCGCGATAACGCACGCCCCGCTCGAGCGGGAAACGCGGCTCGAAACTCAACCGGCCGCCGGCGATGCGCCACGTTCCGACCATCGGTGGAACGGCTGTTCCACTGCCCTGCTCTGCAAACACCGCGAGGTGTGACGCCCATTCCGGATCGGTGGGCGCGATGCGTCCAAGCCGTGCCAGTACCGCCGCGGCCATTCCCTCCACCTCCACGCAGGGCGGATTCGCTTCCGTCTTCCACCGCACCACGGGCTGCGCCGCGGCCCCGCCCGCAAGGACGAGGCCCAGCAGCCACGCGCAGAAAGGGCGGGCCCAAGCCCGCCCCGTAAAACAAATCACGGCAGCGCCAGCGTCTCGAGATTCATCGGACTGCCCGAAGCTCCGCGCAGCACCACCGCATAGCGCTGGTCGAGCCGATCGAGCTGGGTGATGTCCTTCCAGTCGATTTTCTCGAACTTCAGGCCCTGCGTGTCGGCCACCTTCGCGGTGATCGACTCGGCCTGCGGCGTAATCTGGCCGGCGGCTACCTTGATCACGCCCCGGGTGCTGTTGGCCATGAGGAGGTAGTCCTGGCCGTCCTTCTGATAGACAATGATGTCGATCGGCCGGTTACGATTGCCGAACTCGGCGATCGTCTTGCCCATGACTTTCGCGCCGGGCTTGAGATCATTGAGCGCAAACTGCACGAGCGGCGTGCACGTGTAAGCGGCCAGCAGGTGGTGTTCCTTGCCGATGGTGTAGGGCACAAACGTCCGGACGGGGGCGCGCGTCTCGAAACGACCGTGCGCTCCGTGATAATTTTCGATCAGCGTTCCGCGCTCGACGCGGTTGAAGGGGAAAGGGATGGCGCGGAGCGTGGAGGAGAATTCCTCGTTCGAAAGCCCGGCAACCAGCACGCGACCGTCCGCGAAGGCGATGTCAGTAATCGACTCGCTGCGGGGATTGCCGCCCTTCTTGCCCGGAGCCGGCGCCGCGTCCGCCGGCGCATCCGGCAAGTCGGCCCGGGAGAATTTCACCTTGTCGAGCGAGACGAGTTCCGGCTTCCCGTCGGCCTTCACGCGGACCAAGAGCGGGACAGCATCCGGTCCTTTGCCGCGCGCGACCGCGAGATATGCCTGCCGCGAAATGGGGTTTACCGCGAGATCCTCGATCACGATCTGGTCGGCGCTCGTACCGGCGAGCGCGGCGATCTTTTCGTTGATCGCCTCCGCCTTCAGCATGGCGCTGCCGCCCGCCTTGGTGTCGCCCGTGGCCACCGCGGTGATCGTCGCGGATTTTGCGTCCGCAATGAACAGGACGCCTTCGGGGCCAAACGCGAGCTGGCTCATGGCCTTGAATTCGGGTTTGCCTTCCTTCATGCCGGTGGTGAGGCCGGCGCGGGCGACCGGCGCAACGAAGCCGAGGGCGAGCACGGTAAGTGCGAGTGACGATGTCAGGTTTTTCATGGGATGTCCTTGGGGTGAAACGCATCGCGCAGGACGCGTAGATGGGAGCAAAGATACGCGCCCATCCTTCCATGCGGCCCTGCCAAGTCAAGGCCACCATCCGGGTTGGATATTCCGCCAGTATTGGTTTAGTTCGCCCAATGATTCTTCGCCGTATTCCAGGCCAGTTCCTCGCGATCGTCACGCTGGGGCTGTTCACAACCCTCCGACTTTTCGCGGTGCCAACGAGTTCGGCTACGTTGACGGCCACCAGCACGCCGGCGGTGCGGATCAATGAAGTGCTGGCCTCGAATACGCGGATCCCGAACGGCGGGACGTTTCCCGATATCATCGAACTGTTCAACGCGGGTTCCGCCGCGGTCGATTTGTCCGGCAAGCGCCTGACGGACGCAACCGCCACCACCCCCTACACGTTTCCCAGCGGCACGAGCATCGGTCCCGGGGCTTATCTCGTTGTCTATGCGGATTCCGAGACCACGGCCCCGGGCTTGCATCTGGGTTTCAACCTGGATGCCGAGGGTGACGAGGTGCGGTTGCTCGATTCGACGGCCAATGGCGGCGCCGTGCTGGATTCGATCAAGTTCGGCTTTCAGGTGCCCGACTTTTCCGTCAGCCGCACCGGCGCCGGGGCCAACGTCTGGGCTCTCACCACACCCACTCCCGCCGCCGCCAATGGAGCGGCGAGCGCCTTGGGCTCACTGCCGACCCTGAGAATCAATGAGTGGGCGGGAAACATCGTGTTCCGCCTCGATCACGACATGATCGAGCTCTACAATCCCACGGCGACCCCGATGGCAATCGGCGGGGTGCGGTTGACCGACGATGTGGCGGTGGGCAAAGGCTTCACGTTTCCGCCGCTCAGTTTTATTCCGACCGCCGGATTTCTGCCGCTGTACAAGGGTGACTATCTGTTCGGACTCAATGGCGACCGGGCCGTGGTGACGTTGCTCGGGGAAAACAACGAACAAATCGACCAAATCACCCTCATCGCCCAGCCGGACGATCGCTCGAGCGGTCGCAGTCCGGACGGTTCGGCCAATATCCTGCAGGCGTTCACCGTGCCAACGCCGGGCATCTCGAACACGACGCCGTTGCCGGCGAGCTACACGGCCCTCCTGAACAATCTCCGGATCACCGAGATCATGTACGAGCCCGCCGCCCCCAACAACTCGAGCGACTTCGAGTACATCGAGCTGCAAAACATCGGGACCACCACGCTGGATCTGAATGGCGTACGGTTCACCAACGGAATCGAACATACGTTCCAAGCGGGCGAAACGCTCGCGCCGGGCGCGTTCATGGTCGTCGTGAATGACCGCAGTTCGTTTTTATCCCGCTATCCCGCACTCGCCTCCATCATGGCCCGGGGTGGGTTCAACGGCTCGCTGAATAACGGCGGGGACACGATTGCATTGACGCTGCCCGCTCCCTGGAAAGTGCATATCCTGCGCTTCCGCTACGACGACACCTGGTTCGAGTCGGCTTCGGGTGGCGGACGTTCGCTCGTGATTCCGACGCCCGCCACCACTCCGGCCGCCAACTGGGGTGAAAGAAACGCGTGGCGCGCCTCGGCCGCGATCAACGGCAGTCCCGGCGCAGCCGACGCTGGCGCGCCTTCCACCAGCGGGGGCGGGGCAACGATCACCTCCCGGCTGATCAATCTCTCCATCCTGACCAGTATCGCCACGGCAGGCGATACGTTCACGATGGGATATGTCGTCGGCGGCGCCGGCACGGTGGGGACCAAGTCGATCCTGATTCGCGCCGCCGGACCGTCGCTGACGCAACTGGGCGTCACCGGCGTACTGGCCGATCCGCGCTTGGAATTCTTCGCCGGCGCGACCAAGACCGGCGAGAACGACAATTGGGGCGGGACGGCGGCTTTGAGTACTGCGTTCTCGGCGGTCGGCGCGTTCGCCTACGCGACCCCGGTTTCGCTCGATGCCGCTGCACTGGCAAATATCCCTCCGGGCGACAATTCCGTGCGTGTTTCGGCGACCGCCGGAACGGGAACGGTTATCGCCGAGCTATACGACTCCACTCCCGGCAGCAGCTTCACCGCCTCCACGCCAAGACTCGTCAACGTTTCCGTGCTCAAGCACCTCGGTTCCGGTCTCACGGCCGGTTTCGTGGTCGGGGGTACCGGAGCGAAGACCGTGCTGATCCGCGCAGTGGGTCCGACAATCGGCGCGGCTCCCTTCAACGTATCCGGAGCAATTGCCGATCCGCAACTCACGCTCTACTCGGGCCAGACCATCATTGCGACGAACGACAACTGGGGCGGCACCGCGGCGCTCACCGCTGCCTTCTCGCAGGTCGGCGCGTTTGCCCTCCCGGCGGCGTCCCGGGATGCCGCCGTCCTGGCGACGCTGCAACCGGGCAACTACACCGTGCAGGCCAGCGGGGTGGGCGGAACGACCGGCGTCGCGATTGTGGAGGTTTACGAAGTGCCGTAGCCGTTCGCGAATCTGAGGGAGGGCCTGCCTCACGGCATCGAACCTCGCGGCCATCAGGCATCTTCCCATCTGCCAGCGGGCGCGTCGCCTGATGGGACGGCACTCGCGCCCATGTTACGGTTTAAGGGCGATGAAGATTAGGGAAATCATGACTCCGGATGCCCAATGCGTTCGGCCCGATGAGACATTGGTCGATGCCGCGAGTTTGATGAAGCAACTCGATGTGGGGGTGTTGCCGGTCTGCAAGGATGATGAAGTGGTTGGAATGATCACGGACCGCGATATGATTATTCGGGCGATTGCCGATGCGCGGCATCCCGCGACGACCTTGGTGCGCGAAGTCATGTCGGCGGGAACGATAGTCGTTTTCGACGACCAGGAAGTCGATGAAGCGGTGCACATCATGGAAGAACATCGCATTCGCCGCGCGCCGGTGATGAACCGTGACAACAAGCTGGTTGGCATTGTATCGCTCGGCGACATCGCCGTTGACGCCAGTGAGGCGCTGGGTGGCGAGGCATTGAAATGCGTGTCTCAGCCTGCCGAACCGGTCCGCTGAAAACGTTTCGAGACTTTATCCAATTATGAGTCGCAAAGGTCGCAGACATCAGGCCCAGACCCATCGCAAACGTGCGGCGGCCTTCCGCCACCATCCCCGCAAACTCCCGCACCGCTGAGGTCACGGTCAGGGCGGTTGCCTCCGCGACAAGTCGGGCCAATTTCCGCGGCATGCGTTATCTCGTCAAAGCACGAGTGAAGCCGGGACAGGAGCAGGCCCTGCTCGAGGCCGTGCGTGATCGCACGCTCGGCCTGGGCTCGATCGCCGGAGACGAATACATCCACAATGTCCATCAGGCGCGGCTGGCCGCCGATGGTACGGCCCGCTGGCTGGAGGTCTGTTTCTGCGACCCGCCGCTGGCGGAGGAGCGGCCGTATTGGGAAAAGTATTTCGAACTGCTCGACGTGAAGGACGCTCACGCCCGTCGCAATTGCCGGCATGAAAACGGCACCGAGCGCTGGGCGTGTTGCGACTGCGATTGCACCGTCGCGCTCGAGCAGAAATTGCAGCGGGAAGATCGACCCTTTCTCGCAATCCTCGCCGCGCAGAAGTAGGCCTGTTACGGCCGAAACGTACCCAGCCGTGTGGGGTGGACTACCCAAGACGATTTCCCGTAGTGGATTACGGGAAACGCGGAGAAATTTTTCGTCCTGGGCGAAAAAACGTGGGGTGAAACCCTCCTAAGAATCGGAAAAAAAACCACCGAATGCTCCAGCAACCAACAGATTCCCCAACGGCGTTTCCCAACCGAAAAAAACGCTCGCTAGGGAAATTTCCTATGAGAAAAAAAGGGGCGTGGAGCAAAAGGAGCGTCGAAAAAATGACCCCAGGACCTCGATCCTTCGTGCTCAGATCGTTTTCCTCGCGCTTCTCCTGGGAATCCTTCCGCTGATCGGCACTTCGCGCGTTCAGGCGGGTGAACGGATTTACAACCGCCACACCCGGGAGCATTTCCGCCACAACATGGCGGCCTCGGTGCGCCCCAACCATCCCGCCATCGTCCCCGTGGCGGATGCCATCCGGGCAGTGACCAGCAACCCGATGGAGCAACTCGTCATGGTCAACGATGTTGCCCATCTCCTCGTCGACTACGATGACGATGAGCGCGTTTACGGAGCGGAAGAATTTCATGCGACGTTCGAGGAGATGCTCGCGCGCCGCCGTCAGTCAGGCTGGCTCTACCTCCGCGATGATTGCGATGGCCGTGCGGTGTTTGCCGCGCACCTGCTGGCGACCCTGGGCATTCAGTGGCGGCTGGAAGCGTCGTATTGGAAGGAGCACGCCTGGGTGATAGCCCGAGTGGGCGGCGTCGATTACGACCTGCTCGATCTCCGGAAGAATGCTTCCGAGACGAATCGGCTCAGCTATAAACTCTTCGGGCACCTCTTCGTGCGACCCTCGGTGCGGCCGCCCGCGTTTGCCTGGCGTCGGGCGTGGGAGAAGCAGACGTCCCGCGACGTGAAGGTGGGGATTACCTTGGGAATCCTGAGCGTCGATTCACGGGTGGGGGCGCAACACGAGCGCTATGCGACGGATTGGACGACGCGGGCGCCCGCGAGCAAACTTTCTCCGGTGGATGATCGCGCGCTGAGCGTCACCGTCGCCGGCTTTCCCTATGGCGAGCCGCTGCACGTGGCGGCGATCGCCGATCTGGCGCCGCCCTCCAGGCAGGCGCAATCACCAGCGTTGGGCGTCGCGACGAGTTCGGCGAATTCGCAGGGGCGGTAAGTACGGCGGATTAAGAATTGTTGTAGCCGGGCGCGCTGAGCCCGGCCGGGGTCGGCGACCCCGGCTACAAGCGTATTTCGGAAATAGCGCTCTGGGTACAATCGCAGCGCTCGCGTTCGATTAAACGGATTGTTTGACCTCTCACGGCAGACGCGTCCATTGGGCGGTCGACCGCGTTTATCCGAACCCCCTTCCGGAGAACACCATGAAAACCCCCGTGCTTTTGTCCCGGCTGACCACGCCGGTGTTTTGCCTCGCATTCGCCTCCCTGTCGGCGGCGCAAACCGCCCCCGTCGCCTCCATTTCCACGGCGGCCAAGGACGAGGCCGTGGTCCTTTCGCCGTTCGAAGTCGTGCCCGACGACGTCGGTTATCAGGCCGGCAATACCACTTCAGGCAGCCGGCTCAACTCGAGTTTGAAGGACACGGCCGCGAGCATCTCGGTCTTCACGGCGGAATTCTTGTCCGATCTCGCGGCGAACAATCTCAGCGAGATGCTCGCCTACGCGACGAACGTCGAGGGCGAGTTCGAGGACTCCAACCAAGGGTACAACAATCCCACCGCACGGAGCGCGGACGGCACCACGGGCGATTTCCGGGTGCGCGGCATTGCCGGCTCCTACGCGGTCGATCTGATGGAAAGCGCCGCGCCGCAGGACAACTATAACGTCGAGCGCGTGGAGGTGGCGAGCGGGCCCAACTCCGTGCTCTTCGGCCTCGGCAGTGCGGGCGGCCTGGTGACGCTGACGACGAAACGCGCCAACGTTTATCGCAACAAATACACCGCGAAGGTGCAGCTCGGCGAATGGGCTTTGAAGCGGTACGAAGCCGATCTCAACCAGGCGCTCATTCCCAAGAAGCTCGCCCTCCGCCTCGTCGGGGTGGACAGCAGCCGGGAGGGCTGGCGCCACTGGGATTTCGAGGATTTCCGCCGCGGCACCGCGGCGCTGACCTACAAGCCGTGGACCGCCACGACCGTGCGCGGCTCAATCGAGCGCGGCACCTACCGACGACACGCCACCTGGCCGTGGAATGCGGCCGATCAGATCAGCATCTGGCGCGCAACCGGCCGCGCGATCAAGGACACCTTTGTGACCGCCACGGACACGCCGCTCGGACTCGCCAGCCTCGGCGCGAACAACCGGCTCACGATGAGCGAATTCAACAACACGCTCTACAACCTGCGCAATGAGCTGCAAAGCGCCGGGCTCGGCACCAACCAGGCGCAGACGTTGCTGGGTCCGGCCGACATGCCGATGGCCTACAGTTTCAACGGGCCCGGCGCGCATTTCGATCAGAGTTTCCGGAACTACCAGGCGGCGATCGAGCAGCGCTTCGGCAAGAACCTGACGGTCGAGCTGGCCTTGCTGCATGGCGACTCACGGGCGTTCGTCACCGGCTGGGCCACGCAGGGAAACACCATCTCGCTGCGGGCGGATCCAAACCTCACCCTGCCCGACCCGCGGGATGCGGCCAGAACGGTCCCGAATCCGCGCGCGGGCATCTATTACATGGAGGGCACCTGGATGCCCGACTCGGCAAAATTCGAGAACGACGTCGGCCGGCTCACGGCGGCCTTCGAACACGATCTCGGCAAATGGGGCCGGCACCGGCTCACCGGACTTTTCGAAACGGGCAAGACGCAGCGGGAAAAACGCAACCGCGTGGAAATCCTGGTCGACGACAACAACGTGCCGCTCGCCAACGCCACGCCCGAAAATGCCCAGAATCAGCTCTGGCGACGCCACTATGTCACGTTGAACGACTTCACCACCTACTACCAGGGCGACCCCAGTCTCCCCGTGCCGGTGACGCCCATCGCGATCACCACCGGTACGACGACCACGGTGAAGAACGCCCACTATGCCACGGCGCCGACGAGCGCCGCGGCCAACAACGACGCGAGCAAGCAAACCGACACGCTCATGCTCGCGATGCAGAACTACTGGTGGAACAAGCGCCTCGTCACGACCTTCGGGTATCGCCGCGACCAGATCGTCTTCAAGGACGGGATTACCGCCCGCCTGGCCGCCAACGATCCGCTGGTCGTCTCCAAACAGCGGATATCCGGCGAATGGGAGCCCACCGGGCGATTCAACCGCTACGCCTATACTCCCAGCACGCATACCGAGGGCGCGGTTTTCCACCTCAACGATCGCTATTCGGTCTTCTACAACCAATCGAGCAACGTGGGAACACCGCGCTTCGATCGCACGGTGCTGCCCGGCGTGCCGCCCCCCCCGACCGACGGCAAAGGCCGCGACTTCGGCTTCATGATCGATTTCACGAAAGACGGCCGCTACTACCTGCGCGCGACCCACTACGAGACGAAATTCCTCCGCGATTCGCCGATCATTCCCGGCGGCGTCGGCGGGGGGAATTTCTTCACGACGGCCGTGGCCAATATCCTCGATCACCTGCAGAGCGGCGCGCGAATATCCCAGGCGGAGCGCGACGCGCACTTCACGTTTTTCACCGCCTTCATGGTCGATGTGGTGTCGTCCGGCGAGGAGCTGGAATTCGTCGCGAATCCGACCCGGCAACTCACGCTGCGCTTCACCTATGCCCACACCCAGCGCAACCGGGCGAACTACTTCACGGAGCGCGAGCCCTATCTGTCCGACTTCACGGCGTTCGTCAAATCGAAGGACCCCGGCACCATCATCACGGCCACGGCCCGCACCATCACGCAAGAGCTCGCCCTGCTGGACGAACAGATCGCCGACAACGACGACGTCCAGGTGCAGTCTTACGGCACGCGGCCGCACAAGGGCAACGTCACGGCGCGCTACAGTTTCAACCGGGAAGGTCGCCTCAACGGCCTCTTCGTGGGCGGCGCCTATCGCTACCAGAGCCACAACTACACGCAGAGGGACTTGCGCGAAGGCGTTCCCACCTTCGGGCAGAAATTCTATGGCCAGTCGATTCAAGGCTTCGACTTCTTCAGTGGCTACAACACCCGGGTGCCGTGGCTGAAGACGCGCGCCACGATTCAGGTCAACGTGAAGAACGCGTTCAACCAAAGCCGGGTGACCGTCGGGCGATTCAACACCGATTTCAGCGGCTACAAGCGGGTGTATCTACAGGAGCCCCGGAGCTGGCGGCTGACGACGACGCTGGAGTTTTGAGCGGGCGGGCCGGCACCGTCCGCGCGGCCCGCGGCGCGGAAAGTCGAATCGCGGGCCTCCGAGTTCGTAGCACCGCCTTCAGGCGGAAGGTTTGGCCGCGTCGGATTCCGCCTGAAGGCGGTACGACGAACGACGGATTTCGCATCGCTGCCGACCCGTCTCTCGCTTGCCGGCGACACACAGTCCGCACCATTCCGTTGCGGCCGGTGCACACCCGCCGCGCGACTCTTCGCTTTCGTTTTCGCGCCCGGCGCGTTTCCTTTGAAGCGCCCATGAAAGATCTCCTTCGCGATACCCGCGTGCAGCGGCTCCTGATCGCGAACACGCTGGGGTCGATCGGCTCAGGCGTGACGATCTTCGCCGTGCCCTGGCTGCTCGTGCATCGGGCCGGCGGCAACGAGGCCTTCCGCTGGATCACGATCGCCACGACGCTCGTGCTCTTCGCCCTCACCCCTTACTACGGAGCGTGGGTGGATCATCATTCGCGGAAAACTGCGTTGCTCTCGAGCGAGGTGTGGGGATTTCTGGCGACGATCTCGATGGCCATCGCCGGATTGGTCCTCGGCGGCTTTGCCCTGTGGCAGCTCATGGCGATCTACTTCGCGGGCATGATGTATTACACCCTCCATTACCCGGCGAAGTTCGCGATGATCCAGCAGATGTTCGACCGGTCCCAATACCAGTCGCTGATCGGGCTCCTCGAGGTCCAGGGCCAGACGGCGATGATGATCGCCGGCGGACTCGGTGGCCTGCTCGTGGATCGAGTGCCCCTTTGGGTCATCCTCCTGTTCGACGCCGCGACGTACCTGATCAGTTTTTCCATTCAGGCGACGCTCCCGTACGAGGCCACTCACCTGGCCCCTCGTCCGCCGGCCCTCCATTCCCCGCCGGCAGGGCCATCCGTCTGGTCCGGGGTCGGCGCCGGCTGGCGGTGGCTCAGCGAACGACCGCGCGTCGCGCTCTTTTTCACCTGCTCGCTGGTGCCGTTCGTGGCCGTGATGGCGGGCAACTATCTCTATCCGATCTACGTGTCCCAGACGCTCCAGGCGAGCGCGGCCTGGTTTGCCGCCGGCGAAATCGCTTTTGCGCTGGGCGCAATCGTGGCGGGATTCGCGTTGCCGCGTCTCATCGGCCGGCACAGCGCCGCCACCACGATTCCGATCACGATGCTCATCTTCCTCGGCGGGCTCGTGGTGCTGGTGGCGTTCCGCTTCCCGCTGCCCTTCCTGCTCGCCGGCGCCATGCTGGGCATCGGCAACGCCGGTTGCCGCGTCGCACGCAGCGCCCTGCTCCTGCATCTCGTGCCCAATGAAGTCATGGGCCGGGTGGGCGGGTTCTATCATGTGCTCGACCGCGTGCTCCGCACGCTGCTCGTGATGGCCATGGTGGTCATCGACACCCATGGCGCTCCGGCCGGCTACATGGTCCTTGCGCTCGTGCTCGCCATCGCGCTGGGCGGCGTGTGGCAAAGCCGCGACTCCGTTCGCGTATCGACTCCGACGATGCGAGCCGCCGCCTGATCCCTTTCCGTCATGGCAAAACTCTTCCCCGGGCTCACGCCCGCCCTCACCGCGTTCATCCAGGCCCAGAAAATCTTTTTCGTCGGTTCCGCGCCGCGCTCCGGCCGGGTCAACGTCTCACCCAAGGGCCTCGAGACGTTCCGCATCCTTTCCGACACCCGCGCCGGTTATCTCGACGGCACGGGCAGCGGCAACGAAACCGCGGCGCACCTGCTGGAAAACGGCCGCGTCACCTTCATGTTCTGCTCGTTCGACGGGGCGCCGCTGATCCTGCGCATCTACGGACGCGGCCGGGTCTTCCAACCGCGCGACGCCGGGTGGCCGGACCTGCGTCCGCTCTTCGGACCGCCGCTGCCCGGCGAGCGCCAGCTCGTCATCGCGGACATCGAGAGCGTGCAGACCTCCTGCGGCTTCGGCGTGCCGCTCTTCGATTATTCGGCGCAGCGCACGACGCTCCCTGATTATTGCCGGAAGAAAGGGCCCGAGGGCCTGGCCGCCTATCGGACCGAGAAAAACACGCAGAGTATCGACGGGCTGCCGACCGGGCTGATTGCACCATGATTCGCGCGCTGGTTTTCGATTTCGATGGCCTGATTCTGGATACCGAGACTCCGCTGATCGACGCCTACGGCGAGGTGCACGCGGCGCACCAGGTGCCGTTCGATCGCACGGTATTCCTGCGCAGCGTGGGTCACGCCGACTACTCGTTCGACCCTTGGCACGGCTTCAGCCCGCACGCCGATCGGGCGGCGCTCGAATTGCAGCGGCGGGCCAGCAAGGACGCGCTCCTGTTGCGCCAGCCGATCCTGCCAGGCATCGTGGAACTGCTCGACGCCGCGCGCGTCGCCGGGCTTCGCGTCGGACTGGCGTCGAACTCCCAGCACGACTGGGTCGATCCTCACCTCAAACGGATTGGGTTGTTCCAGCATTTCGACTTCGTCGCGTGCCGCGAAGACGCCCCGTCCCCCAAACCCGAACCCGACCTCTACAAACTCGTGCTGAACCGTTTTGGTCTCCGGGGCCATGAAGCGATCGCGTTTGAGGATTCGCATACCGGCTCGCTCGCCGCCAAACGCGCCAACCTCTGGGCCGTCGCGGTGCCCAACGAGTCGACGGCCCATCACGATTTCGCCCACGTGGATTTGAAGGTGGCGTCGCTCGCGGAGGTGACGCTGGCGAGCCTCATGGAGCGGTTTGGGCGGCAGTTGTAGCCGGGCGCGCTGAGTCCGGCCCGGGGTCGACGACCCCGGCTACATGGCACCCAGTCGAAACCTGCATCGACTTCGCTCGTCGAACCGGCACGCTCGTCACCCTCCCATGAACCCCCGATTCCGCTCGTGCCTTCGCATTCTCTGCATTTTCGCTTTCGCTCTCACCGCCGGCGCCGCCACGCCTCAGAAGCCCAACGTTCTTTTCATTGCCATCGACGATCTGCGCGACTGGGTGGGCTATTTTGGCCGAAACCCGCAGGCGAAGACCCCCAACATCGATCGGCTCTCGAAGATGGGCGTCTCGTTTACCCGCGCCTACTGCGCCGCGCCCGTCTGCAATCCGTCTCGCGCCGCCCTGATGTCGGGCCTCCGGCCGTTCACCAGCGGCGTCTATGAAAACCGCAACGACTGGCGCACCGTCATCCCGGCGGAGAAAACCCTCGTCAGCACGTTTCGCAATGCGGGCTACCTGACCCTGGGCGCGGGCAAAATCTATCACGGGTCGCTCGATCGCCATAGCGAGTGGGACGACTACCTGCAGGAACGCGGCAGCAATCCGACCGTGCCGGCCGGCCAGAGCGATGGCGTCGAGGGCATCAAGTTCGCGGTGCTCGATTGCAAGGACGAGGATCTCGACGACTACCAAATCGCGACCTACGGGATCGAACAACTCGGCCGGAAGCACGACAAACCGTTTTTCCTGACGGTGGGACTGCACAAGCCGCACATGCCTTGGAACGTGCCGAAGAAATGGTTCGATCTGTTCCCGCTCCAAAGCATCAAGCTCCCGCCCCATCTCGAGAAGGACCTCGATGACGTCCCCCCGGCCGGAGTCCGCATGGCTCATCCGCACACCGATCACGAACCGATGGTGAAATCCGGGCGGTGGAAGGAAGCGGTGCAGGCCTATCTCGCCTCGATCGCCTATACGGATATGAACGTTGGCCGATTGCTCGATGCGCTCGAGAAATCCGCCTACAAAAACAACACCGTGATCGTATTCTGGGGCGATCATGGCTGGCACCTCGGTGAAAAGAGCCACTGGCGGAAATTCGCGCTGTGGGAGGAATCCACGCGCTCTCCGCTCATCTGGGTCGTGCCGGGCGTCACGAAAGGTGGCACCCTCTCCGAGCGAACGGTGGATTTCATGAGCATCTACCCGACCCTGACGGATCTCTGCAGCATCCCGACGCCGAAGCACGTCGAGGGCGAAAGCATCCGTGCGCTGCTGGCGAATCCGAAAGCGGCCTGGGAAAAGCCGGGGATCACGACGTATCGCTTCAAGAACCACACGGTGCGCACCGCCGGCTGGCGCTATATCCGTTATGAAAACGGCGATGAGGAACTCTACGACGAAACGAAGGATCCGAACGAATACGTCAATCTTGCGGCCAAGCCCGAGTTCGCCGCCCGCAAAGCGGAGCTCGCAAAATTTCTCCCGACGAAAGACACGGCCGACATCGGCGACGTGCCCGAGCCGCCCAAAGGGGAGAAAAAAGGCGGTAAGAAAAAGAACAAGGCGGAGTAAGGCGGGCGAGCCGCGGCTCCGGGGGGAGCGACGGGCCAAGCCTCGGGTCAAAAGCGGCGCCGGGTCGCCGCACTTCATGGGAGGCTGCGCTTTATCCCAGGGGACGCGCCCATGCCTGCTCCCACCTTTTTTTTCCCATAAGAGAAACCCAAATCACCCCATGGCGTGATGGCGGGTGCGTGGGTCTATTTCCCGTGCAGCACGGCTGCACAAAAAAAGGAGAGTCTCACCATGGCCACAACCTATCCGATTCATCCCTCCTCGACGGCGCCGGCGACGGAATCCGAGGTGGTGCACAGCAGTTACACGATCTTGAAATTTGCCTACGGGCTCGTGCCCATCATTGCGGGCGTCGACAAGTTCACGAACCTCATCGTGAACTGGGAGGAATTCCTGAATCCCATGATTCCCCAGATGCTGCACCTGGCGCCTCACACCTTCATGCTGATGGTGGGTGTCATCGAAATTGTCGCGGGTCTTCTCGTTTTCCTCAAGCCGCGGCCTGGCGCCTTCATTGTCATGGCATGGCTGCTCGGCATTTCGCTCCAACTGGTGATGTGGGGCCGGCATTTTGACGTCGCGATTCGCGACACGGTCATGGCGATCGGCGCCTGCACCCTGGCGCGCCTGGCACCCTTTGCTCACACGGCCCGCGATACGCATGCGCTCAGTCGCGTGGCGTGATCCGTAAACTCACCGGTGGAGGGACAACCGTGAACGCGACGGTTCGGTGCGCCGGCTTCATCGCCGCGACGTTTTTCGCCGGCGCGCTCTGGGGCGCGCCCGAAGAATTGCCGCCTGGCGCGGGTTTCGGACCGACTCCCGCGCTGCCGGCTCCCAAACACTCGGTTATTCCCACCGTCGATATTGCCCCGGCCAAGGGCTGGCCGGCCGGCGCCACCCCGAAGGCCGCGGCCGGATTCGCGGTCAATGCGCTTGTCACCGGATTGGATCATCCCCGCTGGCTCCACGTCCTGCCGAATGGCGACGTCCTGGTGGCGGAAACCAATGCGCCCCCGCGCCCGGAAGAAGGCAAGGGCGTCAAGGGGAAGACGATGAAAGTGATGATGAAAAAAGCGGGAGCGGCCGTGCCCAGTGCGAACCGCATCACCCTTTTGCGCGATGCCGATGGCGACGGCGTGGCCGAGATGCGCACCGTGTTTCTGGAAAACCTGAATTCGCCTTTCGGCATGGCCCTGGTCCGCGACACCCTCTACGTCGCCAATTCCGACGCCGTGGTGCGGTTTCCGTACAAAACCGGCGAAACCCAAATCAAGGCCCCGCCCACGAAAGTGGCTGATCTGCCCGCGGGCCCGTTGAATCACCATTGGACGAAAAACATCATCGCGCCCCGCGACGGTTCCAAGCTGTATGCCACGGTCGGCTCGAACAGCAACGTCGCCGAGCACGGCATGGAAAAGGAGGAGGGCCGCGCGGCGATCCATGAAATCGACCTGGCCAGCGGACGCTCGCGCATTCTGGCCTCCGGGCTGCGCAATCCCGTCGGACTGGCTTGGCAGCCGCAAACCGGCGCCCTCTGGACCGCGGTGAACGAGCGTGACGAACTGGGCAACGACCTTGTGCCCGATTACATGACCGCCGTCAGAGACGGTGGGTTCTACGGCTGGCCCTACAGCTACTTTGGTCAGCACGTCGATGAGCGGGTGAAAGAGCCGCGGCCGGATCTCGTGGCGAAGGCCATCGTGCCGGACTATGCCCTCGGCGCACACACCGCTTCCCTCGGGCTTGTCTTCTACGACGCCAAACTCTTTCCGGCCGCGTATTCCGGTGGCGCCTTTGTCGGCCAGCACGGCTCCTGGAACCGCAAACCGCAGAGCGGCTACAAGGTCATCTTCATTCCCTTCAAGGACGGACGCCCTGATCGCGGACCTGAGGATATCCTGAGCGGATTTTTGGCCCCGAATGGCGATGCCCTGGGCCGACCCGTTGGAGTCGCGATCGATGGCCGCGGAGCACTCCTTGTCGCGGATGACGTGGGAAACGTCATCTGGCGGGTGAGTCCGGCCACGACTGCGGTTGGGGCACAGTAGCCCAGAACAGAGGCGGGG
>JADMIO012704516.1_pt1 | contig 22322 bp, 22 predicted proteins | sample 8958161 | NCBI WGS metagenome assembly JADMIO01 (sample SAMN16585339, study PRJNA669376) | soil metagenome | isolation source: Crop rotation soil | place: USA: Cullars Rotation, Alabama | collected 2011 | reverse complement strand
GCCGCGACTTCAAGTCACGTGAATTCCAAGCTTCGGATCCCACTGTGCTGGAAAGTAAACTGCGCCTACAGCCGCCTCAGAACACGAGCCCCACTGCGCCGGTATACGTTCTGGGCGGGAGGAAATGCGTTCCACCAAACGTGGAATGGAAGTTGTACAGCGCAATATTGTTGGTGAAATTGCTTATCGTCAGCCTCAATGTCACGCGCTTGCTATCCTTTTGTGCAAAAAGGTTATCGACGCCCATACCAAGATCGAATGTGTGATGGGGTGAAACACGACCGGGATTGTGATCATCGTCTTCGGTGCCCGGCGCTGGAATTCGGACGCGCGTCGCTGAATAGTTCGTATCGTTACAGTCTCCGGACGTGAGCAAGCGGTCCGGCGTCGCTCTGACGCCTCCACAAGACAGTCCGATCCCAGACTGCTCGGCTGCGCTCAGACCGAGCACATCGTCCAAGCTTCCGACGTCGCCGGCAACGAGGCCGCTATCATAACGCCAGGTGAACCCAGCCCACGGCCCATACGTTTTCCATTGGTATCGCAGGTTCGTGGTTTGTTGAAGCGCCTGGTCGTGATCGATACGGAACGGACTGCCTCCGACCGGAAAAAACCGTGCACGATTATGGCCGATCGTCGTGTACCACTGGAAACCCTTGATATTGATGGAGCTCACTCGAAACGCGACTCCATCGAGTTTGGATTTCTCCCAGGAGATCGGAAAGGCAATTGGCGTGTTGAACGAGCCGAAAGAAAGGACGCCGAAATCATAGGCATTGTCGGTGAATTTCCAGAAATAGTCGGCCTCTGCCGAAATGTACCGGGTAAATGCCTGTTGCAGGCCAATGTTGAATTGATTTCGGCTGCCCGGCTTCAATGGCGCCTGGCCTTCGGACGAAAACGACGTAATGAGATCCTGCGCGGCTGGGGCGATCGTGACAAGGAGATTCTCGTTATAGGGCGTTTCCATGGTGTGCGCAAATCCCGCATGCAGCACGGTATTGGTTGGACGGATAAGATAGGAAATCCCCACTCGAGGCTCCGCCTGCCAATCTTTAATCGCGCCGTCGACGGCGTTATAGCGATCGAAACGTATGCCGGGATTGATCGTCAAATTGTCGGCTGTTATCGTGTCCTGTACGTAAACCGCATATTCGTTTACATTGCCCTTGCCGGCAAATTGAAAAGGTGATCCCCCACGACTTAAATCAAGTGGCAGTAACACCGGATTGAAGTCCGGATTTGGCAGAAGGCCGGAGCGTGCGCAATTGTTGGGATTCGTGATGGTCGAGGCTCCCGCCGGGTTGCCGCTTCGATCCAGACAAACAGCATTGAGGCCGAAATCCGTAAGGCCCAACGCAAAGTTTTCTTGTAAGTGGGTCTGCATGGCTTGCGCGCCGATTTTCACGTTATGCCGGCCGCCAACGTAGGAGATGTCGCCCCGAACCCCCCAATTCGTCAACCGCCGGGCCTGCGAAATAATGGCTTCGGTATCCACGGACGGATCCGGGCTGGGGTAGTAGTTGATTCGATCCTGACGAATGAACGGATTAAGTGTCAGCAGCGTAGAAGAACTGAAAGTGTGTTGATATCCCGGCGCGAAATCATATGAGATGGTCTTCTGACGTTGATCCGTCCCGATCGTGTCGAGAGTGTTTGGGATCTGAAACCAGTTTCGCGCAACGAACAGGTTCAGATGTAGCGTATCTTTACTGTTCGGCACGAGATCAAAGCGGTTGAACGTGTTCTGATTATTCCCGATCGCATGAATCGGGTTGAACTCAGGTGTGTCCAGGAACCGCCCGGAGCGCAAACCGTTTGCGGCTATGAACCATCCGTATTTCGGCCCTCCCAACCCGAGTGTCGCTCCAAGCGAAGGCGTGCCGAAGGATCCGTACTGCGCCACGATGTCGCCTCTCGCTCTCGTTAGCCCGAGGCCGGAACGGGTCGTGGCGTTGACGACCAGACTTGTCTTATCACCAAATTCCGCATTCGGAGTTCCGGTTATGAGCTCCATCGATTGAATGGCGTTTACCGGGATCTGGGTGGAGAAATTCTTACTCTGTTGATCGTTGATAGGCTGTCCGTCGATGTTGAACGAGGTTTGCGCGTGATCACCCAGAGGATGGAAGAATCCGTTCGCGTCGGCCACAACAGCAGGTGAGGACAATACAATCGCGTCGCTCAACCCCGAACCCGGACTGATAGTCGGCAATTTGTTTAATGTAGAGATGTCCACATCAGCGTGAGCATAAGGAGCGGTTTCCAGAATGTCCTGCGAGGACGCTTCGACACTCACCGACTCTGATACACCGGCCACAGCCAGCATGATGCTCACCGAAAGCGGAACAGTCGTGCGTACATTCACATCTTGCGCGGCTGGGGCGAAACCCGATTGCGTGATCTGAATGTGGTACATATTGAACGGAACGTTATTGAAACGGAACATCCCGGCAGAATCGGTGGTGGTGGTTTGCCGGTATCCCGATAACGGATTTTGCATCTCTACCGTGGCACCCACGACGACTCCACCCGACGGGTCGACAACGGTCCCTTGGACAGTTCCGCTCGCCACGGATTGAGCCCACACTTGCAGGGACAATAACAAAACGGCGACCGCAGAAATTACGACAATTACAGTTGACCGCCAGTATGACATGTATGCTCCTAATCGCTAGATTTCACAGGCTGGATTGTAATTACGGCTTTGACAGCTTGGAATGGATTCCCAATGAGCAGTCGAATTGATCGGCGAATGGTGGCGCTGAGGCGGCGAACGGTCGTTACAATTCAGACAGGAACTTTGCAGCAGCCAAAGCAGAAGCACGAGCGTACTTGGCTTGCAGTCCTCCAACTGACCGCACCGCACGAAAGCTGCCCAATATGTCCAGCCACTTGCACAAGATTCCAGGGGCCCCGACCCCGTTCACCTGATTTTGCCGACTTTTTGTTGAAAATGCGTAGGTCGTATTAACGACGTCCCTTAGGCTCGATCGAATGGGCGTGCCATTGAACATCTCCCGTATTGATCGGCTAGGGGCGAGCATTTCATTTTTGTGCGCGATTCACTGTGCGATCGTCCCCTTCGCAGCCACCATATTACCGCTCGCTGGTTTCGGTTTTCTGGCTGATGAACGTCTGGAGCGCATGGTTTTAATGACGTCGATCGCACTGGCTAGCGCAAGCATATGCTGGGGAATCCGCATTCACCGTCAGCGTCGCATCCTGCTTCTATTTGGTGTGGCGCTTTATCTCATTCTTGCCGGGCGGGGCTTGGCAAGAGGACCGGCGGAAATTGCGCTTGTGGTGTTGGGAGCCGCACTGTTTGTTTTCGGGCACCTGTTGAATCACCGTCTCTGCAAGAGCTGCACACGCTGCAAAGATTCGATTCGTAATTGATATCGTCCGAAAGCGTCCGACATCATCTAACGAACGGGGTTGGTACCATTACGAGTGGAGGTATCCAACTCATGAAAAGCACATGCAAAGAGCACCCCGTCCACGATCATACGCATTCGTCTCAATGCGGGCATCAGTCTGTGAAACACGATGGACACACTGACTATCTCCACGATGGACACATGCACCACCTGCACGGAGAACATGTGGATGAACATTCCATCTCCGTCGACAGAGCTAATCCGAACACCTGCACACCGGAGCACGATTGCAAAGCGCACGATCATCAGCACACCCATGGTCCAAGTTGTGGTCACGAACGCGTGCCGCATGGCGACCATATGGACTATCTCGTGAGTGGCCATTTGCACCACTCCCATGAGAGTCACTGCGATAACCATGGTTTACTAAAGGTGGCATAAGGATCGAAGCAGCCATTTCCCGCAAAGACCGGCCAGCGCGGAAGTGTAAGCATGGCCCTAAGCCTCTCCGGACCACGAAATACCGTCCAGTACTCGCCACTCGTCGTCCAATGCTTGCCGCTCGTATGGGCAATCCGCCTGAGTGTTGAAAAGCGATTGCTCGTGTGGCGCAGAGTCCAATACATTCGCGCCACGCGGGACAAGCCTGTCCCGGATATTGGTCCAGCAAACTTGTTCTCGATATGAAGAGGATTGTTCGCGCCATCGGGATCGGTTTCTACGCGCTGTCTTTCGCGGGCGCGCAAGCAGGGGCACCTCAAAACGCCCCTACTGCCAATATGCTCACGGTGACGAAATCCCAACACGTACGAATTGCGCTGCCCGCGGACATCTTGAGAATAGCGGTCGGCGATCCGGACATGCTTTCGGCCGAACCGATCGGCACGCGCGAGTTGATACTGCTCGGAAAAAGCTCTGGGCGGACCAGCATGATCGTCTGGTTTCGTAACGGCGCCGTCCAGGATTATCTCGTCACGGTCCAGCGGGATGTTTCATTATTGCAATCGGCGCTGCAACGCATCTATTCCGACATCAATGTCGAGATCGCGCCCGACCGCGATGCCATCATCCTCACGGGAACCGTTCCAGACTTGTCCTATTCATTGCGTGCGGAAGCCCTTGCCCAGGACTACCTGAACGCCGGGCCTCGGGTTCTTCTTCCCGCGGCGGCCGCTCCGGCTCCGGCAACAGCTCCGGCAGGACCGGCAGCGGGACAGCAGCCATCGGCGGCTCCGACGCAACCTCCCGCGCCGGAACCCAATCCACCGCAAGGGCAGGCTCCTGTACAAGCGCCTCCGAGTCCAGCGGCGCCAACAGTGAATGTTGCGGTGCAGACGCAACCGCCGCAGGCTCCCACTCCTCAGCCTTCGGGCACGGTCATTAACCTCCTCCAACTCGAAAACCTCCCGCCGACCCCCGAGGAAAAGATCAGGCAAGCGATACAAGGAATCAGCGGGGCAAACGTGACGATTCGCCGGATCTTGAAGGGATTTATCCGCAACGACACGGTGGACGCCTTCGTCTTGGAAGGCTCGGTGCCGAATCAGGTGACATTAGTCCGCATCCTGAGTCTCGCATCGCAAATTCTAACGGGCCAAGTCGCAATCGGACAGGACATTCATGTCGTCGCTGACGAAGCCGGCGCGCTGGCTGGCGTTCAGGGGGCAGCAGGCCAGATTGGAGCCCTTGGCGGCCTTGGCGGTGTGGGCTCAATCCTTGGCGGCGGCGGGGCTGCCAATCTCCAGAATCAAGTCCAAAAAAATATTGCAAGGGCAAAAGTGATCGAGATGGCGGCGGGACGGCTGATATCGTTTTTGCAGGTGACGGACCTGCCCCAGGTACGCGTAGGCATCCGGATTTATGAAGTCAGCCGCAACCGGCTCAGAACCTTCTCACCCGATCTTGCAACAATCGTCTCCACCTTCAACCAGCCAGGGTTGCTGGTGGCGCCCGCCGGTCCGGCAAAACAGCTTGGCGCCAGAACGACTATTGATACGGGAACCAAAACCGCGCTTCAGAACGTTCTAGCCTTCCTTGGCGGAAGTTTCGCAAACGAGTTTCAACTGACCAGTGGACATTTTGCAATGGATGCCGTGCTTTCGTATCTGGAGCGAGTGGGGATCGCGAAGAGCCTGTCGACGCCATCCCTTACCGTCTTGTCCGGCGAGCAAGCGACGTTTCAAGTTGGCGGCGAGGTGCCGGTCCAGGAGGCATTTGTCCCCTTTGGAACAGCAGCCGCGACGCCGGGCGGCATTCCCAGTGGCAACCTGATCTCGACCTTCATTTCGACGACTTTTGTGGCGTTCGGGGTGCAATTGTCTATCAGGCCACTGGTTGGCGATGACAATACCGTAACGCTGGACATACAGCCTCGTGTGGTTCAACCCAACACGGACCTGACCGCAACCATACGCGGTGCAACGGGAACGAATCCGGCAACGACGGCCTTCAATACACGCGCACTGAGAACGAGCGCGAGATTGCAAGATGGCCAGGCCATTCTGATCGCCGGTTTGCTGACCAGCGACATGAACAATACACAAGCATCCACCCCGGGGTTCCGGAGCGTCCCGGGATTGGGATGGCTTTTCCGCGATTATCAGAAGGTCGACGACAGTACGGACTTAGTCCTGGTCATCAACCCGGCTGTGTTGCGCGATCCGATTCCCAACGTTCAACTGTGGGAGCAGCCTGATCTCAACGAGTTATTGGAAGGGTTTGGAAGCTCTTCGCTCGGGAGGCCGCAGAATCCAACGGCTTCGGGAGCAACAAGTGTTTCTCATGTGCAGTAGTCCCCTTGTCCCTAGTACAGCGAACACGGCGTCCCGCCGTGGCCGCTTAAATTGAATCTACTTGGAGGTTACATGTTGAAGAGTTTGCTTAAGAAAGTTATCCGGAATCGCAGAGGCGCCGCGTTCGTGGAGTACGCGCTGCTCATTGGTGGCATCGCTTTGATTGGTGCGGCCGCCGTAGCGACATTCGGCCATAAGACCAGTGACATGTTGGCTGCGGTGGCGGCAGTCCTGCCAGGCGCACATACCGATGATAACAACCCGATAATTAGCGGGAAAATCATCGAAACCACAGGTGATGCGGTCGGCGCAGGTGGCGCCACCGGAATCGCTTTGGATTTTACTACGATCAAAACCAACAGTGATGGTACCAAGGACCGCCTTGGCCTGAATATCGGAGGCACAGCGTTGGGGTCCTCGAATGGCCTGGGCGGAATGGTTATCGAAGCGCAGTAGCTGCCAGAGGTGACCGCTCGGGTGTTCGCCTCCTGTTGGTTGCGAAGACCCGAGCTTTGCCTATGCGAAGGGAATTTGCTTGCGCTGGATACCATTCGGTTTAGCGTTAATTGCGGCGGGATTCGATCTCTTTAGAAAGAAAGAGATTCCTGATGCCATTCCTGTCTTCATTTTGGTATGGGCCACGATTGCCGCGCTGTTCGGCTGGACGACTCAGAATTGGATCTCCCAGGTAGAAGGCTGCGCAACGGGATTAGCCATCGGTCTCGCCTTGTTTCGTTTCTTCGGTTTCGGTGGAGGCGACGTCAAACTCATCACGAGTCTGGGGGCCGTCTTCGGGTTTGCAACCGAATTTTCTTTGCTGTTCTACGTAGCTATCGCCGGCGCAATACTCGCCATCATTGCGAAATTCCGCGGGCAAACAGAATTTGCGTATGCGCCGGCTATCGCCATCGGAGTTGTTATTGTGACCGTTCAGGGAGCGGGATGACAAACATGACAAGCTGGCGATCTAAGGGGCGATTGAAAGATGAAGCAGGTTCAGTCCTGGTCGAGTTCGCGCTCGTCTCGCTTGCATTGATTATGATTATGGCGGCTACGGTCGATTTCGGCCGAATGTTTTTGCTCGCGAATGTCGTCCAGAGCACTGCGCGCAACGCCGCGGTTGCGCTGTCTCTCGCCCCGGCGGCGAAATCCGCAGGAACGCTTGACGCATTGCTAACGGATGCATTCGTCAAGTGCACGATCTATAATCCAGGGCTTCTAGTTATCGACCCCACCGATCCGGAACACAACGATCCGTCGTGTCTCCCGACCTATCCCGATACCTTACCGCAAATCAACGAAATGCTGTTTCGGACCGCCATGATCAGTGACGTCATCGGTGGTAGAAATCTCTATCATTATCCGGGCGCTATCTTTTCTGACGCCACGGCAACAAGTGGTTACAGCATTTCAATTCCTCAGGTCACGGGTCGTGATGGGACTGGCGTGGAGGGTATTGTATGGGTTCCGGCTCTAAAAGAATGCCCTGAGGGCGCGTTAGCAGGTGGACAGGTTTCGGTGTGCGTCAACTACCCTTTCCAGGCTGCAATGCTCAGTGGTTTTCGTCCCAGCGTAGATGGGCCATTTGAACCGAATATCGTCGATAAAAGTGGTAATTGGGGCGTCAATGACGCCGATGACGCCAGTGTGTCGGCACCATCGACGCCCGACACGGAGTCAGACTCGCCTTACGGAGCATATGCGGGGCCATATGGGCTCGGAAAGCAATTAGCTTTTGCCGGAAAGACTGTCCGTCCGTATCGGTGGTTGATTACCCAATGGGCGGCTGAAGGAGTTCGCTGATGAGAAGTGCAAACGTTCGACGCCGACGGTTTCCATGGAAACCCGCAGGGGCCTCCGCCCTCGTTGTAATCGCTGTGCTCGGCCTCCTTTGGATGCTTGGCATCCTCGACGCCTCCACGTTGGGTTTCAAAACAACTGTCTCTATGGAAGGTCTGGTTCCGGTGCCGGTCAGCCCACTCCGTGTTCCGGCCTACACCAAACTTACACGTGATCACCTGTGGGACGCGAAAGACGGAACCCTGGCAGTGCTTTATCTCCCCAAGCAACGGATTACTCCGGAGGTTATCACCGACATTAATAAAATCATTGGACGTGTGCTGAATCATGATAAGCCGCCGGCTTACGTCTACACAGAGACGGATTTCTTCCCTCCAGGCACGCGTCCGGGTCTCGTAGCCGGTATCCCCGCCGGCAAGCGCGCGGTGCGAGTGGATGCGTCCAAAGTGCAAGGTCTCGTCGGATTAAATCCAGGCGACCGTTTTGATCTTGTGGCAACCATTCCTATTGACGCAGGCAGGACTGGAGCCGCGCAAACATTGAGACTCGGGGGTATTTACGGGCAGCAGCTCGCGTTACAAAACCAGCTCACAAATTGGCAAAAGCAGGCAACTGTCCGCGTGCTCGTACAGAACGGTCTTATAGTCGAACCGATGACGAATCGCAAAATACCTGTCAGCGCGAATACGCTGACGCAAGGATTGGTGACAAGGGACAGGACAGTTCAGGAGATCGTCATAGCCGTCAGCCCACGTGAAGTTGCTCGTCTCACCGAGGCTATCGCTGTGAATGCTGAAGTCAATTGCGTCCCCCGGTCGGGGCGTCCGGACGATCCGGAAGGGAGCGTCACGCCGGACTTGGAGCCGTGGAGTCCTTTTCAGGGTCTGGTTGCAAACACCACCACGCCGGAGCCGGGACAAGAAATAACCACGAATGCGGGAAGTTCCACCGGCACCCTAAGCGCTATCGAAACAATCGCCGGTTCCAGACGAGAAATGGTTGCTGCGCCGAAGCAGCGGTAAATATGGAAAGAACGCTTCAAATATTAGTAGTTGGACGTGACGCAAGCCTTCCCGGCGAATTTCCTTCAGCACTGGCGGGTGTTCCGAATTGGCACGCCGTTGTCTATCACGCCTCTAGATACGGAGAGGCGCAGGAAGCCGCGCTCAGCCGCCATCCGCATTTGATCTGCCTGCAAATGGGTGAGGATGACCGGGAATTAACTGCATTTGCCCGCGATATGCAGTCTGCCCTTCCCGACACCGCTATCGTGGCGATGTATAGTCCCGAACGTTCAGGGCAGGAAACGTCGGACAGCGTACGGATCATCGAAGTTTTGCGCTCGAACGTGCGGGATTTCTTGCGTCGTCCGATCTCCAGTACGGAATTGCGCGAGATTCTGGACCGGCTGTTTCTTCCACGCAGCGCACGGCGTACGACGACCGGCAAGACACTGTCATTTATTAGTAATAAAGGAGGCGTCGGAAAGTCGACTCTGGCCGTAAATGCCGCATGCGCTCTGGCAAAGACGAATCCCGGGCAGGTTCTTTTGATTGACGCTTCGCTGCAACTCGGGGTCTGTGCTCTGATGCTGGACCTCATTCCACAAACCACGATCACGGACGCGGTCAGAGAAAGGGACCGGTTGGACGAGACGCTGCTGCGCCGGCTTGCCATACCGCACGAGTGCGGCCTTTACCTTCTAGCCGGTCCGTTGGATGCATTCGAAGCATCCGATATCGACGACGCGTCTATGGCGCGCGTATTGAACGTCGCGCGCCGCGCGTTCGACTATGTCATTGTCGATACCTTCCCTGTTCTGGACAGCATTGTTATCGCGATCCTGGACATCACGGATTTGGGTTACGTAGTGATGCAAGGTCTAGCTCCGAATGTGGTGGGCATTGCGAAATTCCTTCCGGTTTTGAAAGGCGTCGGCTTTCCGGAAGAGCGGCAGCACATTGTGCTCAACCAAAACTATCGCCGGTTTGCCGGGAACCTTACAGCGGGCGATATCGAATCGCGAATCGGCCGCCCGATCGATTATGTGTTTCCTTATCAGAAACAACTGCTACGTTCCGCAAATACCGGTCAGCCTTACGCGCTCAGAGCCAATCGCTGGTTTGGATTCGGTGCTTCTATAGCCGAACTTGCGACCGACATCGAAACCCAACCTATGGCGCAAGCAGCTGAACGCAGCGAGGTTGGGCCGGTTGGGCCCACTGGACCGTCAGGGCCGTCCTCTGCATTCGCCGTTAAGGGGACGATGTGAGCGACGACAATTTGCAGAAACCGAAATATCCCACACGCGCAGGCGACGCCGCACGGGCGGGGTTCAGACGTTCAGTGACTTCCCAATCCGCCGAGCGCCTGAGAAGCGGTTGGAATCTCCCAGCCCCAAAACCAGCAGAAGAGGCGCTAAAGCTCGACTCCGCTCCGGCCAACCGGACGGACTATCTCGTAATCAAAGGAATGCTACAGGAACGCTTGCTGACCGAGATCGGCGACCGCAATTTACTCGCGGTGGGAGAACAGGAAGTCGCCAATGCGATCCGCGACTTTGCATCGCGGATCGTCGAGTCGGAGGATGTTCCGCTGAACGACGCGGAGCGCGCCCGCCTGGCCGAGGAAATGACCGAGGAGACGATCGGCATGGGACCACTCGCTCCTCTGATGGCGGATCCTGCGATTACGGACATTCTCGTCAATGGCCCGGAACACGTCTACGTCGAACGTTTCGGACGACTCGAACGAACCAACGTCCGCTTTCGCGACGCCGACATGGTTGTGCGCGTTATCGAACGGATTGCTGCACAGGTCGGCCGCCGGATTGATGCCAGCTCGCCTATGGCCGATCTCCGCCTTCCGGACGGCAGCCGCGTCAATGCAACCCTGCCTCCCGTAACGCTGGACGGTCCGACCATTTCAATCCGCCGTTTCGGAAGACGAAGATTGCGCCTCACCGATCTGCTGACGCTGGGGATGCTTTCACCCGAGATGCACGCCTTCCTGGATATTGTGGTTCGCGCGAGAACCAACATTCTGATCTCGGGCGGAACCGGCGCCGGCAAATCGACGCTGCTCGGCGCTCTCGCCGAAGCCATTCCGTCAAGCGAGCGGATCATCACGATCGAAGATACGGCCGAACTGATCCTCGATCAGGAACACGTGGTTCGGATGGAGACGCGTCCACCGAATATCGAACAACGCGGGCGAATTACCGCCAGGGACCTCGTCATCAATTCCCTCCGAATGCGCCCCGACCGGATCATGGTGGGCGAGGTGCGGGGCAGTGAAGCTCTGGATATGCTGCAGGCGATGAATACCGGCCACGACGGCGGCATGACCACGATTCACGCCAACTCGCCGCGAGACGCGATATCGCGGCTGGAAACCATGGTGCTTATGGCCGGGCTGGAACTGCCATCGCGCGCCATCCGGGAACAGATCGTGTCGGCAATCGAACTGCTCGTCCACGTGCGTCGCTGCGAAGACGGGGTCCGGCGCATCGAATCGATTGCAGAGGTTTCCGGCCTGGAAGGATCCACCCCACTGCTGCAGGACGTTTTCGTCTACCATCGCCGCGGACGGCAAGGACGGCGTCTTGTCGGCGAGTTTAGCGCCACCGGGGTCGTCCCCCGAACCATCGAAGAGTTGCGCGAGCAGGGCAACGAGATCTCACTGGATATCTTCCGTAAGCGAGCTGGAGATGACACTAATTGAAGCCTTATTTCTCTTAGTGCCTGTTGCCGCAGCCGGGACCGCGTTCTACTTCTGGCACAGCGCGCGGTTGAAGCGGCTTTGCGTGGAACGACTGAAGGCAAACCTGTCCCCTGACGTCGTAGCGGCAGCCGAAGGAAAACCAACGCGCCTGGTGAAACGTTTCCCCAGAAGACACCTATATGCAGGACCTGTTGCTGGTTTCCTGACTGGTATTGTGATCTATTTCTTGGCAGGCCTGCCGATTCCATTTGCGATAGGGGCCGCCCTGCTGATCGGAGTATTGATTGGGATTGCCGAGTCTCTCCTGGCCGACCGGCAGATTGCACTAGTGGAGGCGCAACTGGCGGACTCCATCGATTTGATGGTGGGGGCTCTTCAAGCCGGCGCCGCTTTGCTCAAGGCATTTGATGCGGCCCTGGCGGAGGCCAAGCCGCCATTTCGGAATGAGTTGCAGGAATTGACTGGCCGGATCCGGCTCGGGGAGACGCCTCAAAATGCGCTCAATGACCTCGCAGCGCGGGTACCGCTTGAAACGTTTCGCCTCTTCGCCGTCAGTTTGTCGGTTCACTGGGAAACAGGCGGTGCACTTAGTTCGACGCTTAACGGAGTAGCTCGAAGCATCCGCGACCGCATTGAAACGGCTCGGCGGGTTCGCGCCCAGAGCATCGAAGTGCACATCTCGGTGGGCGTCGTGCTCGTACTGTGTTATGCATTGGGCGTCATCATGTTCAACGCCAATCCGGACCAACTAAAAGAGTTCTTCCTCAGTCCGATCGGCTCTTATATTGGCGGAGGTGTCATCGCCCTACAGGCCGCCGGCGTCCTTTGGGTTGCGATACTGAGCGCCGCAAAATACTGATCCATGTACACGGGACTTTTGCTTCTCATATTCCTCAGTACCGCGGTTGCGGCGGTGTCACTTCTCTCATGGGGGATGCACCGCAGGCGCAGCCTTCAGTTAATCGATGCGTCGATCGAGATTGATGACTTCGCTATTCAACGTAGTCCGGAGAAAAGGTCCATATCTAACGGACTTGTTCGATGGCTAAACCTAGCTGGTTATCGGGATAAATCCGCACCCTTTTATTTTCTGGCAGCGCTTGCCGCTTCTGTCGCACTCGCCACGGCGTCTGTATTGGTTGTTCGGCAGTCCGGACTCGTCGATTTGATGAGTGACTCACTCAGTTACATTCCGGGAGGCGTCGGTGATCTAGCTCGGGCCGTCATCTCCCTGACGAACTGGATTCTCTTCGCATGTGTCGCCGCGGTCCCCATTCTTGTCGTGCGCAGGAAAAGGAGAGCTCGTGTCGAACAGATTGAACAGGATCTGCCCTTGTTTTTAGAACTGTTGGCGACGCTGGCGGAAGCAGGGCTGGGATTTGAAACCGGACTTGCAAGAATCCAGGAGTCGGAACCTTCGGAGCGCCCGCTGCGAATGGAGTTTCAGCTATATGGACGGGATATCCTCGCGGGAGTCTCCCGCATTCAAGCTCTCCGGAATCTCGTGCGGCGCATCGAAGTGAATAGTGTGACCGTCTTTGTATCGGCGTTGATTCAAGCCGAGCAGATCGGCGCGAGTCTCGCCGAGACGTTGCGGCGGCAAGCGGACGACCTTCGCGACCGGCGGAAAATGAGGGCGCTGCTACAGTCGCAGGCTCTCACGGTGAAGCTGGTATTTCCGCTGGTCATCTGCTTCCTACCTGGTATATTTGTGTCGACGTTGGGGCCGGTCATCAATCAGATGATCAAGGTCGCCGATTCCGTTCTTCGAAATGCACGCTGACCGAAGAGAAAATGGCGGAGGGAATGGGTTTGATTAGTGCGTAAACTGGCTGTTGTTGCGATGGGCCTGGCCGCGGGTCTCGGCAGCGTTTCTTGTGCCAAACAATACATCCGCGTCAATTATTCTTGTTACGATTCCGACTCACGATTGCAGACCGCTTGGTCTGCCTTGCAGGAAGCCCGCTCACAGGTTGGCGGCTGTGATGTCATGTCGAATGGCCTGGACCGCTGTGAATATCTCAGGGTGCAAATCGAGCAGATCGCTCAGCAGTGTCCGAACGATGTGAAAGCACTGATGGTCAATGCTGTACTGGCCTATGATGCGAAAGAGTTCGTGAAGGCCCAGCAACTCTTGGATTCCCTTTCCAGCTTGAGGACCACGTATCCAGAAGCCGCTGTCCTGCGCGCCCGGCTCGCTTTGGAAGAAGGCAACACACCATTTGCGCTTCGTTATTTGGAGGAACAGATCCAGTTGTCCCCCGACCACGCGGGCCTAAGGGAGTCGTACGCACTGGCACTGTATTCCGTTCGACGCTTCGACGAAGGGCGAGCCAGCCTTGTCATGGCCCAACGTCTGGGCGCACCGAGCTGGCGAATTAATTACGATGAAGGATTGATCGAGGAAGCCGCGGGCAATCCGGCCGCAGCTCGTGTGTACTATGAGGCCGCGCTAACCGCGCGACCGGGATGGCAACCCGCAATGTCTCGATTACGGGCTTTGGATGCTTCGTCCGGCAATCCATCGCAACTGCGTTAATTGTAGCGGCGGTCCCCGAAACGAAGCGCGAACGGCGCTCAATCTGGCAACCGCATGTCATACGGCAAAACGTCGGCGTTGAACTTGAGCTTAGGAAGGGACACTTGGACCGATTTAGTAACTCACCGCCGAGACTGAATTATCAGGGTTTTCTTCTGTCGGCATGCCTCGATGCGGGAGCGGGCAACGACAAGGTCGGGGCGAAGGTCCAGTGCGCGAGTATAGGCTGCTATGGCATCGTCGTAACGCGATTCCAGGTGCAACATCGTCCCAAGGTTGAACCAGGCGCGAAAATTTTGTGGGCGAAGCGCGACCGATCTTTCAAACTCCTGGGCAGCTGCCGAAATCTCGGACTTTTCGTACAGGGCAATGCCGAGATGTTCATGAGCCGTCCAGGCGGCAGGATTCTGCTTGATCGTTAGTCGCCACAACTCATCGGGATGCCCGAAATACCACGCCCGTGAGGCGGTCAGCCCCACAAAGACGACACATATCACGGTGCCAACCGGCAGACCCAACCTCGGCCAGCGGGCCGCTCCGGCGCCAATCAAAGCAACGGGTCCGATCAAGGCCAAATATTGAAAATGGTCCGCGACGTTTGCGTGCTGCATATACGCAATGTCGAACAATCCGAGCGCCGGCACTAACATCAAAGCAAAATACGCCGCCGCAAACACGAACGGCCGCGCCCAACTCTTCTGGACAAGGGCAAGAATGATCACAGCTCCAGCTATCCCGATGCAAGCCATCACCGCGAAACCTAACGATCCGGAAAAGCGCGGATAGATCAGCGTCAGATTGAACGGATATAGAACCTTACCAACATAAAACCAAACGGCTTCAGTTGCCGTCTCGGCACGTCGCGCGAGCGTGAAGTCACGAAGATCGATGCTTCCCATGGCCCGGCGTCGCTCAAACCAGATGCGGACGAGCGCCGCAGCGAGGGATAAGGCGAAGAATGGAGTCACCCGGCGCAAGTCGGCGAGCGTGAATCGGCCTCTGAGCCACCAAGCGCTTAAGAGAAGCACTGGCGGAAGCATGACGATAGTTGCCTTGCTCAAAAGCGCCGCGCAGAAAAGTATGAGTGCGCCATAGTAGCTTCGCCGGCTGCCTGTCTCCTCCGCTTGTAGGTAAGCCAATGTCGCCAACAAACCAAACATCAGCGTGAGAACGTTCCGGCGCTCCGCGATCCAGGCGACGGATTCGACGCACACCGGGTGAAGAAGAAAAAGCAGAGACCCGATAAATGACCCTCCAACCCTCAACCGCCGAAGCACAAGCCAGAGCAGACCCGCGTTGAGGCCATGGAGCAGCACATTGTCGATGTGGTACCCGGTTGTTGCTCCATGCCACCAACCCCACTCGAACCAATACGACGTCGTCGTGAGTGGAACGTATTCAGATGCTTGCGTGTTCAGCCAGGTGTTCAAGATACCGAAGGGCTGAATCACATCTGGATTTTGAGAGACCTGTTCTTCGTCGTCCCAAAAGAAAGGACCTCTAAACGCTGGCAGATAGACCAGTAAACCAAGAAGAACTAACATCGCGATGCGGCGGCCTACCGCTGATGCCGGCAAGGTGCTGTCTACGCGCTCGAAGGAGTTCCGACTATCAAGGAGCATTACCTGGTACCGGTTGGACTTTGACCGCGAGTGTTACATCCGTCTCGGTTCCCTCAACTCTGCTACGTTGGAGAGTCGCGATTCCTAACGCGAACAGGCCGATGACCGCATAGGTCGGAATGGATAACACAGTGATCGTCATCCAAGACGTAGACGAAAGCGACGTATGGGGCGACGAAAAGTCGGGGATAAAGAGATTCCACCACACCCCAGGAGCCGCCCATAGAAGGCATCCGATAAGCCGAATATCCCATCGCGAAATAGTGTTGAGTGGCAGCGTAGTCCAGAGCAACACAACTGGTAACAACAGCAAAACGAAATAATGATCCCACGCTACGGGAGACATCAGGATGACGGCAGGAAGTAACATGGAGAACGCCAAGTCGCAGTCGCCGCGAGTCGTAGCACGTGGCACAATTCGACAGAGAAACACCATCAAAGTGAAGTCGCACAGTAACGTAGCACCCCATGAAAGTACGCGGTTTTGCACGACCGGAACGCTTCGGCTCGATGTAGGTCTCAAAGAAGGATCGAATAGTTTGCTCCACAGGCCCAGGAGTGACTGATTTCCCCAAGCGGAACGCCATTCCAGAGGCGTACCCAAGCCAGTCTTCACGTAATCGCTATACGCTGAAGCGCCAAGAATCGCCGACGTGAGCAGTGTTAGGAAAAGTATCGCGATCACGCCAGACGCGACGGCACGCCATCGTCGCTGCAACACAAAATATAGAAGCAAGAATGCTGGAACTATTTTAATCGCAGCTGCCGTACCGACTAGTGCTCCACCTGTTATCTGCCGATCCGACCGATCGGCAGACCATCCGGCGACAATCAAGACGAGCAGCACCAGATTGAGTTGTCCCTCATAGATCTGTTCATTCAAGGGACCGCAGATCAGAGCAAGGATATATGCGCGGGGTAGCGTTGTTGCATTCCACTTCATCTTAAGCGCTCTCGCCATGATGAACAGACTGGCGATAAGCAGCATTAGCGAAAACAGATTCCACGAAAGAAATGCAGTCGAGTAGCTCATCAATGCAAATGGTAAACCCAGAAGAATGGACGTTGGCGGATGTGCGTTCACAACCAGGCGCAATCCGCCGGGCCCAGGTCCGTCTGCATATCTCGCTAGTGCGGTCGCCGGCGTTTCGTAGATAGGAAAACCATGGAGATAGTTGCGTGCGGACAACCATTCTTGTTGGAAGTCGCGGCGTTCGTTAGTCCAGTATGCCTTCGCGACGGCCGGTAGAGCAAAACACGTCACGCCAGCTGCGGCGAGCAACCACACGAAAAAGGTAAAGCGAGGTGATTTCAGGATTCCGGCAAGCATGCGCGTGGTATTACAGCAGCTCCGAAGATGAGCGACGAGCCTTTTCCAATGACTGGCCTTAAGCGGGGAACGACCGGTCGATGCCCATTCGTAACTCGCTTTGTCGTAAAGATTCAGGATTTCTCTAAACCCAACGTGTATCAGACCGCAAAAAGTTCTCTCGTTACTGATTGTTCTAGTATTGTGTGGATCCTGCGATTCTGAACTGCGAGGATTGGACAGCTACATTCCACAAAGCGATTTAGTGTATCGATCGCAGCGTTCTTGCTAATCGGTTTCCAGAACGATTACCCAGGCGAAAAGTAGTTGCCGTTACAAACACGTTTGGAAAGAAGCATGCTACGCAACGCGTCGGAAGAAAATCGAATTGAGGAAAGAGGCCTCTGCACATGGATCTATTGCACGTTTCAGCGATCGTAGTTGCTGCAGCCGTCATCACCGCGATTACATATTTCTGGTACGACGTAAAGCTAAGAAATACTTGCATTCGGCGGCTGGATAACTGGTCGCGCCGATAGCCGAATCATCGCCGCTGAGCGATCCCCGGAAGTCTGCGCATGGGCCGTTCGGCCACTCTACTCGCTCTTAACTTCATGGAGTTTACAATCAAGTTGATTGGCGCGGCTTCACCCCCTTCAAAATTTGCGTCAAACAAAACTTTATTAGACCGTTTCACTCCTTACTCCAAGTGAACATGGACTGTGATCGACCGAGTCAAGCCGCGACAGCAAATTTCGGGCAGCATTTTCGTCCTGATCCCATGAGTGCCCGTTTGCACATGTCAGAATTAAATTTCCGGTCTGCACCGCTTGTGCGCCACATATCGCGCAGGTCGTTGTAGGTAGACCTTCGTCCGCTTCAATAATGACTGCGCCGTAACTTATTGCCGCTTGACGCAAGTACAATCCCAGTTCTGCAGGACTTGCCCACTGGCGGTATTGGGCGGCGGCGCCGATGCTATCCGGGGATTTTTGAATTAACTTTATCGGCAGGCGCTTCAAAACAATCCTGCTGTAGTTACGACATAACTGTGCTGCGAAATTTCTGTACAGCCAACGGCGACGACCGATCAACCGCGCCGACAACGACGCGCGAATGGAGCGCAGCCGATCGTTTCGCGCCTGCCACTTTTTCAGGAGATCTACGGCTTCGGGCCAGTCGGCATTCTCACGCAGTTGATGAAGAAGCCGCACGAAAGTGCTCTGCCGCGTTTCCTGAAGAAGTAATACGGAACGAACAGCCTCCGGGCAAGGCAGTGACATCAATTCAGCCATTGTATGCTCAAACAACATTGATATTTGCCTGTCGAGCACACCAAGATCGCGCCAGCCGGATGGTATGTTGTGACGGCGTTCATGGACTCGTGCTGCATCGAGCGGTAGTCGGAACTCTTGAACCATTCCATGATCGTCCAGCGCGACCGCTACACGAATGGCATCGGCGAACGCCCGCCAACCGATATCCACAGCTACGGATTTGGCTTTTTTATTGAGAAGAACGGGAGGTAGCTCGGCTGTTATCGTAATGGACCACTCCCAGCCCCTGATCGGATGACGTTCACCGACCCAGGCGCATCCTTTAATGATGGCTGTTTCCGGAACAGGCCGGTGCAAAATCGTTTCAAATTCGATCGTGCCGCCATCGAAGCCGAAGGTTCCACGCGTCAACCGACGGCGGATCGTTTCGCGCCGCGAGTCTGCATAGGCGTCTGTTGGAACCTGACGCAACGCCATACGCCGGCTCGATCGAAACAGGCCGGCCACAGACATGCCGCCACTGGTGTAGCAGTGCGGGATCATAACGGAACGAATGCCGAGCTGCTGCTTCGGCCATCCTCGCTCGCCACGGACCGCCAAACGCCGCGCGGTCTCGAACCGATCGAGAATCGCTGGCCCGCATTCCCAGTTCAATCCGGACTCAACCACGATGCGACGACAAATTTCGCGATGTGTGTCCCATAAGTCTTTCTGCTCATGCTGCCCCAAAGGCTGTAATAGCTCCAAGGTGTTGTTGAGGTCGTGTACAAGCGCGTTCCATGTTTCCTGCATTCTGGCGGCGAGTATCCAGAACGGTCCGGGCAGGTCACCGATTGGTCGCGCCCAGTATTTGTAAGTGCGCACATGATAGTCTGGCCGCTTCCGTTTTCTCACGCATCGTTCCTAACGGGAAGAAACTATGGAAGTCTACGAGTCGGTCTGCAGTGACCACATCAAAACTCAATAAGTGGCCAATGACGTCGGCTAAATGGCTGTTTTCGCCTGTGATCGGACGTTCACCGCACCTCGTCGTTGAGTGATGCTGTGGCCGACTTTGTGCAGGCATTGGCGCACGAACTTTGTATTTCGGCTGTGCGTGTTTTCTTCCACACGTGGTGATGTGGGATATCGGGGGAAATGAGCGTCGGCAGCCCGAAACAAATTACACGGCGGGAACGTGCGGGGCTTGGGCAATCAAGACTGCATGAGGACCGCTGTCGAGGCGCTCGAGACGAACTGGAGCGGCATTATTGCTCAAGTCCGGCAATTGGGGCATCGCCGGCCAACGATCATTTGCACCATGGATATTTGCAATCCATGCCTTAGCGTATGGCAGGCAATTCAGGGCACTTCGGGGTATCCAATCGGCCTACGCCTGCGCTGGCGTTTCATATATTGCGCCAACGGAGAGATGACTTTCCGCAACGCTTGAAGGCAGATCACTGGCATCGGTCGGCAAGATTGGGCTTCTCGCGATATCGATCGTGACAATTGGAGCATGCTGTCGTCATGACATCGGCCGCTTCGAGCATCTTGTCTTGATCTTTCGTTTGCGCTGCCTTGTAGACCGCCATTCCGGCGTCACGCAATCCCTGAACAAACTTCGCCCAATCCGGATTCTGGAGCGGGACCGGCTTGCCGTTGGCGCATTTACGTCCCGGGATGGTCAGCAGATTTGCCGATTCCGCTAACGCAATCGCACTGTTCTCGACGGCTTGCCATCCACCATAGCTGCTGGCGAGCGGGTTAACCGCCGTTGCGGGATCGCCTTCAGGTTTTACGCCGGTTGGATCTTTGTCCTGCACGAAAAAAATGATGTTCGAGGCCGGATAGAGAATGCCTCGCATCACCTGCGCCAGATTTCCGTGAACTTGAGTCGAAGTTGCTGCCGTTCCACGGGCTGCCGACTGGGTGCCGCGAGTCGCCGTTTGCGCATCGACTATCCCAATATAGAGGGAGACTGCCAATACACTCCCAATAAATACCAATGCAAATTTGCCAAGTCGCATACGCCTCCTGGGACATTTTTGTGCCCTGAGCAAGATACATACCTAAGGGACAGAGCGTCACCTTAAGAGATTCTGAATTCTGCTTCAGGACTGGGGGATTTCCCTGCGTCAAGACGTTTCCGCCCTGGAAAGGTAATTGCACTTTACATTCAAGACTTAATGGGAGGTTCACGTGAGACAAAAATTAGGCCTTATCGGTGTCTGCGTTGCCGCGCTTCTGCTCGTCATTCCGGCATATGCGCACCATCCCTTTTCCGCAGAGTATGATGCGAATAAACCAGTAACACTGACTGGTACGGTGACTAAGGTAGATTGGTCGAATCCGCATGCGTACCTCCATATGGATGTGAAGGGCGATGACGGGAAAACCAGCAATTGGACGATGGAATTGGGGAACCCGAAAAAGCTGCAAAATGCGGGCTGGAAGAAAGATTCAGTGAAGATGGGCGATCAAGTGACCGTCACCGGCTGGCAGGCTCGAGATGGAAGCAAGCGCGCCAATGCGAACACGGTGATGCTGCCCGACGGTAAGAAGTTAGCTGCAGGCTCATCGTATTTCGAAGGCAAAAAGGAAAAACGCATCAGCAACTAATACGATAGCTGAGGCTGTTCCCCAGCGCCGGAGGCGCTGGGGAAGCGTTAGGCGCCTGCCCCCCTAAATTTCTAGGCGCGTCCACGCCGTCCCGCGATCCGTTCCTCGGCTGATACCCATCCCGCATCAAAAGACCATCCGGCAGAATCGATGTCGATAACAACTGGCGCATGGTCCGACGGTATCGGTTTGCCTTTGCGTGCCTCACGATCGATTTCAGCTCCAACGATACGCGGCACCAGAGCAGCCGTTACCAGCAGGTGGTCGATACGCATTCCGAAATTTTTGTGGAAGTTGCCGGCGCGGTAGTCCCACCACGTATAGCGTCCGGTCTCGCTGTGGCACAAGCGATACGCGTCCACCAACCCGCTGCTGCACAGGCGCGCGAACGCCTCCCGCTCACGCGGAGAAACATGCGTCCCGCCGTGACAGGCATCAACGTCCCAGACGTCGATGTCCGCGGGAGCTACATTGAAGTCGCCGCCCAGCACGGCGGCTGCGCCAGGACCAATTGTTTGTGTTAGCCAGCGCGCGAGCCGATCAAACCACGCGAGCTTAGCCTCATAAAACGACGAGCCGATCATCCTGCCGTTCGGCGCGTAAATCGAGACCACTCGTACCCCGCCACATTGCGCGGAAATCATCCGAGCCTCCGAAAGCGGCTCGTCATCTCCGATATCCGGAGTCTTAGCCGGGCGCAGCGGGTCGCCGAAGTTTGTGATCACACCTTCGACGCCACATCGGCTCGCGATCGCGACACCGTTCCATCGGCCTTCGCCGTGGTGGACCAGCTCATAGCCGGCCTGCTGGAAAACTTCGCTTGGCGCGTCAGAATCGGCGAGCTTCGTCTCCTGCATGAGGAGCACGTCAGGCCTGGCGCGGTCCAGCCACCACATTACTTTCTCGATGCGTGCCTTCAACGAGTTCACATTCCAAGTGGCGATCCGCATTTCTATAGACTACTCGATGTCGAGCGAGTACGACTTGGAAAGACTCGATCTCAAACTAAAGTCTCGGAGTCAGGTGCCGATAAAGAGGCAGGAGACTTTGTTTTGGAGGCGACATGCAAACCTTTTCTCTTGAAACATCAAAATTTACGCCCGTTCAGACCCGTTTCCACATGCGCAAAATGGAAGATGCGTTTCGAGAACAGGTCCTCGCGATGGCCACAACCCTGGTGCAACTGGTGGATCTTCGCGACTGTTACACGGGAGGCCACAGCACTCGAGTGGCGGAATACAGTCACCGCATCGCCATCGAGCTTGGAATGAAGGGAAAG
>JADMIO010690398.1_pt1 | contig 22322 bp, 17 predicted proteins | sample 8958161 | NCBI WGS metagenome assembly JADMIO01 (sample SAMN16585339, study PRJNA669376) | soil metagenome | isolation source: Crop rotation soil | place: USA: Cullars Rotation, Alabama | collected 2011 | reverse complement strand
CCGCGACTTCAAGTCACGTGAATTCCAAGCTTCGGATCCCACTGTGCTGGAAAGGCCCGGTCCCGCGCTCGCCCTTCGTGGTGAAGAACGGCTCGAAGAGCCGCTCCTGGACGTCGGGTGGCATCCCGATGCCCGAGTCCGTGATCGCGAAAAGGACCTGCTCGCCGTTGGCGGTAGCCGACAGCCGGATGCTGCCGCCGGACGGGAGCGCGTCCACGGCATTGAAGATCAGATTGGTCAGCATCTCCCGCAGCAGGGAGAGCGAGCCCCGCACGGTGAGGCCCGGCTCGGCCGTGACATCCAGGCGAATGGAGCGCCCTTCCGCCTCGCTCGCGTCGCGCCAGCGCGGCGCCGTCAGCAGCGCGACGTCGTGCAGCAGCGCCGAGACGTCGACGATCACGTTCTCGTGTTCGGGGTGGCTGCGTGCGAACGTCAGCAGGCGCTTCACCGTCTCGCCGCCATCGGCCGCCGCCCGCCCGATGATCGAGATCATCGTCGCCACGTCCGCCAGGTTCGGCCCAGACGCGGCCAGCGCCGTCTTGATGAGGTCGCTGTACCCGAGAATCAGCGCCAGGGACTGGTTGAGGTCGTGCGCAACCCCTCCGGCAAGCTGCCCCAGGGCGCGGAGGCGCTCGGCGTGCGCGGCTTGCCGCTGGCGCTGGTGCTCGTCCGTCATGTCGCGGATAATGGCGGCGGCACTGACCGGCTGGCCGTCCTCGTTCAGGACCGGGAAGATGCTTGCCGAGACTTCCAGGACACGGCCATCTTTTGTCCGCGATGTCATCTCGCGATTCTGGACCCGGTTCCCGTGGCGGACGAGCGTGACCATCTCGTCAAGCTCTGGGGCACGCTCCTCCGCGACGAGCAGCGTCACGGGCTCGCCGCGTGCCTCGTCCACGCCGTAGCCGTACAGGGCTTCGGCACCACGATTCCAGGCGGTGATCCTGCCGTCCGCCGTCAGCGCGATGATGGCATCGTCCGACCACTCGGCGATGGCCGCCAGTTGCGCGTGGGACTCGCGGAGTCGGCGCCCTTCCATCGCCTGCGCCACCGCCGATCCCAGCCGCGACAGGCGGTCTTTCAGCAGGTAGTCTGCGGCGCCGAGGCGCATACACGCAACGGCCGCCTCCTCGCCCACCGTGCCCGTGACCACGATGCACGGAATGGCGAGCCTGCTCTCACGCAGGAGCGTAAGCGTGCGGTTGGCGCTGAACTGGGGCAGGGTATAGTCCGACAGGATGATGTCCAGTCGGGGACTCAGCCGTTCTAGAAAACCGGCTTCGTCGTCGACCCGTTGCCAGTCCAGGTCGTAGCCAGCCAGGATCAGCTCATTGAGGACGAGCTCGGCGTCATCGGGATTATCTTCGACGAGTAGCAGCCGGAGTGGCCGTCCGGTAAGCGGACTCGGGGGCACGGAGCAGTCACCTCAGGGTGGGCGTTTTGAGGATGGGTGTTCTCAGCGTGGGGTGTTCAACCGTCGAGGGCCGCTCGGCTGCGACGGCGCGCGAGCGGTCGGCTCTCATATCAGGGTGAGGTGGGCGCGGCCGGATGCGCAGTCCACCGGAGTGAGCGCGCCGGCTCCCGGCCAGCCTCTGCCGGCGCGGGTGGTGCAGGCCTCGTCTGCGTGAGATCTTCGATCCTCCGACAGCCGATTGGCACCCGCTCATCTCAGGGCGCACCAATCGTGAAGAAGAATGTGGCCCCCCGGCCCGGTGCTGCCTCTGCCCAGATCCGCCCGCCGTGGCGATGGACGATGCGCTGGCAGATCGCCAGCCCCACGCCCGTACCTTCGAAATCCGTGGGCCGGTGCAGACGTTGAAACACGCCGAACAGCTTGTCGGCGTATTGCATGTCAAAGCCGGCCCCGTTGTCCTTGACGTAATAGACAACCTCGCCCGCTTCTCCCGTCATCGCGCCGACGTCGATACGGGCGACATCCTGCTGTCGCGTGAACTTGATCGCGTTCTGAAGAAGGTTAACGTAAATTTGCTTCATGAGGGCCGGGTCGGCCTGGCACGGCGGTAACTCCCCGATCTGCTCCTGCATCGTCCGTCCTTGTCGCTCCGGTGCGAGCTCGTCGAGCACGTCTTGGACGATCTGTGCCGGATCGACGGTGCGACGGCTCAGCGGTTTTCGGCTTGTCCGCGCGAAGCCCAGCAGATCGTCGATCAGCCGGCCCATCCGCTGTGCCGATCCCCGGATGCGCTCCAGGTAGCCGCGCCCATCCTCCGAGAGGTCGTCGGCAAACCGGTCGAGCAGGATCCGTGAGAAGCCGTCCATCGAGCGGAGCGGCGCGCGCAGGTCGTGCGAGACCGAGTAGCTGAACGCCTCGAGCTCCTGATTCGCCGCCTCGAGCTCGCGCGTCCGCTCACGGACCCGCTGCTCCAACTGCTCGTTGAGCGCGCGTACCTCGCGTTCGGCCGCCACCTGCGCCTGGTGCAGGAACGCGTTCTTGACTGCGACACCGATCTGCGCGGCCATCGCCTGCGCCAGCTCGATCTGCTCCGGCGTGATCGGGCTCCGGTCCACGCTGCGGGCCTCCCCCACCTGCATCAGGCCAAGCACCTCGTCGCCTTGCGGCATCGGCAAGAGCAAGACGGACAGGGCCGGGTGCACACGGGCCGCCTCGCGCTCTCGCGGGGAGATCGCCAGCGGATCGGTCTCAAAGTGCGCCACGCGTGGCTTGCGCTCGGCCAGGACGGCGTAGTGGGCCGGCGTCTCGCCCGGATCGAGGCTCTCGGAGATCGCGGGCTCCCAGGCCAGATCGCGAATCGGATAGGCGGCCTGCACGACCAGCCGATCCGTCGCCCGGTCCACCAGGCAGATCCGGCAGTACGTCACGTTGAGCGCCGTCACGATGCGCTCGGCGACCCGGCTGAGCATGACGCCCAGGTCCAGCGACGACGCGGCAAGCTGGCTGACGTCCAGGAGCACGGCGAGGCGGTCTCGCGCGGCGGCCGTCTCCTCGTGCTGGAGGGCGAGCCACTGATTGGTCGCCTCGAGCTCCGTGACCTTGTCCTCCAGCTTGGCCGCCAGGCGCTCGCTGTAGCCTTTGAGGAACACCTCGTTGTCGACCACGGGCGCGGCATCGTCCGCGACGTGGCCGGTGGCGAGCGCCTCGCGGACCTCGTCCACGAGGTCGGCCGGATCGCTGGGCTTGAGCACGAAGCGCGTCGCCCCAAGCGCCAGTGCGAACTCCTCGTCCTTGGCGTCGACGTAGGTGATGGTGTGCAGGACGATCGGGACATGGCCGACGACCGCGTCCCGGCGAACCTCGCGGCAGAGGGCGAAGCCATCCATCACGGGCATCAGGATGTCGGAGACGATGACGTCCGGCCGCCAGTGGCGCGCCTTCTCCAGCGCCTCGCGTCCGTTGGACGCAAGCTGCACCCGGAAGCCTGCCGCTTCGAGCGCCTGCGAAGCGCGGTGAGCCTGGGTGGGGCTGTCGTCCACCAGGAGCACGACCGAGCGGGTACGTTGTACGGTCATGGCCTCTCAGCTCCCCGGCGCCGTCGATGGCAGCGAGCCGTTGCGTGGCAGGCCGAGCAGCATCCGGATCTCGGCCGCGATCTCGCTCAGGGGGAGCACGTGCTCGGCGGCGCCCAGCGCCACGGCAGCCGCCGGCATCCCATAGACGATCGACGAGGCCTCGTCCTGGGCGATCGTCGTGGCTCCGGCCTTGTGCAGCGCCGCCAGCCCGACCGCCCCATCTTCGCCCATCCCGGTCAGGAGCACGCCCACCGTGTCTGCGCCGTAGTACTCGCTGCCAGATTCGAAGAGCAGGGTGCCCGACGGCCGGAACCCGCCAACGGCCGGCGCGCTGCTCAATGCCAGGACCCCGCGACGCGTGACGAGCAGATGTCGGTTGCCGGGGGCGAGGTAGGCGACGCCGGCGGTCGGCACCTCTCCGTGCTCGGCGATGCGCACCGGGAGCGGGCAGCTTGACGAGAGCCAGCCGGCCATGCCGGCCGCGAACGCGTCGCTGATGTGCTGCACGATCAACACCGGGACCGGCAGGTCGGGGCCGAGCCCGCGCAGCACGGTCTGAATCGCCTGGGGGCCGCCGGTGGATGCCACGATCAACACCGCGAGCGGCCGGCGGCGCCTGAGGCGTCCGGGCTGCGTCGGTGGCAGGGGGGCCGCCAACGGGCGCGGCAGTGGCCCCGACGAGAAGGCGGGCGCGGACGAAGCGGCGGGCGTCGGGCGGGCGGCGCCCGCGGGCGTGGCCCAGCGCCGCACCACCTTCACCTGGGCCATCACGCGGACCGCCGTCACGATCTCCCGGATGGCTGCCGCGTGACGGGGGTGATCCGGCCCGGGCGGCTTCTCCAGCACCGACACGGCACCGGCCTGGAGCGCATCGAACGCCAGCCCGACCTCCTTCTGCTCGACGCTTGAGCTGATCACGACGATGGGTGTCGGCGTCTCGGCCATGATCCGTTGCGTGGCGAGCACGCCGTTCAGCTTCGGCAGGTGGAGGTCCATCGTCACCACGTCCGGGCGCAAGCGCGCGGTCATCGCCACCGCCTCCTGGCCGTCGTGGGCCGTCCCCACCACGTCGAGCTGCTCGTCCGCGCCGAAGACCCGCACGAGCAGCTCGCGGATCGACGCCGAGTCGTCGACGATGAGGACGCGAATCCGCTTCAGCATGGGCGTGACCGCCGGAGGATCCATTAGACCAGCTCCTGGATCGTACGTAACAATTGATCCTGATCGAAGCTGCTCTTGACCATGTAGGCGTCCGCGCCGGCTTCCAGGCCACGCGCTCGGTCATCGTCGGACGCCAGCGACGTGACCAGGATGATCGGAAGCTCGCGGAAGCGCGGCACCTGGCGAAGCTGCGCCGTCAGCGCCACGCCATCCAGGTTGGGCATGTCCACGTCGCTCACGAGCACATCGCATTCCCGCTCGTCGAGCAGCGCGAGCGCCTCGAGCCCGTCGCCGGCCAGCGCGACCTCGTAGCCGGCGGCCTCCAGAATGTAGCGCTCCAGCGTCCTGGTGGTCAGCGAATCGTCCGCCACCAGGACACGCAATCGGCGCGGCTCGGCGGCGGGCAGGCGACTTTCGAACGACGGCGTCGCCGCCCGCGCGGCGGCGCGCGTCAGATCGGCGACATTCAGGATCGGCACGACCCGCCCCGAGCCCAGGATGGTCGCCCCGGAGACGAAACGAACCCGTCGAAGCGGATAGCCGAGCGGCTTGACGACGATCTCCTGCTCGCCCACCACCTGATCGATCATCAGGCCGACCCGCTGGACGCCCACGCCGACGATCACGATGGTTCGGGCCGCGCCCGGCTCGCCGGTGCCGGTCCCTGCGCGCGCGCCAAGGAGCTCGGCGAGGATCGCGACCGGCACGGCTGCGCCCTCGTATTCGAGCATCAGGCGCCCGCCGACGTGGCGAAGCTGATCGACCCGGACCACCCGCTCCACCGCGCTGGTGTGCATGGCGTAGAGTCCCTCGCCGGCCTCGAACAGGAGCGCCCGGGCGGTTGCCAGCGTCAGCGGCAAGGTGATCTGGAACAAGGTGCCGCGACCGGGCGTAGCGTGGACCTCGACCCGGCCGCCGAGTCGCTCGGCGGTTCGGGCAACCACGTCGAGCCCCACGCCGCGACCGGAGACCTGGCTCACGTGCTCGCTGGTTGAGAAGCCCGGCTGGAAGATCAGCCGAAGCACCTCGGAGTCCGGCAGCGCGGCCAGATCGGAGGCCGGGACCAGGTGGTGCTCCGACGCCGCGCGGCGAATCACGTGCGGATCGAGACCGGCCCCGTCGTCCTCCACCTCGATCACGACCGTGCCGCCGCGCTGGTACGCCCCCATGGCGACGCTGCCCGTCGTCGGCTTGCCGGCCCGCTGGCGAGCGGACGGATGCTCGATGCCGTGGTCGAGGGCGTTTCGAAGCAGGTGCAGCAACGAGTCCTTGATCGAATCGAGCACGTGGCGGTCGAGCTCGGTGTCAGCACCCGAGAGGATGAGGCGGGCCTCCTTGCCGAGGCTGCGCGCCAGGTCTCGCACGACGCGCCCGAAGCCGTCGGCGACGCTGCCGAACGGCAACATCCGCAGGCGCTTGACGTCGTCCTGGAGGTCATCAGTCAGCGCGCGAAGGTGGCCGAGCGAGCCGCCCAGCCGGCCTCGCAGGTGCGCAAGCTGCGAGGAGAGCGCGAGCAGGGACGTCTCGTTGCGCTCCAGAAATCGAATCAGCGGCTGGAGCTCGCCCAGGTCGTGCTCCCGATCGAGCAGGCGCAGGTGGCTGCGAGCCTTGCGCCAGTCGCGCTGCCACGCCTCCACGTCCTGGTGGACGGTGGCGAGGTCATCCAGGCTGTCAGTGAGCTCCAGGCGTGGAATCACGAGCTCCCCAAGCTGTTCGAGCAGGGTATCCAGGCGCGCGGCCGGCAGGCGGATCGTCTCCATCGCCGCACCGCGCGACGGCGGGTCGCGCCTCGCGACGGTCCGCTCGTCGGGCATCAGGGCCGGGGTTGCCCTGGCCGCCTGGGCCGGCGTGGACGGGCCCGGCACCGATCGACGCGTGGCCTGCTCCAGAGCCAAGGCTTCAGCCAGCGGCGGCGCCATCGTTGGCGGCGCTGGCGTTGGCGGCGCTGTCGTTGGCGGCGCTGGCGGCTGAGGCGTGGGCGGCGCTGGCGGCTGAGGCGTGGGCGGCGCTGGCGGCTGAGGCGTGGGCGGCGCTGGCGGCTGAGGCGTGGGCGGCGCTGGCGGCTGAGGCGTGGGCGGCGGCGAAGCCTGCGCGGGCGGGGCGCTTTGCCCCTGGCTCGCCCGTGCCGCGCCCAACTGGGCCAGCAGAACGTCGACCGGGATCTCTGGCGGCGCCCCGGCGCCGTCGCCGGATGCGCGTCCGGTCGTCGAGACCGCGTCCACGACGGCGTACAGGTGGTCGAACAGGTCCGGGCTGAGCGCGAGCGCGCCGTGCTGGACCTCGGAGAGCACCTCCTCCAGGGCGTGCGCCAGCGTCTCCACCGAGGTCAGGTCGACCGCGCGGGCGGCACCCTTCAGGCTGTGGGCGGCGCGAAACGCCTCGCCGAGATGCTGCTGCCGCTCGGCGGGCTCCGGCTCCTTCTCCAGACTCAAGAAGGCGTGCGTCAGCGTCTGACAGTGCTCGCCAAGCTCCACCAGGAAGATCGCCCGGAGCTCCTGGCGAGCCCGCTCGTCAAGCGGCATCGGTCAGGCGGCCCCGTCGAGGCGATACCGACCCACCCGATCGGTCAGCCGCTGGACCAGGTCGTTGATGCTCTCGGCCGAGCGCTGAAGCTGTCGGGTGCCGGCGGTCGTCTCGTTGGTCGACTGATTGATGCTGCTCATGGCGGCGGCGATCTGGTCCATGCCGATCCCGACCTGGCCGACCGAGGCGACGATCATCTGGGCTGCCTCCGCCGACTGCTGGATCGTGCGGTCAAGCTGCCGGATCGTCTTGCCGGCCTGCTCGACGAGCCGCGCGCCCTCCTCGGCACCCCTGGTCCCCTGCTCGGTTGCCAGGACCGCCGCGTTGGTCGCGCGCTGGATCTCGGTCAGGATTGTGCGAACCTGGACGGTGGCAGCCTTGGACCGTTCCGCGAGGCTACGCACTTCCTGCGCCACCACCGCGAATCCTCGGCCCTGCTCGCCGGCCCGGGACGCCTCGATCGCCGCGTTCACGGCCAGCAGGTTGGACTGATCGGCCAGGTCGGCGACGGTCGTGATGATCTCCCCGACCTGCTGGGTCTGCTCGGAGAGCTGCAGGATGCGCTCGGCGATCGACTCGACCCGTGCCCGGATGTCGTCCATCCCGCCGGTCGCCGCTTCGATGGCTGACAGGCCCAGCGCGGCGGTCTCGGCCGCGCCTTGCGACTGCGTGGCCACCACGTGCCCCTTCTGCCGCGCTTGATCGGCCGTGGCCCGCACCTCGTCGACCGTGGCCGTCGTCTGGCTCACGGCCGTCGCCTGCTCGACCATGCTGGCGTTCTGCTGCGTCACCGAGGCCAGGATCTCGCTCGTCGCGGCGGCGAGCTCCTGCGTGCCGTCCCGGATCTCGGTCGCCATCACGCGAAGGCCGCGCACCATGCTGTTGAAGGACGTCCCGAGCACGCCGACCTCGTCCGACGATCGGACCGGCACCGTCTGGGTCAGGTCGCCCTGCGCGATCAGGCCGGCCGTCGTGGCCGTGGTGCGGAGCCCGTGGCCGATGCTCCGCGCGAGCCAGACCCCGATCCCGCAGGCCACCAACACAGCCAGGATGAACAGGCCCACGGTGGTGTTTCGGGCGGCCACGAAGGTCTGCGTGGCCGCCTGGGCAGACTCCGCCGCAACCTGATCCTCCAGGACCACCAACTGGTCGAGCAGGCCGGCCATCGCGGTCCGCCGCTCGCGCGTCGTGGTGAGCCGGAGGCGATTGGCCTCGGCGTCGTTGCCGGCGGCGGCGGCGGCAAGCAACTGGTCGTTGGCGGCCTTGTAGCTGGTCCAGGCCGGCTCGAACTGGCTGGTAAGGGTGCGGGCCTCGGGCCGTTCGACGAGCGACCGAATCTCGGCGAGCTCGCGTGCGACGGTCGCCTCGGCGTTGCGGATGCCGTTGGTGAGCGTCTCGCGTTCGGTCGCATCGGTGGTGTCCGCGAGCTGAACCGTGGCGAGCCGGTGGCTATCGACGCCCGAGCGGAGCTCACCCAGGTTCCGGATGATGGTGAGATCGTGCCTGTACATCCGCTCCGTGAGCTCACTCAGGACAGCCAGGTTGTAGACGGCAAGGCCACAGGCGATCATCAGCAGCCCGATCACCAGCCCAAAACCGCCAAGCAGCTTCGCCCCCACCGACAGACGCATCACGAGCCCGGTCTCCCCTTCAGACATCGACGGACCTCGACGTCAGACATCGTCGTGCACCAGCAAGCGCTCATCGCCGAGCAGGCGCTCGGCGTCCAGGACGACCACGAGATCGCGCGTGACACCGCGCACGAAGGCCGGATCGAGGCCGGGCGCACCGCCGGCCGGCAGCGGGCCGAGGTCGTCCTCGTCGAGCCAGCGCAGCGATGGCTGTTCGTGGATTAGGATGCCGACGTCGCCCCCGGAGCCTGCCATCAGCATCACGATGCTCGGCGCTTCGCCGTCCATCCGCAGCCCGAATACCGGCCGAAGATCAAGCGCAGTAACGACCCGCCCGCGCACGTTGATGAGGCCGGCGACGAATGGCGGTGTCCCCGGCAGCGACGTCAACTGCCCGACGGGCCGGACCTCGCGGACGTGGTGGCCGGGCACGGCGTAGGTCTCGCCGCTGACCCGGAACACCAGCAGCGGCGGCGCGTCGGTGGCAACCCCCGTGGCGACCGGCGCGGCCAACGCCTCGGCGCGCCGCGCGAAGATCGCGTCTCGCTCGGCGTCGGAGATCTCGGTCGTCTGGAGGGTCGCCTCGATGGCGGCGAGGCGGGCGCGGACGGCCTGCCAGTCCTGGTGCCCTACCATGCATGCGCCTCCGACTTGATGTCGCCAAGCGCCCGGTCGAGCACCTCGCGCAGCCGGCCGACGGTGACGGGCTCCTCGGCCAGAATCGGCTCATCATCGGGGCGGCCGGCGAGGAGTCTCTGCGCCCGTTCGAGCGCGCGCAACGCGCGGTCGGCCCGCCCCTCCTCGCGGTGCAGCGTCGCGAGGCCGAGCAGCGCCGGCACGAATGCCTGATCGACGTACAGCGCCTGCCGGAACGCCGCCAACGCGGCCCCCTCATCGCCACGAGCCTGGTGGAGCACGCCAAGCAGGTAGTACGGATCGGCCTGGGGGGGGCGACAGGCGATGGCCTGCTGGCAGGCAGACTCGGCCGCGTCCAGATCGCCGCGCGCCGTGGCGTCGCGGGCGACCCGCCAGCGCTGCATCCAGTCAGGGCCGGCGGTGACCGTCTCGTGATCCTTCGGCCCGTGGTCCTGCGCGTCATGGTCCTTCGGCGCGTGGTCCTGCGCAGCCTGGGTCTTCGGCTCGTGGGTCTTCGCTGCACGGTGCTGGGCGAAGGAGCGCGTGGCAGATTGGGACGCCGGCACCGGCGCCCGGCGCGGCAGGGCGGGCGCTGCGTCGTCGTCGCGCAACGAGCTCCGGGCACCGTCAGCTTGCAGTCGGGACGGCGTCGGGAGGGCCCACGTCGGGGAGGTCGACGCTGCGAAAGAGGTTGTTGCTGGGAACACGGGCGTCGGCTCGACCTCGCCTGGCTGCTCGACCTCGCCTGGCTGCTCGACCCGGCGGTAGGCGAAGGCATCGGCATCCCCGTACCGCTCGAAGCCGGACAACAGGCCCGGCGACGGGTCGCTCGGCCCGACGACCAGCCAGCCGTCCGGCGCCAGCGCCGCGTGCAGCCGCATGACGACCTGTCGCGCGACGGCGGGCGCCAGGTAGATCAGCACGTTGCGGCAGAAGATCAGGTCTTGTCGCACCGTCCGGTTCGTGGGCGAGGGGTAGACGGGGTCCGCGAGGTTGAGCGGGGCGAAGTGCACCAGCCGCGCGATCTCGGGCTTGACGCGGTGTACGGATCGAGGGCCGCTGGCGTCGTCTGTCGAGAAGTACGTCGAGAGAAACGCGTCGTCGGTGCCGCGAAATGACCAGGCGCCGTACTGACCTTCCGTGGCCTTCGCGAGGAACGCCGTGTTCAGATCCGTCCCCAGGATGGTGAGATCCCAGGAGTGGATATCCGGCAGCAGCCGTGCGACGAGGATCGCCAGTGAGTACGCTTCCTCGCCGGTCGCGCAGCCGGCCGACCAGATACGGAGCTGGCGGGATCGGCGGCGCGCCGCGATGATCCGTGGCAGCACATCACGCTCAACCAGATCGAAGTACGGCCGGTGGCGAAAGAAGTACGTCTCGCCGACGGTCAGGGCCCGCAAAAGCTGCCCGAGCAACGGACTGGACGGGCTTCGTGCCAGCCCCTCGAGATAGATATCCCAACTCGCGCACCCGGACTCGGCGAACGCGCGGGCCGTCTTGGTCTCGAGCTCTGACCGGCGCCCGCCGACGAAGCGCATGCCGCACTGGGCCTCGACAATCCCCGCAACGACCGCCAGGGCGCGCCGAGGTGGAGGGGGCGGTACCTTCATCGGGGCGCCTGGCGGAGGCCGCCGACCGCCAGCGCGGCGTCGGCCATGCGCGGGGCTCTGGGGGCAATGGCGGCAGCGTACGCGACGAGCTCTGGTCCGACGACGGCGACCAGATCCAGGACCGAGACGACCCGACCGTCGATCTCGGTGACCTGGCGGACGAGCGCATCGGCGCCATCGGTTGCCGCCGTCTCTGCGAGGCCGCCCCCGGCGACGATCCCGTCGACGGCATCGACAAGCAGGCCGATCGCCAGCCGTCCAAGATCGACGGCGACGATGCGCTGGCTGATCGTCGCCGGCACCGTCGGCAGGCCGAGGCGCTGACGGAGATCGAGAATCAGCAGGAGGCTGCCGCGCAGGGGGAGAATGCCGAGCACCTCTGCCGGCGTACCCGGCAGCATCGTGAGCGCGGCGCGCGGCAGCACCTCGCGGACCTGCCGCACCGGCAGCGCGTACTGCTGCCGTGCAAGCTCCAGGACGACCAGGTCTTCGCTCATGCGTTGCGGACTCGCCAACCCCGGATGCGGAATTGTGGCCAGTCGACGAAACGTGCGAAACTGTCGCCGGCCCCGGCGTAGACATGTATATCACGTCACACCGGCGCATGCAGCCCGCGCCGGTGTACGGTCGCGCCCCGGCGATCAAGCGGGGCGGCATGTCTAAAGAAAGGCGCCTGGAGGCGGCGAGTGCGTGAACTTGACGCCGCCGGCCACGATGGCCTCGGCGCCACCGACGGCTTCCACCCGGCGCTGCTGGTCGGCCTTTGCGATGGCGTCGATCTCGGCCGGGTCGCAGATCGCGCGCAACGACGCCTGGAGCCGGGCCAGCGTCTCGGCGTGCGCAGGATCGTCGGCCAGGTTGTGGGACTCGTCGGGGTCCTCCTCCAGGTCGAACAACTGGCTCGGCATCCCGACGTACTCGATCAGCTTGTAGCGGTCCTCGCGTAGCATGAAGCTCGCGCTGGCCGACATGCTGGAGTGGTACTCCGAGAGGGCGACCCGCGAGCGGCGACCACTCTCGCTGGCGAGCTCGAGCAGCGAGACGCCCGGCAGATCCTCGTCCTCCGGCTCGGCGGCGACGCCGGTCGCCTGGAGCGCGGTCGGAAAGACGTCCACCAGGGTGACGTTCGTCTGGGAGACCTTGCCCCGGGGGATGTCCGGGCCGGCCAGGATCATCGAGACCCCGGCCGAGTCCTCGTACATGACGCTCTTGTACCAGAGGCCGTGCTTGCCCACCATGTCGCCGTGGTCGTTGGTGTACAGGATGCGCGTCAAGTCGGTCAGACCGGCCGCGTCGAGCGCTGAGAGCACCCGCCCGATCTGGGCGTCCATGAAGCTGACCAGGGCGTAGTAGGCGCAGATCGCGCGGCGCAGCGTGGCCTCGTCGAGCGGCTCCTCGTGGAACATGATCCGGCGGCGGAGGTCCATCGCCGGGTGGTGCACCCAATCCTCCTCGCGCCAATTGACCGGCAGGCTGATCTGGTCCGGATCGTAGAGGGCCAGGTACTCGGGCGGCGCGATGAACGGCGGGTGCGGGCAGACCCAGGAGGCGAACAGCGTCCAGGGCGCCTGGGGCTCCTGCTGCGAGCCTGACTTCTCTTGGAGCCAGCGGACGGCCTGCTCGGTGATGCCGAGGTCGTAGCGGACGTACTCGGAGTCGCCAGGGCCGGCATCCAGGAGGTATTTGCGATGCTGGAAGCGCGGCGGCATCTCGGCCCGGAGCAGCCCCTGGTAGTCGCCGATGCCTTCGTGACAGTGCAGGGGGATGCGCTGGTCGGGGAAGCCGGTGTCGTCCTGCTCGCCCCGGAAGTGCAGCTTGCCGATGGTGGTGACGGGCCGTCCGGCGGCGGTCAGCCGATGGCCCCACGAGGCCGGCGTGCCGGTGTACGGGGCGGCGTTGTCCCAGACGCCGATCTGGTGCGGGTACCGGCCCGTCGCCATGGCGGCCCGCGAGGGCACGCAGATCGGGCTGTTGGTGTAGGCGTTGGCGAAGCGGGTGCCCCTGGCCGCCAACGCATCCAGGTTGGGCGTCTTGATGTCGGGGTGGCCGGCGCAGCCCATCATCTGCCGGTTGTGCTGGTCGGCCATCAGAATCAGCAGGTTGGTTGGCTGGAACGCAGGCACGCGGCGATCCTTTTCAGGAGGTCCAGGGTTACCCCTCACCCCCTCACCCCCTCGCCCGTGCGCGGGCGAGGGGGAGCCTACAAGTGAGGTCGATGATTTCACATGATGGGGAATCTGGCGACTCACAATGAGACTCCCCCTCGCCCGCGCGCGGGCGAGGGGGGCGGAGGGTGAGGGGTTGCTCCCGTGCCCGACAGACGAGGGGCCTGGCTCGGTTTTAGCCCCGACCGACGAACGGCATCTTGCTCGCCATGATGGTCAGGAACAGGATGTTCGTGTCGAGCGGCAGGCCGGCCATCTGGAGCACGGCGTTCGCCACGTGCTGGACGTCGAAGACCGGCTCGACCTCGACCTGGCCGTTCGGCTGGAGCACGCCCTCGGTCATGTGCTGCGCCATCGGGGTCAGCGCGTTGCCGATGTCGATCTGGCCGCAGGCGATGTCGTACTTGCGGCCGTCGAGCGCGGTTGCCTTGGTCAGGCCGGTGATCGCGTGCTTGGTCGAGGTGTACGGCGCCGAGTTCGGGCGCGGCGTGTGCGCCGAGATCGAGCCGTTGTTGATGATGCGGCCTCCGCGCGGGTCCTGATCCTTCATGATCTTGAACGCCTCGCGGGTGCAGTAGAACGGGCCGTTCAGGTTCGTGTTGACCACGTTCAGCCACGCCTCGTCGGTGAGGTCTTCGAGGAGGCCCCGGGCGCCGGTGCCGGCGTTGTTGAACAGGACGTCCACCCGCCCGAACTTCTCGACCGTCTTGGCGAACAGGTTGCGGACCGCGTCTGGATTGCCGACGTCCGTGGGGACCGCCAACGCCCGCTCGCCGTCGGCGCCGGCCTCGGCGATGGCCGCGTCCAGCGTCTCGGCGCGGCGGGCGGCGAACGTCACGTGATAGCCGGCTCGTAGCAGGGTCAGCGCCGTCGCCTTCCCGACGCCGCTGCCGGCGCCGGTGATGACGGCGACTTTCTTCTCCATGTCTCCCTCCCGTCTCTGGTGTTTCCGTCTTTGGGGCGGTAGCTTTGGGGTGGTAGGGGAGCGCACCGTCATGGTGCCTCAGTCGCGCGGGTTGACCGGAGGCGAGTCTCAACGGAGAGGCGCGCACCGGGCAGTGGGCAGTGTAGCCCAACAGGGGCGGCCCCCTCCCCACTCGCGCGTCGATGCTCGAACGCCTTCCCAGGGGCGCGGCCCGGGCTTCTGCATGCGCCGGGGTTGGGGCTGGGCGACGTGGCATCCCCCTGTAGCCCGGCCAACCGATCCATGCGGTCGTCGGGGCGGGGCGCGGAGGCGGGCAGGTTAGGGGTTGGGGCGTGGTCAGATTGGATGTTGCAAACCTGCCCCGACGACGGGGATGTTGCGCGGACCCCATCAGTCACGACGCCTGCAGAAGTCCGAGCCGCAGCGCCTCCCCTGGCTGCCCCTGCACCAACCTGTCGAGCAGGCTACACTACGCCGCATCCACCTGTAGTCGATCTGCGCCACCACGATCTCGACGATGAGCCGCCGGCGCGGCCTGGTCCGAAGGGCACGCCTGTGATCCGCCCTCCTGAGCCGTCCCGGCCATCCCCAAACGCCCAGGCTGGACCAGCGTCCGAGCCTGCCGACGCAGACACGGCTGCTGGCGGTACCGCGCCCGCCGAGACGGGCGCCCCGCCCACTGCGACCGGCCCGACGACGCGGAAGCCAGACCGACCGCGCGGCTCGGTCGCTTCGATCGAGGTCAGTCGAGCCCGCCGCGCGATCGTGATCGTCTCGCTCGGCGTCGGGACGTTCGTGACCGCGCTCTCGAACAGCGTCCTGAACGCGATCCTGCCGCTCGTCGCCACCAGCTACAACACCGACATCTCGTCGGTCGAATGGATCGTGACGGCGTTCTTGCTGGTCCAGAGCGGGCTGCTCTTGACCTTCGGGCGGCTCGGCGACATGATCGGGCACCGCCGGGTCTACCTGACCGGGCTGCTGGTCTTCATCGTCACGCTGGTGCTCTGCGCGCTGGCACCGTCGGTGGAGACGCTGATCCTGGCGCGGATGCTCCAGGCGGCCGGCGGCGCGATGTTCGTCGCCAACTCGTCGCCGATCCTGACGGTGATCTTCCCGCCGCGCCAGCGCGGCCGGGTGCTCGGCATCCAGGCGACGACGGTGTACCTGGGGGCGGCGACGGGGGCGCCGCTCGGCGGGTTCCTGGCCGATCAGTTCGGCTGGCAGTCGGTCTTCCTGGCGCCGCTGCCGTTCGCGGTCGTCGCGCTGCTGCTGAGCTGGCGGGCGCTCCGCATCCAGACGCCGCCGACCAGGCGCGAGCGCTTCGACTTGATCGGTGCGGCGGTCTACCTGGTCGGTCTGGTGATGCTGCTGCTAGCGCTCAATCGCGGCCGTAGCTGGGGCTGGTCCTCGGAGTGGACGCTGGGGTGCCTGCTGCTGGGGCTGGCGGCGCTGACGCTCTTCGTGTTTCACGAGCGGCGCACGCCGAGCCCGATGTTGAGCCTGTCACTGTTTGCCCAACGGGCGTTCACGGCGCCGGTGTTCAGCTCGCTGATGAACTATTCGGCGACGTCGACCACGCAGTTCCTGCTGCCGTTCGCGCTGATCCAGGGCCGCGGGCTCTCGCCGAGCCAGGTGGGGCTGATCCTGACGTGGCAGCCGATCGTGATGGCGGTGATGGCGTCGTTGAGCGGGGCGCTCTCGGACCGGATCGGATCGCGGATTCCGGCGACGCTGGGGATGTGCATCCTGGCGACGGGGCTGTTCCTGCTCTCGCGGATGACCCTCGACACGTCGACGACGGTGCTGAGCCTGGAGCTCGCGCTGATCGGGCTCGGGATCGGGCTGTTCACGTCGCCGAACAACTCGTCGGTGCTGGGAGCGGTCGGGCCGGAGCGGCGGGGGGTGGCCTCGGGCATCCTCTCGACGGCCCGGACCCTCGGGAATGTGCTGGGGATCGGGGCCTCAGGGGCGGTCTACGCGACGGCGCTGGCGATGAGCGGCGGGACCGGGCCTGAGGAGGTGATCGGGGCGGCTGGCTCCGGCCTGGCCTTCGCGAGCGGGCTGGCGGCGATCGGGGCGATCACGTCGGCGACGCGGCCTGGGCGGTCGCAGCTTGAATCGTGAGCGTGCTCGTCACGGGCCGGGAGCCGACTGATTCCCAACATCCGTGCTGACCGCCGACGCACGTCACGAAGACGCTCAGGCCGGCAGCTATCCCAAGCTATCCCATCAGTGCACGTGCGCGAAGCTCGTCCAGCCGTAGGACCGTGATGTGGTCGCGCTTTCGGCTGATATACCCACGCCGCTCGTAGTAGCCCAGCCACTTATTGATGCTCTCCCGGGTAGCACCGACATGCGCCGCGAGGGCAGTCTGGGTAAGCTCGACGACGTGAGCGTCGGGTGGGCGCGAGTTTCCGGTCCAGCCCCAGCCCTCGCTCTCCACCAGGGTAACCAGTGCTCGCGCGAGGCGGGTCGGAATGTCCAGAAACGCCAGATCCCGAGCATAGCTCGCGTTGTGACGGAGGCGTCTGCAGATGATGGTCAGCAAACGCCTGCTCACGCTCGGATACGTGTCGAGGACAGCCAGGAAATCGCGTTTCGCGAGCAGCAGAATCTGGCAGTCATCGAGCGCCGTCGCATCGCCGTACCAGGGATCATCGTCGAGGAGCGAGATCTCGCCGAAGAAATCGCCAGGCCCAAGCAGCATTAGCGTCAACGCTTGGCCTCGCTCAGATGGAAGCTGGATGGCGACGCGACCAGATTCGATGACGTAGAAGTCGCCGCCCATCGCCCCGGATGCGTGGATCAAGGTACCTCGGGCATAGCGACGGTGGCGCATCGCCGCTCCCACGCGCTCCACGTCTGCTCTTGCCAGATCCGAGAACAGGGGCAACTCACTGAGCCGCGACGGAGTCATGGTTGAGGCACCCGACTGTGACGTAGTTCACACACTTCCGACGAACGGTTTATAGACCACCATCCGGCGGCGGTCTACGGTGGGCACATCGGCGCACGAGCGCGTACATGGGCGCACAGGAGGCTCACATGTCAGTCGAGCAGGTGTTTCTCGGTCCGGGTGAGGGCGAGATCGCGTCGCTGCGCGGCACGGAGGTCGTCTTCAAGGCGGTCGGCGAGCGCGAGGGCGGTGGCCCGACCGTCATCGAGTTTCTTACCGCTCCAGGCTTCAGCACCGGCGACCACGTCCACAGCACGATCGAGGAGATCTTCTACGTCGTCGACGGCGAATTCAACCTCCGCTCCGGCGACTGGACCGGCCGGGTTGGCCCGGGCAGCTTTCTGAAGGTGCCACCCGGAGCAGCACACGGCTTCGGCAACCCTGGAAGTGCGCCGGCCACGCTGCTCTTGATCATCTCCCCAGCCGGGGTCCATGAAGAGTATTTCCGCGAGCTCGCCGCGATCCTCGCCCGACCCGGTTCACCGGACACAGCGGCGATTGCCGATCTTCGCCAGCGGTACGACACTGTCCAGGTCTCGCCACTCAGTGCGTCGTAAGTAGGCGAGGCCGGTCGGCCCTGGTACGGACCTTGTCGACTGGCCGTGCCGGCCGAGTCCTTTGCCAGTCGCGCTCAGCGTCAGGGGGCGTCGATCTCGAAGAGCAGGAGCTGGTTGACCTGCGGCGATGACCCCGCCGCGCTGAAGTTGTCGTCCGACATGACGATGAGCGTGGCGTGGCCGTTCGGGAGGCGCGGTCCGAGGGCCATCGCCTCCAGGTTGTCCGGCTTCACGCCGAGCGCCGTCATGTTGGCAAGGAGCGTCTTGCGGGCCGGGCGGCCGGTGAACGGCACCGGCAGGGCGTCCAGATCCCGGACGTCCGTGGCGTCCTCCAGATTGACGCCGTAGATGGCGACGTCGTTGCCGACGCCGGCGGCGAAGGCGCGCTCCATCAGCAGCAGGTCGAACTGGGGCAACACCGACCTGGCCCAGAGCGCCGCCGAGACGCCGCTGTCGGCAGGAACGTTCGGATCGGTCGAGGCAGCGAACACCTTGTCAAGCTGGTAGACGTACTCGGAGGACGGGCGGGCGGCCAGTGCGGCGGTGCCGTCGAGCTCCATGCGGAGGATGCGGACGTTGCTGCCGCTGTCGATCGTATTGACGGGGCCGTCCTGGGCCAGCGCCTGCTCGTTGATGAGGAACAGGGTCTGCTCCGAGGGCGTCAAGGCCATCCCCTCGAAGGCCGAGTTCAGGCGGGCGCCGTGAACCACGCGCGGCCGACCGTCCGGGCCGGGCTCGAACGTCGACATGTAGCGGTCGGGGATCGGGAGCTCGCCCAGAAGCGTGCCGTCCAGGTTGAAATGTCGCACCCACGGCCGATTGTTGCGGTCGCGCTCGGAGGAGACGAGCAACGTGTCGTCGGCGAGCAGTTGGAGGTCCTCCAGGTCGCTGTCGCCGCGCTCGATCGGCTGAATGCCGGGGGTGGCGGCATCGGCATCGAAGAAGGTGACGCCGAGGACGCGGACGTCCTTGATGCCGCTCGCGTCGCTCGTGCTGCTCGAACCGCTCGCGACGTCCGGGTCCAGGTCGATGGCCAGCGTGTAGAAGCGGGCCGGCTGGTTCTCGCCGCGATCGTCGGAGACGGCGTAGTAGACGTTCCGCTTCGCGTCGTAGGCGAGTCCGGAGAGGCCGCCGACGGTGGTGTCCTGGCCGGTCGCCGGGTCCTGGAAGGTGCGGCGGCTCTCGAAAGTGAGCTGGCCGAGCAGCCGCAACGGCCCTTCCTGCGCACCGAGCTCCCACGGCCAGAAGATGGCCGCCAACGCCAGGATCAGCCCGAAAAACGCCGGTCGCCGCACGCCTCGCGCCCCTTCATGTGTCGGTCTCAGTCTGCGCGTCCTTTGTCAGAAGAGCAAGGCGCATTCTGGTCGAAATGGGCGGTCTTTTCGATCAGGATCGGCAGCGATTCTCGCCGCTCATGTCGAAGAGGCAATCGCCCTCGCGAGAGAGCAGCCGGACCCGCTGGATGGTCGGGAACTGCTGGAGGGTGGCGTCGATGGCGCTCTGGGTCCGGGCGTCCTGGCCGATCCCGGCCGAGACGACGTCGCGGCAGAATCGGACCGTCGCGGTGCCGTTCTCGATGCGGATGCTGACGTCGTCCGATCCACACGAGCTCGGTCCGGCGAGCATCGAGCCGAGCTCGGAGAAGTAGCCGGCCTCGGCCTCGGCCGGGGTGGGCCCGGCGATCAGCGCGGCGAGGGCGGCGCGGGCCACGCCTTCATCCTGGGCGGTCCGCTTGACGGGGAAGACGGCCGTCATGTCGTCGTCCGTCTCGGGGTGCCGTGGGAAGTAGACGCGGATCTCACGAGGCTTTGCGCCGCTGGCCGCTGGGGCGAGCGCGGGGCCGGGCGGATTGCTGGCCGCCGACGCTTCCGGTGGGAGCATCGTCCAGGTGATCATCGCGACGAATCCGGCCACGGCGAGCAGGACTCCCAGGACCCCGGTGACTGCGCGCGTCCGTTTCATGCTGCACCCCGCATCAGGAGACGAAGTGACAGGGACGGCGGTTCCAAGACTACCGTGCGGCGGGCGGCGCTTGCTGGCCGTGGTGACGGCTAGATGCGGTGACGGCTGGCTGCCGGCGGCCGGCTCGGAGCTGACGACATCCCTCTGTCATCCCGAGGGAGCCCCGGCGACCGAGGGATCTCATGCTGACAGGGTTGCGAGTATGAGATCCCTCGCGGCGGGGAGGTGGCAGGATTGGGAGGCAGGGGGCCACTCGGGATGACAGAGAGGCGTGCGGGGCCCGGCTCGGCGGAGGCGTGCGGGGCTCCGGCCCGGCGGAGGCGTGCGGGCGTCCTCGGGAGGCGGCGGTCGGCCGTCCCCAGATCGACGGTACGCACGTTGCTTGACGAGGATCGCTGTTCACTGGTACATTTCCCGCCGATACAAGAAAAGAGACGATCAGCGCATCGGCCATCAGACAACTGAATACTGGCCCTTATCAAGAGAGGTGGAGGGAGACGGCCCTGTGAAGCCCGGCAACCACCCTCTCGTGAAGGCTGGCAAGACGTCCATGAAGCGACGGCCGGCCGGGAAAGCGCGTGGCGCGACGAGAGGGAAGGTGCCAATTCCGCCAGAGCAATCTGGGAGATAAGGGGAGATTGGTAGCAGATCGCGACGATCCCCGGACCTCGCCCCAGGCTCAGGCAACAGCCGTCACACCGTCCACACCAGGACGACGCAGGTGACGGCTCTTTTGTGTTCAGAGCCGAGAGAGGTGGTCTGTCAAGTGGGTAGTGTCAAAGGTTTGCAGTGTCGAGAGTGCGGGGAGCTCTACCCCGCCCAGGCGATCCACGTCTGTGAGATGTGCTTCGGCCCGCTCGAAGTGGCGTACGACTACGACGTGATCGGGAACACGGTCAGCCGGGCGTCGATCGCGGCCGGGCCGGCCTCGCTCTGGCGCTACAAGGCGATGCTGCCCATCGAAGGTGACCGGTACGTGGACTCCCAGGCGGGCTACACCCCCCTGGTCCGCGCCTATAACCTCGGCAAGGCGCTCGGCCTGAACAACGTCTACGTCAAGAACGACACGGTCAACCCGACGTTCTCCTTCAAGGACCGCCCGGTCTCGATCGCGTCCTCGAAGGCGCTGGAGCTCGGCTTCGACACGCTGGCCTGCGCCTCGACGGGCAACCTGGCCGGCTCGGTGGCCGCCCACGCGGCCAAGGCCGGCATGCGCGGGGTCGTCTTCATCCCGGCCGACCTGGAGCCGAGCAAGATCTCCGGCGCCCTGGCCTACTCGCCGACGCTGGTGGCGGTTGACGGCAACTACGACGACGTCAACCGGGTCTGCAGCGAGATCGCGGACCGCTACAAGTGGGCGTTCGTGAACATCAACATGCGCCCCTACTACTCCGAGGGCAGCAAGTCGCTGGCCTACGAGGTGGCGGAGCAGCTTGGCTGGCGGCTGCCGGACCGGGCGATCGTGCCGATCGCGAGCGGCTCGCTGTTCACGAAGGTCTGGAAGGGGTTCCAGGAGCTCACGAAGCTGAACCTGCTGGAGGGCACGGGCCACACGCTCCCGAAGATGGTCGGGGCGCAGGCGCTCGGGTGCTCGCCGGTGGTGACGGCCTGGGATGCCGACACCCTCGAGGTCGAGCCGGTCAAGCCGAGCACGATCGCGAAGTCGCTGGCGATCGGCAACCCGGCGGACGGCTACTACAGCCTCAAGATCATGAAGCAGTCCGGCGGCGAGGCGACCTCGGTGACGGACGACGAGATCATCGAGGGGATGAAGCTGCTGGCGCGGACCGAGGGGATCTTCGCGGAGACGGCCGGCGGGGTGACGGTGGCCGTGGCGAAGAAGCTGGCCGAGCAGGGCACCATCGACCCTGACGAGCTGGTGGTGGTGTACGTGACGGGCAACGGCCTGAAGACGCAGGAGGCGCTGGCCGGCCAGCTTGACTCGCCAGTCCATGTGCGGGCGACGATGGCATCGGTCGAGGAGGCCCTCTCGCTGGCGTCGCTTGCGGCAACGCCGGCCTGAGCGTCATCCTCAACCGGGACTCGTGACCGGGACCCTCTCGTGACCGGGACCCTCGACGGTGAGGAAGAAGGAGGCCCACGATGGCACGTCAGCGGATGAAGCTCACGTTCCCGCCGGACCTGATGAACACGCCCCTGGTCTACTCGATGGGCAAGGAGTTCCAGGTCGTCACGAACATCCGCCGCGCGAACGTGAGCGGCGATCGTGGGTGGGTGATCCTGGAGATCAGCGGAGCAGACGAGGAGATCGAGCGCGCGCTGGACTGGGCGAAGAACCAGGGCGTGCGCGTTGAGGCAAGCGACGGCGAGAGTGCGCCGAGCTAGTCGCCCCGAGTGAGAACGGAGTACTGAGATGAGCGTGAAGGTCCGGATTCCCGCCCCGCTACGGGCGGTGACCTCCGGTGAGTCGGTGGTATCGGTTGGCGGCGAGAGCGTCGAAGGCGTGCTGACCGAGCTGGAGTCGCTCTACCCGGCGATCCGGCAGCGGCTGCGGGACGACGAGGGGGCCTTGCGCCGCTTCGTGAACCTGTACGTGAACGGGGAGGACGTGCGGTTCCTCCAGGGCCTCCAGACCGGCGTGAAGGCCGGCGACGAGGTCTCGATCATCCCAGCCGTGGCCGGCGGCTGCTTTCCAGCACATTGGGATCCTAAGCTTAGAATTCCACGTGGACAAGTTGTCGCG
>JADMIO011222205.1_pt1 | contig 22323 bp, 21 predicted proteins | sample 8958161 | NCBI WGS metagenome assembly JADMIO01 (sample SAMN16585339, study PRJNA669376) | soil metagenome | isolation source: Crop rotation soil | place: USA: Cullars Rotation, Alabama | collected 2011 | reverse complement strand
GACCATGGTTGGAACGCCGGTGATCGGCCTCTATGCCGCCACCCGCAGCGCCCGCACCGGGCCTTATCTCTCGCGTCAGTGGTGCGTGGATGAATACGCCGAAGCTGCGCGACGCTTTCGCCGGCGCGAGCCCGAGCAATTGCCCTGGACGGAGAAGATCGAGGAGCCTGGTGTGATGGATCTGATTTCCGTTGCCGCTGTGAACGCGAAGCTCGATGAATTGTTACGATTGCGCGCCTGATTCGAGAAAGGTCTCTCATGCAAGACATCCTCGTCCCCGTCTCCCCCGGCGAGCTACTGGACAAGATCACCATCCTGCGGATCAAGAGCGAGCGCATGGAGGATACGGCGAAGCTCGCCAACGTGCGCCTGGAGCTGGACCTGCTCGAGAAAACCTGGCGCGGAGCCCTCGGCGCGGCACACGATGTGGCTGCGGAAGAGCGTGCGCTGCAGAATGTGAACGAGCGGCTCTGGGACATCGAGGACCGCATCCGCGACAAGGAGGCCGTGCAGACTTTCGACCGCGACTTCATTGAGCTCGCGCGCGCCGTGTACATCGCCAATGACGAGCGCGCGGCGATCAAAAAGCGCGTCAATCAAAAGCTCGGCTCACGGATCGTGGAAGAAAAATCCTACAAGCCCTATCAGGCTTCACCTCCCGGCTGATTGAGCCGGCGCCGACTCAACACTGCAGCGTGTACTCCGCGCCGCAATACGGACACTTGGCCCAGCCCGACTCCTCGATCGGCAGATAGACTCGGGGGTGGGAATTCCACAGCTGCATTTCCGGCATGGGACAGGACAGCGGTAAGTCCTCGGCAGTCACCGTGTACTCGCTTTGGGCGTTGGGTTGCAGGAGCGGTTTGGCAACGGACATGGAAAATCCTATCTGTCGGGCCGCGATTATAGCGACGCGGGCCGAGACGCGTATCCCGGCCCGCATCGACCGCAGTCCTTATTTGACGGGAATCATCAAGTGCTGATAAGGCGTGCCGGCCCACATCACGTAAGGAACGGTAGTGTCGGGATCGGCGTCCTTCGGATATTGATTGTAGAATGCGGCATCGCCGCCCACGATCATGACATGAGGACCGGTCTTGACCCAATGGTTGTTGGGTTCGGGCTTGGTGGCGTATGGATCGGTGTTGCTGGCGTCGGTACCACCCTCGAGCATGTACATGAAGCCCAGCTTGCCTTTGGGCGGAGTCTTGTGCCCAGCCCAGGCGTGCACGAATTCCATCGCGTTCGCGTCCATGCACATAGGATCAGGCCCTGGAGTGCTCGGAGTATCCGGCATGCAGGTGAATCCGTTCGTGCCCTTACGCAGCGTCCGCATGCTGCCGTCTTCATTCATGACGGCGATCGTCGCTCCCTGCGCCACCTTGGCCGGCGCGGCGCTCATGGCACTGGCAATGAGCTCTTTGTCCGTGGGCGCGGCCTTGGCAGGCGCCGCCGCTTTCTGTGTGTCTGCCGCGTGAGCCAGCAACGCAGAGCCCAGCAGAGCTGCAGCTGCGCTGAGACAGGAAGTCATATTGAGCTTGCGCATGGATGTTCTCCCTCGGGTGCATTGTGATTGGGGCGCGAAGCTTAGCGCCACAAACGTCTCGAGAATAGTGCACACCGCGGCAACTGCGGCTAGCCAAATACTTGCTTCCAGATGGCTTTGACCGCAGCGCGTTCGGCGGTGAATTCGCCGATATTCACGATGGGCTCGCGCCGCTCGAGGGAAAGATGATGCGTGCGGGAGCGGTACGCTCGATAGGCTCCCGTGAGCACATCGACCGTCTCTTGCGGCACGAGATTGGCGGAAGCGACCGACTCGAGCTGACGGATGGTGTCCGAATACAGGGCCACGGGCGGATAATCCTTCGCCCAGAGCAGCGCCCAGTACTGGGCGAGGAATTCGATATCCGCGACGCCGCCTTCGCCCTGTTTGATGTCAAACTCGCCGGGCGCGGACTTCGTGAGCTCGCGGCGCATGCGCTCGCGCATGCTGCGCACTTCATCGCGCAAGCTGCCGCGCCGCACATGGTGCCGCAGAATATCGAGTCGCAGCTGCTCGAATTGCGCGCGCAGCGCCGCTGAGCCGGCGACCGCGCGGGCGTGCAACAACGCCTGGTGCTCCCAGGTCCACGCCTCCTTTTGTTGATATTCGGCCAAAGCCCGCAGACTGGTGATCAATAAACCGCCTTTGCCGCTCGGACGCAGGCGCACGTCCACTTCATAAAGCCTGCCGGCGGCGGAATGCATCGTGAGGAGATGCACGATACGTTGCGCCAATCGGACGAAGAACCATTGATTGTCCATGGGCTTCGCGCCCGAGGTTTCCTGCCGCTCGCCATGCGAGTCGTGCAGGAACACGAGATCCAGATCCGACGAGTAGCCCAGCTCCATGCCGCCTAGTTTCCCGTAGCCGGCAGCGCAAATCTGCACCGGGCGTCGCTTGCCCTCGTCGCCGCAGAGCGGCACGCCGAACTGCGCGGTGATCTGCTGCCAGGCGAGCTGCATCGCCTGGTCGAGAATCAGCTCCGCGACATCGGTCAAACGGTCGCTGACTTTCATCAGCGGCAGGCGACCGGTCAGATCCGCCACGGCGATACGGAACACCGCCGCGCGTTGGAAGTGGCGCAGGGCTTCCACCTGATGCTCGGGGTCTTCATCCATCGCCTGTTGCAGCGTGAGCTCGAGATCGCGCATGAGACTGATCCGGTCCGGCAGCTCGGAAAACAAACGCTCATCGATCAATTCATCGAGCAGCGCCGGATGAGCAGCGATCTGCTCGGCCAGAAAATCGCCGCGCCCGCAAAGCTCGACGAGCCGCTGCCGCGCCGCGGCGCTTTCCTGCAGCAGCGCGAAATAAACCGAACGCTGGCCGATCGCTTCGATGATTTTTAATATCCGCCGCAGCACGGCGAGCGGCTCCGGCCCGGCGCCAATTTCCGCGAGCAGCAAGGGCAACAAGGCCTGTAGCCGCTTGCGCCCCGGCTCATCGAGCTTGCGCACGGTGGCGGAGCCGCGCAATTCGAGCAGCAGGCGCGTGGCTTCCTGCGCATCGGCCGCGAATCCGCCCTGGCTCAGGCCTTCGAGAATGGCCACGCGCTCGGTGTCACTGCCGATGCGTCCCAAATCCATATTGACGGCGCCAGCACTGGCCTGCGCCGCGCCGGCAAAAACGATCGATTTGAAATGACGGCTCACGTTCTCGCGATGGCGGTTCAACTCGCTGAGAAAAGCGGGCCAGTCGGCTGCATCCATGGCGGCGGCGATTCTCTGGCGCGCGAATGCGTCTTTGGGCAGCTGATGTGTTTGCGCATCTGCGAGCATTTGCAGCCGATTCTCCAGGCGGCGCAAAAACACATATGCGTCGCGCAATTCAGCGACGCTCTGCGTCGGCAGCGACTTACCGCCATCGAGCAGCGGCAACGCGCTCAGCAGTGAAGGAGTCTGCAGCTTTTTCAGGCTGCCGCCGCGGATGAGTTGAAACGACTGCACAATGAATTCGATCTCGCGAATGCCTCCAGGACCGAGCTTCACATGGTCTGCAAGCTCGCGGCGCTCCACCTCGCGCTCGATCAGTGCCTTCATCTCGCGCAGGCTTTCAAACACACCGTAGTCGATGTAGCGACGATAAACGAATGGGCGCACCGCAGCGGCGTACAGCTCCGCATAGCGCTCGTACGCCGTAATGGGCCGCGCCTTGACGTAGGCATAGCGTTCCCAATCGCGTCCATGCCGCAACAAGTAGTCTTCGAACGAAGTGAAGCTTGCGACCACCGGACCACTGTCACCGAAAGGACGCAAGCGCATGTCCACACGAAAGACGAAGCCTTCAGCCGTGCGGGTGTCCAACCAGCGAATGATCGTCTGCCCAAGGCGGGTGAAGAATTCTTCGTTTGAGATAGGCCGCGCGCCATCCGTTTCGCCATGCTCGGGGAAGAGAAAAATCAAATCCACGTCGGAAGAGAAATTGAGCTCGCCGCCTCCCAGCTTCCCCATACCGAGAATGACCAGCGGCTGGATCTCGCCGTCCGCTGCGCGCGGCTCGCCGTAACGTAGCGCCAGAAGCCCGCGCGCTTGCTCATAAGTCGTGCGGATTGCTGCATCGGCAAACGCCGACAAGTCGGCGAGCGTCTCTTCCACGCTCGCCCAGCCCGCAAGATCTCGCCACGCGATACGCAACATCTCCCGCAGCCGCCAATGCCGCAGCTCCGCCATCACCTGCGCTTCGAGGAGCGAGCTATCCGCCAGGAACTGCGGCGCGCGCTCGACAAAATCGGCAGCCGTCAGCTTGCGTGTGAGATCTCCTGCCTCGATGAGCTGGCGTAGCTGCTGCGGCGCGCGCGCGCAAGCCTGAGCGGCAAAATCGCTGGCGGCAAATACCCGTATCCCAGCCTCCCGGATGACGGGATCTGCAGCCCGCAGCACTTCATCAAGATCCAAAGTGGGTTCCAAGCCTTGCCCCCTGCCGGATATATCCAAAAATTGGGCAAATACACCAGATATGCAACTGTGAACCCTCCGCGGCAGGCAGCAGAATAAATCTTATGAGCCCTTCGTGACTTCCCTTGTGACGCTAGCAATGCTAGCATCTTTCTTCATGGCAACTCTGGTGGTACGGAACGTGGATGCAGCAATCGTCAAGGCTTTGAAGGAGCGGGCGGGCAAACACGGCACGAGCGCGGAAGCCGAGCACCGGGAAATCTTGAAGGAAGCTCTCGGCCGCAGGCCTAAAAAGAAATCCTTCGCGGAATTTCTACTCTCCATGCCCGATGTCGGCCTGGACGAGGATTTCGCGCGTCGCCGGAGTTAGTCATGTATCTGCTCGATACGGATGTCATTAGCGAAACCCGCAAAGGAAGCCGCATCAACCCAGGAGTCAAGCGTTTCCTGCTCGAAGCCGACGCCGCGGGCGAGCTGTTGTTCCTCAGCGTCATTACGCTGGGCGAACTGCGCCGCGGGATCGAGCTCCTGCGGCACCGTAATGACATTCCACAAGTCACTCCCCTAGAAACCTGGTTGACGATCCTCCTGTCGGAATACGAGGAGCGCATTCTGGATTTCGGGCCCGATGAAGCTCAGGTGTGGGGAAAACTTCGCGTGCCACATCACGAAAATCCGCTCGACAAACAGGTTGCCGCAACGGCGATTACCAATAGTTTGACTTTGGTCACCCGCAATACTCAACATTTCGAACGAATTGAAATCAGGGTTATCAACCCGTTCAGATAACTACAACGCAGCAACCCAACTAAACCTAGACGAACGAACTCGCCTGATCCGGAACTCCATTTGCGGATTCTGCGGAAATAACATTGCTCCCGCGGCTGGCAGCTGGACGGCACGCCTCATGGCTGTCCTTTACTAAGCCAAGAGCGTAACCTGCCCATCATGGACGCCAGCATCGATGCCTGGTTCAAACGCGAGATCCTCGTTCACGAAGCCGCGCTCGTCCGCTACCTCCTGCGCATCTGGCCTAACCGCAACGAAATCCACGATCTTCGCCAGGATGTTTTCATCCGCGTCTACGAAGCCGCAAGCAAAGCCCGACCCACGTCCGCCAAGACCTTCCTCTTTACCACCGCCCGCAATCTCATGGCCGATCGCGTGCGCCGCAGCCGCATCATCTCCATTGAAGGCGTTGCGGATTTGGACGCTCTGAACGTCTTGATAGACGACGTATCACCCGAGCAGCGAGTGCATGCGCATCAGGAGTTGCGGCTCCTGGCTCGTGCATTCGCGCGGCTCCCGCCCAGATGTCGTGAAGTGATTTGGCTGCGTCGCGTGGACCAGCTCTCCCAGAAGGAGGTCGCCGAGCGCCTCGGATTGACCGAATCCAGCATCGAGAAGCATGTGACCAAAGGCACAGCGCTACTTGCGGACGCAGTGTTCGGCAAGGACACGCTCTGCGCTCCTGAGCGCAGCGAGCCCCAGGGACAGCAAGAGGAAACACCAGGTGATGAACATGGGCATGGAAAGCAGCATCGAAATTGAAGAGCGAGCCGGTGCATGGCTCAGCAAACGCGAAAGCGGCCACTGGAGTGCCGAGGATCAGGCGCACCTCACACAATGGCTCAACGCCTGCACCGCGAATCGCGTCGCATATCTGCGTCAGGAAGCCGCATGGGAATACGCGCTGCGTCTGCAAGCCCTCAAAGGCAACACCCCTCGGGGAGAAATTCCCTCGCCTGAGGATTGGCGGCTATCTCCTTTTTTCAGTGACGGACACTCGGCGATCGCGCCGCCATTTGCCCGCATCGATCCCAACCCAAATGCCCGCGAAGTGCGCGCATTGCGGGATGTCATGAGAGGCAAACCCTCGCTGAAGCGTTTTGCATTTGCCGCGAGCGTTCTGCTCGCGATTGCAGCAAGCATCGCCTGGTACTCGTGGTCTCAGGATCCCTCATACCGCACACCCATTGGCGTTACTGCCGCGGTTCCTCTGCCGGATGGCTCGAAGATTACGTTGAACACCGACAGCGAAATCCACGTCGCCGTTACCAAGAAAGAACGACGCATCGAGCTGAACAAGGGCGAAGCCTTCTTCAACGTTGCAAAAGATCCCACCCGCCCATTCATCGTCACTGTCGGCAACAGACACGTTATTGCCGTCGGGACCGCCTTTTCCGTGCGCCGCGAAGGCAACGACATTCACGTCCTCGTCACCGAAGGCAAAGTCCGAATCGAAGACGACACCTTCTCGAGCAGCAAGAGCAACCCCGTTCCGGTCACCGCAGGCGGCATTGCCCGAGCCGGCGATGCAGGCATCATCGTCCAACAAAACTCACTGCCTGAAATCGAAGACTACCTGAGCTGGCGCGCCGGCTACCTCATCTTCCGCGAAACGCCTCTTGCTGACGCCATCTCGGAATTCAATCGTTACAACGAACAGAAGATCCTTATCCAGGACCCCGCCATTGCCGCCATCAGGTTCAGCGGCAAAATACATCCCACCAGCTTCGAACCCTTCATCCGCCTTCTCGAAGACTCCTTCCTGATCAGGGCTCAGCGCGCTGACGGAAAAATTTTACTCACCGCCGCAAACTGAAGGGCACCGCCTTAAATCAAAGTTTTGGCGCACGACAGCGTGTCTGGCGGGAAGAATGAGATCCAAGGCGGATGACGCCCGTCTTGGAAAAGCAACATAGGGCGTTTTCCACAAATCGACTTCCGGATTTCCTGCATTCCCTCGTCCCGGTCTCACACGGCCACATTCACGAGAGCCAAACCATGCTGAAGCGTCTCAAACTCAAAGCCACACTCACATTCGTCGCCTGTGTCTTCTCCCTTGCCACATCCGCCCTTGCGGATACCGCCAAGCACCTCGAGGTGCCGGCAGGAGAACTCGTCGCTGCACTCCAGGCACTCGCCAAACAAGCAGAAATCGAACTGGTCTATCAGGCCACGGAATTGCAGGGCATTCGCACGGATGGTCTCAACGGTACGTATGCGCCGAAAGAAGCCGTTTCCCTCCTGATCAAGGGCACAAAGCTGATTCTGCGCACGGACGAAGCTACCGGCGTCATGCTCATCACACGCCCAAAAGCGACGGCAGGTACCATCCTTCTCCCCGAAGGAGCGTCTTCCGCTAGCGATTCCGGCATGGGCGTCCAACCCCGCTCCTCAAAGGAGAGAGGGCAGAGCGAAGGCAGGATGAGGTTGGCGCAAGGCGAACACTCCCCGCCCGGAACGGGAGAGAGCCAGGGTGAGGAGGGAAAAAGCAAATCGGCTCCCGTCTTCTCGGAGAAGGAAGCACTCTCAGAAGTCATAGTGATCGGTACACGGATCGGTCCGGTCAATGAGGGGGTGATCCCGAGAACCGAAAACGGCGCGGTCCACTACATCGTGCTCGACCGCGGCGACATCGAGCGCTCCGGCGCAACCGACATCGCAAACCTGATGCAACGGGTGGTGCCGCAGAACACCAACTACGGTACCGCCCTGCAAGCCAATGCCGTCAACATCAATGCTACCGGGGGCTTTGGCGGTCCCAACGCGGAAACGCTGAATTTACGCGGCTTCGGCAACAATCAGTCCGTAGTCCTGGTGAACGGCCGTCGTCTTTATGGCGGCGAGGGCAGAGCCGGCGATGTCAACCGCGTGCCTTTGAGCGCTATCGAACGCATCGAGATATTGCCGAGCTCCGGCTCCGCTTTGTATGGAGGCAATGCGGTCGCCGGCGTGGTGAACATCGTGCTGCGGCGCGATTTTACCGGTACCGAAATCAGCGCCCGTTTCAGCGTCGCGCCGGACGGCAGCGCGCCACAAGGCACGTTCTCGATATCGTCCGGTTACTCGTTTGGCCACGGTAGAACGCAGCTGACCTGGTCGGCCGACCATACCCGTTCCGAACCCTTGACAATGGGTGATCGGGACTTTGCGGCACGCGCCCTGCAGCATATTCCGTTCGGTTCGCCCCTGCAGATTGCGAGCGGCACGCCCGCATTCAACTTCATTACCTTGCCATTCTTTGCTCAGACCCCTGCCACGGTGTTTACCGCTTCGCCTCTGGGATTGGGCATTCCCGGCAACCCCGCCGCGACTTACGCGGTGGTCCCCGCTGGGAGCGACGGAACAAACCTGACGCCCGCATCCTTCAGCAATACAGCCGGTCAAGCCAATGTCGGCTTGCAGGGGCGCGGCACCAGCGGCGTGCTGCTACCGGGCGTGGAGAGATATGGATTCAATGCCGTGCTCGAGCACGCCGTACGTGAAGAGGCATTGGGGTTTTATACCGAAATAGGGATTGGCTACGAGCCACAACATTCCACCAACTTCAATTACCTCGTCCAAAGCAACCTGTCCGCGACCGATGCCCGGAATCCCTTCCGCACCAACGTCACGCCGGGGTTCATCGGTCGACCCATTACCGTGTTCATGTATCCGGCCGATGGTTTGCCGGTGCGGCGCGATGGAGTCCAACGGGTGGGTCGGTTGGTCACCGGTCTGAAAGGCGAGACTCAGTGGGGTGGACGTCGGTTGAATTGGGCGTTGGATGGTTCCTGGGAAGGCAACCGCAACCGCGGCGAGTTCAACGAATACGCATTCACGCGCATCCTTGCCGTCAACACAGGACTCTACAATCCGTTGCGCGACGTGAGCGTCAATCCGCATTCGCCGGATATTTTTGCGCAGAATTACCGGCACGTGAACACGGAAGAGAAAACCGAAATCACCTCCGGCCACCTGCGGCTCAACAGCGATGTCTGGAAGCTACCGGCCGGTTGGACCCGGATGTCGTTGATGGGTGAAGTGCGTCGGGAGGATTTCTTTTCATTAATTCACAATCAGACGGTCGGTACCCTGCTGGCCGCGATATTTCCGCCCGGCGCGCCGCCCAGCATCACCGATACGACACGGCGGGCACGCAGTGCAGGGGTGGAAGCCATGATTCCGATCATCGGCGGGGATTGGACGCCGGGTATCTACGGCTTGGAGCTCGATCTAGCCTGGCGTTACGAGCGGTACAGCGATTTTCGCGGCGAAGGCAGTGGACTGGCCGCGATGAAATTTGCGCTCACGCCGGATATCGCACTGCGCGCATCCTTTGCCGAGGCCTACAATCCTCCGACACAGGTCCAGCTGCTCGCGCCACTGATCACGAGTTTCAGCAGCATCGGCAGCATCACGACCGATCCGAGAAGAGGCGGGGAGAATGTCGGGCCTTTCGGACTCACGCGGGTGACCGGCGGCAATCCCGACCTGCAGGCTGAAACCTCCGATGCCTGGAACGCAGGCCTGGTACTGACTCCCCGCGCGCTCTCCGGTCTGACGATCACCCTGGATTACTTTCGCCTGCACAAGGTGAACCAGGTCGAATCGTCAAATCTGGATGGGTTGTTTGTCGCCAACGAAGATCTGTTCGGTTCGCGCATCACGCGCGCGACGCCGACGGCTGCGGACATCGCCTTGGGCTGGCCGGGCCGCATCACCGCCATCGATGCGCGCGCCATCAACCTGTCGGACGTCGAAGCCGAAGGTTATGACGTGAAGATCGACTGGCACCTGAACACTACGAAGTATGGCCGGTTCGATCTGGGTATGCAGGGCACCTATGCGACGTCGTTCAAGACTCAGGTGAACCCCAGGGCGCCCGTGATCGAGACCGTCGATTACGTGGGTCTGCTGGCCAATCCACCCGTCAGTTTCAAAGGCAATGTCAGCCTGTATTGGTCACGCGGGCGTCTGCTGACCGGCGTGACCGGACGCTATATCGATTCATACAAGACCGATAGCACCTCCCTGACGCCGGCCAACGAGCGGTTGTTTTTGGGTGACTTCGATGGTGCCGAGATTCCTTCCTCAACGGAATGGGATTTGGAGGTGGGCTACGCCATTTCCGATGCGGGAGGCGCAACGGCCGGATGGCGCAACTGGCTCGACGGGACGAGATGGTCGCTGCGGATCAATAACGTATTTGATGCCGAACCGCCTTACATCACCGATCGCAACGGTTTCTACAGCCGCTTCAACGACCCCCGCATGCGTTATTTCATCTTCAGCGTACAGAAAATGTTCTAGCCGAATCGAGGTAGATCGATGTTTGTCGCCAATGCCAAACCGTTCCGTGTCCTGATCAGCGGGTGGCTGGCAGCTGCGGCCCTGGCCGCTGCCGCCGCAGAACCGCCGACCTTGACCCCTGCCGACGTCAAATCGCCTGCGGATGCGGCATGGTTTGCGTACAAAAACCTGCGCTTCGATGTCAACAACATGCCCAAGTTTCCCAACGACCCGGAGCGGGCGATGTTCATTACCTGGCTGGATGCAAATTACATGGCCCGTGCCGCCACGGCCTTGTGGTATTACCAGACGTTCGCAGACGACGAACGCCGCTGGCAGGCGGCATTCGATTACGTCAGGCTCGTGTCGGATTTCATCGAACACCAATCCGAGCAGCAGCGAGCCCAGGCCCGCGAACTGAAAGCGCTGCTGAAAAACAATGCCCCCGAAAGTATCAAGGCTCGAGTCTGGGGCATCGACGCTTTGAACGACTTGAAGCCGTTATTGAGAAAGGACCCTGACTTCAAGGCTGCACGCAAGGTGATCGATGATTATGCCGTGCGTTTCCCGCAAGGCGAGTCCGCCGGCAAGCTGGAGGAATTTTATATCAGCCGTCTCGCGGACGAAGACTTGCCGGCAGCCAAAGTCTGGGTCAATCGTTTGCTGTCCAGCTCCAATCCAAGCGTTTTGCAGGTCGCGCAGGGCTGGAAACGGCGCTGGGACCAGGAAACGCCGCTCGACATGAAGTTCACCGCGCTCGATGGACGGGAGGTCGATCTGGAAAAGCTGCGCGGCAAAGTGGTGCTGATCGATTTCTGGGCGACCTGGTGCGGGCCATGCGTCGAGGAATTCCCAAATATCAAGAAGATTTATGCGCAATACCATCATAAGGGTTTCGAGGTGATCGGCATTGCGCTGGAGAACGGCACCACCGCCAAACCCAAGCTTCTGAAGCTGATCGAGAAGGAAAAACTCCCCTGGCCGCAATACTTCGGCACCAAGGGCTTCAATACCGAGGTTGCGGTGAAATACTCCATCACCGGCATTCCATACATGTTCCTGCTCGATCGGGAGGGGAAGATCGTCTCGACGGATGCCCGCGGAACGAAGCTGGCGGCGGAAGTCAAACGCCTGTTGAATTTGTAGACCGCGGTCTCATAGCAGCCGTCGGCGAATGACGCGGCGCCGCTCGGACTCGGTACCTGATGAGGATTCAACTCTGTGCTTTGAACGTCGCGAGCACGCGCACGGCGGTGAGCTGGCTGGTGCCGGCGTCGAAGGTGCCGGTGGCGGAGAAGCCGATCAACTTCTGGCCACCGCCGAGCTTCGTGTTCAACGCGGCAGTAAAGTCCGCGAAAGAGGTGAACACCTGCACGCGTAGCGGCTCGCCAATCGCGAAAATGCCATCGCGTGTCGTGTCCGGCACGATGCGCGGCGGGGTCGCGAGCGATTTGATATCCGTGAGCACCGGGCCGATCGCGATGAAGTGACGCGCACCGATGCTCGTGTTGGTCGTGTCGATGACGATGCCGCTGCCGTCGGCCGCGGTGAATGGCGCGCTGGTACCGGTAAGACCCCAGCCGACTACGAGGTTGGCGCGCGCCTCCCGATAATCCACGAAAGTGCGGCCTTCGAAGTCTGGCGGTGCCGTGCCGAAAGGTGTCACGAAGCCAAATACCTGCGCCGGAACGCCCGCAACGATGCTGCTCAAATTCAGATTGCCGGTTGCGATTTCATAATGGGTAGGATCGGCGTCCTGAGCCGCCGTAGCGCCCGTGCCCGCGAAGTTGAATATCGATATCCGACGCCGCTCGATCGACTGCAGATTGAAGCTGAGCGTGCCGGCCACGACGCTCTGCACCGAGCCTATGAGATGCGTGAGCTGCAGCCGCACGCGCCCATGGGTCGCATCGACGCTGACGCCATTCGCGCTTTCCGTCGCCGCGCCGAAAATATTGATGCGCTGCCCTACCGAGATGGCCTCGATGCCGAATTGATTGCCCAGCTGGCCGGCCTTGGTCACTTTCGTGTTGGCGCCGACCGTCACCGTGACGTCGCCGCGCACGAACGTGAAGCTGCCCGTGCGACGGATCAGCGTCGCGCCGCGCACCGTCAGTTGGTTGCCGCTGCGTGCGGTGACGTTGCCTACTACGGCATCGAATTGCGCGCTCTGAACACTGCTACCGGCATTGACCCGCGCGGCGGTAAATTGGTGATCGGAGGTGGAAAACGCGCCAAAAGCCGCCGTGGGCGCGCCGGCTGCCAGGCCCGCGAGGGCAGCAAGACCCGCTGCGCCCGTAAAGGTGGCGCCGTCAATCTCGAACATCGTGTTTGAATTCGTGTGAACCGTGAACGTGCCGAGCCGCGCCGTCGGATGATTGAAAGGCCGCAAATCAATGCGATAGTTACTCGCGGCCGTGTCCACGACGACCAGCGGACCGCGCACGCGGCCTTCGCGGCTGTCCGCCACGTCCACAGCAGCGACGATGAAGGGCTGCACCGTCACTTGCAGCGGATTGCTGGCGAGATTGACCGTGTTTGAAGCGTCGAGATCGAAATCGAGCTCGAGTAGCGCAGGCCGGCCTGGCATGACGGCGAGATGACGGCGGTTGTCGAGCTGGATTTCCAGATCCATCGTGGTCAGTGGTTGGCCATTGGCATCCACCGGCGTGGCTTTCACCGGCGCGCCGCCGACGTCCACTTCGATATCGGCATTGCTGTAATCGAGCCGCAGCGTGCCGCTGACGTAATCTCCCCCGGGCACCGTGGCGGCCGTCAATAGTTCTTTCAAATCCACGATATCGGTGAAGTCGATGCGCGGCCGCACGGGAAGGGTTTCCACCACCGCGCCGTTGGCCCGTTTGAGAGTGAGCGATACGACGTCTACGGTGTAACTCAGAAAATCGCCGTCCGCGTCCATCATGTTGATGAGCACCGTGCCGCAACTCGAGGGATCGCAGCTCTGGCTACCGATCGCCGTGCCTGAGCCAACGGTACCGTCGCCGCCACCGCCGCCGCAGGCGGCTATGAACAAGGAGATTGAGCTAGCGACAGTTAGGAAAAGATGGCGTAGAGACCTACCGGCTGCGCGGGTGAGCATGTCCGTCCCTCCTGAATGAGTTCTGGCGCGCATCAACGATAAACACGTGAACCGGTTGACGCCGCAATGCCGTCCGGCCGCACTCAAAAAAAAAGCCCCGCACGGGGCGGGGCTTTAAGTGGCCGCGGAACGAGGGGGTCCCGATCCGCAGCAGGTCTCTCACGATAAGCCGGGAGTAGAGGCTTACCGCTAGTCGCGCAGCTTCCGCGCCCGCATTCAGAAGGTCAAGGCGCGGTGCGCCAATCGCTGCTGCGCACAAAATGTCATCTCAAAAAAAGCCCCGCATGAAGCGGGGCTTTTCCGGAACCTTGGGTTCCTCGTTACATATCCATACCACCCATGCCACCCGGCGGCATGCCACCATGGCTGTGCTCTTCCTCTTTGGGGGCTTCCGCAACCATCACTTCCGTGGTGAGCAGCAAGCCGGACACCGAAGAGGCGTTTTGCAGCGCAAGACGCGTCACTTTGGTGGGGTCGAGGATGCCTGCTTCGAGCATATCCCCGAACTCGCCGGTAGCGGCGTTGTAGCCATAAGCGCCCTTGCCACCCTTAACGTTGTTGAGAATGACCGCGGCGTCCTCGCCGGCGTTGTCCACGATCTGGCGCAACGGCTCCTCGATCGAGCGGGAGAGAATACGAATGCCGACCGTTTGATCTTCATTCGCGCCCTCGAGCTTATCGAGCGCCTTCTGCGCGCGGATCAGCGCAACACCGCCGCCCGGCACCACGCCCTCTTCGACGGCGGCACGCGTGGCGTGCAGCGCGTCTTCGACGCGGGCTTTCTTTTCTTTCATCTCAATCTCGGTGGCCGCGCCGACTTTGACGACCGCGACGCCGCCGGAGAGCTTCGCAACGCGCTCCTGCAGCTTCTCTTTGTCGTAGTCGGAGGTGGCTTCCTCGGCTTGCTGACGGATGGACTCGATGCGAGCCTTGATTTCCGCCTGCTTGCCGGCGCCGTCGATGATGGTGGTGTTCTCTTTTTCCACCACGATCTTCTTGGCTTCGCCGAGATCGTTGAGAGTGGCTTTCTCGAGCGTGAGGCCGACTTCGTCGGAGATCACGGTGCCACCGGTCAGCACGGCGATGTCCTGCAGCATGGCCTTGCGGCGATCGCCGAAGCCCGGAGCCTTCACGGACGCGACTTTGAGAATGCCGCGGATGTTATTGACCACGAGAGTCGCAAGCGCTTCGCCTTCCACATCTTCTGCGATGACCAGCAACGGACGGCCGGATTTCGCCACGCCCTCGAGCAGCGGCAGCATCTCGCGAATATTGGAGATCTTCTTGTCGGCCAGCAGGATCACCGGCTTTTCGAGCTCGACGGTCTGATTGGCCTGATTGTTGATGAAATACGGCGAGAGATAGCCGCGGTCGAACTGCATGCCCTCGACCACTTCGAGCTCGTTCTCGAGGCCCGAGCCCTCTTCCACCGTGATCACGCCTTCCTTGCCCACTTTCTCCATCGCCTCGGCGATGGTCTTGCCAATGGATTCATCGGAGTTCGCGGAGATCGTGCCGACCTGCGCGATGGCTTTGGAATCCTTGCAGGGCTTGGAGAGCCGTTTGAGCTCATCCACCGCCACGGACACGGCCTTGTCGATGCCGCGTTTGATGTCCATGGGGTTACGGCCGGAAGCCACGGCTTTCAAACCCTCGCGGATGATGGCTTGCGCCAGCACGGTCGCAGTGGTGGTGCCGTCGCCCGCCTCATCGGAGGTGTTGGAAGCCACTTCCTTCACCATCTGCGCGCCCATGTTCTCGAACTTGTCTTTGAGCTCGATCTCTTTGGCGACGGAGACGCCGTCTTTGGTGACGGTAGGAGCGCCGAAGCTCTTCTCGAGCACGGCATTGCGGCCTTTGGGACCCAGCGTGGCTTTTACAGCGTTCGCCAGGATGTTGACGCCTTTGAACATGCGGGTGCGGGCGTCATCGCTGAACCGGACTTCTTTAGCTGCCATGGTTTATTTCCCCTCGATCACGGCCATGATGTCTTCTTCACGCATGACCAGCAGTTCCTCGCCGTCGATCTTGACTTCGGTTCCGCCGTACTTGCCGAACAGGACCTTGTCTCCGACCTTGACGTCGAGCGGACGGACGCTGCCGTCCTCCAGAATCTTGCCTTTACCGATGGCAACGATTTTCCCCTGAATGGGTTTTTCGGCCGCGGTATCGGGAATGACGATGCCGCCGGGGGAAGTACGCTCTTCCTCCAGGCGTTTCACGATGACGCGGTCATGAAGAGGACGCATCTTCATGGGCTACGCTCCTTATTAAGCTATTGATTTGATTAAATTAGGATGCCAAAGAAAAGGCGTTAGCACTCTCCCCTGGCGGCTGCTAATAATAGGGGACGGGCTCAGGAATTCAAGCGGCTGCACAAAAATTTTCAGACCAGCTTCAGCGGGTCAGGGAGCCAGCGGCTTACGGTAGAAGCTGAAGGTGTGGCGGTTGTGAGTCGGAGTTAAATAATGGGCGCTCCCCAGCGGGGGAAAAGCATACGGCTCGAAGCGGCGCAAACCCTCGATATCCTCGAGTGGCATTGGCCGGCAGCTCGAGACGTCGTTCCATCCAAGAACGAAGATGCCCTGGTCGCGCAGGCAGCAATGGAAGCCGGCGAGGGTCTGTTCCACGTCCTCTCGCTCATTGAGACCGTAGCCGAATACGCCATTCATGACGATGACGTCGAGCGAACTGGGATCGAAGTAACGCGCCGTGTTCTGACAGCGGTCGGTGATGTGCAGGACGGCGCCGAATTTTCGTCGGCTCGGCTTCATTTCCAGCGTCCAGTATTCTTTGCCTGCAAAGAGCCTGGAATAAGCTCTCGTATACCAGTCGCAGCCAATGAAGAGGATGCGCTGAAACTGTGGATCCTGCGCAAAATAGGGCAGGATGGTTTTTTCCAGGACGTCTCTATCCAGCGTATGCAGCCGGAGCTGGGCGCCGCAGGAAACCAGCAGCTTACTGACCGCTTTTTTGATTTTCTTATACATCTGAAGCCCTATGCTCTCGACTATGAAAATCACGCCAGCCCTCGTTGCCCTGTTTCTGGCAGGCGCCGCGGGCGGCAGGGAAGAGTTTCCACCTGCCGAAGCGGTATTTCGCTATGCCATCGAAAGCGGTGAGCACTGCCTCACCGTTTATTGGAACGTCGCGCCGGGCTACTATCTTTATAAAACGCGCCTGGGCCTTGCGAGCGGCACCTCAGGGGTAGCCCTGGGCGAGCCGCAGTATCCTAAAGGCGAGATCCACCATGACGAATATTTAGGTGATCAGGAGATCTATCGGGATGACTTTACGCTGACGGCTCGCTGGCAGCGCAGAACTCAGGACATTCAGGAAATGAAAGTGGAATTGAAGCTGCAGGGCTGCGCGGATGCCGGCTTGTGCTATCCGCCCATGGTGTGGGAAGCAAAGATCAAACTTCCCCAGGTATCCGCCACAACTGTTTCACCCAAGAGCTAATAAGCCCATGAGGATGGCGCTTTACGCTTTGGTTGTCATGATCGCAGGAGCCGCGGGCTACTACGCGGCCTACATTTGGGTACCCGAAGTCCCCCCCAAGCCGCCTATACCTCGAGGGGGATGGACCGACCTCAGCGTCCCTCAGACAGCCATTCCCGAGCGTGTGCCCGATCTCGAGTTGCCGGATCTGGAAGGCCATATGCATCCAATCTCGGAATGGCGCGGACGCCCGCTACTCATCAATTTTTGGGCAACCTGGTGCGAGCCCTGCCGGCGGGAAATCCCCCTGCTCGCTTCATTGCATGCGCAGGCAAGTCCCCGCGGCCTCCAGGTACTGGGCATTGCCGTGGACTTTCGCGATGAAGTCGCTCGCTATGCCAAAGCCGTGAAGCTGCCCTACACCACCCTCGTGGCCGACGACGACAGCAGCGCCCTGCGAGTTTTTGGCGTTGGCCAGGGTCTGCCAGCTAGCGTCTTTGCCGACTCTCAGGGCCGAATCGTCACCGTGAAGACGGGGGAGTTGCGCCCAGCAGAGACCGATCTGATCGTCAAGCTCATAAAAAGAGTGGACGCCGGAAGGATCACACTTCCGGCCGCTCAAGCCCAGATCGCCGCCGAATTGCGGCATTTGTCGGCGAATTAGAGTACATTCCCGCCGGCCCAAGTGGGCAAGGCATCCTGGACCCCCTGACTCATGGCCCGACTGCTCCTGCTCAACGGACCTAACCTGAACCTGCTCGGCAGCCGCGAGCCTGGCATTTATGGCGCCGCCACCCTGGCCACCATCGAGCAACGGGTGACCGCGCTCGCCCGTGACGGTGGGCACGAGCTTACGAGCTTCCAAAGCAATGCCGAGCATGAGCTGATCGAACGCATCCATCAGGCCTCCAAAGACGGCACCGCCTTTCTGATTTTCAATCCCGGTGGCTTCACCCACACGAGCGTGGCGCTGCGCGATGCCCTACTCGCCGTCAAGCTGCCTTTCATCGAAGTGCATCTCTCGAATACTCAGGCGCGCGAGCCTTTTCGCCGCCATTCCTATTTCTCGGACATCGCCGTTGGCTGTATCACGGGCCTCGGCGCGCTCGGCTACGAGCTGGCGCTGCGCGCCGCGCTCGAACGGCTGGCCGGCACAAAGTCCTCGAACTGACAAATCGAACGACCCTCGAAAGGGCCTCTCATGGATATCCGTAAAGTCAAAAAACTCATCGAGCTGTTGGAGGAGTCCGGCATCGCCGAGATTGAAATCAAGGAGGGGGAGGAAGCCGTGCGCATCAGCCGCACCCCCACGGGCGCGGCCGTGGCCTCGCAGCAGATCATGCCCATGATGCCCGCGATGCCCGCGCCGGCACCGAATACGGTCGAGGCACGCCAGGCCGCGGAAACTGCGGCGAGCGCGGCCTCTAGGCCCAAGGTCAATGAGCACGTCGTGACGGCGCCGATGGTAGGCACTTACTACGCGGCGCCTTCTCCCGGCGCCAAAGCCTTCGTCAACATCGGCGATGAGGTCAAGGTAGGACAGGTTCTCTGCATCATCGAAGCCATGAAGATGATGAACCAGATCGAGTGCGACAAGGCCGGCAGAATCACCTCCATCATGGCCAAGAACGGCGATCCGGTCGAATTCGGCCAGCCCCTCTTCGTCATCGAATAAATCACCATGCTCGAGAAGATCGTCATCGCCAACCGTGGCGAGATTGCGCTGCGAATTCTGCGTGCCTGCCGGGAGTTGGGGATCAAGACCGTGGCGGTGCATTCCACCGCGGATTACAGCTTGAAGCACGTGCTGCTGGCGGATGAGTCGGTATGCATCGGACCGCCGTCGTCCGCAGCCAGTTATCTCAACATGCCCGCCATCATCAGCGCGGCGGAGGTGACGGACTCGGTGGGCATCCACCCGGGGTACGGCTTCCTGTCGGAGAACGCGGACTTTGCGGAGCGCGTGGATAAAAGCGGCTTCGTGTTCGTGGGGCCGAAAGCGGAAACGATCCGCATGATGGGCGACAAGGTTTCGGCCATCAAAATGATGAAGCAGTATGGAGTGCCCTGCGTGCCGGGGTCCGACGGGCCGTTGGGCCCGGATCCGGATGAGAATCTGCGCATTGCGCGGGAGATCGGCTATCCGATCATCGTGAAAGCTTCAGGCGGCGGTGGGGGACGGGGCATGCGCGTGGTGCACGCCGAGGCAGCACTGCTCAATGCCATTGCCATCACGCAGACGGAAGCGCGGGCGGCTTTTGGGAACGAACAGGTTTACATGGAGAAGTTTTTGGAGAAGCCGCGGCATATCGAGTTTCAGGTGCTGGGGGATCATTACGGCAACGTCATTCATCTGGGGGAGCGGGATTGCTCCATGCAGCGGCGCCATCAGAAAGTCATCGAGGAGGCGCCGGCGCCGGGGATCTCGGTGCGGCAGCGCAGGATGATGGGCGAGCGGTGCGTGGAGGCTTGCCGGGCGGTGGGGTATCGCAGTGCAGGGACGCTCGAATTCCTTTACCAGGACGGGGAGTTCTACTTCATCGAGATGAACACGCGCATTCAGGTGGAGCATCCGGTGACGGAGCTCGTTACGGGGATTGATTTGGTGAAGGCGCAGCTGCTCATTGCTTCGGGGGAGAAGCTGGCTTACACGCAGAGCGACGTGCAGATTCGGGGGCATGCGATCGAATGCCGCATCAATGCGGAGGATGCGAAGACCTTCATGCCATCGCCGGGGCCGATTCGCTTGTGGCATGCGCCCGGGGGGCCGGGGGTGCGGGTAGATAGCCACATTTACTCGGGGTACAACGTACCGCCTCACTACGACTCCTTGATTGGGAAGCTGATTACGCATGGGGATACGCGGGAGACGGCGATTGCGCGGATGAAGAATGCGTTGGCGGAGATGGTGGTGGAGGGAATCAAGACTAACGTGGCATTGCATCAGGAGATTTTTAATCACGCGGCGTTTCAGACGGGGGGAACGGATATCCATTATTTGGAAAGAAGGCTGGGGCTGCGTTAAGCGTTGTCGTTCGCCGGGCGCCACGCAGTAGGTGTTTCGGGACCGCGGTAATCGATGTTTACGGTTTGTCCTAAATGCACGCTTACGCTCGTTGTGACACCCGCGGATCTGCGGGCGGCTCAAGGGTATGTGCGCTGCGGACGCTGCGCGAATGTCTTTAATGCGATTGCGGCGCTCATGGAAGAAGAATCTAGGGTAATGCCTGAACCGGCGAGCGAGAATCCTGAGCCTGTACCCGAGTCGACACCAGAGACGGAACCTGCACCCGAGCCGACACGAGACGTGGAGGTGGCTCCAGAACCCGCGCCGGCGCCTCAGCCGGAATCCGCTCGGGCGGTAGAGGTGGAAGCAGAAGTCACTGTGCCAGACGTGGAAGAGGTTTATGCGGAGTACGAGCCGCCGCCGCAGGAGCCGACAGAGGCGCAGCTGGAGTTCGATCCGACGGCGACGAATGTGTCGGAGATTTTTGTCGAGCCCAATGCGGATAAGGATGAAGCCACGGGCACCTTCGAAACGATCGTGCTCGAAACGGAAGAGGCGGAGGGCACGGCACCCGAAGTGGCTGCCTCTGCACCTGCGACTGAGGATGTGGGCTCTACGGACGTTGCTGGAGAGAGGGACGGTGAAAAGGAGGAGATCGAGGAGGAGTTGCGCTCGTTGGTGCAGCGGCTCGAGGCGCAGGAGGCGCAGGCGAAATCTTCAGAAGGGGCCGCTGCTCCTGCGGAGGCGCTGACATTGCCGCAGGCCTCGGCCTCAGGGATTGCGCCGCAGGAGGAGTTGGAGGAGGAAGCGAGCAGGCGCGCGTGGGTGTGGGTTACAGGAGTGGTGGGGCTGGGGATCGTGCTCTTGGGGCAGGTGGTGCATCACTATCGCAACGAGCTTGCGGTGGATCCGCGCTTCAATGGGCCGCTGACGAAAATTTATACGGCACTGGGACTTGCGCTCGAACCGCACTGGGATATGCGGGCGTATGAAGTGCATCAGCTGGGCGCGGATGCGGCGAGCGCGGGCGCGGGGAGACTCGTGGTGCGCGCGAGCGTCAAGAATTCAGCGCCGCATCCGCAACCCTTGCCGCTGTTACGCGTCGCCGTGCTCGATCGCTTTGGGAACCATGTCGCCGCGCGCGATGTGACGCCTGCGGCTTATCTGCCGCCCGGTGTTGCCGCTAACACACCACTACGCGCGGGTCAGCGCATCGATGTGGAAATTATTTTTGTCGATCCTGGACGCGATGCGGTGGGCTTCGAGATCGACGCATGTCTTGCAGCGCGAGACGGCAGCGTCGGCTGCGCGAATTCTCGCTGACGCGCTAACAAATTCATCACGGAAATTCCAGCGTTGCAGTGGCGGTAAATTTTTTTTCATCTCGATGTCACGCGCGCGAAAGGGAGTGCTATTCTCCCGCCCCCTCCCAAACAGGGCGGGGCATCGTCTCATCAGGCGGGGTGGTTGCGAGATGCCAGCAAAGAGAAAAAACAGGCTGCACAGGGACGAAGCGAGTCAAATCAACAATCAACATGAAGTTCCGTTACGTAATCATGCCGAGCAGGCGCTGCACAGTTACTTCTCGAGTTTGAACGGGCATCGTCCCGCGCAGCTCTACGAGATGGTATTGCGCGAAGTGGAGGAGCCGCTGTTCAAGGCGGTGCTCAACTACTCCGACGGCAATCAGAGCGCGGCGGCCGGCATTCTCGGCATCAACCGCGGCACTCTGCGGAAGAAACTGCGACAGTTCGGGCTCACGAACTAAGCGTGTGAATCTTTCCGTTCGCCGCGCGCTGCTTTCCGTTTCCGACAAGAGCGGGCTGCTGGAGCTCGCACGTGCGCTCGAACGACGCGGGGTAGAGATTCTCTCGACCGGCGGCACGGCGAAAATGCTCGCGGACGCGGGCGTGGCCGTGCGGGAAGTGGCGGATTACACAGGATTTCCTGAGATCATGGATGGGCGGGTCAAGACCTTGCACCCGAAGATTCATGGCGGGCTGCTGGGGCGGCGCGGCGTCGACGATGCGGTCATGGCCCAGCATGGCATCGCGCCCATCGAGCTTCTGGTGGTGAACCTTTATCCCTTTGCGCAGACCGTGGCACAGCCAGACTGCACTTACGCCGCAGCCATCGAGAATATCGACATCGGCGGGCCAGCGATGGTGCGCGCGGCGGCGAAGAATCACGACTCGGTAGCCGTGGTGGTGGACCCGGCGGACTACGTCGGGCTGCTCGATGAGCTCGCGGCGCATGAGGGCAGCACCACGCTCGCCAC
>JADMIO011627975.1_pt1 | contig 22324 bp, 22 predicted proteins | sample 8958161 | NCBI WGS metagenome assembly JADMIO01 (sample SAMN16585339, study PRJNA669376) | soil metagenome | isolation source: Crop rotation soil | place: USA: Cullars Rotation, Alabama | collected 2011 | reverse complement strand
TCGAACCTTGCGCAACACGAGAGGCATCGATCGCAGTGGTATCACCGCGCGACCGGCTCCTCTCGTTTCTGCGTAAGCGCAAGGGTGACACGCCCGCTCCGCGCCGACGACCCGACATGCCCGCGCTATTCCACGTGCATGCCGCGCCACCGACTCGCCTCGTTCATTCGAGCGTGCGATTCGACCTGCCTCCGCTGACCAATCGTTACAACGCCGCGGCGTCCGTTTCGCCGGTTCGGATGCGAACGACCTTGCTGATGGGGTAGACGAAGATCTTCCCGTCTCCCACCTCGCCGGTTCGGGCGTTCTCGACGATGCTCTGCACCGCTTTCTCCGCTTCCTCCGACTTCACCGCGATTTTCAGCAGGATCTTCGGGACGAACCCGACATCCATCTTCGCCCCCCGATACCGCTCCGTGTGACCCATCTGCCGGCCGAAGCCTTTGCACTCCACGGCGGTAACGCCCAGGATGCCCAACTTGGCCAAGCCGCTCTTCACCGCGTCGAGCTTTTGCGGCTTGATGACGGCCTCGATCATCTGCATAGCGAACTCCTCTGGAGGGTACACGGGGGACGGGGTCGGATAATCATTGGACGATGCGGCTGTGCAGGTGCCCCGCGAAAACGGAAGGACGGACCTGCGCGACGACAACGGCACTCAGACGTCTACCGACCTCCGGCCCGCCGCATCTGAAACAACGGCCGTGCCAGACACCGTAGATGAGAGACTGCCATGTTGTTCCCAGACCAAATCGCGGTTTCTGTGCAAAAAAAGCGGAATCGACTCGCAGGCGGGTCAGACTGCCCTCCTATAGACAGCTATGCTGCTGCCCGACGACTGCCTCTCCCGCAGGCGACGACAACGCCGGCAACCCGCTCTGCACATTTTTTAATCAGACACCTGTGCCAGTACATGCTCGGCCACGAAGATGTCCACGTTCGAGGCGATTCCCAGCGCGATGGCGTCGCTGGGACGACTATCGACCTTGATCGTCTGCCCGTTCTGGCGGATGTGGATGCGGGCGTAAAACGTATGATCCTGAAGATTGTTGATCTCGATCCGCTCGATGGTTCCACCCATCTGCTCGATCACGTTCGACAGGAGGTCGTGCGTGAGTGGCCTGGGGTGGGGGACCCCCTTGAGGCGCCGGTCGATCGCGACGGCTTCGTGGTTGCCGATGACGATGGGAAAGCGTCGCTCGCCGTCCACCTCCTTGAGGACGATGATCTGCGAGTCCTGCATTTCGCTGATGATGATCTTGCTCAACTCCATCTGAACGGACATCGGTACGTCTCCGGCAGGTGTCGCGCCCCGATTGAACCTAGGTGGCGCCGAAAGGACTGTCAAGGCGGGGAACTGATGGCCCGGAAGTGCCGCCGGCGTCAGGATTCAGCCGTTGACGGTCGCGTCGCCGCATTGGGTTGGTCTCGGTAGAAGTCCAGTGCGTCGCGGTACTTCTGCGTCCCGGGATCTAGCTCGTGAGCCCGCTCGAAGCAGCCGACGGCATCTCGGGTCCTGCCGAGTTCCAAGTAGACGAGCCCGAGGTTGTACCATGCCCGAGAATCCTTTGGATTGATGCGGACCGCGCGGCGATACCAATGTTCCGCCTGCGCGTGCTCCCCACGTTTTTCCACGTCATACCCGAGCTGGAATTCCGGGTGATCGTCGCCACTGAAGTTGACCCATGCGCGAAGCCCGACTGCGGCAAAGACGCAGACGCCTCCGAGCAGTCCTGCCATCGCCCACCACAGGGCGCGCGGTTTGGCCGCGACAGCGAGGCCCGCGAGGGCGCCGAGCACCGCGCCCATGCCGTGAGCGACGTTCGCGACTCGAACGATGCCGGCCCAAGTCACTCCGATGCACAGGAAGAACCAGACAACGAACGTCAGGTTCGTCGCAGAATCCACGGCACCATCGAAATCGGGGTCGCGATAGTGCGACAGCACGGCCGCAAAGCCCCAGAGGCCGTACACGACGCCGGAGAGCCCGCGCGCGTTGGAGCCCCAGAATGCGTATTCCGCCCCCATCGAACCCAGGGCGAGAAATGCGATCAGCAAGAACGTTCTGACTTGTCCGAACGCCCCTTCAATCAAGGTTCCGAGATTCCAGAGCCAGAGCAGGTTGAACGCCAGGTGGATGAGGTTGACGTGGGGAAGCGCAGACGTCAGGAGCCTCCAAACCTCTCCGCGCTGCACGTAGCCGTCGGCGTTCAGCGGAGCCAGCTCCAACTGCCCGAGCAGGCTGACCGCCGTCAGCCCGAGCGCCAGAAGCGTGATGCCACCCGTTACGGGGTAGTGCGGAAGCTGCGTGAATGGAGGCGGTCGTCTCATCGCGCATCAAACCATCAGACTGTCAGACCCCGTAAAGCTCCGCCGCACTGCGCCTCAAATGCCCCAGCAGCGGCCGCGCCGACAGTGGCTCTCCGCTCGCTTGCTCGACGAGCTGCGGGCCGCTGTATCGCTTCCCGTGTGCGTGAATGTTCCGCCGGAGCCATCCGAGCAGCGGATTAAACTCCCCGGCCGCAAACTGCGAGTCGAGGTCGCCGAGATCTCTTCGCGCCGCGTCGAAGAACTGCGCCGCGTAAAGGTTGCCGAGCGTATACGTCGGAAAGTATCCGAACGCGCCACTGCTCCAGTGGATGTCTTGGAGACAGCCCTGCGCGTCGTCCGGCGGCGTAAGTCCGAGGTAATCACGCATCCGATCATTCCAAGCAGCCGGCAGGTCGGCCGGAGAAACCGAGCCGCTGAGCAGGGCACGCTCCAACTCGAATCGCAGCATCACGTGCAGGTTGTACGTCGTCTCGTCGGCATCCGTCCGGATCAGTGAAGGGCGCACGTCGTTGATCGCGAAGTGCCAGTCGTCGTCGCTCACCCCCGACAACGCCTGGCCAAACTCCGTCCGCGCCCGGGGCAAACACCACCGCCAGAACGCCCGGCTTCGCCCAACCAGGTTCTCCCACAGCCGCGACTGCGACTCGTGAATCCCCGATGAAACGTAATCTCCTCGCGGCGTTCCGAAGTGCTCGGAGGGCAGTCCCTGGAAATACATCCCGTGCCCGGCCTCGTGCAGAACGCTGAAGAACGCGTCGCCGAAGTTCTGCTCGTCGTAGCGCGTCGTCATTCGCGTATCCCCTGGACCGATCGTCTGGCAGAACGGGTGGACGCTCGCATCGAGCCGCCCGCCGGTAAAGTCAAACCCGATCCTCGTCACCGCCTCGCGCGCCAGCTTCTCCTGCGCTGACGCCGGATAATGGCGACTGAGGATCTCGATGGGCGCCTTTCGCGGCGACTTGCCGATCGCCCGTATCAACTCCACCAGCGCCGGTCGAAGCTCTTCGAACACCCGCTCGATGTTTGAGGCGCTCTCCCCCGGCTCATATTCGTCGAGCAGCGCATCATACGGATCGCCCGACTTCGCTCCGATACACGCCGCCTCCTGCCGCTTCAACTCAACCGTCTTCTCCAGCCACGGCCGGAACATTGAGAAGTCCGACTTCGCCCGCGCCTCCGCCCAAGCCTGCTGCCCGAGGACCGAAGTCTTCGAAAGCTCTTCAACCAGCGCCGCCGGCAGCTTGCGCTGCCGCTCATACTCCCGCCGGACCTCGCGCACGTTCACCGCTTCATCCGCATCCGGCGGCAGTGTCGCGAGCAACTCGCCAGCGCCGTCGAGGAACTCGCCCATGCGCGGCGACGTGAGCCGCTCGTGAAAAAGCCGGGCGATCAGCGACACCTGTTCCGCCCGATGCCCGCCTCCCTTCGGCGGCATTTGGGTCTGCTCGTCCCAGCGGAGCAGCGAGCCGACCGAAGAGAGCAGCGCGATCTCGCGGAGCTCGGCCAGAAGCGCATCGTATGACGTTCGTGGATCTGCCATCGGTGAGCATTGAACGCTCCGAGGCGCCGCATGTCGAGCCGCCTCGCCCCCGCCGCAACGCCCGCGCGATTTCGCCTCCCCAGCCGGTCGCGCTCGACGACAACTACCACATCCAACCATCTCACTCCGTCGACTCACAACCCCATTCCTTCCCCCAACACCGACCACTTCACGGGCGAAGTCGGATCACTGATGAACGTGCAATTCGTGTGGCCGTTGCGGTCCTGGATGGGGATGGTGCGGACTTGGCTCCAGAATGTGCCCGGCCGGATGTGTGGCAATGTGTGGAAATAAAAGCACTCATGCCTTCCACGCTTCCCCCATTATCCACTTGTCAAAGAGCGGCGCGCCCGCCCCGCGCACGCAAATGCGCGCAGCAGCTCGCAACGCCCCACGATACGGTCGAGAGTCCAAAAAGTCAATGATAACGTTCGGCAGGTGTTCACATCGCTCGCAACCGTTCCGTCCCCTTGAACCCTTGCCTGGCAGCATCCGCGTTCGTCATCGAGCGAATATGACGGAGATCTTGCGTTCCAGGAGCGTGGCGCGGGCGTCCCACTCGCGTTGATCTTCGGGCAGGACGCGGGCCAGACGCCCGGACTACGCTTAGGATACGCTCGACGGGCTCCCATGCATGAAACATCCCAGTCGCCAAGCGTTCCGGGCCCGCAGCCTGTTGTGTGGCAGATCGGCCGGTCGCTTTGCCGGCTGGTGGCGGCGGCGTTGTTCGATCTGAAAGTCTCGGGCCTGGAGAACCTGCCGAAGCGCGGCGGGGCGCTGGTTGTCTGCAACCACCAGAGTTATCTCGACCCCGTCGTCTTGAGCGCAAAGGTTCGCCGGCCGCTCCACTTCATGGGTAAGGAAGAGTTGTTCGAAGGCCCTCCCGTCTGCGCGCGGCTGCTTCGGGCGTTGGGCGCGTTTCCGGTTCACCAGGGCCAGCGCGACCTGCACGCCGTCCGGGAAGCAATCGCTCGGCTGGGAGCCGGGCAGCTCGTGAATATCTTTCCGGAGGGCGCGCGGACGCCCGACGGGGAGATCGGCACGATTCAGGAAGGGATCGCCCTGATCGACCGTCGCGCCCACGTCCCCCTCGTTCCCGCGGTCATCGCCGGCGCCTACGAAGCGTGGCCGATCCATCGCCGCTTCCCGCGGCCATGGCCGATCCGAGTTCAGTTCGGTCCCCCGATGGAGGTGGCCGACCTGACACCACGGCAGATCACCGCGGTGGTCGATCAAACGCTCAGACGAATGTTTGCCGAGCTTCGAGCAGCAGTGAGGCAGCCTCAGTAGGAATCACCGCCGCGCGTCCGTCATCACGCCGATTCAGAGGATAATCAGCGCAAATGCGCACCCCTCGAAGCTTCGTAGCGAGTCCGGTCGTGCCCGCAAGGCGGCCAAAAGGCATTGAAAGGATGTCTCCGATCCGAGACAATGACCCGCGGTGAAGCCCGTCGCAATTCACAAGGCGGCGCAGACAGTGATTCGCGGATTCTCAAGGGAGGTGCGGCTCGAGCTGCTAAGGAAGGGAATGCCAACGGTCGCTCGAACCCTCGGATGGGCGCTTGCCGTGGCCGCGCTCTTCTTCAGCTCCGCCGCGATAGCTCAGCCGGCTGACACGAAGTCGTCACCGCGCCCCGCCAAAAAGCTGATCGAGTTTGGCTGGGACGAACCCGACACCGCCTTCATGCGCAAGCACCTGGCCGAGATGGAGTCGACGCCGTTTGACGGGTGCGTCTTCCACGCGCGTTACCTGAAGGGAGAGGGGAGGGACGCCAAGAACAGCGGCGAGTTCATGTGGGAGAACTGGGGCAGCCGCGCGTTCAAGATCGAAGAGTTCCGCCAGAGCATCGACGATCTCAAGGCGCTGAAGCCGAAGCGCTTCACGCAGAACTTCCTGCGGATCAACGTTGTGCCCGTCCCGGCCGAGCTGGACTGGTTTGACGACCACGCGGCGATCATCAACAACTGCCGCGTGGCGGCGCGGATTGCGAAGGAAGGAACCTGCGCCGGGGTGCTCTTCGATATCGAGCAATATGGCAAACCGATCTGGCAATACGAGAAGCAGAAGGACGCCAAGACCAAAAGCTGGGACGACTACGCCGCCGAATGCCGCAAGCGCGGCCGGGAGGTGATGGCGGCGTTTCAGGAGCGGTTTCCGGGCGGCACGATCTTCCTAACGTTCGGCTACTCGCTGCCGCACAAACAAAGCGGCGGCGACCCGGCCAAGCTGCCCAACGCGAGCTATGGCCTGCTCGCCCCATTCCTCGACGGAATGCTCGACGCGGCCGACGGCAAGAGCCGGATCGTCGACGGATACGAGCTTTCCTATGCGTACAAGGACATCGCCAAGTTCGCCCCCGCCTACAAGACGATGGCCGAGGGCGTGCTGCCGTTCGTGAAGGCGGACCACGAGAAGTATCGTAACGTCTTCAGCCTCGGATTCGGCCTCTGGATCGACCAGGACTGGCGCAAGAACGGCTGGGACGAGCAGGACTTCAGCAAGAACTTCTACACGCCCGAGCAGTTCGAGAAGAGCGTGCGGACGGCTCTGGAGACGAGTGACGAATATGTCTGGGTCTACAGTGAGACGCCGCGCTGGTGGTCGGAGGAGGGGAAGACGGTGAAGTTGCCGAACCGGTATGAGGAGGCGGTGAAGAAGGCGGCGGGGAGGTAGACGCAGGAATGTGCCGCGCGGACGGGAGGCGGTCGGGGTGAGTTGTCCGACCCGTTCTCGACGCTTGGGAGGCAGATCTCCTTTCGGACTCGCCGCGAGACTCGGATGGCCTTATGAGGATGCATGGATAAGCGGCTGTCCGACGGGAGGCGAGGCGGGGAGTGGGCGATCAGCTGGGGGTACGGGTCGCTCCCGTGCGACCAGCGCGACGGCAACGAATGCACTGATCTTCTCGGCGCTACTCCTGTTAAAGAACGAAATTCCGGCAGGGGTAACGGAGATGCTCGCGATTAAGCAGCAGTCGTGCAGCACCCCTCTCCAACCGATTCGTTCCCCCAGTTTGCCTCCCCGTGATTTGTATCGAATATCCGAGGATACCCGCCCGGCGTGCGTGCGACGGCGGTGCAGCCTCATTGGTCCCCGGTGGAGTACACGGCTTATGTTCTGGACGATCCGTTGGACTGATTCGGGGAAGCAGGAAGACCGCTGGGTCGTCCTGGAGGCCGAGTCCCAGTCGGCGGCCGAGGCGTGGGGGTGGAAGCGGGGCGTGCCGGTCGTGTCGTTGGCCGAAGCGACCCCGCTGGAACGGGCTCAGGCCCGCAAGCTGGGGCTGTTGCGTAAGTATACGCCCGAAGCGGCGTACACCTGCTTCGGACGAGTGGTCGGGCAGGGGCAGGTTGCGGTCTTCATGCTCTGCGGCATCGCCACCGCTTGCCTCCACCTTCGACCCTATGCCGGGGTCGTCCGGGGGTGGTTTTAGCTCCCTCACCCCATAACTCCCGCCCGCCTCAGCTACCTCTCAAGCGTCCCGCCCCTGCATCCGATGTGGGTTCCCGGACGTAAGTTCTTTCGTGGGGGCCACTCTCGCAGACGCGCCGCTCCGTCCGACGTATAATCGGGGCCGGTCTCGCGGGACGTGACGTTCTCCCCTTTTTGAAAGGAGTTAGCCGAATGACGCATGTGACGTCAGTCGTGCTGGCGGCATCGATGGTTGTGATGCTCGCAGCGCTAGGCGGCGGCTGCGATTCTTCGCCCAGCCGAGCGGACAGCACCGCGCAGCAGCCCAAGGCGACGCCCGTCCGGGGCGCGCAGAAGGAGACCGACGTGAAGACAGAAACCGCGCTCTTCGGGGCCGGATGCTTCTGGGGGGTCGAGTCGACGTTCCGGAAGGTGCCGGGCGTCGCCGCCACGGCCGTCGGTTACGCCGGCGGTAAGAAGGATCATCCCACCTACGAAGACGTCTGCTCCGACGACACCGGCCACGCCGAGGTCGTGCAGGTGGTTTATGATCCGTCGAAGGTGAGCTACCAGAAACTTCTCGAGACGTTCTTCGAGAACCATGACCCGACGACGTTGAACTACCAGGGCCCGGATCACGGCACGCAGTACCGCAGCGTGATCTTCTACAGCAGCGACGAGCAGAAGCGCCTCGCGACCGACGAGAAGGCAAAGCGTGACAAGTCGGGCGAGTACGTGGCGAGAATCGTCACAGCAATCGATGCCGCGCCGACTTTCTGGCCGGCGGAAGGGTATCATCAGCAATACTTCGAGAAAAAGGGCGTGAACTGGTCCTGCCACACGGGCAACGGCAAGAAACGGTAGGTGTCGCTGTGATGAAACTCGCAATGACGACGACTGCGTGTCTGATGACGATCTTGATCACCGCCGCCCTCCTGGCGAGCGGGTGCGACGCGGACAACGGGTCCGCGAAGGAGAAGACCATGAACAACAAGACCGCCAGCGCGACCGGCTCGGCCGGGACGCAGGCGTGCGTCCTGAACCCGGACGGGACGCCCGTCTGTGGCGAAGAACATTGGAAAGCCAAGACCGATGAAGAGTGGCGCAAGACGCTGACGCCCGAGCAATACCGCGTCGCCCGCCAAGCCGGGACAGAGCGGGCGTTTACCGGCAAGTACTGGAACGAGCACCGGTCCGGCACGTACGTCTGCGCCGCGTGCGGCCAGCCGCTCTTCAGCAGTGAGACTAAATTCGACTCCGGCACCGGCTGGCCGAGCTTCTGGGAGCCGATCAAGAAGGAGGCGGTATCGACGCACACCGATTCCGCCTACGGCATGGACCGCACAGAGGTCAAGTGCAGCCAATGCAGCGCCCACCTCGGCCACGTCTTCGACGACGGCCCGGCGCCGACGGGTTTGCGTTACTGCATGAACAGCGCCGTGCTGGACCTGAAGCTGGCGGAGGGGCAGAAGTCAGAGGCGCCAAAGAAGTAGTCTGTTGAACATCCGCTGGATCGACGAGCAATGGCCGGGGCGAGCGCGAGCTCGCCCCGGCCTTTTCGTGCGGCCGCTTCCTCGCGTCGGGCGCTCCGTCTTGGGCAAGGTGGCGATACACTGTCAACCGGTCCCAATCTTCAGGAGACGCCGCATGCAGACCGCCCGCCGCTCGATTGTGTCCGTCACGCTCCTCTTCCTCCTCGCTGGCTGCCAGAACACCTACTACAAGGCGTGGGAGAAGCTGGGCTACGAGAAGCGCGACATCCTCGTCAGCCGGGTGGAGAAAGCGCGGGACGGCCAGCAGACGGCGAAGGAGCAGATTAAGACGACGCTGCAACAGTTTCAGGAAGTGACCGGGTTCCAGGGCGGCGACCTGGAGGCGAAGTACAAGAAGCTCGACGCCTCCTACAACAAAGCCGAATCGCGCGCCGGTGAGGTGCGGGATCGCATCAGTGCCGTCGAGTCTACGGCCCAAGCGATGTTCGCCGAGTGGAAGGACGAGTTGAAGCAATACAAGAACGAGCAACTCCGCGCCAGCAGCCAGCAGCAGCTCGACCAGACCAAGGCCCGCTACAACGAGTTGATCGGCATCATGAAACAGGCTGCCAACAAGATGGACCCGGTGCTTGCGGCGTTTAAGGACCAGGTGCTGTTTCTCAAGCACAACCTCAATGCCCAGGCGATCGCGTCCTTGCAGGGGACGGCCGGCCAGATCCAGACGGACGTGGCGGCATTGATCAGGGACATGGAGGCGTCGATTGCGGAGGCGAACGAGTTTATCAACTCGATGAACAAGAAGGGGTGATCAGGGCAGCAGGATGAAGGCGTCGCCACCACGAGATGACCGCGGCGCGAGATGAAGATCGCCCGGCGGCGCGGTAGGCTTTGGGACATGCCTACCGCACATTACATCCTGCTTGGACTCATCGTTCTTCTCGGTCTCGGCGTTTCAACTCATGCCGCGGAGCTGCCCGAGGTGGACAAGCTCCCGTCCATCCCTCAGCTCCCCGACCCGTTCCTTCTAAACGACGGCGCTCGCGTGAAATCGCCCACCGACTGGCCCAAGCGCCGGGCGGAGATCCTGGACCTCGTGCAGAAGTACGAATACGGCTACCTGCCGCCGGCGCCGAAGGCGGGTGAAGTGCGGGTGACGGAGGACGCGTCGTACCAAGCACCCAAGGCCTCTGGTTCCAACGCGAAGAATGCCGTCGAGGGGATGCCGAAGTATCCGGACGGGACGGTGGAGAAGACGTACGTCCTCTCCATCGGCCCGGAGGGCAAGGCGATCTCGACCCATCTGATCGTAACCGTGCCCTCGGGGAAGGGGCCGTTCCCGGCGATCGTCCGCGGCGACCTCTGTTGGGGGCGGGTGCAGCCCGGCATCGCCGAGGAGGTCGCCAAGCGCGGCTACATCCTCGCCCAGTTCGACCGCACCGAATTGGCGGCCGACAACAAGCAGACGCGCGACTCCGGGATCTTCAAGCTTCACCCGGAGTTGGAAACCAGCGCCACCGCAGTGTGGGCGTGGGGTTATCACCGGACGATCGACTACCTGCTCACCCGCGGCGACGTCGACCCCAAGCGCATCGTCATCACCGGCCATTCCCGCGGCGGCAAGACGACGCTCCTGGCCGGGGCAACTGACGAGCGCGTGGCGATCACGAATCCAAACAACTCCGGGTGCGGCGGGGACGGCTGCTTCCGCCACCAGGCCGAGAAGAGCGAGGACATCGCCGCAATCCTGAAGAACTTCCCTTACTGGTTTGCCCCGGGCTTCGATCGCTTCATCGGCCATGTCGACCGCCTGCCGGTCGACCAGCACATGGTCAAGGCGCTGTGCGCCCCGCGGGCGTTTCTCTCGACCGAGGCGCTGGGAGACCTCTGGGCAAACCCCAAGGGTACGCAGATCAGCCACCTCGCGACGAAGGAAGTCTACGATTTCCTCGGCGCGGGCGACCGTCTCGCCATCCACTTCCGCGAAGGCATCCACGAGCAAAACCTCGACGATTGGAAGACGCTGCTCGACTTCGCCGACATCCAGTTCACGGGCAAGAGCAGTGACCGGCCGTTTAATAAGCTGGCGTTTCCGATTGAGAAGCCGTACGACTGGAAGAAGCCGGGGGCATCAGGGAAGGGCGCGTAAGCTGACAGTTAATGGGGTTCGTTCCTGACGCGGGTCTTCAGCCCGTGCTGGCAGTCCGGAAGCAACGTCACTCACGCTAGGAAGTATCCTGATGCGCATGAAACCATCGCTCCTTGCCATCGCATTTACCTTCGTATGCCTCATCGCGACTTCGACTCGCGCCGGCGAGGACTGGAACCAGTTCCGCGGGCCGACAGGTCAGGGCGAGTCGGATGCGACGGGACTTCCCGTCGAGATCGGCGAGGGGAAAAACGTCGTCTGGAAGACCGCAATCCACGGCAAGGCATGGTCGTCGCCGGTCGTCCTGGGCGACCAGGTCTGGATGACGGCCGCCACGCCCAAGGGGGAGAAGCTCTATGCCGTCTGCGTGGATAAGAACACTGGCAAGATCGTTCACGACCTGCTCCTGTTCGAGATTGCCACGCCGCAATACATCATCGACTTTAACAGCGGCGGGTCTCCCACTCCGGCGGTGGAGAACGGGCGCGTCTACATCAGCTTTGGTTCGCCGGGCATCGCGTGCCTCGATGCCAAGACCGGACAAAAGATCTGGACGCGGCAGGATTTTGTCTGCAACCACTTCCGCGGGGCCGGCTCCTCCCTGGTGATTTTTGGCGATTTGCTCATCACCCACTTCGACGGCAGCGACAACCAGTTTGTCGCCGCCATGAACAAGAAGGACGGAACGACGGTTTGGGAGACCAAGCGGTCGGTTGACTACAGGGATGTTCACCCGGATGGAAAGGTTGACCGCGACGGCGACATGCGCAAAGGGTTCTCGACGCCGCGCATCGTGATGCTCGATGGCAAGCCGATTATGTATAGCCTGGGGTCGAAGTGCATCTACGCCTACGACCCGACCAACGGGAAGGAGATCTGGCGGGCCGAGAACTGGGACAATCACTCCGGCAGCGCGACGCCAGTGATCGGCCCGGACGGGATGATCTACGCCTGTATGGGGCTCGGGCAGAGCCAGCTCTGGGCCATCAAGCCCGGCGGCTCTGGTGTAATCACCAACACGCATGTCGCATGGAAAGTGAAGAAGAACGTCTCCGGCCGGCCTTCGCCAGTTCTGCACGACGGGCTGCTCTACATGGTCGATGACGGCGGCGTCGCGAGCTGCCTCGAAGGCGCAACCGGCAAGGAAGTCTGGAAGGAACGGCTGAAGGGGAACTACTCCGCCTCGCCCATCTTCGCCGATGGGCACATCTACTTCTTCGGAGAGGATGGCACCGCAACCGTGATCGAGCCGGGGAGGTCGTTCAAACAAGTCAGCGTCGGGAAGTTCGACGACGGCTTCATGGCATCGCCTGCGGTGTCGGACAAGGCGATGTACGTGCGGACGAAGACCAACCTGTATCGGGTGGAGAAGAAGTAGGGGACGTAAATTGTAAAGACGTAAAGACGTGAGAAGCGAAGGCTGCTTTACGTCTTCACGTTTTACGTTTTACGCTCCCGCATTCTGGTCTAACGTTTGCACCGGTTCACCCACGGCCGGGTTTCAGTCGGCTGGTTGGACATTAACTGAGGTGGACCATGGCAACGCCGAGATACATCGTGCAGAAGGTTGGCGAGGAGTACGTCACGGTGCCGGCCGGGGATTACCCGCAGATGAACAAGCTGGCGTACACGCTCTGGGGCGGGCTGATCACGTTGGCGGGCTTGCGACGTGGCGGACTGCTGGGTGCGGCAATGGCAGCCGGCGGGGGGTGGATGGCTTACACGGCGCTTCAGGGAAAGACGCCGTCATGGTCGGAGCTGATGTCGCACTTCTCTGGCGGCAAAACGCTCCAGGAAGATGGACCCTCTTACCAGCACGATTTCCGGCGCCGCGCGGAGCAAGCCCCTTCGGACGAGGTGGACGAGATGTCGATGGAGAGCTTTCCCGCCAGCGATGCGCCGGCCAAGATGGCGAGCTCGGCGACGCCGGCGTGAGAAGGCTTTGGCCGCGGGGATCCCCGTACCACACAACGGAGTAATGGAGTCAACACGATGGCCACGTCCAGCAACAAGAAGAAGGCGACGGCGAAGGAGAATGCGACGGCGCGCGTCGCGGAGCGGCGGGGGACCGGCGGCGCCTCGAAGGTGCCGGCCTCTGAGAAGCACCGCAGCCAATCGCGCTACCCCGGCGAAACGCCCCTCACGGGCGAAGATCGCCCGAAGAACCGCCCAACGCGGAAGCTCCAGGGGCAGATGCCGCGGTGAAGCGACTTGGTGCAGGCTTTTGAGCCTGCCCGATCGGAAGCAGGCTCGAAAGCCTGTACCCCAGTGTCACGACCAGACCAGCCGTCCTCGCACGTCGGCGTCGCCGGACTCGATCTGCAGTGGCAACAGGATCCAGAACGTCGCGCCCTGACCCTTGGCGCTGCGTACGCCGATCGACCCGCCGAGCAGGGAGGCCAGTTCCTTCGCGATCGCGAGGCCCAGTCCGGTTCCGCTGTGCGTGCGCGTGACGGATGCGTCGATCTGGCGGAACTTTTCGAAGATGAGTTGCTGCTTGTCGGGCTCGATCCCCGGGCCCCGGTCGGTAACGGAAATCCGAACGGAGCGCGCCGCATCCGCTGTCTCGCCCGCACTATTCCCGTTGCCGTTGCCGTTTTCCGCCTCTCCCGACGCCAGGCGCGACTCGAGTCGCGCGACCAGCTCAATGCGGCTTCCCGCCGGGGAGAACTTAATCGCGTTGGACAAGAAGTTGTAAAGCACCTGCTGGAGCTTGGCCGGGTCGGTCTGGATCACCGGCATCTCGGGATCGACGCTCGTCGAGAGCGTCAGGTTCTTCTGCTCCCAAAGTGGGCGGAGCAGGTTCACTAAACCCTCGAATACGTCGACCAGCGACAGCGGCTCAGCGCGGATCTCCATGCGCCCGGCCTCGATCTTTGCCAAGTCGAGCAGGTCGTTGATCAGGTCGAGCAAGTGCTTGGAGCTTCCCAGGATGTTGCTGATGTACCGCCCCGGCTTGGTCTCGGGCGCGGCGGACGCGGCCAGGTTGTCCTTAAGAAGATCGGCAAATCCGAGAATGCTGTTCAGCGGCGTGCGCAGCTCATGGCTGACGTTGGCGAGGAACTCACTTTTGAGCCGGTTGGATTCGTAGAGTGCGAGGTTGCTCTCGGCAAGCTGGCCGAGCTTGAGGTCGAGGCTTTTGTTGATCGATCGAAGCTGGTCGGAACTCTGCTTCAGGTTCGTCAGCATGACGTTGAAGGTCTCGGAGAGCTGCTGGAACTCATCGCCGGTGTTGATGTCGGAGCGGACGTTCAAGTCTCCCTCGCTGACGCGCTCGGCCGTTTCGCGCAGGACACGGACGGGCTGGAGGATGAGGCGCGTCGTGATCAGGTAAAACGCGATGAACGCAAGCAGTCCTGCGAGCAGGCCTGCGCAGAGAATGAAGAACCGGTTGAGCAGGAGTTGGTTGGGGTCAATGCGTGAGGGCATGTCGATACTGACGATGCCGATCATCGGGCGACGGGAGACGGCGGCGGAGGGAGAGCTCGCCGGCATTGTGTCTGCAATCGCGGCCGTCACACGCGTCTGGGTTTCCTCAGGCCACGGGTCAAGCTCCGTTTCCTCCGCGGCTGACGGAGGCGCCGGCAGCACGGGTGCGAGGGTGATCAGCTTGTCCTCTGCAACCCGGTGACACGCTGCGCACGCTCTGGTCAGCAGCAGTGGCCGGGCAAAGCGGTAGCCGCTCTTTCCATCCGAGCGTTCGTAGTAGCGGACAAAGGGGCCGGTTTCGTTTCGGCGGATAAACTGGGAAAACGCGCGACGCTCGAACGCGCTAAGCGGTTCATCCGTACCGATCGCCAGGAGCCGGGGAATCGAATCGCTCGCTTGCGTCGCCGGCGCGGTGATCGGTCCGGGCGTCGCCAGCGCTGAAGCATCGCCTGACTTCTCCCCGCGCGCCTCGTGAAGCGCAATGTGCCGTGACCGGGCATCCTCCGCCAGCGCATCGGCCGCCCTCTCATCGAGCTGCTGGGTGAGCTGCTCCATTCGGTGCCACGGGACCGCCAGCGCCGACGCGATGATCAACACGACCGCCGCGCCAAACAGGATCTGGCATTTCGCCGCCAGCGAGATTTCTAAGCGCCTGAACCGACTCAACATCCGACGCCATTCTATCGGCCCCCACGTCCTTATAGGGCCCCTAGTCGCGTTCCTCCCCGAAATCCCTCTAAAACGGCAGTTGCCCGGCTTCTCAAGCCTATGCTATGACAGATCGTCATACGGGCAGTCGCCAAGTTGACCATCGAAGGGAACAGAATGTCATCCTCCGGTCGCATCCTGGTTGTTGAAGATCACGAGACCGAGCGTCGCGCGGTCATGCAAATTCTGAAATTGGAGGGCTTTACCGTCTTTGGAGCCGAGGAAGCGGACAAGGCGATGGGTTATGTAGACGAGAACATCGACGTGGTCCTCAGCGACTTGGAGATGGGTGACGTCAGCGGAATTGGGCTGCTACAGCTTTGGAAGCAGCGAAACCCGGATACGCAGTTCATCCTCGTCACCGGGCACGGCAGCATCTCCAGCGTAGTCGAGGCGATGAAGAGCGGGGCGTATCACTACGTGACCAAGCCGATCAACCCGGACGAGTTGATCCTTCTGATCAAACGAGCCGTCGAATCAATACACAAGGACAAGGAGATCGACAACCTTCGCCGCCGCCTCGACCAGAAGTTCGGGCTCGACCAGATCATTGGGCAGTCCAAGCAGATGAAGGACGTGTTTGCCAAGATCCAGCGGGCCGCGCCGACAGACAGCACAGTACTGATCCTCGGGGAGAGCGGAACGGGCAAGGAACTCGTTGCCCAAGCCCTTCACCACAACAGCAACCGCAAGAAAGGCCCCTTTGTCGCGGTGAACATTGCGGCCGTGCCGTCGACGCTGGTGGAGAGCGAGTTGTTCGGACATGTGCGCGGCGCGTTCACGGGCGCGACTGATCGGCGAATGGGGCGGTTTGAGCAGGCGGACGGCGGAACGCTGTTCATCGATGAAGTGGGCGATTTCGAATTGGCGCTCCAGGCAAAACTGCTGCGCGTGCTCGAAACGCTTACGGTAACTCCCGTCGGAGGACACGAGGACCGGAAGGTCAACGTCCGTGTGATCGCCGCAACCAGCCGGGACATCCGCAAGATGGTGGAGGAGGGAACGTTCCGCGAGGACCTTTACTACCGTCTGAACGTAATCACGGTCGGCCTCCCGCCGCTGCGGCAACGACCGGACGACATTCCAATCTTGGTGGATCACTTCCTGAAAGAGATCGCCGAAACGAAGCACACCGCCCATCGGCGTGTTTCGCCGGAGGTCATGCGCCGCTTCCAGAGCTATCGGTGGCCGGGCAACGTTCGAGACTTGCGCAACGCGCTGGAGAGCATGATGGTGTTGGCGTCCGGTGAGGTGCTGACCGAAAACGACCTGCCCGAGCGCATCGCTGCGGCGTCCGCAGAGTTAACGTCACCGCGAGAGATCCCCACAAACGTCACGATGGAGGAACTCGAGAAGTTGGCAATCGTAAAGGCGCTCGACCAGTGTGGCGGCAATCGAACCCACGCGGCCGGGAAGCTGGGCATCTCGGTCCGGACGCTTCAACGTAAGCTCAGACAATACGAACTGGAAAAGGAGCCAGAATCTCCTGGCGACGTTTTGACAGAGGCATGACCTGCTGTCGCGGCGACGACAGCTTGTCGCGCCGACATCGGGTAAGGGATTGAGAAAGCGAGTTCGATTTTCAAGGCGAGAATGCGGGTGCGTCCGCTTAGCACAAGATCTGGCACGAGCCTTGCGAAGTTACTTCCGGCAGAGCAGTGGGGAAGACCTAATCCCTTGCCGGAAGGAGCTTTAGAGATATGTCGATCAGCATGGACCGATTTGCCTCGCATGGCCGCTTCGCGACGTACAACCCCTTCCAATCCGCGGTCACGCGAGTGACCGTTTTCCAACTGCAGTGCAGGTGCTGCGGCTTTGAGCCGGAGAGCTCCGTTACGCCGCCACGGCTCTGCCCGAAGTGCCATTCGGGCAATGCGTGGGAGCGCTACACGCGCCCCGGCAGCATCCTTGAGAACGCCAACCGATACTGATTTGTCCATTCGGTCTGTTCGTTCGGGCTTCCGGCCAGAATCCAAGGAACTTCCATCCGGCGGTGGCTGACTCAGCGAGTCGGCCGCCGCCGACTACGTTTGGGCCGGATGTTGGGGCGGCTATAACTCCGTCCCATGTGGGTCGATGTTGTCCTGCTCCCTGATCTCCTCCAAGACCGACATTTGCGGAATCGCAGCGTCGCCGTCTTCGATGTCCTCCGCGCGACGACGTCGATGGCCGCTGCACTTGCTGTCGGCGTGACAGAGATTCACATCTATTCCAACACAGCCGCTGCCGCGCGGGGGGCGGGTCCGACTGCGCCCCAGCGACTGCTCTGCGGCGAAGAGAAGTGTCTCCCTCCGCCAGGTTTTGACCTCGGTAACAGCCCCGGGGCGTTCAATGCAGAACACGCCGGACGCGTGATGCATATGAGCACCACCAACGGCACCCGCGCGATCGTCGCCGCCCGGCATGCAACTGCGATCTACCCGGCGGCCATCGTAAACGCCGGGGCGGTTGCTCGGGCATTGATCCGTCGGGATCAGAGCGTGACGCTGCTGTGCGCCGGGACGGATGGGAACGTCGCCATGGAGGATGTGCTCGGCGCCGGCGCCTTGATCGACGCGCTGCAGGCCGTGCACGCAGGCATGACCTACGAATCGGATGCGCCGGTCATGGCGCGCAAGCTTTTCCGCTCGCTCCGTCGCGACTTGCGCGAGGCATTGGAATCGACCCGCGGGGGGCAGAATGTCGTAGCCGCGGGCCTGTCGGCAGACATCGACTTTGCGGCGCGGCTCGACGCCCTCGACGTGGTGGGCCGGATCGATAACCCGGCCGCGGCGACGCCGGTTGTCCGCCGCGTGATCGGCTGAGGCGCCGAACAGGTTCGGCGTCGCGCGCGGGCTCCACTGCCGCCGCCCGTGGCAAAGCGGCTCATGTTCTTCCGGGGAGCGACTGCTTGTTCGACGCACACCGCCGTCACCCTCGCCCCCGCGTCGTCATCACCGGCATCGGCGCCGTGAGCCCAAACGGCGTTGGACGGGAGGCATTCGCTGACGCGACCCGCACCGGGCGCAGCGGGTTGTGCCGACCGGTGGGATTCGAGACTGACGGTCTCAAGACATCTGCCCTCGCCCAAGTGCTCGACTTCGATCCACGCGGCGTCCTCGACGGGCCGGAGCTGCGCCGCGTGCCGCGGATGATTCCAATGGCGATCGCGGCGTCGCGCGAGGCGCTCGCCCAGGCGAAGTGGCAAGCCGCACCCGACGACGTCGACTCCCGCCGCAACGTCGGAGTCGCTCTTGGCACGGGCGGTGGGGGACTCGCCTTTGTCGAGGAGCAATACAAGCAGTTCTTCACCCTCGGCACACCCAGCCTCTTCTCGATCACCGCCGGCACGCACGGCAATCTCTCCAGCGAAATCTCGATTGCCTTGGGACTGCGAGGCCCATCCCACGTGCTCTCGACGGGCTGCACGAGCAGCACCGACGCGATCGGCTACGCGGCGCTTCTGATCCGCAGCGGCGTCGTCCCGATCATGCTCGCCGGCGGGGCGGATGCGCCGATCTCGTCCGGCATCCTTCACGCTTTCGAGCGGATGCGAGTTCTCTCGACGCGCCGCTGGGATGATCCCCGAAAATCGAGCCGACCGTTCAGCGCCGACCGCGACGGATTCGTCCTCGGCGAAGGGGCGTGGATGTTTGTCCTCGAGTCCGAGGAGAGCGCCGCAGCGCGCGGCGCAATTCCGCTTGCCGAAGTCGCCGGCTACGCCTCGACGTGTGATGCTTACCACCGCGTGCAGATCGCCCCCGACGTCGCTGAGCCCGTCCGTGCAATCCAGCTCGCTCTCGCCGATGCCGGTGTCGCGCCCGATGCCGTCGATTACGTCAACCTTCACGGCACCAGCACCGAGATGAACGACCGGATGGAAACGGCCGCCGTTAAGCGGGCATTGGGCGAACATGCCGCGCGCGTCCCGATGAGCAGCACCAAGTCGATGATCGGCCACCCCCAAGGCGCCTGCGGCGCGGCTGGGGTTGCGGCGACGGTGCTGGGGATGCGGGGCGGCTGGTGCCATCCGACGATCAACCTCGAGCAGCCCGACCCCGCCTGCGATCTCGACTACGTTCCCGGCGAGGCCCGCCACGGCGACATCCGCGTTGCCCTGTGCAACTGCATCGCCTTTGGCAGCAAGAACAGCGCACTGGTCCTGAAGCGGGCTTCGCCTTCTTCGCATGTGATGTCGCCTCCGTCCGGGAACTTGTAACTCTTTGCCACTCTCCGCTACCATCTTCTCCGTGCCGGCACGCCGCGCTCGTGTGCGATGTGCCTGTTGACTTTCAACGCACGTCCCGTTCACGATCGAAGGAGGAGTCCATGAAGCTGCGTCATCTCATCATCGGCTGCGCGACCGTCCTCGCGCTCAACGCCACCGTCTCTCAGGCCGCCCCGGCCGACGACGTGCAGGCGGCGTCGAAGAAGCTCACTGAGGCGGGGTACACCTGGCAACTGGCCACTGAGAACAACGCCGGTGGGAACAACTTCAGCATCTCCCAGCACGGCAAGATCGACAAGGATTCGATCGCCCTCATCACCTTCACCTTTGGCGACAACGACACCCAGGCCGTCGTCGGGAAGGATGGCAAGGGCGCCGTCAAGACCCAGGACGGCTGGCAGTCGCTCGCGGAGCTGAACAACGACCAGCAGCAGGGGCCCGGTCGGTTCCTCGCACGATCGATCAGCTCCTTCAAGTCGCCCGCCGCCCAGGTTGGCGAGCTGGCAACCAAGACCAAGGAGCTGAAGAAGACCGACTACGGTTTCTCCGCTGATCTCACTGAAGACGGCGCCAAGGAACTGCTCGCCTTCGGACGCCGCGGCGGCGGTGCGGCGGCCGGCCAGGCTCCGCCCGCGCCGAAGAATGCCAAGGGCGAAATCGCTTACACGATTAAGGACGGCGCCCTCGTCCGCGTGAAGTACACCGTGAAGGGCACGATCAGCTTCAACGGCGAAGACCGCGACATCGACCGCACGACCACGATCGAGTTCTCCGACGTCGGCAAGACCAAGGTCGAAATCCCGGCCGAGGCGAAGGCGAAGCTGTAGTCGCTCCCGCGCCGACCTATCCGACACAGACCCGAGAGCCGGAGGTTTACCCCTCCGGCTCTTTTCGCGTTCGCGACGGGTTGCGTTCGATGAAAACTGCAGCATCATTGCCGTCCGCGCTTGCTACGATTTCGCAGGTTTCGCCGACCACTTCACCGATCAACCCGGTCTTTTCATGATCGCGGCATCGGTGATCATGCCAGGCCACAACACGCCCGCCAACGCCGATCGCCGTGCCCCAATCGCTCAATTGTCAAAGCCCCTTGACTTGGTTGGAACAGAGCACGCCGCAGCGCGCGGACAACCCGCGCGCGGCACGCCGCAGCTTAGCAATCGCAGTGAAATAGTCAAGTTACTATTTCGGCTCATATTCGGTATCGAAAATCGCTAAGGCCCGCAGCCTCTGAGAATCTCGGCACGCCCACCACCGGCGTTTTTTTCTTAAGGCAAATCCTGACCCCCCGCTCCGTCCCTGCGGCAGTAGAAACTACGGTATGAAAGCAATCATCGCTTCATTATGCCTCGTGACCGCGATGGCGGGTCGGACGGCTTTCGCACAAGCGCCGGCTGCTGCTGGCTCGGACTGGCCGATGGCGGCGAAGGATTTCTCGAACCGACGCTTCAGCGAGCTTAGCCAGATCACCGCCGACAACGTCGCTTCACTGCGCGTCGCCTGGACATTCGGCACCGGCGTCAACCGGGGTCACGAGGCGGCGCCGGTCGTGGTCGGTTCGACCATGTACGTCGTCACGCCCTATCCCAATTACCTTTACGCCCTCGACTTGGCCGACTCGGGACAGATGAAGTGGAGGTACGAGGCCAAGACCGCTTCGGCGGCCCAAGGTGTGGCGTGTTGTGATTACGTCAACCGGGGTGTTGCGTATTCCGACGGCAAGATCTTCATGAACGCACTCGATGCCCGCACGATTGCCGTCGACGCGTCCACGGGACAGGAAGTTTGGCAGCGCCAGCTCGGCGACATCAACGCGGGCGAGACCATGACGATGGCGCCCCTGGTCATCGGCGACAAAGTCATTGTCGGTAATGCAGGCAGTCAGTTGGGTGCCCGCGGATGGATCCAGGCGCTGGACGCCAAGACGGGACGAACGATTTGGAAGGCGTTCAGCACCGGTTCCGACAGCGACTGCCTGATCGGCAACGGCTTTCACCCGTACTACGCGATGGACCAGGGCAAAGACCTTGGGATCAATAGCTGGCCAAGCGACCTCTGGAAGATCGGCGGCGGAACGGTCTGGGGCTGGCTGAGCTACGACCCCGAGCTGGACCTGCTGTTTTACGGGACAGGCGATCCTGCGCCGTGGAACAGTGACGTTCGCCCCGGCGACAACAAGTGGTGCAGTGGCATTTTCGCCCGCAAGCCCTCGACCGGAGAGGCAGTCTGGTTCTATCAGTACACGCCGCACGACCTTTTCGGACATGACGGCATCAATGAAAGCATCGTCGCAGACGTGGAGCTGAATCCGGGAGAGCCCAAGCGCAAGGTCCTGCTCCACGCGGACCGCAACGGGCACCTTTATGTTCTCGACCGCAAAACAGGCGAGGTGGTTTCGGCGACGCCGTTCGTGCGTGTCAACTCGACGAAGGGGGTCGACCTGAAGACCGGGCGGCTCCAGTTCGTCGACGAGAAAAAGCCCCAGGCCGGCAAGGTGGTGCGCGACATTTCCCCGGCCGCACCGGGGGGTAAGGATTGGCAGCCGTCGGCGTTCTCCCCGCGAACAAAGCTGCTGTATCTGCCGCACCAGACGCTCGCGATGGACTTTGAGGAAACGGCGGTGAATTACATCTCCGGCACACCCTACATCGGCGCGACCGCGAAGTTCTACGCCGACCCTGTCGACCCGGGCGACGGCAGCCTCGGCGCCTTCACCGCCTGGGACCCGGCTGCAAAGAAGGCGGTCTGGAACATCAAGGAGCGTTTCCCGGTCTGGTCGGGCACGTTCGCGACGGCCGGCGACGTCGTCTTCTATGGAACGATGGACCGCTGGTTCAAGGCGATCGATGCGCGGTCGGGCAAGGAGCTGTGGAAGTTCAAGGTCGACTCCGGCATCGTGAGCCAGCCGATCACGTACCTCGGGCCGGACGGCAAGCAATACGTAGCGGTAATCTCCGGCGTCGGTGGCTGGCCGGGCAACGTGGTGGCGAACGATCTAAGGCCCTTTCCAGCACAGTGGGATCCGAAGCTTGGAATTCACGTGACTTGAAGTCGCGGC
>JADMIO010792807.1_pt1 | contig 22324 bp, 15 predicted proteins | sample 8958161 | NCBI WGS metagenome assembly JADMIO01 (sample SAMN16585339, study PRJNA669376) | soil metagenome | isolation source: Crop rotation soil | place: USA: Cullars Rotation, Alabama | collected 2011 | reverse complement strand
CTTTCCCACCGGGCCCGTGCCCGCGCAGCTGCCGGTCGGCGTCGACTTCATCGGCCGCCCGTTCAGCGAGCCGATCCTGCTGAAAATCGCCGCCGCCTATGAAAGGGCGACGCACCACCGGACTCCGCCGCCGGATTTCGGCCCGCTCTCCACCACTGTCGCAGCCCAGCAAAAGTAAGGCGACGCCCATGAACACATTTTCCCTGCAAAAGATCCTTCCCCTCCTGCTCGTGCTCCTGGTCGCGGGACCGGCGCAGGCGGAGGTAAAGGCAAAGTTCCAAGTCGAGGAGGCGACGATCGCCTCCATTCAGAGGGCGATCCTCGCGAAGCAGCTCACCGCGACGGAACTGGTCAAGCTCTACCTGGGGCGGATCAAGGCCTACAACGGGCAATCGGTCGAGATGCCTGACGGGCTGCTCGGCCCGATCAAGACCATTCCCCACGCCGGCCAGCTCAACGCGCTCAGCACGTTGAATCTCCGGCCCGCGGCGCGCCAGGAATGGGGCTTCGACGAGCACCACGCGCGCAGCAATACCGACGCGAAGGACGACGATCCGAAGATGCCCGACGCGCTCGAAGTCGCCGCGCAGGAGGACGCGTATTTCGCGAGGACGGGCCAGCTCGTCGGCCCGCTGCACGGCGTCGTGATGGCGATCAAGGACCAATACGACACCTTCGACCTGCGCACGACCTCGGGCGCGGACGTCGATTGGGCGAACGACCGCCCGCCGCGCGACGGCGAGTTTGTCGCGCGCCTGCGCGCCGCGGGCGCGATCATCCTGGCCAAGTCGAACCTTGGCGAGTATGCCTCGGGCATTCCGCGCAGCTCATGGGGCGGGGTGTTTTCCAATCCCTACGATACCGAGCGCAGCCCGATGGGCTCGAGCTCGGGCTCAGGCATCGCGGTCGCGGCCAACCTGGTCACCTGCGCGATCGGCGAGGAGACGGGCACCTCGATCCGCGGGCCGTCGAGTTTCAACAACCTCGTCGGCATCGCCGGCACGCAGGAACTGGTACCGCGCGACGGGATGATCGGCGCGGGCCTCAACACGCGGTGTGGCCCGATCGCTCGCACCGTCGAGGACGCGGCGCGGGTGCTGACCGTGATCGCGGGCTACAGTCCGAAGGACGAATACACCGCGTTCAGCGTGGGCCGGCTGCCCGACCAGCCCTATGAAAACTTCACGCACGAAAAAAGCCTGAAAGGGGTGCGAATCGGCGTCGTGCGCGAGTACATGGACAAGAGCCTCTTCACGAAGGCCGATGAGGAGAACATCGACCTCGTCAACCGCGCGATCGACGACTTGAGGAAACTCGGCGCCGAGATCGTGGATCCAGGTGACGCCGGGCTGTTCACGCCGTACGTGCGGCGGTATTATCCGCTGCTCGTGAACGCGGCTTTTGCGAAGCGCTACAAGGACCTGTTTCCCGTGGACGAGGCGGGCAAGCCCACCACCGATCAAATCGCGACGCTCGTCGATCTGGCCATGGATCCAGCGAAAGTGCCGGCCAACCTGACGATCCGCGACCTCGGGCCGGCCCAGGCGGTGGGCGAGAGCGCCTACATGATGCAGCTCTACGTCACACGACGTGGCGACGCGAACATCAGGAGCGTCGGCGATCTCGCGACGAAAGCGCGCTTCTTCGAGGGCAAGGACCAGTTCTTCGGCGACCGCAAGGCGAGCGTCGAGGCGTGGGGCAAGGCCACGGTGCTCGATACCGCGGCCCGCCTGCAGTATCGCTTCGCCGTGCAGCAAATCATCCTCGCGGCGATGGCGGACCTGAAACTCGACGTGTGCGTCTATCCGACGAACAACCTGCCCGCGCACAAGCTCGGCCAGCCGACGGAGCCGGCGAAAAACGGCCGCCCCGAAGTGTGGAGCTTTTTTGGCGGACAGGGGTTCCCGACGCTGACCGTGCCCGCGGGGTTCACCACGCAGGTTTACGATCGCGTCGAGGATCCGAATGGCGAGGATCCGCCTCCCGTGCCCGAGGGCCGCGGGGGCGAGGGCGGCGTAGGCGGCGCAAAAAGGGTGCGCACGCGGCTCGTGGGCCCGACCCCGGCGGTGCTGCCCGTGGGGATGGACGTGATGGGCCGGCCGTTCTCCGAGCCCATCATGTTGAAAGTCGCCTCGGCTTACGAAGCAGCGACGCACCATCGCATGGCACCGCCGGATTTCGGCCCGGTGACCACCGTCGCGGTCCGGTGAACCTTCGGGGATCCAGTTTGCTCGCGGCGCTGCTGGGCAGCGCGCTCGTCGCGCGCGCCGGTTATCATCTCGCGAAAATAATCGCAGTCGATCCGCGCCGCCTGATGGCGGAGGGCAGATTTCGCGTGCTCGTGTTCGGGCTGTAGGCTGGTGTTCGGGCTTTAGGCCGGCGGGCGAGGGCAGACAACTGCGATCACGGCAGTGGCGGGAGGCGCTTTCGGATGATCTCAGCGAGGTTGTTGATCTGCCGGGCGACGGCGACCGCTTCGGGGTATTCGTTCGGTCGGGCGGAAATGTTGCGGGCGGAGATGGAGACGCTGGCGACCTTGGTGGAGAGGGTCGGGAGGAGCTTTTCCGGGGGCACCGGGGCCGGGCCGCGCTGGACCTGGGTGGCGAAGTCCTTGAGGTCCTTGACCAGCGAGGCGAGCCCGCCATGGCCGTCGAGGAAGCCGGGGATGGAAATCACCTGGTCGCAGAGGAAGAGGCAGGCATTGATGATGGCGGTGTTTGACGGGATGGAGGAAGTCGCAGGAAAAAACTTCTGCTCGAACGCCTCCGGAGCCGGGAGGATTTTGACAACCGCGGGGTCGAGCTTGTTGCCGCGGAATTCGGAGGGCGCGCTGGGGGCCTCGGCGGCTTGCACGGAGGAGCAGAGAATCGCGAGGGCGAGGAATGGCTTCATTTGAATTGGGAGATGATGCTGAGGAGGGATTCCTTTTCCGGGGCAGTTAAATCGGAGTCCCTAACGTCGCGGGCGGTGCCTTCCGCGTCCCTCCGCGCCCAGTCCGTCGCCATTTTTTGCAGTGGCGCCTTGCGCGACTCGACCGAGCCGGCGCGTACCAGCCATTCAACTGCGTCGGAGAATGAGGACTGGCCCAGTTTGTTGCCGACCGTGGTGGCCACGCTGGACCTGGTGGCCGTGTCGCTCGCGAGATCGAGCAGCGCGAGCGCCTCCTCGGGAAACCGCGGGACGAAGCGGGGAATGAAAGTTCTCAGGGCGAGATCGCGGTTGGCGTCGGTCGGCGGAGCCGAAAACCATGCGCGCGCCTCGGCCGGCGACCAGGTACTGGCAAGTTCCTCAAAGACAGCGCCGTAAGCATAGTTTCTCCCCCCGCCGTTTCCCGGGATTGAGGTGGCGAAGGCGATGGCTTTGGCCGGAGTTTCGTTCCAGGCGATTGCCCGGCCCAGGGTGCCGGCGGCGACGAGGCGGCCTTCGCCGTTGGGCAGGGTATTGAACCACCCGATACCCGCGGCGATATCGTGCGTGCCGAAATAATCGGCGAGATTCGAAACCACGGCGGTGCGCGTGCTGTCGGCCGGAAGTTTCTCCATGAGGCGGATCACGTCGCCGGTCCGGTCCGACTCCAGAAGTCCCTGGACCACCGGAATAATGCGGGCATTCCCGTTCGCGCCCGCCCAGGCAGTGGCGGCGTCCGGGTCGGTGGTGGCCCAGCCGCGGAGAATCGCATCCTCGGCCGCCGAGCGCTCAGCCGGTGCTGCGCTTTCCGCGGCCACCAGCGCCGACTTCGGATCGAGCGCCCCCCATCGTCTAAACAGACGGGCGAGCGCCTGGGTTCGGCGGGCGGAAGCCGGTAACCCGAGGAGTTCGGCGTGGAGACGAGGCAGAGCGCTGGCATCCGCGGCCGCCAGCTGCTCGGCAAAATCGGCAGGCACAGACGTGGGAGGGCCCCCTGGCGGCACAATGCGCTGAGCGTCGGACGGCGAAGGGGTTGATTTGCCGCCGGCAGAGGCAACTTTGGCCAGGGGAGCGGCCGCAGGATGTCGGCCCTTCGGCCAAGAATAGCCCAGAAGCCCGAAGGAAACGATCACCAGTATTACTAGGATTCGCCGACGAAACATTTTTGGGGGAAATCGACGGATTACTTTTGGAGGGCCGGCGCCTGGAGGATGGCATCACGCTCCCCCGGGGTGACGCCGCCCATTGTCTGCACATATTCGGCGACTGGGCGGGCGCCATGGAATGAAGCGAGAGTTACCGCGAAGGATTTGAGCGTGGTTGGCCGGTCCGCCGTGTCGGGATAATTGGCGGCGGCGAAGTCGAGTGCCTCGCGAAACGAGAAGGCATTTCGCAGTGTCTGGGCCGCCTGCAGGACGACAGTTCCGCGCCGCGCCGGGGATTCGATGGCCTTGAGCACGCGCGCAGCGGCGGCGGAATCTCGCGCGACGAGCCCGGGGGCCATGGCCTCGATGGCGGCGTCAAGATCCGGACCGTGGGGTTGGCGATTGATCCAATTCTCAGCCTGGCCCGGATCGATAACCGTTCCCAGGACCGAAAACGATGTCCCGATCACGGCGCGCCGATCGTCGCGTTCGGAGTCCGTGGAGGCGGGGAGGGAAAAGGCGAGATTCGCGGCGACATCAGGAGACTCCTGCGCCAGGCTTTGGGAGAGCAGATTCAGTGTGGTCAGGTGGCCCGGAGAACCGGCGGGGAAGCGTCCCATCAGGGCCACCGCCGCCGGGAGATCGTAACGGGCGTAGTAGTTCATCAACTCGCTGAGAAGGTATTGGGTCGCGAATTCCCCCCCGGCGGCATCCTCCCTTGGGGCGAGGGCCGCCGCCCGCACGACCTCGACGCGGTCGGCGGACAAGGCTGAATCCGCGATGGCGTGAAGAAGCGCATCTGGATATCCATCGTGGTCCGCGTCCGGAAAGTTCCCGGCGTGGGCGCGCACCCAGCGGATGGGGCCCTCGAGATCGTGGCCGGACCAGCCCTCAAGGATGGCCTGGTTCCAGCGTGGGACGTCGGTGCGGGTGGCATTGAATTCCGCGATCGCGGCAAAGGCGCCGTCCGGGTTGAGCTCGCCCCAGCGACGGTAAACGGCGTAGACGACTTCATCGCGCCGCGCCGTGGACGGCTCGGCCGCCAGCTGCCTGAGCAGTCCGCGCAGGTCGGGTTCGCCGGCCGCGGTCACGAGATTCGCGATCGCCAGCCGGCGGCGATCGAGGTCCAGCTCGCTCAATACGGCCGTGATCGAAAGGGATTCGGCTTGGGCCGCGCGGGTCGGGGATCCTGCTGGGGCCAGCCCGGCGTTAATTGGGGATCCGGGCACGGGGGAGGCCGGACGCACGGAGGCCATCGCTTGTATATTAGATAAAGGCTGGTCTCGGCTCGCCGTCTTCCACTGGTCGAGCCCGGCGCCAGCGGCCAGGGCGGCCGCCGCAACTGCGGCCAGACCGAGCTTTGTTGTCGTCATAAATCCGAGGACGGTCGCACCGGCACCGGCCGAGCCGGTGCTTCCCAGCGAGGCAGCGGTGATCGTCCCGGCCAACCCGGCCGGCGCCCCCAGCCCGGCTTCCGCGCTCATGGCCGCGCCGAGGGCGGCGGCCGATGAGGTCAGTCCGCGGCGCGCGAACCAGCGGCGCAGACGGTCGAGGGCCCGGTCCACGCGCATCCGGGCGCCGTCCTCGGAGACCCCGAGCCGGCGCGCGATCTCCGCAAATCCGGCCTGGTCAAAGAAGCGAAGAAAAAGGGCCTGCCGGTCCGCGGCGTTCAGGGCGTCGAGTGCGCGGTCGAGCGCAAGCGTGATCTCTGCAGCCGTGGGCTCGGTTTCGGAGTTCCCAGGTTCGTACATCTTCATGTGTTCGATCTCCCGTTGGCGGCGGCGCTGCTCGGTTCGCACTGCCTGGGCGGCGGCACGGCGAGTCGATCCGTGGAGCCAGGACATGAGCAGGCTGCCCTCGCGAACCCGCCCGGCTTCCCGCGCCAGGGCGATGAACACCAGCTGGGTTACATCCTTCGCCAGGTGGGTGTCGCCCGCCAGCCGGCGAAGGGCCGAGCGATAGACAAAGTCAATGTGCCGCCGGACCAGCTCGCCAAAAGCCTCCTCGGAGGCGTCGGCGATATAGCAGGCAAGCAGTTCTCGATCGTCCATCGGGGTGAATGCCCAAGGTAGCCGCCAGCGGTCGAAACCGAACAGTAATTTAGCGCTCGGGAGCTGGGGGATCGATTACGAGAACGAGAACGAGGAATAAGGGCTAGGGGCGCGGTTCCGTTGGCCTGGCCACGGGCGGCCCGTCGGGGGAGTGGCTGACCTGGAAGACGGCCTCGGCGCGGGCGAAGCCGGTCTTGCGTTGGGCCAGGGCGGAGAGGTCGCCGGCGGAGGAGGGGAAGTCGAAGTAGGTTTCGACGTGGCCCTGGTTCATGAAGACGATGAGGGTGGCCCCGTCGTTGGAAGTGGTGGTGGTGTGCCAACCGAGGCCGGGGGAGGCGCCGAGGCGGCGTTCGACTTCGCTCCTTGGGGTGTAGGGTAGGAAGAAGAACACGCGGTCCCAGTCGAAGCCAAAGGCTCCGCCCCGGCTCGCTGAATCGTGGGCGGCGCCTTGGAGGTTGGAGAGATTGACCAGGGATTTCTGGGACAGGGCAGCGGCAAGTTCTGCGGCCAGGATCGAAGGCGAGGAATAACCCGAGATGGGCGCGCCGAAAAGGTAGCGGTAGACAGGGTTGGAGGTGAAAAGCAGGGCGCACGCGATCGCCGTTCCGCCCGCGAACAGCCAGCGCCGCCGCTGGGCGGCAACAAGGAATGGAAGGCGCAGCCGGATGTGCCAGATCGCGACAATGACCGGCGCCACGGAAATCAGCGCGCCGATCATGCCGAAACGCATTGAGATGGCAACCGAGGCGACGAGCCCGATCACGAGCCCGAGGATGATCTGGGCGCGGCGCAAAGGCGTTTCGGTGTCCTCATTGGAACAAAGCGAAAGGATGAGCGCGCCGAGGCCGATCATGCCGCATCCGATGACGAGCAGAAGGGGCAGCGTCGTGGGCGGCAGAATCCCAAACTCGTCGGTGAAGAGAAATAAGACGGCCAGGCCGGCGATGAAGACGGTCGGGGCGACAAAGATCCCCTGGGAGACCCGCACGTAGGTGGCATGACGGACTACCATCGCGAGGCATCGATAGGCGAAGGAGGCGCTGGGGTAAATACGCTAATCGTACTCGTTCTCGTTCTCGTTCTCGTTCTCGAACCGTATGGGGCTTCGGATTGGACGAGAACGAGTACGATTACGAGAACGAGTACGATGTGAAACGGGGGGGCTGTGAATTCGATTCTCTTTCCCTGCTTCGGCGATAGTCCGAGTTGGAATGGACGCCTGTCATCTCCCGAGGCCTCAATTCGATCACGAAAAACTGCGGGCGTACCAGGATGCGTTAAGATTCTGCGCTTGGATCGAGCCAATCATCGATCGGCTTCCCGCGCGGGTATCGGCACGCGATCAGCTTGACCGGGCAGCCACCAGCATTGTGCTCAACATCGCGGAAGGTAATGGCAAGCGCTCCCACCCCGATCGCTGTCGTTTCCTGGATATTTCCCGCGGTTCGACGCTCGAGTGTGCGGCGTGTCTCGATGTGCTGGTGGCGAAGAACCTGGCTCACGCCGACGAAGTTCGTCCCGGAAAAGAGATTCTCTTGGGAATTGTTTCCATGATCGCGGGATTGATCGGGCATTTTTCGGAGGAGGAACCCAAAGAATCCATCCCGTAATCGTACTCGTTCTCGTTCTCGTACTCGTTCTCGTACTCGAACTCGTTCTCGAACCGCATCCGCATCCGCATCGCCATGGAGCGATTGGCGGGGCGATTACGAGAACGAGTACGAGTACGATTGTGACTTACCGGCCCCGCGAAAAGGCAGGGCCTGAGCTGGCGGTGGGGGAGGAGGACACTCCGACGCCGACGTTTACGCTGGTGGCGCCGGCGGCGCGGGTGCCGGCGTTGATGCCGACGGTGCGGGCGAAGGTGTCGAGGATGAGATTGGCGTAGCGGACGAGCGTGTAGCCGCCGCTGATCGGGACGTAGACAATGTCATTTGGCTCGAGGCGGATATCCCGGTTCTCGCCCTTGATGATCGCGCCGACGTCGACGACGGCGAGCTGGGGCGAGGAAAGCGAGCCGCGGAGGATGGCGACATTCTTCAGGCTGGCGCCGGGGGCGGTGCCGCCCGAGAGGGCGATGGCTTGGACGAGGGATAGTCCGCCGTCGAGGCTCTGGCTGTGCGGCTGCACGACTGCGCCGAGTATGTGGACCTCGGCGGCCGTGGCCGAGGGGAGGTAAACGAAATCGTCGGACTGAAGGTAGATATTCTGGTTGGTGTCGCCCTGGCGCAACAGGCGGTCGAAGTCGACGGGCAGGACGCTGCCGTTGCGGATGACGAAGCTGTGGGAGAGATCGGCCGCCTCGGGACCGCCCCGGCTGGCCGCCGCGCCTCCGCCTGCACTGGCTCCGCCCGCGGGACTGGTGGAAGAGAGGCCGCCGGCCTGCGCAATGGCGTCAAGCAGGGTGGTGGGACGCGAAAGCGTGTAGACGCCTGGAGTCGAGACCCGGCCAAGCATCCAGACGTGCTGGCTGGCTGCCTCCTTGAGACTGACGGTGACGGCGGCCTGGTCGCGGACGTAACGGCGAAGCTCTGTCGCCAGGCGGTCGCGAATCTCGGGTATGGTCAGGCCCCACACGTCAATTCCCGGTAGTATATAATAGTAGACCTTGCCGTCGGGGCCGACCGTGGCGGTCGAGCGGGTCGCGACGTCGCCCATCATCTCGATGTCCAGCTTGTCCCCCGGACCAACGCGGTAAGCCGCGTCGGTGGGTTTCAGAAGCGAAGGATCGAGGGGGAGTTTGACGGGTTCGGGAGTGACCGCCGCAAAATTGATGGTTGGGGGCGGCGGCGCCTTCGGGGGAAGCTTTGGGAGATGGGGAAGATGTGCGCAGCTCGCGCTCGCCAGCGCGCCCGCGAGAAGCGCAAGGCGCAAGGCGCAAGGCGTCCGGCGGGAGGCGACGGGCCTGCGGCGAGGGTTGGACGATGCGACGGGGAACGCGGAGCAGGCTGGAATTGTACGGCTCATGGGACGATTACGGGAGTGGTGGTGGTGCCGCTGGGACCGACGTGGGCGGTGGTCCAGCCGACGACGGCGGCTTCCACGAAGGCGGAGGCGGCGCGGTCGACGAGGTCCTCGACGCGGCTCCACGGGCGATAATTGACGTAGACGATATCGCCGGGCTTGAGGGTGACGTTCTGGATCTTGCCCGCGAGCGCGTCGGCGGTGTCGACCTTGATGGCCTCCGGGTTGTTCAACGACCCGCGGACGATCAGGACGCGCTGGCGCCAGGCGCGCGTGGTGAAGCCGCCCCGGCCGGCGATGGCCGAAAGGACGCTCGTACCATTCTCAAAGGGAACGGAACCGGGTGAATTGACTTCGCCCAGCACATAGATGTCCCCGCTGCCCAGCGGGGGAAAGTAGAGATAGTCGTTGGGCTCCAGCGGGACATTTTGCGAGAGGTCGCCGTGCAGGAACAGCTTCTCGAAATCGACCGGCACCTTCTGTCCGTTCCGGCTCAGGAACCCGCGGGAATAATCGGTGGAGTCGGTGAGGGTGCCCTTGCTGACGCCCGTCTCGAATCCGCGGGCGATGGCGACGGCCTCGAGGAGGGTGATCGGCCGGTTGAGCGGGTAAACGCCCTTCTGGTCGACCGCGCCGAGGACGTAATATTTTTTCGAGTTGTAGGCGACCGGCTCAATGAAGACCTGGGGGGCGCGGCGGTAGCGGCCGAGTTCCTCGTTCACCTTGTCGCGGAGTTCGTCGACCGTCAGCCCGGCGGCCATGACATTGGCCTCGAGATAGGAGACGCGTCCATCGGGCGCGATCGGCACCTCCTCGCGGGTCAGGGTCGGCTCGCCGAACAGGTGGAAGGTGAGCACATCTCCCGGGCCGAGGGTGAGCTTCTGCTGCCACACCGCCCTTTGCGCGGGGGCGACCAGCCCAAAGGTGGAGGACGACGCGGAGGTCGAGGCGGGCACGGAGGCCGGCCCTCCGTTGCTTGGAGTGTTTTCGGCGGCGGCGAGGCGCGGGGTCGCGTGGAGGAAGAGGCCGAGGGCGAGCAGGAAGGCGCTGCTGCCGAACCAGCGGCTGAAGCGGCCGCGGATCGGGGTCATGGGCTCGCGGTTGAGGACGGCGCCGACGAGGTTGCAGCGGGCGTCGCGGAGCGTCTCCAGCTCGATGTGGGTCTCGGCGGCATCCGAGTTCTGGCTGTCGCTGAGCCAGAGGAGATTCGGGATGTTCTCCGCGAGGAGCACGGTTTCCGGGACGGCGGCGGGCGGAAGCTCGACGAAAATGACGACGTTCTCGACGGCGCGCCAGGCCTCGAGGGCGGCCTGCCACTGCTTGCGGCGGTCGAGGTTCCACACCCAGCCCGGGAGAGGGATGTTGACCACCGGCGGGCTGTCGACGGCGGCGAGCTGCTCCACGATCTTGTTCGGCGAGGAAAGGACGCTCGTGGTCAGGGCGACGGTGTCTTCTTTCGGGCCGGTGGTGGACGACACGGACGTCGTCCCGCCGTTTTTGTCCGCGGCCTTCTCGGCCTTGGCGCGCCTGAAGCCGTTGTAATGGGTGGCCTGCCTGCTGCGTTTCATTTCCGCAGCCATCTCGGCGGTGGGCTGGGCCGTGACGGTCAGGACCCGGAAGCCACAATTGCTGGCGGCGCGGGAGAGGAGCTCGACCCAGGTGGTGCGGCCCTCGCCGGGGCGGGCGGAGGTGATGCCGCAGATCATGCCGTGGTTCGGCGAGAGGCTCAGGCGGCTCTGGAGGGCGGTCCAGGCGCGGAAGGCCCACTGGTCGCGGCCGGCGGGTGTGAGAAGTTTGAGATCGCCGAGCGTGGCGAGGACCGGGAGACCGGTGACGCGGCGGACATCGGCGCGGGTCTTTACCCGGTTGTCGGTGAATTCGCTGAGGAGAATCTGCCCGGCGGAGGCGATGAGGCCGAGGAAACCGGCGAGACAGGTCCAGAGGACGACCTCGACCTTGTGGCTATTCAGGGTGACGCGGGTGGCCGAGGCGGGCTCGAAGATTTGCAGGTACCCCGGCGGATTATTGATGAAGGGAACGATGGCGTTGTGCCGGACAATCATGTTGCCGCGCGTGCTCATGTTGGCGCGGATCGTTTCACCCACGACGGTTTCTTCCGGCGTGAGGCGGCCGTAGCCGGCCGGCAAGGTGGCGGCGAGCGGGGCCTTGCCACGCTGGATGGGGGCGGCCGGCGGCAGGGCCTTGATGCGTTCCTGAAGCGATTGAATGACCTCCTTCTTCTGCTTGATCTCAGGCCACTCGTCGGTGAAGCGGGACTGCAAATCCAACAGGCTCTGTTGCTCGTTCTGGAGCGAGGTCTGGAGCCGCAGGGGGAGATCAGAGGCTGCCGAGGCGGCGAGCGGCTCGTCCGCCTGCACGGCCATTTCGGCGGCGCTGACGGTGGCGGGGGTGGCCTTGGACAGAGTTTGCTGGGTGTCGCGGTCCAGGCTCGCCAGCTGGTTGTCAATGCCGGCGAGGGAAGCGGTGGCCTCGTCCTTTTGAATTTTCTGCGTGTAGGCGACCGCCGCCTGGGTGAATTGGTTGACGAGGTCGACCGTCGAGGCGGCGTCGGAACCGGAGCCGTTGATGGTCACGACGTCGCCGTTGCGATCGAGGGCGATGCTGATGCGGGACGCCAGCTGGCTGCCGGTCATCTTGGGATTCATCGAGGCCCCGACTTCCTCCATGAAGCGCGGCGACTGGAGCATGAGGACAAGGCTCGGCGTCGGGATGTCGCGCGGGCGATAGACGTCGTCCACGGCCGAGGGCGCATACCGGATCAACTGGGCGGAGGCGGTGTAAGTAGGTTTCCAGACCGAGTGGGCCGCGACGCCGCCGACGACGGCGAGGACGAAGGTCCAGATGGCGAGCCAGCCCCAGCGGCGCAGCCAGAAATCGAGGACTGCCCAGGTGTCGAAGGCCGTTGGAACGGGCGTTGGTCGGCGGGGAGCGTTAATATCGTTCATTTGGAAATAAGAAAAAATGGGTCCATGCGTGAAGCTTCCGGAGCTGGTTTTGACGGCCCGCGCGGCATTCGGCTCCCCTATGGGGGAGGGGGTAACCGCCTACTTATCCGGCGGGAAGGTCCGTAGGCGGCTGCCGCGGGAGAACGCTCAACGCTTAACGCTTAACGCTTAACGCTTAACTCTTAACGTTTAACTGGGGCCAGGACGGGCCGTCCCTCCATTGAACAATCACCGCGCGGCGGGGGCGGCGGCGGCGTGGCTGCGGCTCTCCACCAGGTGGTGCTGGAAGGCGTAGTGGACCAGCTCGGCGTTGTTGCTGAGGTGCATCTTCTGCAGCAGGCGCGTGCGGTAGGTGCTGACGGTCTTGACGCTCAGCGAGAGCTCCCGGGCGATGGCGCCGACGGGCTTGCCGGAGGCGATGAGCTGGAGGACGAGGAATTCGCGGTCGGAGAGCTTCTCGTGCGGCAGCGACTCGATGTCGTCGGTGGCGATGAGCGAGGCCATCTTTTCCGCGAGGGTGGCGCTGACGTAGCGGCCGCCGGCGAGGGCCTTGCGCACGGCGCCGACGAGCTCGGCGGGGGCGCTCTCCTTGGTCATGTACCCGGCGGCGCCCGCCTTCAGGAGGCGGACGGCAAATTGATCCTCCGGGTGCATGCTCAGCATCAGGACGGGGAGCGTGGGCTTGGCCCGCTTGATTTCCTTCAGGACCTCGAGCCCGTTGCGGCCGGGCATCGTGACGTCGAGGATGACGACGTCCCACGCCTCCTTCCAGACGCGCTCGAGGGCCTGGTTGGCATTGGTGGCCTCGCCGAAATGGGCGCGCGTGAAGACTTCCAGCAGGATCTGCTTCAGACCCTGGCGGACCACGGCGTGATCGTCGGCGATCAATATGCGCATGCGGACGGAATTTGTTTAAACGCGAATGCGCGCGAATCCCCGCGAAGGCCTGCTTCCGAGCCGAATTCGCGGTTATTCGTGTTCATTCGTGGTTGTTAGCGGGTTCCGACCAGCGCTTGCTGAGGGACGCGCATGGTCACGGTGGTGCCGTGGCCGCGGAGGCTCTCGACCATGATTTCGCCGCCGATCTGGGCGGCGCGCTCGCGCATGCCGGTGAGGCCGAGCGAGCCGAGGCCGGCGAGGTCCTTGTCGGCGATGCCGCGGCCGTTGTCGCGCACGCTCAGGACGAAGTCGCCGTCTATTTCGCCCAGGCGAACCTCGACGCGGGTGGCGCGGGCGTGGCGCATGATGTTGGTGAGGGTCTCCTGGAAAATCCGGAAACAGGCGGTGGTGAACTCGCCTTCCCAGGCGATATCATCGGCGACCGCGATGCCGACGTCGCAGGGGATGCCGGTGCGCTCCTGGAAATCGGCGGCCTGCCACTCGATGGCGGCGACGAGGCCGAGGCTGTCGAGGATCCCGGGCCTGAGCTCGGTGGCGATCCGGCGCACGGTCTGGATCGTGGAGTCGACCTGGCTGGACATTTCATTGAGTTTCCGGAGGAGCAGCCGCGAGCTGCCGCGCAGGCGGGCGGAAAGCCAGGAGAGATCGATCTTCAGCGCGGTCAGCGACTGCCCGAGCTCGTCGTGGACCTCGCGGGCGATGCGCGTGCGCTCCTGTTCGCGCACGTGCTGCAGATGGCCGGTCAGGGCGCGGAGCTGGTCGTTGGAAACGCGGAGCTGCTCCTCGGCGCGCTGCCGGTCGCGGCGTTCCCCGGCCTCGCGGAGGGCGCGGTTGACCGCGGGGGCGAGGCGGGAGAGATGGAGCTTCAGGACGTAGTCGGTGGCGCCACGCTTGAGCATGTCGATCGCGACCTCCTCGCCGAGGACGCCCGTGACAAAAATGAACGGGACCTCCGGCGCCCGGGTGCGGGCGAGCTCGAGCGCGGCGATGCCGTCGATGTCGGGCAGCGAGTAATCGGAGAGGATGACGTCGGGCTGGTGGCGGGAGAGCTCGGTCTCGAACTGGGCCCGGGTCGCGGCGGTGGCGAATTCGAAGCGCAGGCCGGACTGCCGGAGGATGTGCTCGATCAGCTCGGCGTCAGGCGCGCTGTCCTCGAGCAGGAGAATGCGCAATTCCGGATGGGCTGGCTTTCGCTCAATTTTTTTTCCGTTATGCATTCGGCAGTCAACAACTGGACCCAGACCGCAGACCGCCGCGGCCTTCGTTGAGTTCCGATGGGCGCCACCGGAGTTTCTCCCATACCACGGGGGCCCCTCGTGCCCCCGTCCCTCGCGCCGCCTCAGGCCGCCATTGGGCTGCGCGAGAGCGAGGCGAGAGCCATGTCGTCCGGCAGCAGGCGGGCGGGACTGTCGGGCAGCGAAAAATAAAACGTGGCCCCGGCCTGGGGGTTGGGTTCGGCCCAGGTGCGGCCGCCATGCCGGGCGATCACGCGGCGGACCTGGGCGAGGCCGACGCCCGATCCCTCGAAACCCGCGCCGACATGCAGACGCTGGAAGATGCGGAAGAGCCGGGACTTCTGGTCGGGCTTGAAGCCGATGCCGTTGTCGCGGACAAAAATAATCGTCTCGGCCTCCCCGCGACGCGACCCGATCTTTATCTGGGCCACTTCCCGGTTCCGCGTGAACTTGAAGGCGTTGCCCAGCAGGTTCTCGAGGGCGATGCGCAGGAGCCGGGGATCGGCCTCGACCGGCGGGAGGCGGTCGATCTGCCAGTTGACCCGGCGGTCGCGGTCGGAGCGGCTTAGATCCTGGACGATGTCGCGGACGAGGGCGCGGAGGTCGAGGTGCATCGGGTTGAGCTCGGTGCAGTTGAGCCGGGACAGCTTCAGGATCTCGTCGATCATGCAGCCCATGTGATAGGTGGATTCGACAATGCGCCTCAGGTAGTGGCGGCCATTGTCGTCCAGGCGGTTGCGCGTGTGGTTGAAGAGGAGATCGGCGAACCCGCCGATCCGGACCAGCGGCGTGCGCAGATCGTGCGAGACCGAATGGGTCAGGGCATCGATCTCGGCGCGGGCGGCGCGGAGCTCGACGGTGCAGGCTTCGAGCTGCCGGTTGAGGTTGGCCTTGGCGGCGGGGGAGGCGGAAAGTTTTCTCTTCATGGCGCGGTTAGCACCACGCGACCGACCGCCGCGGGTCCGGATGGACTCAGCGGGGCGGAGGGCGGGGGGGCCCAATTTCGCCGCGGATCAACCCCACGTCAGGGCGGGCATGCCGGCGTCGGCCGGGGCCGCGGCGGCGGACGAGTAGACTTCCAAGGTGCGGGCGGCCGCGACATTCCAGTCGAAACGCCGGGCCCGGGTCAGGCCGGCGGCGCGGAGCTCGGCGCGCCAGGCGGCATTGCTGGCGGCTCGCTCCATCTGCGTGGCCATCTGGGCCGGGCTCTCGGGCTCGAGCAGGCCGGCCGAGTACCCGATCACCTCGGAAACGGCGCCGCAGGGCGCGGCGAGGACGGGGCAGCCGCAGGCCATGGCCTCGATCGGGGGAAGGCCAAAACCCTCGTAGAGCGAGGGAAAGACAAAGACGTCGGCTGCGCGATACCAGTCGGCGAGATCGGCCGAAGGGACGAAGCCGAGAAGATGGATGTCGGAGGCGTAGGGTGACTCCTTCGCCAGGCGATGGACAACCTCCGCCCCGTGCCAGTCGCTGCCCCCGAGGACCAGCTTCCACGGGGAGCCGGTGGCGGCTTTGTAGCGGTTGAAGGCCTCGATCAGGCCGGAGTGATTTTTCGCGGGATGCTCGATGCGGGCGACGTAGAGGAAAAAGGGCGCGTCGATGCCGCGTCCGGCGCAGACCCGCCGGCGGGCCGCATCGGCCGGGCCGGGGCGGAAGACATCGTGGTCGATGCCGTTGGGAATGACGGTGACGCGGTTGGCGGGCACTTGAAAGTAATGCGCGAGATCTTTCGCGGTGGCTTCGCTGACGGCGATGATGCGATCCTGGCGCGCGGCGAGGTGGCGGGCGACGACGCGGCCGTAGAACATGCGGGCGGGATCGTACTTGGCGGCGAGATGAAAGGGAGCGAGATCGTGGATCGTGGCCACGAGCGGGCAGGGGCGCTGCCACAGCATCCGCCGGTAACTGGGAATGTGGACGAGGTCGGCCCCATCGGCGCGAAGCAGCCCGGGAAGGATCTTTTGGTGCCAGAATATGTTCTTCACCGCCGGCCGGAACTGCTCCGACACGGGAATGATTCGCATCGCGTCGCGGGCGAAATCGAAGAGGGGCACGTCTTCCTGTAGCGTATAGAGGCTGAATTCGTGGGCGGAGGCGGACGGCAGGAAGGCGCGGACCAACGAGAGCACGTATTGGCCGACGCCGGACTTTCCGCGCTGGATCACGGAAGTGGAGAGGGCGATTTTCATGGGTCGGATGGCGGAGGACGGAAGGCGGAAGGCGGAAGGCGGAAGACGGTGGTCGGAGGGCGGAAGGCGGAAGGCGGAAGACGGTGGTCGGAGGGCGGAAGGCGGAAGGCGGTGGTCAGAGGGCGGAGGGGCGGTGCGGCTTCCGATCCTCCGGTCCTGCCATCGGGCTCAGGATGAACTGTTCGGTCAGCCGCATGCGGTCGAGCGCGGCGCGGACGCCGGGGCTGGGCTGGAAAAGGATCAGGTTGCGGCGCCCCTCCGCCAGTCGCTTCTGCCAGCAGGCGAGGAGGGCGAGCCCTGTGCTGTCGATCGAGCGCACCTGGGTGAGATCGAGCAGGCAGTGACCGCGCTGCTCGAGCGCGCGCTTCCAGAAATCGGAGCCGTTGCGCAGCGCCGGGGCGTCGAGCAAATCCCCGGCCTCGACCCGGATGCCATAGGGCGTGGAGGCGGAAGTGGGCGTCGAGTCCACCGCCGGTCGCGCCGCGGCGGGGGCCAGGCAGCGCAGCTGCTCGAACAGGGCGGGAAAGAAACTGAAGACATCGTCGGCGTAGCGACCCACCAGGCGCCGCGGTTCCTGGGCGAGCCGGAACAGCCACTCGGTGCCGCTGACCCGCATCCAGCGGGGTGCGCGTTTCACGCGTCCGGCGAGGAAGTCGATGGTTGCGCCCACGCCGATGCAGACGGGCACGCCGAGTTCCCGGTAGTGGGAGGCAATCCATTTCTCCTGCTTCGGGCAGCCAAATGAAACGAGAAGAATGTCGGGACGGGCCTCCCGGATCCGCCGGGCGATCTCGTCGTTATTCATTTCCTTCAGCGGGCGAAAGGGCGGCGAGTAGCATTCGATCCGGGGCAGACTGGGAAATCGGGCGGCGACATTGCGCGCGGCCTCGTCTGCGACGCCCTCGGCGGCACCGAGAAAGAAGATGCGGCGCTGCCGCTCCGAGGCCTTTCGGAGGAGGAGGGGGATCAGGTCGGATCCGGCGGCCCGGCCCGGCAGGGCGTTGCCGAGCCAGCGGGAGGCCCACACGAGCGGCGTGCCGTCGCAAAGGACGAGGCTGGCGTCGACCAGGATCCGGCGGAGCTCGGCATCGCGCCTTGCCTGGACGAGGAAGTCCACGTTGGCGGTGACGACATAGCGGGGCTCGCCGGCCTCGATCATGCGATCGATGCGGTCGACCGCGGCGGCCAGTGTCACGGGATCGAACGGAACGCCCAGGATGGCCACGGGCCAGGCCTCGGGGGCGTCATCCGGCAAATTGACCATGGGAACGGCGGCAGCTGGAGGCATCGTCTTTTCGACCGAGTCGACCGGCGCGGCGGCGGGGGGCTTTCCTCTCCATAAAATCGACGTCCGCCCCGCCGGAAGCGCGCGAACTGGGGTACAGACCTACTGAACACGGTGGCGCCGGAAATGACCGTCATTGGCTCCATGATGCTGTTCCGCTTCCTCTATCGGTACTCTCCAAAGCTTGTCATCTGGACATCGGTGGCCGCGGTGCTCAGCGGCGCCTGTAACATGGGCCTCCTAGCGATGATGAACAAGGTGGTGCAGCGGGTCGCCGCGCGCGACACGGCCGTCGCCATCGCCCACGCAACCTCCTCGGTGTCGCCGGCGGCGCCGGCGGCGGTGGCCGCGATCCCGGACCTCGGGCGTTCCGCGATGATCATGGGCCTGCTCTTCATCGGATTCGGCCTGGGGCGGATCCTGACCTCGGCGGCGGCCCAGATCACGCTCTCGCACTTCTCCCAGGAGACGACGGCCCGGCTTCGGCGCGACCTGGTGAAGCAGATCCTCCGCGTTCCCCTCAAGAAGCTCGAGTCGATCGGGACGCATCGACTGATGGTCACGCTGACGGAGGACGTGATGGAGATAACGCAGGCGACCCTCAGTGTCCCCATCTTTGCGGTCAACCTGGCCATCCTGCTCGGCGGCGCCGCCTACATGGGCTACCTCAATTTTGGCGTGCTCATCGGGATGGGCGTGTTCGCGATGATCGGCGCCGGAACCTATCGGCTGTTCATTCGCGCCGGGTTCGGGCACCTCGTGGCCGCCCGCGAGGGGCAGGACCGGCTCTTCCGGCATTTTCGCGCACTGACCGAGGGCATCAAGGAACTCAAGATCCACCGGGCGCGACGCAGGACGTTCGTCGTGGAGGATGTCGAGTCGGCCGCGCGGGTTTGCCAGAAGCACAACGTGGCGGCGGAAGTCCGCTTCATCGTGGCCCAGAACTGGAACCAGCTGCTGTTCCTGACCATGATCGGCCTTCTTCTCTTCATCCTGCCGCGGTTCGATGCCTCGCTCACCGCCACCGATCTCGCCGGCTACATCTTCGTGACGATCTACATGATGGGACCGCTGGCCGGTTTGCTGGGGACCCTGTCGGTGTTCAGTCGCGCGAATGTCTCGCTCAACAAGGTCGAGCAGCTCGGGCTGGCCCTGCAGACGGAGGCCGGGGACGAGCAGCCGGAGTCGGCGGCCGAACTGCCTGAGCTCAAGCTGATCGAGCTCGTGAAGGTCACCCACCATTATCACCGGGAGAAGGAGGACGACCATTTCCTCCTCGGGCCGATCGACCTCACGCTCCGTCCCGGCGAACTCGTCTTCCTCGTCGGCGGCAACGGCAGCGGCAAGTCGACCCTCGCCAAGGTCATCGCGGGACTCTACCCGCCGGACAACGGCGAGGTGCGGCTCAACGGCCGCGTGGTGGGCGACGGCAACCGCGACGACTACCGGCAGTATTTCTCGGCCGTCTTCGCCGATTTCCACCTCTTCGACCGCATCACCGGGGCCAAGGGGCTCGAGGTGGATGCGCGGGCCAAGTCCTATCTCGAGCGGCTGCACCTGGACCACAAGGTCTCGGTGAAGGACGGCGAATTCTCGACCACGCAGCTTTCGTCCGGCCAGCGGAAGCGCCTCGCCCTCCTCTGTGCCTATCTCGAGGACCGGCCGTTCTACCTCTTCGACGAGTGGGCCTCGGACCAGGATCCGCTGTTCAAGGACCTTTTCTACACCCAGATCCTGCCCGAGCTGCGCAACCGCGGCAAGGCGGTGCTGGTGATCACGCACGACGACAAGTATTTCCCGCTGGCCGACCGGCTGATCAAGCTGGACTACGGCAAGCTCTGGCAGGCGTCACCGATGAGCGGATACGAGCGCGAGACGAAGCCCCGCCGGGAGATCGCGGGTTTTGCCGGATAGAATCTTCGGGTAGACCCTACCGTAACAAGTGCGGCCGCGGTGCATCCAACGAGGGGATGCGACCCCTTTCCCGGCTTCTCCTCACGCTCCTCCTCGGCGCGGTCTTCGTTGGCGGCCCGGCCCGCGGCGACACCGGCGCCCCCGCGGCCGATCATTCCACAGAGGCGATCATCGCTCCGCCTCCGCCCACGGACCGCGCCGTGCACCCCGTGACGGTGGCGGCGGGCGACGATGCCAACCTGGTCGCGCCGGACTGGCCCTCCGTCTGGGCGAACTGGGACTATTCGCCGGATGGCGGAACCACCTGGATCCGGGTGGAGAACGATTATTTTTTTTCGCTGGCGCACGGCTCCACCCTTCACATCCAGCACACGCCGCCGGTCATGGATGGATACCTATTCCGCGTTTACCTGGACGGCAGCGTCGGAATCTTCCAAAGCGACCCCGGCCGGCTGACGGTGGCGGCCCCCGCCGGGACATCGCAGCTGGTGAACCTCTCGGCCCGGGCCTGGGTGGGAGACGGCGCCAACGCCCTTTTCGCGGGTTTCGTCGTGGCGGGCACTGGGGCGAAGGGTCTCCTGCTCCGCGGCGTCGGCCCCACGCTCTCCGAGTTTGGCGTGAATGGCGTCCTGCAGAATCCGCGCCTGACGCTTTACGATTCGGCCTCGCGGCCCCTGGATTCGAATGCGCGGTGGACAGACCTGCCTGTTCCCGTCGTCCAGAAGGTGGCGGCCTCGGTCGGGGCTTTCGCCCTGCCGATGACCTCGACCGACGCCAGCCTCATCTGGGGCGTGGCGGCCGGGCCCTACACGATCCAGGTCAATTCCAACTCCGGGGAAAGCGGTGTCGCCCTGGCGGAAATCTACGATTCGGAGACCTGGACCTCGACGCGGCTGGTCAACCTGTCGGCGCGGGCCTATGTCGGCACCGGGGGCAACATCCTGATCGCGGGCCTGGTGGTGGGCGGTTCCGGGCAAAAAACCCTGCTGATCCGCGGCCTGGGGCCGGCGCTGGCGAAACTCGGCGTGCCGGGGCCGCTCTCGCGCACGTCCCTCGGGGTGTATGATGCCTCCGGCAAGCTCCTGGCCTCGAACTCCGGCTGGGGCAGCAGCCCCGTATATGCTTCCGCCTTTGCCCGGGTCGGCGCGTTTGCACTCGATGCGAATTCGGCGGACAGCGCGCTGATCGTGACCGTGCCCGCGGGCGCGTACACCGTTCAGCTCAGCGGCGATTCGGGAGCGACCGGGGTGGGGTTGATCGAGGTGTACGAGATGCAGTGAGCGAACCAGTCGCCGGAGCTGCTTCCGCGGCGCAACGCTTAACGCTCAACGTTTAACGCTTAACTCTCCAGTGAAGGGCGGCTCGGTTACTATTAGGTTTTCAGCGTTAAGCGTTAAATGTTGAGCGTTCGCCCACCGGTTGGTGGGCGAAAAGGGGAGGGGTATTTGGGTGGGGACCCCAGACACAAAGCCCCCGGGGGAGCATCAAAGCGATCATAGGAAAATCATGAAAAAATACTATTTATTGGCGGCGTTGCTCGGCGCTGTCGGCGTGCAATCGGTCCAGGCGCAAAACTACGGATTTTCCGTGCTAGCCGGCGGCGGAGCCGTCATCGACCACCTCGACGGTAGTGGGACGAATGCCCGGTTCCTGAATCCCACGGGCGTGGCCTATGACAAGAGCGGCAACATCTACGTCGCGGACGGCGGGGCCGGCTCGATCCGCAAGATCAGCGGGGGCAACGTCACGACCCTCGCCAGCGGCTTCACCTATCCGTTCGCCGTCGCCGTCGACAATGACGGCAATGTCTATTTCACCGACATCGGCGACAACACCATCCGCAAGGTTTTCGCCGGCGGCGGCTCGACCGTCCTCGCGGGCAGTTCCGGGCTGGCCGGGAGTGCCGACGGCATCGGGACCAGCGCGCTTTTCCGCTATCCGCAGGGCATCACGGTCGACGCCGCGGGCAACGTGTACGTGGCCGACACGGACAACCACGTGATCCGCAGGATCACGCCGAACACCGCGGTCTCCACCTTTGTCGGCGCCTCGGGCCAGTTCGGCTCCGCGGACGGCTCCGGCGGCAACGCCCGCTTCAATGCCCCTTCCGGCCTCGCCATCGATGCGACGGGCAACATCTACGTCGCGGATTTTGGCAACAGCACGATTCGCAGGATCACGCCCTCGGGCGCAGTGAGCACGGTGGCTGGCGCGGCGGGCCAGTCGGGCACAACCAATGGCCCGGGCGGCTCGGCCCGCTTCGACCATCCCGCCGCCGTCTCGGTCGACAACGCGGGAAATATTTATGTGGCCGACACCTCGAGCCAGACGATCCGCAAGATCACCACGACGGGCGTGGTAAGCACGCTTGCGGGCAATCCCGGATTCGGCGGCACCGCGGACGCCGGCGGCGCTTCCGCGTCGTTCTTCTATCCGTTCGGCATTGCCTCGGACGGCGCCGGCAACCTGGTCGTCGCCGACACCGGCAATCACACCCTCCGCACGGTCAGCCCCGACGGCTCGGTCTTCACGGCCTGGGGCGCGGTGGGCGCGCAGGGCTCGGCCGACGGCAACGGCACCTCCGCCCGCTTCAGCTACCCGCAGGGCGTCGCGGTCGACGGGAACGGCAATGTCTACGTCGCCGACCACAACAACAACATCATCCGCAAGATCACGCCTGACGGCACGGTCTCGACCCTCGCGGGCGCGGCGGGCATCGCCGGCAGCGCCGACGGCGCCGGCGGCGCGGCCCGCTTCAACGGGGAAAG
>JADMIO011014763.1_pt1 | contig 22326 bp, 24 predicted proteins | sample 8958161 | NCBI WGS metagenome assembly JADMIO01 (sample SAMN16585339, study PRJNA669376) | soil metagenome | isolation source: Crop rotation soil | place: USA: Cullars Rotation, Alabama | collected 2011 | reverse complement strand
TGAAGCGCGCACAAGGAACCAACCGCAAACTACTTGGCCCGCGCGTGGTAATCGGCGTACCTTCGGGAATTACCAACGTTGAAATTCGTGCGGTGCGCGATGCTGCTGCGGCCGCTGGCGCGCGCGAAGTCCATATTATTGAAGAGCCAATGGCCGCGGCGCTCGGTGTGCGATTGCCGGTGCGTGAGGCAGTGGGCAGCATGATTGTCGATATTGGTGGTGGAACAACGGACATCGCAGTCATTTCGCTCGGTGGTATTGTGCGCTCAAAAAATTTGCGCATTGCCGGAGACAAACTTAACGCAGACATTATCGCGCATATCAGATCTGAATTTAAAATCTTGATCGGCGAAAAAACGGCGGAAAATATTAAAATGGCAATTGGCGCGGTTATTGAAGGGAGCCAGCCGCTTGAAGCGGTTGTTCGCGGTCGCGATCTTATTACGGGACTTCCGCGCGAAGTGATTGTGACCGATTCTGATATTAGGGAGGCTATTTCGCAGTCAGTTGATACACTGGTTGAAAGTGTGCGCGAAGTAATTGAAACAACCCCGCCTGAAATCCTTTCCGACGTTATGAAAGGCGGTATTTACCTTGTGGGTGGCGGCGCGCTTATTAAAGACCTCGATCGTCTTATTTCAGAGTGGGTAAAAATGCCGGTGTACGTCTCTGATGATCCACTCACGGCAGTTGCGCGCGGCGCGGGTGTTGTGCTCGAGGATCTTGATAGACATCGCGAGGTGTTGATTGAACATGATGAGGACTTTCGAGAGTAGTATTGGTTCGCGAAGAAAAGGCACGAGCGCTTCTTTATATGCGCTCGTATTTCTTGTAGCGTTTTTCTGTATTTTTGGTTCTGTTATTCGGCCGTATGCTTCGCACATTGCGATTCCTACTCTAGGCCTTGCGGCAAAAGGCGGCCGAAGTTTCGGTTCAGGACTCTCCGTAGTTGCGTCGTACTTCCGCACGCAACACTCTCTCACTGCTGAAAACGCAGCGCTTAAAGCGCAAGTACTTGCAATGCAGCAAGTGTCCGTCGATCGCGCAGCGCTCCTTTCAGAAAATCTTAAACTCAAAGCAGATTTTGGCCGCAAGACGCACACCGATGCGCTGCTCGCGACGGTGCTTGTAGGTCCCGGCGAAGCGCCGTACGACAGCCTTACGCTTGATGTAGGAAGCGCTGATGGAGTTGTGGTGGGCAATCCAGTCGCAGCAAATGGCAATTTGCTTATTGGAGCGATTTCAGACGTATATCCGCACACCGCTCGTGTGAAGCTCTATTCTGCACCCGGTACTTCGTATGAAGGATTTTTGCGCGGCGATGTGCCGATACGCGTCGAAGGGCAGGGTGGTGGCGCGCTTCGCGCTGAAGTGCCCTACGATGCCCACGCAACGGCGGGCGATACTGTGACCCTTCCTGCGCTCGCGTCAAATATTGCGTTTGTAATTGAGCACGTAGACGCGGGGCAGGGCGATTCTGCAGTTACCGCCTACATACGCTTGCCGGTAAGCCCGTTTGGTCTGCGCTTTGTAGAAGTTTGGAAAGGAATCACTGCACAGTAACCATGTATACAAAATTATTTTTTGGAATAGGTCTGGTCCTAATTCTAGCGGGGGTCTTTTTGCCTATGTGGTATGTGGCGCTTGTAGGCTTACTTTTGATTTCAATTGCGTCGCCGTTTTCAGGAATTGTGTGTGGTTTTATACTTGATCTTCTTTTTGGCATGCCGCCATCCTTGCCTGCGCTTATTGCGTTTCCATTTATGTTCGCAGCGCTCGCTGCGGGACTTATCTCACTTCTTCTTAAAGATTACATCCGCGCATAAAGAACGCCCGAACCATATCGCAGGCTCGGGCGTCCTGTCTTCGGTTCGGGCGTATTTAGCACAGGGCCTTCGCGTAGGAATCTGCGCGCCGCAGCTGCGGAATGAGCTGCTGCAGAGCCCCTTCAGTCTCTGCGTATTCCTCGGCGGTGCAGTGGCCGACTCCGATTCGACGCAGATCATCTCGCGTGAGGTCGCGGTGGAGGCTCTCCCCGGCGATGTAGCTCCCGTAGACGTGAGCGAAGGCACAGGTGTCGCCATCGTACATGTGCAGGGTGTCGAGGTTGATCTTCCATATCCAGTCCGGCGGACCTTTCATGTCGAGAAACATCATCAGGTTAAAGGCACGGGCTTCACCCGAGTCTTCATTGGGCTCGGGGCGCTTGTCTTCGAAACGCGACATTTTTTCCTCTTTCCTCACTAACCGGGAGGTTTCGGTGGCACATATAGTGCCGCATCCTTAGTTACGATAGCTTCATGAAAAATTTTGTAAAGGGCGATTCAAATAGGTAGACTGTAACTAATGCCTTGGAGAAACTGGTTTAGAAGACGAAGACACAGCGCTGAAATTCAGCCTGATGAGATTTTTATTGACTCATCAAACTTACCGTCTTTTGACACTGACCAATTTGAAGGACGCATAGAACGCCCCATCCCGCGCCGCTCGCTTTATTTTTTGTACGCATTTTTTGTTCTTGTGGCGCTGGTGCTCGCTGGAAGAGCGTGGTCGCTTGAAGTAATCCAGGGCACTGCGTACGCGGCGCTCTCCGAAACCAACCGGCTCTCAAACGATTATATTTTTGCAGATCGCGGCATTATTCTCGACCGCAACGGCGTACAGCTTGCATACAACTCGCACGAAGAGGCAAGTGAAGTGCCGCGCCGCATGTACTCGCAGACGCGCGGGTTAGGACAATTACTTGGTTACGCAAAAGCGCCTGCGAAAGATTCCTCCGGCGTCTATTATCAAGATCGCTTCACCGGCATTGAAGGGCTTGAGAAAGCGCTCGACAAAGAACTCACGGGCGAAAACGGATCAGTTATTCGCGAGACTGACGCGCGTGGAAAAGTAGTTTCTGAAAGTACCATTGCGAATCCAAAGCCAGGCGAAACGGTAACGCTTTCAATTGATTCGGAATTGACCCAGGCTTTTTACGACGCGATCGCAGACCGCGCGCAGCAGTCCGGCTTTAGAGGTGGCGCGGGCGCGATGATAGACCTACAAACAGGTGAGATGCTTGTACTCACCAGTTTTCCTTCGTACGAGTCGCAGGTAATGACCGATCGCACGGACCAAACGTTGGTTCGCAGCTATCTCTCCGACGCGCGCCAGCCATTTTTAAATCGCGTCACCAACGGACTCTTTACGCCTGGTTCGATTGTAAAACCATTCCTCGCGCTTGCGGCACTGCACGAAAATCTTATCTCTCCGTATAAACAAATTCAGTCCACTGGTTCAATTACGGTTCCAAACCCATACTTCCCGGATAAGCCATCAGTATTTAGAGACTGGAAAGCGCTTGGGTGGCTTGATATGCGCCACGCTATCGCGCAGTCCTCGGACGTCTATTTCTATACCATCGGCGGCGGCTTTGGCGATCAAAAAGGTTTGGGTATAGATAAAATTGATTCGTACATCAGAATGTTCAATATCGGAAAGCCAACCGGTATCGATGATTTTCCGGAAGCCACAGGAACTATTCCAACACCTGCGTGGAAAGCGGAACATTTTCCTGACGACCCGTGGCGCCTCGGAGACACCTACCACAGTTCTATCGGCCAATATGGTTTTCAAGTAACACCGCTTGAAATGCTCAAAGCAGTTTCGGCAATCGCAACGCGCGGCACGCTGCGCACGCCAACTATTATGAAAGGGGAAGTGGGAGACGCGACACAGCCACTGCCGTTTACAGATAGCGAGTATCAAGTGGTACACGAAGGTATGCATTTAAGCGCGCTTGAAGGAACCGCAAAAGCGCTCAATGTGTCGTACGCAACCTTTGGCGCAAAAACGGGAACTGCCGAACTTGATGCTGCGAAAAAATATGTAAATTCGTGGGTTATGGGATTCTTCCCGTACGAGCACCCGCGCTACGCGTTTATTATTTTGATGGAACATGGGCCGTATAAAAACCTCTTTGGTGCTGCGGGGGTTATGCGGGTTGTGGCTGATTGGATGGAGGTACATCGCCCCGATCTACTGGCTGGTAAGAGTGAGTAGACTGCACAAAATCGCGAGCTACTTCGTTACTCACTCCGGTGCGCCCTCAACGTAATAGCTCATACGTCTCGGTTCGCTCCTCGCTAGCGCCTTGCATCTCATCGATTTTGGGCAGTCTAAAGAAGTCTTATTTTGTAAGGTATTTTTTGATAAATCATCAAGCTCAATACATGGGCTTGACAAAATACCCGAAAGGGTATATAGTATTAATTGAACGATGTGCATGCTAGAGGGCACAGGCTACTTAGCCTCTACAGACTCGTTTTTGCCCTAAGGGTGTCCATGGATGCATTGAGCACACACCCTGTGGGGTGGAATGGATGCGATGAGCACAGACATGCCAACCGGCAACACACTTTAAGTAGCTAGGGGTGGTGAGACCTTGAAAGTGATGGTCTCCATTTGAGAGAAAATCTTATCATTCCGAACGGTCCGCGGTAACACCGGACATTGGAGAGACTCCCAGGAACATCAGTTGACGCTCTGGGTAAAAAGCGTCCAACAAAAGGCTGCCGGTGAAACGGCAGCCTCTTTATTTTATGTGTCACTTGACGAATACAAAAAGTATTGGTGTCCACATTGACAGCAGCACCCGTTCCGGTACACTAGTGGGGCAAAGAACGCAGGGAATTTTTAGGGACGCGGGGGACGCGTCCTCTCACATATAAAACTATGGCCCCAGAACTCCTATCGCAGGAAAAATTTGAAGAATTGACCAGTGAGCTTGAGGACCTCAAGACTCGTCGTCGCAAAGAAATTGCAGAGCAGCTTGAGTACGCTCGCTCGCTTGGCGATCTTTCCGAAAATGCTGAATACCAAGAAGCCCGCGAAATGCAGGCAGCGGTAGAAGAGCGCATCCAAAAACTCGAAAGTATTCTTAAGGGCGCAAAAATTACCAAAGCAGCCAAAAGCGATGGCGTTGGTATGGGCTCTGTGGTAACTGTCGAGAAAGTAGGCAAGGGTGAAAAACATGTCTATACGGTTGTGGGTGCAGAAGAAGCAAATATGCTCAAGGGTATGATCTCGTACCACTCGCCACTTGGGGGTGCGCTTATGGGAAAAAAGAAAGGCGATGAGTTTACTTTTGCTACTCCTAGCGGTTCGATGAAATATAAGATTCTGAAAGTGGAATAAAAACACGAAATTCTGCAAAACGACCTGTCTATTCTAAAAGGCAGGTCGTTTTGCGTATTACTAAGTGGAGTGGTAGAGTCTCTGTAGTAGTCCTTGTGCGGCGGTGCATAGCAGGTCTTTCTCGGATTGACACCCCAGGGGAAGATTTCCTTAGGAGAGGGTTGGTTTTTAGTTAGAGTTGCCAACTGCTTTGTACGTGGGTAACTACCTCCTTACACCCACTTCCCGCATAACCTGCACGACCAATCTTGCGTTGCACACGCAATAATAGAAACACCTCGTGCTTGAAATCTTGAGCGACCCGTGGCCCGGGTCGCTCTTTGTTTTATAAGTGGAAGTAGGGGAAGAGGTATTGCAAGACCCCGCTGTATTTCTGCGAGACATCAGTATATGCTGTGGGTATGAGAGCTTGGTCACCTCTATCACTGTTGCGCGCTTCGTCCATAGAGGGATGGGCTGTTCGCCCACGCGCGCAACAGAACACTCCGAACGCAGAAATACAGCGGGGTGCTCAAAAAATATAATCGTTCCTCATTATTTTTTGGCATGTTTTGGGCAGACCGCATAGCGCAGGAAATTAAAGAAAAAGTAACGCCTAGAAGAGGGGCGGGGAAGCCTATTCTTATTCGTGATGAAAAGACGGCCTCTGGCCGCGTACACGTAGGCTCGATGCGCGGCGTTGCTATCCATGGCGCGCTTGCCGCAGCCCTTACGGACATGGGCGTAGCAAATGAATTTAAATACGAGATCAATGACTTTGACCCGTTTGATGGATTACCAAACTATCTCGACGCGTCAGTATATGGGCCGCTTTTAGGAAGCCAACTATATAAAACTCCGTCGCCTGATCCATCGGCGCCAAACTTCGCCGAATTTTATGGTGAAGAATTTAAGAAAGTAATTACTGACAGCGGATACCATCCAGAGTTTTATCGCGCGAGCGAGTTGTACCTATCTGGCAAGATGGATGAGGCAATACGCCTCGTTATAACCCACGCAAAGCGCATCGGGGAAATATACAAAGAAGTCTCTGGGTCGCAGAAAGTTTCAGAGTGGCTGCCTATTAACGTTATTTGCGAAAACTGCGGAAAAGTCTCAATGACCAAAGCCTCTGATTTTGATGGCGAGACGGTTGCATACACCTGTGTTGCTGTAAAACTTGATTGGGGCGGCATTGGCTGCGGGCACGAAGGACGCGTATCTCCCTTTGGCGGCAAGGCGAAACTGCCATGGAAACCAGAATGGGCCGCAAAGTGGTATGTGCTTGGCGTAGATGTCGAGGGCGCGGGTAAAGATCACTCAACCAAAGGTGGTGCTCGTGATGTTGCAAATCATATCGCGCGTGATGTATTCGGTATTGAACCGCCGTTTGACGTACCCTACGAATTTTTCCTTGTTGGCGGACAAAAGATGTCTTCTTCAAAAGGCCGGGGCTCTTCTGCGCGTGAAATTGCAGACCTAGTGCCACCGAAGATCTTCCGCTTGGCGCTTCTTGGTAAAGAAATCAATCAAGCATTCAACTTCGACCCAGAAGGCGAGACAATCCCAACGCTTTTTGACCAATACGATAAACTCGCAGACAGCTTCGCGGCGGGCGTGCAAGACGACTACGCGCGTTTGTTCCGTTTGGTAGAAAACAATATGGAAAGTGAGCCCTCAGTGCCATTTCGAATGCGCTTCTCGCAGCTCGCGTTTGCGGTACAAATGCCACATATCGACTTATACAAAGCTGCAGAAGAACTGAAGGGAAGTGCACTTACTGACGCGGATAAAGCGGAGCTCGATGAGCGCGCACGCTACGCAAAAAACTGGCTTACGTCATACGCTCCAGAAAAATATCGCTTCGCGCTACAAGAAACTCTCCCAGAGGCTGCTTCCAGTCTTTCTACACTACAGAAGCAAGCGCTTACACGCATTAAAGAGCTGCTCGAGAAAAGCACGTCGCCTGAAGATCTCCATACCGGCATTCATGCGCTTAAAGACGAACTTTCTATTCCTGCGGGGGAATTGTTTAGCGCTATCTACTTAGCGTTTCTCGGAAAAAAGGAAGGTCCTAAAGCTGGTTGGTTTCTCGCCACTCTCGATAAGACTTTTGCACTTACGCGCCTAGAGGAAGCGGCAAAATAGACGTTATAATCTCAAGTATGTATTCGCCATTCCCAACCTCGGGAATCCCACTCTCACTTGTCGCGAGCGGTCTCTTTTGGCTTGCCGTCTTAATTACGATCGTGGTTTCAATCATGCTCTACTACCACTGGATTAGATATGGTGTGGGAATTGTGGGCACTTTTCTTGTAATGGTGGTGTATGCGGCGGGGACTGCAGTTCTTTTACTCGCAGCACTCGGACTTTTGACGCAGCTGTAAAAATATATGTCGCTTTTTTCAAACAAACTTGATCCGGGAGAAGAAGTGATTGTGGTTATTAGAAAACACTGGATCGTGTTTGCGTTGCAAGCACTACTCCTTGGTGCTGCAGCACTGATGCCACTTGTAATCGCATTTGTGCTTCCTTCTACCGCGGCAGAGGCGCTGATGCAGCTTGGCATACAGGCAACCTTTTTAGTGTTTCTCTACACCCTCTATGTACTTATGCTTTGGCTGCTTATGTTTATTGCGTGGACGAATTACTTTTTAGATGCGTGGGTGGTAACCAATCGCCGAGTTATAGATATTGATCAGCGTAATCTTTTCTATCGCGACATTATCACGGTAATGCTCGAGAAAATTCAAGACGCAACGGTAGAGGTGCGCGGTCTTTTTGCAACAGTGTGCGGCTTTGGAACCCTTATTCTCCACACTGCGGGGGACAATCCGGATATTGTGATTCGTTTTGCTTCGCATCCGCAATACGCCAAAGACCGTATTATCGAGGCCCAGCAGTCCGCCGTGCATAGAAGGGATGGAATATAAAAACAAAGTCATTAGTTAAAAGTCCTAAGTCAGCCGCCATCAAGGTCGAACCTCGATGGTGGCTATGTAAAGGCCCATTTGACGTTGCGCTCAATTTGTACAAAGATACCGGCAGCGCACTCATTTCGAGTGCTAGAAAGGGGAGGAAACCCAATGCTCTGTAAAAGTGCTTTTGCTGCGATCATGGCGTTCTTTATCGGCCTCCTGAGTGCCTGTGCGGACGAACCGCCTGCGCTGCCCGTTTCTGCCGATCTGTGGCCGCAACAGATGCTCCTTCTGCGGGCGAAGGCTTCGACGGTAACGCCGATCGTCAATCCAGATGGTTCTGCACTGGCGATGGGGATCTACCATGGCAAAAAGGGCGAAAGTCTTGGCCTCAACTGGCGTACAGACCCGCGAGGCTCGCTGTGGGAGATCGTCCTGTACGACATCGGCACCGACTACTCAACGCGGTGTGTCTACGACGGCAAAGGCCGAAGGATGGAGACCTCGCATAATTCCATCTACACGGTGAATGTCAGCACTGGCGGCTCCGATGAGGCCTGCCGCAGGCTGGTTTGGAAGATCGCCGAGGCGAAGACATAGGGTGAGAGCCCAAATATCAGTACGGCCGGAAGCGATTCCGGCCGTATGAGTTTTAGGACCCCTCGACAGGGGTTCCTTTTTGTTTCCCGCTGCATTTCGGGAGCATTTTTGTGGATAAGAATACCCATACGGTGGGATGGGGTGGCATATAATTACTCATTAGTGGGATGAAGTGGGAATATCAGAAGTTCCTCTTTGTTACCACAGATCGGGAATGCTTATAGGCGAATACATTCACACGCTCGACTCTAAAAAGAGGCTCTCGCTTCCGGCGAAATTTCGCAAAGAGATCGGCAAGAAAGTAGTCGTTACCCGCGGACTTGATCAGTGCTTGTTTATGTATCCAGAGAAAGCGTGGGAAAAGATTGCTGAAAAATTAGCAGCGCTTCCCATGGGACAGAGCGATACGCGTGCACTCTCACGTTTTATGCTCTCTGGAGCCGTTGAGAGTGAAGTGGATGGCGCAGGCCGCATCCTCATTCCGGATTTTCTTAAAGAATTCGCGGGACTTAGAGGAAAAGTGGTGCTTGCCGGAGTTCACGAGCGTGTCGAAATCTGGAACGAGAAGGCGTGGGAAGAATATAAACGCCGAATCGAAAAGGGTGCGGATCAAGTGGCACAAAAGCTCGGCGACATAGGAATTATTTAAGGGATTTCCATATTTGGTACATACCATTGTCGAAGCTTCAGATTTTTCTACGCCGTACAAGACGTACGCCTTAAGAAAAAATCCTTGCTTCTCCTCGGTCTGTACGCAAATCTGAAAACCCCTGAACACAAAATACATGTCGAAAGAAACTGTTCATGTTCCAGTCCTTTTGCAGGAAACAATTTCGTCGCTCGATCTCCATGATGGGGAAGTCGTCTTAGACCTAACCCTTGGCGGTGGAGGACACGCAGAGGCCATTTTAGAGGCCGCACGAGTATCGCTTATCGGTTTTGATGCCGATCCAGAAGCGATCGCTCGGGTAGGCTGGCGTCTTGCGCGCTTCGCAGATCGCGTGGTGCTTAGAGGGGCAAATTTTCGAGTCGTTGGTAGCGTCCTCGAAGAAATGCAGGTAGGTCGCGTAGACAAGGCGCTGTTCGATCTTGGCCTTTCCTCTGACGAGCTCGAAGTTTCAGGTCGCGGATTCTCTTTTAAAGAAGACGAGCCGCTGCTGATGACGTTCGATCCCGCGCAGCAGTTGACCGCAGCAGATTTGCTGCAGCATCTCTCGGTAGAGGACCTGACGAATATTCTGCGAACGTACGGCGAAGAAAAATTTGCGTTTCGTATCGCGGAAGCGATAGTAGAAAGAAGGAAAGTGCAGCTAGTCAACAGCACGCACAAGCTGGTCGATGTGATAAAAGTGTCGTTCCAAAATCGTATCTAAACGGGCGCATTCACCCGGCTACAAAAACGTTTCAAGCACTGCGCATCGCGGTAAACGACGAACTTGAGTCGCTGCAGGTAGCGCTCGAAGCAGTTTGGAAGGTTCTTGGCAAAGGGGGAAGAGTGTCGGTCATTTCTTTTCATAGTATCGAAGATCGGATCGTAAAAGTGTTCATGAAAGAAAAAGTGTCCGCAGGTGAAGGCGTCTTAGTTTTTAAGAAGCCATTGCCGCCGAGCGCAGAAGAAGTTCTTGAAAATCCACGTTCTCGAAGTGCAAAGCTTCGTGTGATCGAAAAAATATGACTAAAAGCAGTTCCTATTTACAAATACATAAATTGATCGTCATGGGGCTCTGCGCCACGATGCTCATTTCTCTTTTTGCATACGTTTCTCTCACCGTTGCAACTATTTTTGCAACCGCAGGCCGTTCCAGTGCCGTATACCAGGGTTCGCTCCTTACGTCTCGCATTAGCGAGCTTGAAGGCGCGTATTTGGCAAAACAAAGCAGCATTACACCAAGCGAGGCTGCAGCGCGCGGATTTGTGACGCCTAAGAAAGTAAGTATGGTTGTACCGCAAACTTCTGCAAACGCTCTCTCGCTGCGCACGCAATAGTGAGCACAAGGCGTTAGTTATTAGGCTTTAGGCGTTAGAATTTGCTAAAGCCTAAGGCCTAGCGCCTACGTTTGAGTTACACTGTACCTACATGAGCTATTCGACGCGTGTCCGCATACTAATCATTCCGTTTTTTCTGGCGGCGATCGTTATTGTGCTTAAGCTCTACTTTTTGCAGATAGTTCATGGCGCAGAGTCTCGCGCTCGAGTAGACCGTACTGCGCTTGCGCCGCAAGGAGGACTTTTTAGTAGGGGTACCATTTACTTTACCGACAGTGGGAAGCACACCATTGCTGCCGCGACGCTGAAGTCCGGCTATACGCTCGCAATAAAGCCGGTAAATGTGACTGACGCTGAGGCGCTGTATACTTCGCTTTCAAAAACCGTCGCACTCGACCATGCGTCGTTTATTACAAAGGCCACAAAAGAAGGTGACCCATACGAAGAAATTGCCCACAAACTTTCAGATGAACAAGCCGCGGCGATACGCGCACTAAATAGTAGCGCTGTTGTACTTGAAGCAGAACAGTGGCGCTACTATCCGGGCAAATCACTCGCGTCTCAAGTAATCGGCTTTGTGGCCTACGATAATGACTCGCTCACGGGCCGCTACGGACTTGAGCGGTATTACAACGACACACTCGGTCGCCAAAGCGCGGGCAATTACGTAAACTTCTTCGCAGAAATTTTCTCAACCGCACGACAAATTTTTGGTTCAGCGCAAGATACGCAGGGCGACATTGTAACGACCATAGAACCCACTGTGCAGCAGGCGCTCGAGCATGAGATGGAGGGCGTAGTGACAGAGTGGCATCCAAAGAAAGTGGGAGGCATCATTATGGATCCTTCAACGGGTGAGATTATAGCGATGGGATCATACCCAGTATTTGACCTTAACGAGTTTGGTACCGCAGACCCAGCGACATATAAAAACCCGATGGTTGAGGAGCGCTACGAAATGGGATCGATTATTAAACCGCTTACGGTCGCTGCGGGCCTTGATGCGGGCGTCATTACTGCACAAACGATTTATAACGATACGGGTTTCCTTGAAGTCGATGGCTCTAAAATTAGTAACTACGACGGCAAAGCGCGCGGCAGAGTACCGGTGCAGGAAATTTTAAATCAATCGCTGAATGTTGGTGCGTCTTTTGTCGCAGACAAACTTGGCAATGGGTTGTTCAGTACCTATTTACGGCAGTACGGGCTTGGCGAAGAGACGGGGATTGATTTGCCTGGAGAAATTTCCGGTGATGTGCACAACCTCGACAGTCCGCGCAAGGTAGAGCATTACACTGCGTCGTTCGGACAAGGAATTGCAATTACGCCAATTGAAACCGTCCGTGCGCTCGCTGCGCTCGGCAACGGGGGCTACTTGGTTACGCCGCATGTGGTAAAAGAAATCCGCACCGAGTCCGGTGTTGTGCGGGAGTTGTCACAGCCCGAGAAAAAGCAGGTGCTTAAACCTGAAACATCGCATGAAATTAGTCGCATGCTCACTGAAGTGGTAGACACAGCGCTCGCAAAGGGTGCAATCAAAATTGAACATACAAGCGTCGCAGCAAAAACCGGTACTGCACAAATAGCAAACCCAGCGGGCGGCGGGTACTACAAGGACCGCTATCTACATAGCTTCTTCGGGTATTTCCCTTCGTACAATCCGCGCTTTATCGTCTTTCTCTTTGCGCTTGAGCCGCAGGGCGTCGATTTTGCGTCGCAAACGCTTACAACACCATTCCACAACCTGACAACATTTTTGTTAAATTATTATAATATTCCCCCAGATAGATAGTCTCGGGGAATGGAGTATGATAGTAGGGCATTATGCGGGGTATTTTTAAGAAACTTATCGTTTTTCTCCTTACCTTGGAGGCCAAGGCAGTACTGCGTAAGTACAAGCCGCGCATTATTGCGGTTACCGGCAATATCGGAAAAACGTCCACAAAAGACGCAATCTACTCGGTCCTCAAAGAGCGCTTTTATATTCGCAAAAGCGAAAAGAGTTTTAATAGTGAAGTAGGCATTCCGCTTTCAATATTAGGCAGGCCAAACGCATGGAATAACCCGTTGCGCTGGATTGAAGTACTTATCGACGGACTCGTGCTTATTGTGTGGCGCACTAACTACCCGCAGTGGTTGGTCCTTGAAGTAGGTGCCGATAGACCAGGAGATATTTCTTCAGTCGCGAAATGGCTACCGGCGGATGTGGTTGTGATTACGCGCCTTCCTGATGTACCCGTGCATGTTGAGTTTTTTGATACGCCCGAAGATGTCATTCGCGAAAAGGCATCACTTCTTCGCGCGCTAAAGCCGGACGGCGTCTTTATCGCAAACGCGGATGATCCAAAAGTGCTCGCGCTGCGCGATTCTGTGCCGGGACAGAGCAAAACATTTGGTTTTTCACTGGGTTCTGATGTGCACGCAAAGGACCCAGTACTTGTATACGAACCTGATGAAGCACATTTGCCCGCGGGTGTTGCAGCCACAATAGAACTTGAAGATGGAAGCGAGAAAGCAGAATTGCGTGCAATGGGAACAATGGGCACGCATGCGCTGGTGCCGCTCTTGGCTGCGTGTGCAGTTGGGCACGCACTGGGGCTTCGCATAAACGAAATGGCAGAGCGCCTCGCGGGACATGTGCCGCCGCCAGGCCGCATGCGCCTTATCCCCGGCATAAAAGGATCACGCATCATCGACGACACTTATAACGCATCTCCTGCCGCAACGATTGCCGCGCTCGACTCGCTTCTGCTTGCGGGTAAAGCAAAAAGAACTATCGCGGTTTTAGGTGACATGCTCGAGCTCGGTACACATTCTGTAGAGCAGCACCGTGAAGTAGGCGCTAAAGCAGCAAAAACCGCAGATCTGTTAGTAACGGTTGGCTTTCGCGCGCGCGACATTGCCGAGGGTGCGCTTAACAACGGCATGAAAGATGGCGCCATTATGCAATTTGAACACTCAAGCGAAGCAGGTAAGTTCCTCGATGGGGAAGTAAAGGCAGGCGATCTAGTTTTAATCAAAGGCTCGCAATCGATGCGCATGGAGCGCGCGGTAGAAGAAATTATGCTTGAGCCTCTGCGCGCGCCCGAACTTCTTGTGCGCCAAGAGTCCGAGTGGAAGCGTCGCTAACTCGTGACAAAACCATTCATTTGTGGTTTAAATTGACGAGCAGATTTGTTTTACCTAGGACGGAGAGAGAAGCAATGAGCACCTGGAACGGTCGTATTGGACATTTCGGCCCCGAATCTGCGCGGCCGGAGCAGGTTCGCAGAACCCAGCTGAAGCTGACAAGAGGCGCACGCGAGTTGGCGGAACTTGCCGCCACCTTTAAAAAGGGTGACATCGTTGATAACAGGTTAGACGAGAAAGAAAAGAATGGCATTGTCGGTGGCACAAAAGAGCGCAATGTGATGGTGAGCTTTAATGGCGCCAAAGAGCGGCCGTACAGCCCCAACGCGCTCATCAAGAAAAATTAGTTCTACGCCGTTTGTTAGGCCCCGGAGCAATCCGGGGTTCTATTTTTATTTTTGCGCATTGAGCTTAAGCCTATTTTGAGCTACATTAGCCATGTTTGGTTCTCGTTTGGTGCCTTGAATATATGGCCCTATCGTCCCTGCCCGGGCAGGCTAACGGTTAGGACAGTTTAGCCACTATTATTTGGCGCGTTGCATATTTGGCCCTATCGTCTAACGGTTAGGACGCCGGCTTCTCAAGCCGTTAATCGGGGTTCGATTCCCCGTAGGGTCACCAGTTGGGTTTTATTACCCTTAAAATCTTCAGAAAGCTTGAAAAGAGCCGTTAATTTTGGTGTTCCATTAAGTATCTGGTGGTAGTCGGGAGTTTCCTCAAAGAAGAGTGATAAAAGCGCTCGGCGACCCTGCAAATCGCAAGCATCCGTAAGGATTTCGCCCGGGTGTTCCATTACGTATTTTGCGTAGCGCACAAACGCACGGATACTCTTCTCATTTATCTCAATTTCTCCACGTTCACTCTCTGCCTGATTGATTTGCGCATCGAGCGAGCTGATTTGTTGCTCAATCATTCTTCTTGTCACCGGACTTTCAGCCAAACTGAACGCATCAAGCTTTTTTGCTAACTCTGCTTTCAAATCCGATACGGTTCGACTTATAGCTGACGATTCAAGAACAACTTCTTTCTCTCGTTCTCGGTACTTATCAAGCAAGTGCAATTCGAGACCGGCTAAAAACCCATCTTCAAACTTTAAGCTGTCCAAATAGTTACGTACCTCCTTTTCAAAATCGGCTTTCGAGATGCGGATGTATGGATGAGCACGCTTTCCATCCTTTAGACCGCCACAGTGGTAAGCTTCAAACTTTTCTCCCGACTTTCCGGTTGATGCACTTCCAAGCATTGGCTGTCCGCACTGGGGGCAATTAATGCACTTCCAAGGAAACAGTGGATTGTCACGGAGCCGCTTAACTCGCCCCCACGGAGAATAGTTATGCAGGACTTCAACATCTTCTCCATCTTCCTGTATGTAAATCTTTCCCTTGTTTGCTCGATTAAAAACATCTATGGGAACAATGCCATCGAAAAAGCGCATTCTTACCGGCTTGTGTTTGTTCCACTTCTCATAACTTACTCCTGCATACTCGGTCTGCATGATAAATCTTTGGAGCTGTTTAACCGTTAGTGGTTTACCACCTTTTTCTCCAACAATCCTTGGGTTTTCTTTGTCACTCCTGTCCCAACGCCTATAAACCTGCGTCTTAAAACCCATTGCGTTGATAGCACTTACTATCTTTTCATCAGCAATGCCATCGGCACGCATTTCCAACATTTTGCGGAAGAAATGTACTCGGTCGGCGTTTTCTGTCCGTACAACTCTTTCCCGTTATCAAAGATGCGCTTATTCTTTAGTCCGTCAGGTGCACGTCTAACTGCAAAACCATCTTGAACAAGGCGGATTTCTGCACCGACCAACCGAGTAAGAATATCTCGCACTTCTGCCTTGCCTTTGTACGTTTCGAGCATTTCTCCTGCCTCGCTAGGAGAATAGACACTCCAACGGTACTTATAATCTCCCAAGTGAGATAACGTATTTTTCTTTTGCTGAATTACTCCGTCTGCATCAACAATCTCAACACCGAGCTTTTCCAACTCGGCTCTTAATCTCACGTACTCTACGTAACCCTCGCGTGTGAGACGGTCCAAACTCTTAATGATGTAGTAGTGGACCGGCTTGGGATACTTTTTTATAAAATCAATAACCTCTTGGAAATCCTCTCTTTCTGTCGTCGTTGCAGAGTGCGGCTTTCTAAAAATCTTCGCTATCTTTGCGCCCAATCTTTCAGCAGTAAGACGACCAATTGCTTCTTGGTTATCCAAACTGCCACCCTTTAGCTGTTGAGGGTCGCTTACTCTACAATCAATAATTGCGTATTTAATAATTTCCATTTGTTTCTAGTACTTGCGGTACTTTCTTGGTTTTGAGCTTTCGGCTCCACATGTTGAAGAGAGTATTAGCTAGCTGTGAGGAGATAGCGTAAAGTCGCTCGATTTCAGCTTCAGTGAGCTTATCTGCTTTGGGGCCAAGTGCTTTTTTAAAATCGGGCAACGAAACCATGCCCTAACTCTATTGAAGCCACCCAGTCCCTCCGCAATACCTTTTAAAGAAAAGATAAATTGGATTTGAAGCTTTATTTACGATGTTCTATGAGAACTTATTAACAGTTACAGTGCTAGTTTTTAAGTAGGTATACCTATTTAGCTCTCTTTGACGGTGACGTTGGTTACGCGATAACCGGACGTGTTATCACTCTCGAACAGTGCCTCACGAGGCAAGCTCCATTTGTCTGTGACAATTTTTCTAATCTCATCCACTTTCTTCCTTATCACCAACGGGGATACTTCTAACTTTTCTGCGATTTCTTTTGTAGGAAGATATTTTCTTTCCTTTGCTAGGAAATAGAGCAACTGGTAACGGTCGCTATTTCTTTTGAGTTGATGTCTATGCTCCGGTTCGGTACCCTCTGGGTAGAAGAAGCCCTCACTATCAAGAATGAATTGAACGGCTTTAGTTTCTCTCTCGATTTTTAATCTTACGGAGTTCTGGTATTCCTTGAACTTGTTTTGGTCTTCAACATAGAACCAAACATAGAGGTCGTAATTTACGTGGCTAGGGTCTGTTGTGTCGCCTCTGCGAGGTGGCCCAAGTCGTAATTCAACTTTTATATTTCCGTTAGTTTCATCCGCAATCTTGCCAAAGCTCATTTTTAACAAGTCAGTATCGTCTAGGAGTGGGTCGAAGCGAAAAATCTTACTCGCATCCAACAAAAGAGTTTCTTTGTCTGGGTTTGAGCGATATTGCGCCTCAATAAACTCCAAGATTTTTGCTACACGAGCAATGGTCTTATTTTGACTGTGGGTCGCCTTCATTCCTTAATTTTATCTTAAATTAGGAAGGATTGAGAGCCACTTACTTATAGACCTCAATCGAGCCACTAAAGGCGGTTACTTCTGCGACCTTTTCATTCGACTTTGCATTGCGAACCTCGAAGCGGTGATACCCAGTAGCGGCTTCTTTGAGAGAGGCAATCTTACCGAGTAGGTCTTTCTTGAACGAAACGTCGAGGTTGTACCAAGCATCGGTTACATACACGACATTGGCCGTCTCGGAAAACTCATAAGAAGAAATCACCCCGGCCTCTTTGGATAGGGTGATGAGCGCCTCGAGCGCTTCTTGCGATTGCTCTTTATTTTCTGCCGTCGAGTTTGCTTGCTCCGATTGCACAACCGTTTCTTGCCCCGGCTTCTTATCGTCGGACCCGGAAGTTAATCCGATAACTACCACAAGGAAAAACACACTCAAAAACACAAACCACTTAAGACCCTTACTGTACTTTTTCTTTTGAACCTCCATAAAATTATTCGTCGCTAAATAATTTTGCTGATAAGAGGCGTGCCGCACTTCAGCTCGACATAGCAAAAAGGGACGGCCGTTGCCTGCGACCCACAGTACGGTTTACCCGAGGGCTCCGTTGTGGAGGACAGCCGCCCCTTGTTACCCGCAACGGATAAAAGAAGCACACTGCCCTCGGGGCAATATTTCGTACTATGGGTCGCAGGGAGATTATACCATTTTCTTACGGTTAGAAATAGCGCTATTGGTCAAAAGAGTAGGCAGAATATAGGTTTTCTTAAAACATCCAACCGTAATATTTATGTTTTTCGCGGAAACCCCGCATTTATTGGGGTTAGGAATTGCTTATTTCCTAAAATAGCTTGCAAAATAAGGATTTCTTAAAAAAGCCCAACGCCAATTTTCTTTTATTCCTTTATCACTTCTCATACTAGGCATTTATAGGAGTTAGGATTTACAGATACGTTGGAAATACAGGATTTCTTGTTTTTCCTAACTCCGATTTTTTGAATAAACACGTGTATTGATTTGAACGACATTCGTTGCTTAATTTTGATGGGAAAACATGGTAAAATCTGCCTATGTCCTCGGGCCTTAATTACCTCTACCTATGACATGGTGGGATGAGAAAAAGAAAGGAGTTTACGAAAAGGACTTGTCAGAGAACAGGTCCCTTTTTGTAGTGGATGAGCCATCAGACGAAGATAACTTTGGTTTCGACCACTACACAAACACTCTTGAAGCGCTTGTCAGAGAATGTGAGACCCCGTTCGTCGTGGGTCTTTTAGGTAAATGGGGTGTCGGGAAAACTACTCTTGTAAATAAGTTCCTTAAAAAGCGCTTGGAGGAGACGGGTGGAATTGGCTTTGTATATTTTGATGCGTGGAAATATCAAAAGGACGCTTTCTACCGACAATTCTTGAAGCAGATGAAAGAGGACCTCTCCATAGATGACACCTCTTTGGGGGTACGTTTATACAAAACGATACAGCGCACAAGACAAACAGGTGACATGGAGTGGAATATGGAGGAGGTAAAGAACCTCATATTTGAAGTCGTTGCTTGGTATATAGGATGGTACATTTTGGCACTCAATCTTGAGTGGTCTCCATATTCTTTGGTAACCATTCTTACCCCACTTTTACCTGCACTTATTCTCGGACTTGCCCGGCGAGCCACCAAACTTGTTCAGATGAAAAAGTTCGAGGAGGAAGATAAACCTCTTTTCTCAAGTGAGCAATTTGAGGATGTGTTTAAGCAGTATGTACAGAAAGCTTCTGAAAATGGAATAAAAAGAATTGTTGTAACAATAGATAACCTTGACCGTTGCACCAACGAAACTGCAATCGAGCTATTGGGTACGATTAAAACCTTTTTGAATGTAAAAGGTTGTATTTATCTCGTACCTGTAGACGAAGAGGCACTCATAAACCACTTAAAAGAAGGGTTGATTAATGGCGACGCAAGTACCGATAAGGATAAACAGAGTCGAGAGTTTCTAAAAAAGTTTTTCCAAGCGACTATCCGCTTGTCACCATTCATTCGTGGAGACCTTGAAAAGTACATTGAGAAAATTGCTGGCGATGTCGCCATTCCGTACAAAGACGCTACCGAAAGAGAAAACGTGGCAAGCATGGTCTTAACTGCCTATTCTCACACTCCAAGAAAAATTAAGCAGTTCTATAACAACCTTAGTGCAAGCTATCTTCTCGCGCTCGCGCAAGAGGAACAAAAGAATATTGATGTTGGATTTATCACTGGCAATCTCTCATTTCTTGCCAAGATGATTATCTTGCAAGAGGAATGGCCAAAGTTCTTTGGGCTTATTAAAAAAGACCCGGAAGTACTTGCCATGACAGAGGGTTCGCTTCGAGGCCGCAAGATTGAATCACCTTATGCGGATGCAATAAAAGCCGAACTGAACAACGAAGAACTTGGTGATTTCCTACAAGCTTCACGGCAATTTAGCTCAACCAATCCTGAACAGTTTATAAATCTCAAACGTGAGGGATATGGCGGATATGAGAGTGAGGATTCAGAACTAGCGGTCGCGCTCTTTACTGGTAAATCAGAACCAGTCAGCAACCTCCTTAAGGGTACAGATGAAACGGTAAAAACTTCGGTTGTTAAGTTGCTTGAAGACAAGCTCGCTGAGAAGAAAAACCAAGGTAAGGCCGCAATGGTATTTAACATTTTGTCTGTCATTGAAGAAGTATTCTCTGAAATACCAGAAAGCAAGAAAGTAAAGATTGCAGATGCATTCACCTCTCACTTGGCGCATACTTCTCAACTTGAAAACATAAAGGATTTCACAGCCGCCGGCCTCTTGCCTGTGCTTGCACACACAACCAAAACCACTGACCGCAAAATCATTCTCAATGAGCATGTAAAGCCACTAGAAAACGATAAGGAGCTGTTTATGGAGTACAGTGCTCCATACGCGGAACACCACAGAATAGTGCCTCCAGAGGCCCAAAAGAAGCTTGCAGAGGCCTTACAGAAAGCGTATCAGCATAATGACGAGAAAGGCACCTCTTACGTTTCTGATGTCTTAGGTGTTTACACCAACAGCGCTCTGATTGAGTTGCTCCTAGAAGCAGTAAAACAAGTAGGCCCTGCGGCACTTGATGAGTACCAAAAACAAAACCTTGAAGTAATAAAATCACTACTTCCTTTCCTTAAAGATGCGCAAAAACAGAAGTTGTTTGCCAACATACACCACGTACTACATGAGAAAGAATGGGGACCGGGCACCGAAGAAATGATTGCGCACATCAACGACCTAGTACTTAACGACAAGGTTCCGGCAAATCTCATTGTTGAGGTAGCAAAACAATACGGTGACTACACAAATAGCCCGCATATTGCGCAAACCCATTACGTCAACTTCCTCCCTGCGATAAAGAAAATGATTACAGATTCGGCAGAGGCAAAACAGCACTTTACCGAGTTGTTTAAGACCTACGCGACCGGTCTTGATATGACACGTCTTACTACTTTGTTCAAGGGTATTGAGGATGAGAAGATTTCTATTCGTGAGAAGCTGACCACCCCTCTTGTTAGTCGGCTTGTTGCAACTTCTGATAAGGGAGAGCGTGAACAAATTATTGAAATACTCAAAATGTTCGGAGCGCTCCAAAGCGGCCAACTTTATATTTCTTCTCTCAAGGACGCGGTAATGCAAGCAAAAGATTTTGAAATTACCAACCACGTACTTTCTAAACTCGAAGAAAGCCGTCCATCACTGAACGAAAAAGACCTCAATGAGATGGTGCCTAAGTTGCTTGAATGGGGTGACGCTTTGGGTGCTGACCATCCACGCCGCAGTACGCCTCACCGCTTCCTTGTACCCTCGTTCAAACTTCTCACTGATGAGAACAAGGAAAAAGTGCTTGATGCATGGTCTGTGGCTCTCGAAAAAACCGGTGAGCCGGTTGCCCGAAAAAGTGAGATTTGTGGCTTCATACAAGATACTCATGTTCTCGATAACTTCCCGGCTTCTCGCAAAGACGGTGTTCCAAGAAAGATATTCGATGTGGCAAAAAGCGCCGGTATAGACGAAAAGGAAGTGTTACTCAACACTCTTGTTGCAATCAAACCTCTATATGCTCGCAAGACCTCCTTTATTAAGGAGTTAAAGGAATACGGAACTGAACTCGAACAACAGCCGGATGAAAGTCGTGAGCAGAAGCTCGGTAAATTATTCCTTGAGAAACTAGATTAAAATAAATATATGGAAGCCGATTTTATACAACAGGCAATTGAAAAATCTAAACAATCAGTTCAAGAGGGTGGATTTCCTGCCGGTGCTGTTCTTGTGAGAAACAGTGAGGTTATTGCCTCGGGCGTAAGTTGTGGGAATATCCTCCATGACCCGACAAGCCACGGAGAAGTGGCTACAATTCGTGAAGCGTGCAAAGTATTGAATACAACTGAACTTACAGGGGCAATTCTATATACCTCTCTTGAACCCTGCTCCATGTGTCTTTCGGCCGCAATGTGGGCATCAATTTCAAAGATAGTATTCGCTTGCAGTAAGGAAAATGTGCCCGAGTGGTTTTATGGCGGTAAATACGAAACAAATGCAATAAATGAAAGATTTACTAAACCGCTTGAGGTTTTGCACGAAAATACTTACCAAGATAAAGCGCTAGAAATAATCCGAGAATGGGAAAAGAAGTATGAAAGCAACAATTAACATAGACATACTTTCACGTTTCTTAAACGACGCTAATAGGAGCACTTACGCCAACAAGGATGCTCCTAAAGTTGCTTCTTCCCGTCTAAAATCAGAGGACTACCATTTTGAAAAAGATAATCTTATTTATCACGATACTTATTTTGGTGGTAGAGATTTTATTGGAGGCGAAGTCGTTTATCAAGATAATGTGCCGGTGTGGGGTATGAATTATTACGGATATGTACTCATACCATCAGTGAACGAAAAAGATGTTTACAAGTTTTTAAGAGAGGCACTGATGCAAGAGTACGCTGACATCATTCCTGTACGAGGTCCAAAGAATTATGAGAACGGTAACCTCCGTTACGTAAACTTCATTGATGGCACACTAGGCCGTTTTGTAGGTAAGGAAGAAATCTATAACGGTAATGAATTGTGGTACCGAGCTGATTACCACGGCGGATTTATTGGGTAACCATCTCTTAGTTCTAATACCACTAGGGTAAGTTCAAACGGCTCTGAAAGCTCGAAAATCCCTCTAGGCAGGGACTAATTCTCGCAACTCGCCCAAGCTCCCAAAAACCTCTTCCCATTTAAGTACG
>JADMIO010703349.1_pt1 | contig 22329 bp, 25 predicted proteins | sample 8958161 | NCBI WGS metagenome assembly JADMIO01 (sample SAMN16585339, study PRJNA669376) | soil metagenome | isolation source: Crop rotation soil | place: USA: Cullars Rotation, Alabama | collected 2011 | reverse complement strand
CGCGACAACTTGTCCACGTGGAATTCTAAGCTTAGGATCCCAATGTGCTGGAAAGTTTCTGCAAGGCTTATCCCAAGTTCTGCAGTACTCATAGCTCCTGCAAGGGTGATCATCATTTTTCCACCTTCATCTAAATGTGTTACATAGCCTTTAGCTGCATCCATCAAAGCTGCGGCATTAAAATGACGGTAATGATGTTCTATAAATTCTGAAACGGGACCTTTCTTCATTTGTAAATTTTTAAGCGGTGCAAAAATAGCTATTTTTAATTGCTGAATACTTTTGTTTATTACCAGGTGCTCACATAAAAAAGCCCCTGATCTTAATAGATAAGAGGCATAATTATTTAGTAAAGGTTGGTTATTTTTTCACCCGGTTGTCAACTGTTATATCTCCGTTATTACTGCTTTGAAGCATTAGAATATTTTTATCGCTTTCAAGATTTACGTGGTAGGCAGTCTGACCATCCGATACTACTTCCATGGCAGTTTCAGGCATATTATACTCTTTATATTTCCCCGCAATGGCCATAGAAACCCTTAATGGTAATTGGTTGAAATTGATTTTCCGTGATGTGCTCATCAATTCGGCCGATTCATTGTACACAGCCTTTACATCCAAATCATTCAATTTAAAAGAAGCAAAATAGAGGTCACTGGTTTTTTCCCAGTTCACATTTTGTGCAGCGGTGAACATTTTTTCAAATGCACTTTTAATTTTAGCGGGCACTGTATCGCCAATACCAGCGAAAGTGTTACTCATTAAGATTAATGCTGTTGCAAAGATGATTAGTGATTTTTTCATAACTATACTTTTTGAGGTTGATTAATAATTACCCTATGGGCAAAAGTTTTATAAATCAAAAGTATAGTCCAGTAAAAGGCATCTGAATATTTTATGACGGCATTATCAAATTGACGCCTCTTTCATTACCAATGGCAAAGATTATAGTTGTACCCATTTATTTAATCAAATGAAATCCAATCCAGTACTGCATTTTCTTTTTTTGTTAATGAATTTATAAAATTGAATCAGAAAGAACAAACGCATAAAAAATGTATTAGCGGTAAGTGCCGCTTATTGCAGTTTGATTAAAGTTTAAAGTTTATCTTTAATAGAATCTCTCCGGCAATGAATTACCTCGCACATGCTTATCTTTCCTTCAGTGATCCCGAAATTTTAGCAGGAAATATGATCACTGATTTTGTTAAGGGTAGAAAACAGTATGATTACCCCGTTGCTATTCAGAAGGGCATCCTTTTACATAGAAATATTGACACGTTTACAGATAACCATCCAGCTACCCGGCAATTAAAATCTTTTTTCCGCCCTCAGTACAGGTTATATTCCGGGGCTTTTGCTGATGTGGTGTATGATCATTTTCTTGCTATTGATACCAATCAATTTGCCAGCAATGATATTTTAAAACAGTTTAGTGCTCGTGTGTATGAAACATTACAAAGCCAATTCGATTACTTGCCACAAGGCTTTCAAAAAATTCTTCCTTACATGAAAACATACGATTGGCTATATAATTATCAATTTAAAGAAGGAATAAAAAAAAGTTTCGAAGGTTTGGTCCGGCGTGCAGTTTATTTAAAAGAATCGGCAATCGCATTCGATATTTTCAATGAACATTATGAATCCTTTCAAAATTGTTATGATGAATTTTTTCCTCAATTAAAAAGCTTTACTATTTACGAATTTGAACAGCTAAAAAAATATTGATTCACTTTATCTTTGTTTAGCTAAAACACCGATATGATTAAATACTTCTTTACAACACTTATAGCCTTCTATAGCTTTATTAATATATCTAATTGCCAAAGTAAATTTCCGCCTACAGATAAATCCCCTATGGATATGAGTTATTATCCAGTTGGCTACCCATTGTTAAAGATTCAGGATAAAATTACTGAACCTTTGATCGCAAGAGTGGTATATAGCAGGCCACAAAAAAATGGACGGGTGATCTTCGGCGAATTGGTTGAGTATGGAAATGTGTGGCGGCTTGGGGCAAATGAAGCAACAGAAATTGAGTTTTTTAAACCTGTTAAAATAAATGGTACAAAGCTGAAGAAAGGACGTTATACAATGTATTGTATTCCTGCAGAGGATAAATGGACGATTATAATAAATAAGGATACAGATACATGGGGCGCTTTTAAATATGATGGGAAGAAAGATCTTTTACGGATTACACTGCCCGTTCAAAAACAGGCAGAACCTAATGAAGCTTTCACAATAATATTTGAAAAAGCAACAACCGGGGCTAATTTATTGATGGGTTGGGATGAGGTAATAGTAACACTACCCATAACTTTTTGAAACAATAATTCTTTTTACCGGACTACCGGATTTTGATACTTTCAATTTATGTGTGGGATAGCAGGAATAATAATGCATAAAAAGAATGCCCAATTTGTAGACTCTACGGATCTGTCGCATTACATCCAGGAAATGACAAATATGCTTGCCCACCGTGGACCTGATGGTGAAGGCTACTGGAAGAATTCCTCAGGCGATGTTGCTTTTGGACATAGAAGGCTTGCCGTTATTGACCTCACTAACGCTGCAGCTCAGCCTATGCATTACCAGGAGCGTTATACAATTGTTTACAATGGTGAAATATATAATTACATCGAGATCAAAGAAGAATTATATAAAAAAGGGTATCGTTTTGAAACACGGTCAGACACAGAAGTTATCATTGCCGCTTATGATTACTGGAAAGAAAAATGCCTGCAGCAGTTTGATGGAATGTTTTCATTTGCTATATGGGATGAAAAACAAAAAACTCTTTTCGCAGCAAGAGATAGGTTTGGAGAAAAACCATTTTATTATTTCAACAACAGCGAACACCTGATTTTTGCCAGCGAAATGAAAGCTTTATGGGCTGTAGGTGTTCCTAAAAAGGTTGATGAGAAAATGTTACTGAATTACCTTACCATCGGGCACATGCAAAACCCCATTGATAAAGAACAAACTTTTTTTGAAGATGTTATTTCGCTTCCACCCGCTCATTACCTGCAATTAAATGCGACAGGCCACTTAACGATTAAACATTATTGGGAGCTTGATAAAGAAACAAAGCTCAATATAACTGCTGATGATGCCATTGAAAGATTTACCGCCCTGCTTACAACGTCTGTAAAAAGAAGATTGCGTAGTGATGTAACCGTGGGAACTAGCCTTAGCGGGGGATTGGACAGTTCAACTATTGTTTCGCTGATGCGTAGCCTAAGGCCGGATAATAAAAGAACTGTTAGCTTCTCTGCTGTTTTCCCTGGTTTTGAAAAAGATGAATCTGCGTTTATATCAACAGTTAGCAATAGTTTAAAAATTGAGAACTTCCAGGTGGAACCTACTGCAGACAGCCTTATAAAAGACCTTGAAAAACTTTGCTATTACCAGGAAGAACCTTTTTCATCATCCAGCATATATGTACAGTACAAAGTATTTGAATTAGCAAAGCGACATAACGTAAAAGTATTGCTTGACGGACAAGGTGCTGATGAAACACTTGCAGGTTACCACAAATATTGTCATTGGTATTTACAGCAATTAATCAGCAGGGGAAGTTTTACTACTGCAAGCAGAGAAAAAACTTTCATGCGAAAAAACAATATTCCTATTACCTGGAGCATTAAAAATTATTTTGCTGCATACCTCGCTCCCCATACTGCTATACAGCTTGAGCGAAAAGAATATAGTAAAATAACAACGCATCGGGATATTACCCGAAGCTTTGTTTCCAGCCTTCGTGGAAGAGAATGGGAAGGCATTCGAAAACCCATTGTTACCAAACTGAATGATATTCTTTATTTTAATACAATTGACCTTGGCCTGGAAGATTTATTGCGTTTTGCGGACAGGAATTCAATGGCTCATGGCAGGGAAGTTCGGCTTCCTTTTTTAAGTCATGAACTGGTGGAATTTCTTTTCACACTTCCTGCCAACTATAAGATACAGGATGGGTGGACTAAGTGGCTCTTGCGTAAAGCAATGGATAAAAGATTGCCTGACAGCATTACATGGCGTAAAGATAAAATTGGTTATGAACCACCCCAGGAACAATGGATGACAAATCCAATTTTGAAAGAATACCTACATGAAGCCAAAAGAAAATTAGTCAATAAAGGAATCCTCAAAAAGCAAGTCCTCAATCAAAAAATAATTCCAATGCCTTCTTATGATCCTGAAAATTATGATTGGAGGTATTTAATTTCTTCCCAACTACTTTAAAAATTGCATCTTTGCAACCCTAAAATATTTGTATGAAGCCTGCGACGAAATTTATTCATGCCGGAGCTGAACCCGACCCAAGCACGGGAGCAATCATGGTCCCGATTTATCAAACTTCTACTTATGTACAGTCAGCCCCGGGACAACATAAGGGTTATGAATATGCAAGAAGCCAAAACCCGACACGCAAAGCATTGGAAGATGCATTAGCAATTATTGAAAATGGGAAATTTGGCCTTGCATTTAGTAGTGGTGTTGCTGCAACTGATGCAGTGATAAAATTATTGAATCCCGGGGATGAAGTGATAGCTGCAAGTGATATGTATGGCGGCACTTATCGCTTATTCAGTAAAGTATTTGAACGTTTTGGTATTAAATTTATTTATGTCGATACTTCTAATGCAGAAAATGTAAAAGCAGTTATTACAACAAATACCAAACTGATCTGGGTAGAAACACCTACCAACCCCTTAATGAATATTACAGATATAACAGCCATAGCTGCACTAGCAAAAAAAGCGGGTGCAATGTTATGCGTTGATAATACTTTCGCTACACCTTTTTTACAAAATCCTTTGGACCTTGGTGCTGATATTGTAATGCACTCTTCCACAAAGTATTTAGGCGGACATAGCGATGTAATACAAGGTGCACTGATGATGAACGACCAGGATATAAGAGATAGATTATACTTTCTTCAAAAAAGCTGTGGTGCAGTTCCTGGACCGATGGATTGTTTTTTAGTATTGAGAGGAATTAAAACATTGCATGTACGCATGAAACAACATTGTGAGAATGGAAAAGCCGTAGCATATTTTTTAAGAAGTCACTCAAAAATTGACAAAGTTTACTGGTGTGGATTTGAAGATCATCCAAATTATGAGATAGCGAAAAAACAAATGAGTGATTTTGGTGGAATGATGAGCTTTACTTTAAAAGACGACAATATGGAGGCAGCAATAAAAATGATGTCGTCGACAAAATTATTTTCTTTGGCAGAAAGCCTGGGTGGTGTAGAGTCAATGATCAATCATCCTTCCAGCATGACACATGCATCTATACCAAGAGAAGAAAGAATAAAAAATGGATTGGCAGATGGTCTTATCCGGTTGAGTGTTGGTATTGAAGATGCCGGCGACCTGATTGAAGATCTTCGTCAGGCTATTGGTTGAGAAGGATGTCTCAAAGATATTATTGAATGAAAAACGATATCAAAAAATTATTGGATAAAAAGGTTGATGAATACAATCAACCTTTTTTTATTACGAATGATCCTGTTTGCATTCCACATCTTTTCACTAAACAACAGGATATAGAAATTGCCGGATTTTTTGCTGCCATTTTTGCCTGGGGAAATCGTGTCACGATAATTAATAAAAGCAAAGAATTATTACAGTTGATGGACAATGCTCCTTATGAATTTTGCCTTCATCACAATTCGAAAGAGTTAAAAAAATTACTGGGATTCAAACACAGGACTTTCAATGATACTGATCTTTTATACTTTATTGAATTTTTCAAATATCATTATTCACACAACAATTCACTCGAGAATGCCTTTACAAAATGGATGAATAAAAAAGATGGCACAATTGAAAATGCATTAAACGGTTTTTATGATTACTTTTTTTCTTTGAATGATGTCCCTTCCCGAAGTAGAAAGCATATCGCTTCGCCATTAAAAAATTCTACCTGTAAAAGATTAAACATGTTTTTACGATGGATGGTGCGTCTGGATAAAAACAATGTTGACTTTGGTATTTGGAAAAAGATCTCTCCTGCACAATTAATTTGCCCGGTAGATGTACATGTAGCTAAAATTGCCAGGCATTTTAAATTGATAAAACGTAAACAAACTGACTGGTTGACTGCGCTGGAATTAACTGAAGTATTGCGTACATTAGATGAACGAGATCCCGTGAAATATGATTTTGCTTTATTCGGAATGGGTGTTTCAGCACCTCATAATACAATTTGGTGATAAGTTGATTCTCATGGAAAATGATTTAACAGCACTTATTAAAAAGGATCTCGCCATAGATCTGCCGGATATTATTTCAATCCCAGAACTAGAAAAATTACTTTCCGTTTATGTCAATGACCTCATTCAACATAATTTTCAGCAATTGATCACTTTGTTGTACCGTATTGATGTTAATGAAACAAAACTTCGTAAACTATTACAGGAACATACAAACGAAACAGCAGGAAATATTCTTGCAAAACTTATTATTGAAAGGCAAATACAAAAAATAAAAACACGACAGCAATTTAACCAGGCTGAAAATGATATTTCTGAGGAAGAAAAATGGTAATCAATTATATGTCGCAATTAATACATTAAATCCTTTATCTTTTCCTTGTCTTCTTTCTCTTTACTTAGATCAAACATAGTCCCAAACATCCTATCCCACAACGTAGTTGTAACTCCAAAACCACGTTCTTCATTTTTATAATGATGAAGATGGTGATTCCGCCACAAAGGTTTCATCCATTTATAGGGAGGATTCCAAGCATGAATAGCGTAATGCATCGAACCATAAAGCAGATATCCAAAAATAAATCCAGGGAAAAATGAAAATACATAAGCGTTAAAGCCTAACAATCCTGAAATAAAATACATACCTGTAAAAATCACAGAAGATATAATAATGCTGGGAACGGGTGGCATAAAAAGGCGCTCTCTGTCACGTGGATATTCATGATGGTTACCATGAATTATATATACAACCTGGCGGGCTTTTTTACTTTCTGCAGCAAAATGAAAAATGTAACGATGCATTATGTATTCAAAAAAGGTCCAAAAAAACATACCTGATAAAAAAGTCAGGCCTAATTGAAATCCATGCATTTCTATCCTTGCGTTACTATAATATAACATAAAGCCGATGACAGGAATATACATCGCCCATATTACCAACGGGTGTGTTTTCGTAAGATATTCCAGGTATCCATTCTGGAATAACTGTGCCTGGCCTTTATTATGGATTTTCTCGAACTTCATAACAGGTACCTTTATAAATTAACCAATATCCTTCAAATGATATACCAATATTCACATTTTTCAGCATTCAATTATTAGTATTTTTACCCTCAATAAAAATTATGAAATTAGTAACCCATTTGTATGAAGGACATGAGCAGTTAGCTCTTTTAGTTAATGACAATTTATATAATACTGACATTTTACATCCAGAGCTTCCTATAAGCATGGCAATGTTTCTTAACTATTGGGATGACTATATTCCATTGGCAAGGGCTGTAGAACAAAGAATTAAAGAAGGCCTGGTAAGAAATGTTTTGGCAATTCCGTTTTCAGAAGCAATTATCCTGGCTCCTGTACCTACGCCTACCAGTTACCGTGACGGTTATGCTTTCAGACAGCATGTTGAAACAGCAAGGCGTAACCGTGGTGTTGAAATGATAAAGGAATTTGATCAGTATCCTATTTTTTACTTTGGCAATCACAATAGTATACAAGGGCCCGGAGAAATTGTTTGTATGGATGATCACCTTAAAAAACTGGATTTTGAATTAGAAGTTGCTATCGTTATTTGTAAACCTGGCAGAAACATCAAAGCCTCGGAAGCCGATCAATACATTGGTGGACTAATGATCATGAATGATATTAGCGCAAGACAATTACAAATGGAAGAAATGCTGTTAAACCTGGGTCCTGCAAAAGGAAAAGATTTTTCCACTGTAATTGGACCTGTGCTGGTTACATTGGATGAACTTGAACAATTTGAAGTGCCCTGTAAAGAAAACCATGTAGGAAAAAACTGGAACCTTAATATGAAATGTTTTGTAAATGGCGAACAGGTAAGTAACGGCAACCTTGCTGATATGGATTGGACCTTCGCTGAGATCATAGAACGTTGCAGCTATGGGGTAAATTTATTTCCAGGGGATATTATAGGTAGTGGCACTGTTGGTACAGGCTGTTTTTTAGAACTGAATGGTACCGGAAAATTAAACAATACAGCCTACAAAGAACAATGGCTACAGGAAAATGATATTGTAGATCTTGAAATAGATGAGCTTGGCAAACTCAATAATACTATTGTTCGGGAGGCAGAGGATTTTTCCATTTTAGCTTTGAAAAAAAATGTATAAATCATTTTTATTAAAAGATATTACAACAGCAGATGCGCAAAACTATTTGCAACATGCTATTGCTCCTAGACCAATTTGTTTTGCAAGCACAATCGACAAAAATGGAAATGTAAACTTAAGCCCTTTCAGTTTTTTTAATCTCTTTAGTACTAATCCTCCAATTGTAATATTTTCTCCTGCACGCAGACTCAGAAATAATACAATCAAACATACATTAGAGAATATTATTGAAGTTCCTGAAGTTGCTATAAATATTGTGACCTATGATATGGTGCAACAGGTTAGCCTGAGCAGTTGTGAATATCCAAAAAGAACAGATGAATTCATAAAGTCCGGCTTTACTAAAGAATCTTCTCAATTGATTAAACCACCCCGTGTAAAAGAAAGTCCGGTACAGCTGGAATGTAAAGTAATAGAAGTGAAATCTTTAGGAACAGAAGGCGGTGCAGGTAATTTAATTATCGCTGAAATACTGATAATGCACATCAACGAATCCATATTAAATGAACATCAAAAAATTGATCAGCGAAAATTAGACCTTGTTGCACGTATGGGTGGCGATTGGTATGCAAGGGCAAACGGCTCAAATATTTTCGAAGTGCCAAAACCAAATGTGCAAATTGGAATTGGTATTGATGCATTACCCCAAACAATACGCAACAGCAATGTTCTTTCAGGAAATAATTTAGGTCAACTGGCTAATGTATACGAAATCCCAACAATCGATCCTGCTTATGAGGATGATCAATTAAAAAACATCATTCAGTATTATTCAATTGAACCAGACAGTATGATAACAGAGTTACATACTTACGCACAAAGGCTGCTTAATGAAAGTAAACTTTATGAAGCGTGGCAGGTATTGCTCACCGTAACCTGATTATAAAAGACCAAATACTTTCTTAAGGATATCGGTAGTACGTGCGATAGGATTTTGCCTGATATTCTTTTCTTCCTTGGATACAAGATCAAACAAGCTATTTGTTGTTCGTTCTGTAACAAAACCTGTCAGGTCAGGATTTATTTTATATACAAGAGGCAAACTGTTATACTTCGTTATGATATCGCCGTAATACCTCGTTGCACTTACTTTATCAAGAGAACTTTTAATTACAGGTGTAAAGGCAGAAGTTAACTGGCCATAAGTTTTCTCCCTGAAAAAATGAGTGATGCTTGTATCACCGCCCTTTATAATATTGATTGCATCTGATAAAGTCATTTGCCTGATAGCATTTGAAAAAATTGGGCTTGCATAACCAACAGCATCTTCAGCTCCACGGTTGATCTGTAGAATTGCCTTATCTACCATGGTACCCAATCCAATTTCCCTTAAGGCTGTTTCCATTTTCTTCGCATCTGGTGGCAGTAAAATTTTATAGTAGCTATCTCCGAAAAACCCATCCTGCCTGTTCAATTGAAGTACCGCTTTTGTTAGTCCCTGGCTTAATGCTTCTTTAATACCTTGTGAAGCTTCGGCTTCTGTAACAACACCTCCACCACTTTGTGGAATTGTCTTTAAAATTTCGCAACCAAACAGCATTGAGATAAAAATTATGAAGAGGATAAATTTTTGCATTTTAAGCTTATTTGATCATTAATGTGCCGGCAACTATCCTGCCAATTTCTTACGGTTAACCAATGCGGAGGAATGACTTTCATCTGGTATCTTTGCCGAAATTTTCAGTAAGCATATATGAGTAATCAACATCTATCAGAGCAGGAGATCATTCGGAGAGAAAAGCTAAATGAGATAAAAAAATTAGGTATAGACGCTTACCCGGCGGCATTATATCCCGTTAACAGTAACAGTATTTTTATTAAAGAAAATTACAAGGGAGAAGAAAACAAGGATCAATTCGCTGATATATGCATTGCCGGCCGTATCATGAGTATACGTGATATGGGCAAAGCAAATTTTGCTGTGTTACAGGATGCTGTTGGTAAAATACAATTTTACATTAAGCAGGATGATATCTGCCCCGGTGACGATAAAACGATGTATCAAACAGTTTGGAAAAAACTGGTTGATATAGGTGATATCATTGGCATCAAAGGATTTGTATTTACAACGAAAACCGGTGAAACGTCCATTCATGTAAAAGAATTTTCAATTCTTGCAAAATCATTACATCCCTTACCCATCGTTAAAGAAAAGGACGGAGAAGCTTTTGATGAGGTAACAGACCCGGAATTTCGTTACAGGCAGCGTTATGCGGACCTGATAGTTAACCCGGGTGTTAAGGAAACTTTCATAAAGCGTACCAAATTAATGAATGCGATCCGAGAATTTTTGAATGAACGGGGCGCATTAGAAGTGGATACTCCTGTATTGCAAAGCATTCCTGGCGGGGCCGCTGCAAGGCCTTTTAAGACACACCATAATGCATTAGATATCCCTTTTTATTTACGTATTGCAAATGAGTTATATCTGAAAAGGCTTATCGTTGGCGGATTTGATTGGGTTTATGAATTCAGTCGGAACTTTAGAAATGAGGGTATGGACCGTACGCACAACCCCGAATTTACAGTACTGGAATTTTATACCGCTTATAAGGATTACGAATGGATGATGGAAATCACAGAACAGCTGTTAGAAAGAGTGGCCATCGCAACCAATGGTACAACCAAAGTAATGGTAGGCGAAAAAGAGATTGATTTTAAAGCCCCCTATAAAAGGGTAACAATGTTTGATGCAATAAAAGAGCATACAGGCTTTGATATTTCTGCTATGGATGAAACCGGTATACGTGAAGTGTGTAAACAACTGCAGGTTCATGCGGACGAAAAAATGGGTAAAGGAAAATTAATTGATGAGATCTTTGGAAATAAATGTGAAGGCAATTATGTGCAACCAACATTTATTACAGATTATCCAATTGAAATGAGCCCACTAACAAAAAAGCATCGTAGCAAAGAGGGATTAGTAGAACGTTTTGAATTAATGATAAATGGAAAGGAAATTGCAAATGCTTACTCTGAATTGAATGATCCAATTGATCAAAGAGAGCGTTTTGAAGAACAGCTTAAATTGATGGAACGTGGTGATGATGAAGCCATGTTCATTGACCATGACTTCTTGCGGGCATTGGAATATGGCATGCCGCCAACAAGCGGTATCGGCTTTGGTATTGATAGGTTAACTATGTTGATGACGAATCAACAATCGATACAGGATGTATTATTTTTTCCTCAAATGCGCCCGGAGAAGCAGTCTGAATAAGGGTTTATAAAAACAGGTCGTTGTATAATGCTGCACCTGGAATAAATGAGTATTTAGAAAGGTCAGTAATACCTTCTTTTAAAAGCACTTCTTCGTCAATAAATGTATTACCCGAACAGGTTGCTGATGGTTTTGACAAAATATGAAAGGCTGCATCTGCTACTATTTCAGGAATACGGCTCATTTTCATCAGCATTTCTCCACCTAATAGATTTTGTACAGCTGCGGTGGCAATGGTTGTTTTAGGCCACAAAGTATTTGCGGCAATATTGTATTTTTTTAATTCTGCTGCCAACCCCAGGGCTATCATACTCATATTGTATTTACTTATCGTATACGCCAAATGGTTAGCAAACCATTTCATATCCATATTTATTGGCGGAGATAGCATAAGAATATGTGGGTTTACTGCTTTTTTTAAATGCGGTATACAGGCTTTACTAACAAAAAAAGTTCCTCTTACGTTGATTTGATGCATTAGGTCAAAGCGTTTTGCTTCTGTTTGTTCTGTAGGTGTCAATGAAATAGCGGATGCATTGTTGATCAAAATATCGATCCCTTCAAATTGTTCAATGGTTTTATTTATTGCATGCTTAACTTGTTCCTCGTCCCGTATATCACACTGCACTGGCAATGCTTTTCCACCAGCAGCTTCTATTTCGGCGGCGGCAGAAAATATTGTTCCTCCAAGTTTAGGATTTTCTTCTGTTGATTTAGCTGCTATTACAATATTAGCTCCTTCTTTAGCCAAACGTAATGCAATGGCCTTACCAATACCTCGTGACGCTCCCGTTATAAAAACCGTTTTACCCTTGTAGTACATATAAATAGTTTATTCAAATCTAATAAAAAAGCCGGGCATAGTTTTGCCCAGCTCTTCCGAAAACCATTTATTAATTAAGCTAATGTTGCTTCGTGTGTGATATTGGCGTTCAAAGATTTTGAGATGGGACAAGTAGTCTTTGCTTCCTGAACACATTCTTCAAATTTTTCTTTTGTAATGCCTGGCACCTTTGCATTTACAATAAGATGTGATTCTGTAATTGACCCGTCTAATGTAACAACACATTGCGTTTTGATCTCATCCGGGGTGAAACCGGCAGCACCTAAAATAAAACTTAGTTTCATACTAAAACAGCCCGCATGCGCTGCTGCCACTAATTCTTCAGGATTTGTACCCACGCCTTCCTCGAAGCGTGATTTATAAGAATATTGAGCCGAACTAAGTGTTGTACTTTGTACAGAAAGAGTTCCTTTTCCTTCTTTACCCGAGCCGTTCCAAACAGCTGTTGCATTACGTTTCATGTCTTTTTTTATTTTGATTGTTTAAGTAATTCGTCTTCGTTTAATCCCACCATTAATTTCTCATTTACTTCTATAACTGGTCTTTTAATTATACTGTTACTTCTAAGCATTAAATCCACAGCAGTATCCTGGTTACTAATTTTTGCTTGTTCTTCCGGAGATAATGCCCGCCACGTCGTACTTTTCTTATTTAACAGGAGTTGCCATCCAACTTTTTTACACCAATGATTTAATATTGTTTTAGTGACACCTGATTCTTTATAATTATGAAACTCATATGCCATCTTATTTTTTTCAAAATATCAAGCGTTCGTTTTGTCGTATCGCAGTTAGGTATTCCATAAACTTTCATTGGTTAAAATTAATGGAAAACCCGAGCAACTAAAACTGAATCTTAATTAATCTATTGTGGAAGCTGGGATGCAGGCACTTTTAAAAAACCTGTTGATTCCATAATATGCCATTCTTTAAAATCCTGTTTAGCTTCCATTCCGATACCGTCAATTATATGGTCTTTCGTTCTTATACGCACAGGTTTGTCAGTATAAAATTCTTTCCCTGTTTTATCCCTGTCCCAATACAATTCGTCACAATAAAGCGTATCCCCCTTTATGTTGATAACCCTTACGCTGTCCTTTAAAAAGACCTTGCTTTGCGTTTCTTTATATTTTCCATAGCGGGCATCAAGCTTACTTTCAACACTGTCGTTTGCGCCAAAGAAATCTACATGCAAGGTTTTGGGAAATTCAATATAGGCGACTGTATCCTGCACCCTATACATCACCGGGCTAACAAGTAAAGCTTTTCGCTTCCCTCCAAGAGAATATTTCACCGTTACATCTTTTGCTTCTTCTACACCTGCCTTCCTGTTATAAAGATCACTTATCTCCTGTTCATCATTTTCACAGCCACACAAAAAAAAGCAGCCTGTTATAAAAGCTGCACCAAATTTTATATACCTGCTGATATTATTCATTCTGTTCGGAATATCAATTAGGTTAATCGTATTTTGCTCTTGAGAACCATATATCGCTTAATGATAATCCAATACAAACCCTGAAAACATTTTCACGCAGATTGGATTTTTTATCTCCCCTGGCACCGATTTCAAAAGCAGTATTTAGCATCGAGTATTGAGTTTCGTAAGAATTTCTCCTGATCTTAAGTGGAAATCCTGCGCCAAATGTGAAGCCATATTCCGGTAAAGTTTTACCTACTCTTATGTAATCAGGGCCATAATAAATTCCCGCACGATACTGTACAAAGTTGAAATATTTTTTAGCAGGCGTATTTGCTTTTATAGGAAAGTACTGTGCACCGGCCCTGATCTTCCAGCTGTTCTGCACTTTGTCGGTTTGATTATAATACCTGTAATTTTTCCAGTTAGTAAACTCAAAGTCAACACCAAATAACCAACGTGGTTGCGCCAACTCATTCAGTTGTTGATATGTAAATCCAACGCCTACACTGGCTGGCAAGACAATTGTTCCTCTCTGATTATTTTTTTCAAACACGCTATCTACACGGTAACTATTGCCAACTGCATCAAACACAACTGTTTCCTCTACTATATCCTGCTTTGCTTTAAAACTTTGTTCAAGGTTACCATAAGCACCAATGGTAAAACGCTTTAAAGAATCCCTCAATTTTACCTGGTATTGAATTCCTCCATTAATAAACGCACCTCCCAAACTGGTCTTCTTCTTAATATTTGATTGAAAGAAACTGACTGAATCATTTGGTATACCTGAAAGTGTGGTGAAATCATTATTTCCAAACATGTAGCCCACATTAAATCCCAGGCTCAACCGTTTAATCTGTACTCCCGTTCCTACATATACCTGGTTCAATCCTCCTGAACCTTCATTGACTGTTATCAGGCTATCGGGACCGTTTTCAATGTGTCCATTGCGCTCTATCTTATAGTTTATTCTTGACACAGGCTTTATACCAATATTCAATCCCCAGAAAATGTCTTTTTGATTCGCTTTTCTCATTTTAACGGGAATGCCTAACTGTAAATAAGAAAATAGAGAATTAGTTGCAGAAAATTTTTCGGCGGGTATAATACTCTTTAAGGTTTTTGTATCCGACTCCACTCCTATATCAAAAATGGTTCTTTTAATGCTGGAATAGCTCGCCGGGTTAATATAATTCACGCTTTGGAAATCCGAATAACCCGCTGCAATACCTCCCATTGCACGGTTTAATATATTATGGTTGGGAACAAGATCACCTATTCCATAGCGTGAATAAGGAGAATTCTCCTGGGCAGATGCTGTTGTAAAAAAAAGTACGGTAAAAACAAGTGAAATAAATCTCATTATATTAGCAGTTGTTAGCTTCGCTGATCGCATAAAGACCTTTGAATAAAAAATTAAAGTCTGCAAATATCTTGTTTTTAAGGTGACGGGCAAAATAGGTTGAATCGCCCCCGGTTAAAACAGCGTTAAAGTTCGTGTACCGGTCACTGTAAAACTCAATGAAACCGGCTATTTCATAAGCAATTCCTGCAATTACACCACTCTGTAAATTTGTTTTGGTATCATAGCCAATTACGGGAAAATTCCATTCAGGTTGCACTAATGGCAACGTTGCAGTATGTTCATTCATTGCTTTGAAACGCATTTCCATGCCTGGGGAAATACTTCCACCTAAAAATTCGTGATCCTGGTTAATGAAATTATATGTGATACAACTTCCCAATGCTATCACTAAATTATTTTTTCGGGGATAATAATGTACTGCTGCAGCCGCAAGCGCTAAACGATCAGCTCCAATGGTTGCCGGCTTATTTACAGGTGACGTAAAATTTAGTTTGGTATCAAAGGATAACTTATGAAAATGCGTTTTATCTGAAAGTAAACTTTCTATCTGTGCATTGTGATGAACGACGGACGATAAAATTGTTTTTTGAGGTTTATATTGATCAAGCAGTTGCGCTATTGTTTCTGTATGATCATCTTTTAAAATCGCTTCTTCTTTAAAGATATCATTTTCAAAAAAAGCATATTTACGCCTGGTATTCCCAAAATCAAAACATAGTGTTTTCTTCATGGTTAGTGATTAATCAATGTTGCTATGACAGCTCAATCCCCCCTGGATTTTTAAAATGTCCATTCAGCTTTATTCTATCTTTTAACACTTCCATCTCAGATACAACGGGTAGCACTTTTGCAAGATGTTGTTTTAAATATTCCTGCCGCTGCAATTCATGCAATAATCCTAACAACTCATATTCTTCTTCAAGGGAAAGGCCCGCATGATGAGCAACATCATAACTTAACAACTCAATGTCCGGCCTTTTAAATTCTTTATTTACTTTCAACAAAAGATGTAATTGCCTGATAGCCTCAACAACCTTTAGCATCAGCTCCCGGCTGCCTCTTTCATGATTGTCTGGATAGTTAACTATTGCGCCATTGTATAATTTATCAGGAATATGTTTTACTTCTTCGAGAATACGGAACACTTTTAAACCCTTGGTTTTAATATCCATTTCTCCATTATCATATACAGCCGATACTTCAGATAATTCCACTAAAGTTCCTATCTCGTTCATTTTATTATTAATCACAGGCGGTATGCCAAAAGGTTTCTTTGATTCAATACAATCATTGATCAACTGCTTATAACGCGGCTCAAAAATGTGCAGGTTGAGTTCCTCTCCGGGATATACAACAATGCTTAAAGGAAATATAGGTATGAAATTCGTCACGCAATGCAAATATAATTGAAGTGGTATTATAACTCATTCTGAAGGGTTCAAAACAACCTTTCATTATATTAATTTGGAATATCAAATTTGTGTTTGACATTTGTTGAATGTGGCAACAATATCTCGACCAAATTCAGCAAGCTGATATTAAGACCTTAGCCAGATGCATTTCATTGATCGAAAATGAAGTGAATGGATATGAAGAGTTGATGCAGCTTTTGCCTTCGTCATCCGTGCCTGTTATTGGCATTACTGGTCCACCCGGCGCAGGGAAAAGCACTATGGTAGATGCACTGATCGGGACTATAATCAAAGAAAATAAAAGGGTCGGGGTTTTATGTATTGACCCATCCTCTCCCTTCAATTTAGGAGCGTTACTGGGCGATCGTGTGCGTATGAGTGAGTGGTATAATAATCCAAATGTTTTCATACGTTCATTGGCAACACGAGGCTCGCTGGGAGGGTTACATCCAAAAATAATTGAGATCACAGATCTTTTAAAAACTGCAAGTTTCGATTATATTATTATTGAAACCGTTGGTGTAGGACAGAGTGAGGTTGAGATCGCCGGGTTGGCGGATACATGCATAGTTGTGGTTGTACCAGAGGCGGGTGATGAAGTCCAAACAATGAAAGCCGGGTTAATGGAAATCGCAAATATTTTTGTTGTAAATAAAAGTGACAGGCCTGATGCTGATGTTTTTGTAAAAAACTTACGACTAATGTTAGCACCTGCATTTCACAAACAAGAAACACCGGTGCCGGTTATTAAAACGATTGCCTCACAGAAATACGGTATAGAAGAATTATTTAAAGGAATAAAAGAAAATCTCCAGCATCATCAGTATAATCCGAAACGCTTCTGGTTGCTTGCAGAGAAAGCTTACTATTTGATCCAGCAAAGGAGGATGAGAGACGTTGATAAAGCCGCATTAAAAAAAAGTATAGAAGCTACAGAAGAGGACTTCAACTTATATAGCTTTATCAAAAATTATGAAAGCTGAATTAAAAATCGCTACCGTTGTTTTTCCACCAACGATAACCGATAACTCCAACAAGTATGAAAGGAGCAAGCATTAAATAAAGAATTCCACTGTTCAATCCCTGCGCAGGTTTTTCTCCCATTTGTTGTGCAGTCTTAGCACAAATAGAACATTGCGCCGCAGAGCTTAAATACAATCCTGCAGATAAGAAAATACAAAGTATCGTTATCAATAAAAACTTTCGCATTTGATACAAAGTTAAATCAAAACCCAATTTAGTTATGCGACTATTTATTTACTTAAATGTGAAACAAAAAATCCCTTCCTGATAGAAGGGATTTTATAACTTTTTTAGATACTTATACAGCCTCAGCGCCCATCTTTTTTGATTCCCTTTTCCTGTCATCTTCATTTAAGATTACTTTTCTTAAACGAATTGATTTCGGTGTAACTTCTATACACTCGTCATGCTGTATATATTCCATGCATTCTTCTAAAGACATCAAAATCTTAGGGGCAATTCGTGATGCATCATCACTGCCGCTTGCACGGTGGTTGGTTAACTTTTTAGGTTCCGTTGCATTCACTACAAGATCTCCTGGTTTGATATGCTCCGCTACTATTTGTCCTGCATAAACTTCTTCTCCCGGATCTACAAAAAACGTCCCCCTGTCCTGTAATTTATCTATAGAATAACCGGTTGTTTTTTCAGTAGTCTTGGAAAGCAATACACCATTATTTCTTCCGGGAATTGCCCCTTTCCATGGTTTATATTCGCTAAAACGGTGAGCCATAACCGCTTCACCCGTTGTTGCTGTAAGCATCTGAGTTCTCAAACCTATCAACCCACGAGAAGGAATATCAAATTCCAAATGTTGCATATCACCTTTCGTTTCCATTACAAGCATTTCGCCTTTACGGCGACTTACCAAATCAATTACTTTGCTGGCAAATTCCTGTGGTACATCAACTACTAAAACTTCATAAGGCTCACATTTCTTTCCATCAATTTCTTTTACGATTACCTGTGGTTGTCCAACAGTTAATTCATACCCTTCCCTTCTCATTGTTTCGATCAATATCCCAAGATGTAGAATTCCACGTCCGTAAACCTGGAAACTATCTGCACCGTCAGTATCTTCAACCCTTAATGCAAGATTCTTTTCTGTTTCTTTCATAAGGCGGTCACGCAAATGACGGCTTGTTACAAACTTTCCATCTTTTCCATAAAAAGGAGAATTGTTGATGCTGAACAACATATTCATTGTTGGTTCATCAACACTAATTACCGCTAATGCTTCGGGATTTTCCAAATCAGCAATGGTGTCACCAATATTAAAATCTTCCAATCCAACTACCGCACAAATATCACCTGCCTGTACTTCGGTAACTCTTCTCTTTCCCATTCCTTCAAACACATACAACTCTTTTACTCTTGGTTTTTTGATGGTTCCATCTGCCTGCATTAAGCTTATCAATTGATTTTCTTTAACAGCGCCTCTTGCCACTTTTCCAACCGCAATACGTCCGAGGAAAGAAGAATAATCCAGTGAAGTGATTTGCATTTGTAAATTTCCTTCGCTGATCTTCGGCTCTGGAACATATTTTATAATGCCATCCAATAATGGATTTATATTATCTATTTCTGTTAGCGAATCATTGAACCAACCATTTTTTCCTGACCCGTAAAAAGTAGGAAAATCCAATTGCTCTTCTGTTGCATCAAGATTAAAAAACAATTCAAATACAGCGTCGTGCACTTCATCAGGACGACAATTAGGTTTATCAACTTTATTGATGACAACGATTGGCTTAAGATGAAGCTGTAAAGCCTTTTGCAGTACGAAACGTGTTTGTGGCATTGGGCCTTCAAACGCATCCACCAATAATACAACACCATCAGCCATCTTAAGTACACGTTCAACTTCACCACCAAAATCGGCGTGACCTGGAGTATCAATAACATTAATTTTTACATCTTTATAAGTAACAGATGCATTTTTACTGAAAATAGTGATCCCACGCTCTTTTTCAAGGTCATTACTGTCCATAATAAGCTCGCCAGTTTCCTGGTTATCCCTGAAAACTTTTGTGGTATGTAATATTTTATCAACCAATGTGGTTTTACCATGATCTACGTGAGCAATGATGGCGATATTTCTGATATTCATTTGTATAACTTTTAGCTTTTAGCTTGTGTCTTAATAGTTTATGATCGCATTAAACACCAAACACCCGTGCTAATTGCTTTTCGAGGCGCAAAGGTACTTAAAAACGGCGGGATGGCAAAGCTTAAATAAGAATTAATATAGCTATAGATTACTTTTACAAACCTTGCATAAATAATTAAAAAAAGCTTTATGGTAGAGACAAGAAAAATTGGAATAAGAAAACGGATCGCATTAGTTGCGCATGATAATAAAAAGAAAGATATTACTGAATGGGTCGTACATAATCAAAAAGCTTTGGCCCGGCATGAGTTGATTTCGACAGGAACAACCGGCAAATTAATCGAAGAAAAATTAGATCGTCCGGTAAGAAAATTATTGAGTGGCCCTCTTGGAGGAGATCAGCAAATTGGCGCTTTAATAGCAGAAGGTGTAATAGATATTTTGATCTTTTTTTGGGACCCAATGGAATCTCAGCCGCACGATAGTGATGTAAAGGCGCTTTTACGTGTCGGCGTTGCCTGGAATATTTTATTGGCATGTGATCGTGCTACTGCCGACTTTATCGTTACTTCCCCGATGATGTTAGAAGAGTATGAAACGATATTACCAGATTATAGTAATTATCTCAACAGGAAAGTGAAATAATATCTTTCATGTTTGTCTTTAGCTATTTGTGTCCTAATCGCAATTAGCATTATATTTTAAAAAATTGTTACCTTTCAAAATAGCAGTTGTCCGCTATTATTCTGTATAATTTATTGTCCATCCCCACAGAAACTAGCATTTCTTTATAATCTAATAGGAAATAATACGTTATGTATTAATCCAAGTCATTCAACAATGAGTTATATGCCAAATTTATTGCTTCAATTGTGTTTTTGCATGACATTCTCCACAGCATTTTCACAAACATCATTACAAAAGGTTTCTTATAAATCAGAAGAGATTAAATATAAACAAAAGGCAAAGCCGGGCACATATCAATTTCTTGTGTTCAATAGGAAGCTGCAATACTACTTCACCGAAGAAACATTCCTTTTTATTGAAGAGCAAAGGCAACAAAAGAACGATGTCACGTTGCATTTAAATCCAATGACTGATGTATATATTCCTTCAAAGGAAAAAATCAATAGCAAGGAATTTATATTATTGACGGAGTATCATTATAAGTAACGAATATTAATGAGAATACTTTTTACCTGCTTATTTGCTTTATCATTATCGTTAGTATATGCCCAGCCAGCAAATAATAATTGCTCAGGAGCAACTACTTCTCCGCAGAACGGTTCATGCTTAGCAGGAACTACTGTTTCGGCTACGGATAGCTGGACTGGCCAGGTGGGTTGCCAGGCTGGAGGCGGTGCACATCCTGATGCCTGGTACACTTTTACGGCAACTGGAAGCCAGGCACAGTTTGCAATTACAAGCGGAACAATGTCAGGAAATATAGAGTTTGCCCTCCTGGAGGGTTCTTGTGCCGGCGGATTTTCGTTTATCGGTACTCAATGCGGAGCTTCCCCTCTTAATGCCACTTTTAATGGGCTCCAGGTTGGTAATGTGTATTATTTTATGATATCAAGTTCCTCTACAGCTAATGCAGGAACTTTTACATCATGTTTGACAGTGACCTCGCCACCGCCTGTGGCTGGACAAGATTGCGCCAGTTCAGCAATTTTATGTAATAGCACTACATTTTCTCAACCTACTTCCTCTGCTGGGTTTGGAACACAAGAAGTAACTACAGCCAATTCATGCTGGTTAGCTGGTGGTGAGCGCCAATCTAAGTGGTTCAGGTTTACAGTCGGCTGTTCAGGAACTTTACAATTCAATATTAAACCTAATGTTTTAGGAGATGACTATGATTGGGCGCTGTGGAATGTAACAGGTGATCCATTGGGATGCACAACAAAAGGAAGTACGCTGGCCTGTAACTGGAGCGGATGCAAAGGTTCAACCGGGATAACAAATTGTGCGGCTTCAGAACCCGGAGCTGCTAACAGCGGGGCTGGCTGTGCAGGATCTTATGCAGCGTGGTCAACGACAACTTTAAACGTGACTGCAGGAAATACCTATGCTTTGCTTGTCGACAATTTTTCATCTACTAATAGTGGCTTTTCTTTAACCTTTGGTGGAGGCTGTGCAGGAGGAACTGCTACCATTGGCCCAAATGCCGATTTTACATATACCAATCCGTCCTGTGGGGCATTTAATTTCAATAAAACTTGTCAGACGACCAATTCAACATTTGCCTGGACTTTTGGAGATGGATTTACTTCCACTCTTCAAAACCCTTCGCACACATACGCTACATCAGGAACATATTTTGTAAACTTAACAGTCACTGATGCACTCGGTTGTTCTGTAGATTATGGTCTTACTATTTCTGTTGATATCCCTGTCGCCACTGCAACTCCCGCTTCACAAACGATTTGTACTGCCACCACCAGCGGTATTTCTCTTAGCAGTACGGTAGCCGGAACAACTTATAGCTGGACAGTAAGCCAGTCAGGCGTTAGTGGAGCAACGGCGGGAAGCGGTGCATCTATAGCTCAAAACTTAACTGCTACCGGA
>JADMIO011011155.1_pt1 | contig 22330 bp, 25 predicted proteins | sample 8958161 | NCBI WGS metagenome assembly JADMIO01 (sample SAMN16585339, study PRJNA669376) | soil metagenome | isolation source: Crop rotation soil | place: USA: Cullars Rotation, Alabama | collected 2011 | reverse complement strand
GGCCCTCACCCGCCTCGCTCACGCGAGGCACCCTCTCCCGCGTGCGGGAGAGGGGAAGAATGGGATTGTCGTATCTGAATATTGTGAGGCGAGAGCGATGGCCGACTGGGCAGCGGTGAAGGTCGACTACGAGGCGCGAGAGCTGACGCTCGCCGAGATCGAACTGAAGCACGGCGTGACCAAGGCGCAGATCGGTACACAGAAGCGCCTCGGTGGTTGGGTGCCGCGCCGCGACACAGTGGCGACGCGCCAGGAGATCATGACGCGGGTCTATCGCATTCTCGACAAGCAGACCCGGAAGATGGAAGCGGCGTTGGACAAGGGTGAAGACGTGTACGGAATGAACGACCTCGCGAGCGTGACACGCACGCTCGAAAAGCTGATCGCGCTCAACAAGGCCGAGACGCGGCGCAAGAACAACCCGCCGGAGTCGGCAGTGATGAAGGCGCTGCGCGAGAAGCTGGCGGACCGGATTGAACAACTCAATCAGGGTTGACCCGAAGGACGTCGCCACACTCAAGGAACCGCAGATCAGGCAGCTCTACTTCTTCTGGCCGATGTGGGCGCGCGAGGCACAACTGCCACCGCGCGGCGAGTGGACAACGTGGATGATGATGGGTGGCCGCGGGTCGGGGAAGACGCGGGCGGGCGCCGAGTGGATCAGGACGCTCGCGGCGCGGGAAGTGTCGCCGATCGCAATCGTCAGCGAGTCGATGGTCGAGGCGCTGTCGGTGATGGTGCGCGGCGAGAGCGGTATCCTCCGGGTGCATCCCGCCGACGAACGTCCGAAGGTGAAGGGGACCACGCTGATCTGGCCCAACGGGGTCGAAGGGATCGTGCTCGGCGCGTCGGACCCGGAGCGGTTTCGGGGGCCGCAGTTTGCGGCGGCCTGGTGCGACGAGCTCGGCAAGTGGACCAAGGCCGAGGAGGCATGGGACATGCTGCAGTTCGGGCTCCGGCTCGGCGAGCGGCCACGGCAGCTGGTGACCACGACGCCGCGGCCGACGAAGCTGCTGAAGCGGTTGCTGGCGGAGCCAGGCACGGCGACGACCCGGATGACGTCGGCCGAGAACAAGGCGCATCTCGCGGATGGGTTCCTGAAGGCGATTGTTGCGCGGTATCGGGACACGGTACTCGGGCGGCAGGAGCTCGAGGGTGAGCTGATCGAGGATCTGCCGGATGCGCTCTGGCAGCGGTCGATGTTTCGCGCGGACGACGGACGGATACCGGACCGGATCGTCGTGGCGGTCGATCCGCCAGCGAGCGGCGGAGCGAAGTCGGATGCCTGCGGGATCGTGGTGGCGGGGCGCCTTGGTGACGAGGCCCTGGTGCTGGCGGACCTGACGGTTCAGCCGGCGGCGCCGCTGGTTTGGGCGAAACGCGCGGTGCGCGCATACGACGAGATGGCGGCCGATTGCATCGTCGCGGAGGTGAACCAGGGTGGCGACATGGTGAAGGCCGTGATCGCGCAGGTGGAAGCTTCGGTGATGGTGCGCGAGGTGCGGGCGTCGCGCGGGAAATGGGTCAGGGCGGAGCCGGTGGCGGCGCTTTATGCGCAGGGCAGGGTGATGCACCGGCCGGGACTGACGGCGCTCGAAGACGAGATGTGTGGGTTTGGCGCGGACGGGACGAGCGGAGGGCGCTCGCCGGACCGGGTCGATGCGCTGGTGTGGGCGCTGACGGAGCTGATGCTGCACGATGGGCCGAGGCCGCGGGTGCGGTAGTCGCGACTGCCGACTGAGAGAACAGGGGAAGACATGCCGAACTGGTGGAACCGGCTGACCGGGGCGAATGCTCCGGCAGAGCGGAAGGCTATTCCATTGCACTCGCTGGTGTCGTGGAACGAGCTCGATGCGAGCTGGACGCGGCGCGGGTTCGTGAGCCTCGCGAATGAGGGGTTTGCGAAGAACCCTGTGGTCTATCGCTGCGTGCGGCTGATCGCCGAGGCGGCGGCGCGAGTGCCGCTGCGGGTGCGAGAGGGTGGGCGCGAGGAGGGCGAGCATCCATTGCTCTCGTTGCTGGCGCGGCCCAATCCGCGGCAGGCGGGCGGGGAGATGCTGGAGGCGCTGTATGCGTTTCTGCAGACGGCGGGGAACGCGTACCTTCACGCCTCGGTGGCCGAGGGTGAGGTGAAGGGGCTGTTCTGCCTGCGGCCGGACCGGGTGCGGGTGGTCGCGGGGAGCGATGGGTGGCCGGCGGCGTATGCGTATGCGGCCGGAGGCAAGACGGTGACGCTGTCGCTGGACGAGCCGCCGCTGCCGCGCGTGCTGCATGTCGCGCTGTTTCATCCGACCGACGATCACTATGGCATGTCGCCGCTCGAGGCTGCGGCGCAGAGCATCGATCTGCATAACGCGGCGGCGCGGTGGAACAAGGCGCTGCTCGACAATGCGGCGCGGCCGTCGGGGGCGCTGGTGTTTTCAGCGGCTTCGGGGAATTTGACCGAGGATCAGTTCGCGCGGCTCAAGGCCGAACTCGAGGCGGGGTTCCAGGGCGCGGCGAACGCGGGGCGGCCGATGGTGCTCGAGGGCGGGCTCGACTGGAAGGCGATGGCGCTGTCGCCCAAGGACATGGATTTCGTGGAGCTGAAGAACGGCGCGGCGCGGGAGATCGCGCTCGCCTTTGGCGTGCCGCCGATGCTGCTCGGGATCCCGGGGGACAATACGTACGCGAACCTGGTGGAGGCGAACCGCGCGCTCTGGCGGCAGACGGTGATCCCGCTGGTGCGGCGGGTTGCGGACGATTTGTCAGCGTGGCTCGGGCCGGTGTTCGGCGGCGCGGTGCTGGTGCCGGATCTCGATGAGGTCGAGGGGATCGCGGAGGACCGGGCGGCGGTGTGGGCGCGGGTGAGCGCGGCGGGGTTCCTCAGTGATGAGGAGAAGCGGCGGATGGTGGGGCTGGGTTAGTCGGATCGAGCCTGACTGGGCGCCCCCCTCATCCGCCCTTCGGGCACCTTCTCCCACGGAGGGGAGAAGGCCATGGAACCGAGGTATCGAGACATGGATGAAGTGACGAAGACCGTCGTCGAGCGCGGGGACCTTGCGCATCTTGCGCTGTTCCTTTGGGCGAGCGGGGCGAGTGCGCTGCTGATCTGGGTGCTGCGGGAACTCGCGGCGGCGAACCGGCGGTTCGATGCCTTCGTGCGGGAGATCGCGCAGTTGAATCAACTCTTCAAGCGGGGGGACTAGGTGGCTCGAAAGACTCGCAAAACGGAGAAGCGCGGCGAGGCCGTGGAGGTGTTCCGGCAGTTTGCCTGGAACCTTGCGGGGTCGCTCGCGAAGGCGCCGAAGACGATGCCACCGAAGGGGGCGCGATGAACATTCCGATCGACGACGAGGGACGGTTCGCGGGGTATGCGAGCGTCTTCGGCGAGGTCGACGATGGCGGCGATATCGTGATGCCGGGGGCGTTCGCGCGGTCGCTCGGGAAGCGCGGACGGGCGCGGGTGCGGATGCTGTTTCAGCATGACCCGAAGGAGCCGGTGGGGATCTGGGAGCGCGTCGGGGAAGACGGTTTTGGGCTCTGGGCCGAGGGGCGCCTGGTGCCGGGCGTACCGCGCGCGGATGCACTGCGGCGGCTGATCGAGAGCCGCGCGATCGACGGTCTGTCGATCGGATTCCGCACGGTGCGGGCGACACGCGAGGCGGGGACGGGACACCGGAGGCTGCATGCGATCGATCTCTGGGAGATCTCGATCGTGACCTTTCCGATGATGGCGGGCGCGCGGATCGCGGCCGGCAACGAAACGGCGGGGCAGGGTGCCCGGCTGAAGCGGTCGCTGACGGCGGCCATTGATCTGCTTCGCGCGGGGTAGCGCAGCTTCTGGTTTTTTCGCGGCGGTCGGGGACGAAGAAGGCCCCCTCACCCGTCCAGCCTCGCTTCGCGATGCTGGCCGACCTCTCCCCGACGGGGAGAGGTGATGGCGCAACGCTTTGAGATCACAACAACGAGGACTGAGTGATGACTGAAGGGACCGAGCGCCTTGAGATCAAGGCGGCGGCCGGCGCGGGTGCGACCGGCGATATCCAGGGCATGTTTGGGGAGTTCATGTCGGCGTTCGAGGAGTTCAAGCGCACCAATGACGGGCGCCTGGGCGAACTCGAGCGGCGCGGTTCGGCCGATGTGCTGACGGGCGAAAAACTCGAGCGGCTGAACGCCGTGCTCGATGGGGCAAAGGCCGCGATCGACCGGCAGATGCTGGAGCGGTCGAAGCCTCAGCTCGAGGGTGGGCGCGCCGAGGCCGGCGACGAGTACAAGGATGCCTTCGCGGCGTATGTGAAGCGCGGCGAGACCAAGGCGCTGACCATCGGGTCTCCCTCGGGCGGCGGGTATCTGGTGCCGGTCGAGACCGAGACCGAGATCTCGCGGCTGCTGGTGCAGGTGTCGCCGATGCGCGCGATTGCGGGTGTGCGGCAGGTGTCGACCTCGACCTACAAGAAGCCGGTGACGATCACGGGACCGGCGGTGGGCTGGGCCAACGAGACCGATGCGAGGTCGACGCCGACGACGAGCCCGACGCTGGACCTGCTCGATTTTCCGACGGCCGATCTCTATGCGATGCCGGCGGCGACGCAGCAGTTCATCGATGATGCGGCGGTGGACGTGGGGCAGTGGATCGCCGAGGAGGTCAACGCGGCCTTTGCGGCGCAGGAGACCAATGCGTTCGTGCTCGGCAACGGGACCAACAAGCCGAAAGGGGTTCTCGCTGAGACCAAGGTCGCGAATGCGAGCTGGGAGTGGGACAAGCTCGGTTATGTCGCGACCGGCGAGGATGGCGCCTGGCCCGATGACAACGAGAGCGATGCGCTCATCGATCTCGTCTATGCGCTAAAGGCGCAGTACCGCCAGAACGCGTCGTGGGTGATGAACCGCAAGACGCAAGGTGCGGTGCGGAAGTTCAAGGACGACGCCGGCAACTACATCTGGCAGCCGGCGCTGACGCCGGACGGCAAGGCGACGCTGATGGGCTTCCCGCTCGTCGAGGTCGAGGACATGCCGGATGTGGCGACGAACTCGTACTCGATCGCGTTCGGTGACTTCCGGCGCGGGTATCTCGTTGTGGACCGCCAGGGGGTGAACGTGCTGCGCGATCCGTTCAGCCAGAAGCCGTTCGTGCTGTTCTATACGACCAAGCGCGTGGGCGGCGGCGTGCAGGACTTTGATGCGATCAAGCTGCTGAAGTTCGGGGCAAGCTAAGGGTCTCTGGCGCCAGCGCCGAAGGCCCCCTCACCCGTCCAGTCTGCGTCTTCGACGCATCCTGGCCGACCTCTCCCCCAAAGGGAGAGGTGAAAGGCCAGGTTGCAGTCGGGATCACCTCTCCCTTTGAGGGAGAGGTCGACCGCTGGCCGCAGGCAAGCGGGCGGGTGAGGGGCCTTCATCCCCCATCTGCGCTGCGCACGGCTTCGCATCTCTCCTTTCAAGGGACATCATCATGACTGCTTACTTGCTCGCGGGGCCCGCGATCGAGCCGGTGACGCTTGCCGAGGCGAAGGCGTTTCTGCGGGTCGATGCGGAGGCCGAGGACGGGCTGATCACGACGCTGATTTCGGCGGCGCGGCTGCATGTCGAGGGGACCACCGCACGGGCGCTGATCGCGCAGAGCTGGCGGCTGGTGCTCGATTGCTGGCCGGCGGATCGCGTCGTGTCGCTGCCGGTCGGGCCGGTGATAAGCCTTACGGCGGTCACGGCGTACGACAGCGAAGGCGATCCGCATGACATTCCACTGGCGCAGTTCCTGGCGGAGACCGAGGTGGCGCCGGCGCGGCTGATGTTGCCGCTGTCGGTCGCGGGGATGCCGCCGCTGCGCGAGCGGCAGGGCATCGAGGTCGATTACGCGGCGGGCTACGGCGCGGATCGCGAGGACGTGCCGGTGGACCTGCGGCAGGCGCTGCTGGTGCTGGTCGCGTACTGGTTCGAACACCGCGATGCGGTGATCATGGCGGGCTCGGGCTCGGTGGTGCCATCCGGCTTCGACCGGATGGTCGCGCCCTACAAGCGGGTGCGGCTGTGAGCGAGCCGACCCTTTCGGGATTGCGCGACCGCGTACAGTTGCAGCGGCGCGATCTGACGGCCGAGGACGAGGGCGGTCACGTGACGACGTTCGTGCCGGTCGGGACGCTGTGGGCGCGGGTGACGGCGACCGGGGCGCGGCAGGTCGAGCTGGCCGATGGGCGCGCGGCGGCGATGAGCCACACAGTGGTGTTGCGGCATCGCATCGGGATTTCGCCGGGGGACCGGTTCGTGCATCGCGGGCGGAAGCTCGAGGTGTTGTCGGCGGAAGATTTGACGGGGCGGCGGCAGTTTATTGCGTGCCGCTGTGCCGAGCGCGTGGTGACGGGATGAGCCATCCGATCGTAACGCTGCAAGGCGCGCTGGTGGCGGCTCTGCGGGATGATCCGGCCCTGGCCGGGGTCGGGGTGTTCGATGCGCCGCCGAAGGGGGCGGAGCGGCCGTGGCTAGCGATTGCGCGGCACGATGTTGTTGCGCGCGATGGGGACCTCGCGCCGGGGCATGAGCACCGGGTCATGGTGCATGTGTGGGCGGCGGAGGCTTCGCGGCGCGCGGCGGTTGAGGTGGCCGAGCGGGTTGTCGCGGGGGCGATGGGGTTTGCAGTGACGGGGCTGGTCGTGACGCTGCGGCGGCATGATCGGACGGATACGGCGATCGACCCTGGGACGGGTGTGGCGAGGGCGGTGGTGGGGCTGCGGTTTTACAGCGAACCGTCTTAAGGCGCCGACCAACCATCCGTGTCATCCCCGCGAAAGCGGGGACCCAACTCTCGGCTCGCGCTTGTGGATGATTGGGTCCCCGCTTTCGCGGGGATGACAATGATGGTGGGGGAGGGACCTCGGGCAACCGATGGCCCCCTCATCCGGCGCTACGCGCCACCTTCTCCCACGGAGAGGAGAAGGGGCTTCGCCTTCAAGACTTGAGAGGATCGGATCATGGCTGCGCAGAGCGGCAAGGATATGCTTTTGAAGCTCGACCAGACGGGGTCGGGGTCGTTTTTGACGGTGGCGGGGCTTCGCACGCGATCGCTCAGCTTCAACGCGGCGGCGATCGATATCACCGATGCTGAGAGCGCGGGGCGGTGGCGCGAGTTGCTCTCGGGCGGGGGGATCAAGCGGGCGGCGGTGGCCGGCGCCGGGATCTTTAAGGACCAGGCGTCGGACGCGAAGATCAGGGAGCTGTTCTTTGCGGGGACGGTGCGTGCGTGGCAGTTGATCCTGCCGGACTTTGGGACCATCGCGGGACCGTTCCAGATTGTCGCGCTGGAGTTTGCGGCGGACCATGCGGGCGAGGTGACGTTCGAGATTGGGCTCGAGAGCGCGGGGGAGCTGACGTTCGCGGCGGCGTAGGCCCACGCCCTCGTGGTTCGACAGGCTCACCATGAGGGCTATTGAGGGCGCGAGTAACCGAGGTCCTTATCAACACACCGATGTCATCCCCGCGAAAGCGGGGACCCACGGTTCCTCACGAGCAGGTGGCGAGTTGGGTCCCCGCTTTCGCGGGGATGACACCTGTGGGTGTGGGACGTGTCCGTCGACAATCGAGGGGGGTTTATCGAATGGCCAATCCGCTGCGCGGAGAGATTTCGGCTGTGCTGGATGGCGAGGAGCGGGTGCTGTGTTTGACGCTCGGGGCGCTGGCGGAGCTCGAGGGGCGGATGGGGGCGGGGGACCTTGCGGGGCTCGGGGCGCGGTTTGCCGACGGCAAGGTTTCGGCGCGGGACCTGACGGCGATCATCGGGGCGGGCTTGCGGGGCGGCGGCAACGATGTGTCCGACGATGACCTCGCGCGGATGGCGATCGAGGGTGGACTGCGGGGCGCGGCGGAGATTGCGGCGCGGCTGCTGCGCGCGACCTTTGGGGACGCGGCATGACGGCGTTTCCCTGGCGTGAGGCGATGCAGGTGGGGTTCGGCGTGATGCGGCTGTCGTCGCGCGAGTTCTGGGCGCTAACGCCGCGGGAACTGGCCGCGGCGTTCGAGGGTGTGTCGGGGCGCACCACCTCGCCGCCGGCGCGGGTGGCATTGGAGCGGATGATGGTGGCGTATCCGGATCGGGAGGGATCGCGTGGCTGAGGGGCTCGAGGGATTTTCGGCGGAGCTGGGCGAAGTGTCGCTTGAGCTGACGCGCATCGGCGACCTGGCGGATGGCGTCGGGCGGTCGCTGACACGGGCACTGAGCGGGGCGGTGCTCGACGGCAAGTCGCTGAAGGATGTGCTCGGCGACGTGTCGCGGGCGTTCGCGGAGATTGCGCTCAAGGCGGCGCTGAAGCCGCTGGGGCAACTGGCGGGTGGGCTGGTCGAAGGGCTGTTTACGGCGACCAACCCGGCGTTGGGCGGGGTGTCGGCGTTTGGCGGCGGCGGGTTTGCGGCGCCGGGGTTCATGCCGCGTGCGGTCGGGGCCGCAAGGGTTGCGGCGCCGGTGGCGGCGGCGGGTGCGGTGAACGTGAATTTTCATGTCAGCGCGACGGATGCGCGGAGCTTTGTCGGGGCGGAGGCTGAGGTTTCGGCGATGCTGCTGAGGGCGGTGAAGCGCGGGACGCGGGCGTCGTAGGGGACGGGTCCTCACCTGGCGCGTAGCGACGGGGGAGGGGGACCATGCGAAGCATGGTGGAGGGGGCGGCCGCGCTCGCGACGCGTGCGATGGTCACTCTGCTCCACTCCCGGGGTCGCCCCCTCCACCGGCTTCGCCGGTCCCCCTCTCCCGTGAACGGAGGAGGATCCGCAAGAGGCGCGCGCTTCGCTAACCCTAGGAGAGATCGATGGCCTTTCATGCAGTGCGGTTTCCGCTCGATGTCGCGCTTGGGGCGCGGGGCGGGCCGGAGCGGATGACGGATGTGGTGACGCTGGCGAGCGGGCGTGAGGAGCGCAATTCGCGGTGGGCGCATTCGCGGCGGCGGTGGAACGCGGGATATGGCGTGAAGTCGCGGGCAGACATGCAGGCGGTGCTGGCGTTTTTCGAGGAGCGGCGGGGGCGGTTTCACACGTTCCTCTGGCGCGACGGGCTCGACCATTCGGCTGAGGGGCAAGCGATCGGGACGGGCGATGGGGCGCGGGTCGCGTGGCCGCTGACGAAGACGTATGGCGCGAGCTTTGATCCGTATCTGCGGCCGATCACCAAGCCGGTGGTGCCGAGCGTGCGCGTGTGGGTTGCCGGCGTCGAGGCCGTCGCGGGGTGGACCGTGTCGGCGACAACCGGCGTGCTGACGTTTGGCGTGGCGCCGGTGATAGCTGCGGCGATCACCGCGAGCTTTGAGTTCGATGTGCCCGTGCGGTTCGACACCGACCGGCTCGACATCGAGCTCTCCAGTTTCGATGCGGCGGATGCGCCGAATATTCCGGTGATTGAGGTGCTGGCGTGAGGACGCTGGAGACGGGGTTCGCGGCGCATATCGCGTCGGGTGAGACGACGCTCGCGGCGTGCTGGCGGATCGCGCGGCGTGATGGGGTGGTGATGGGATTTACCGACCATGACGTCGCGCTGAGCTTTGCGGGGACCGTGTACGCGCCGGCGCATGGGCTGGATGGCGGCGAGGCGGTGGCGAAGCTGGGGCCGTCGGTGGATACCGCGGAGGTTGTCGGCGTGCTGCACGCGGAGGCGATCCGCGAGGACGATATTCTGATCGGGCGGTATGACGGCGCGGAGGTCGAGACCTGGCGGGTCAACTGGCGGGACGTGGGGCAACGGCACCTGCTGCGGCGCGCGACGATTGGGGAGATCGTCCGCGAGGATGGCGTGTTCCGCGCCGAGCTGAGGTCGGGGCAGCATGCGCTGAATGTGCCGAAGGGGCGGGTGTACTCGGCGCTCTGCGATGCAAACGTGGGTGATGCCCGGTGCGGGGTGGATCTCGATGATCCGGCGTTTCGCGCGGTGGTGTCGGTGACGGCGGTGCGGGACCGGCATCGCGTGGTGGTCGATGGGCTCGGTGGGTTCGAGGCGGGGTGGTTCGGGTTCGGACGCGCGGTCTGGGGATCGGGCGTGCGCGAGGGGATCACCGACCGCGTGGTGAGCCATGCGCGGGTTGGGGGCGAGGACATCCTCGCGTTCGAGTTGCCGGTAGGCGACGGGGTCGTCGCGGGCGACGAGGTGACAGTGACCGCGGGGTGCGACCGGCGGTTTTCGACGTGTCGCGCGAAGTTTGCCAATGCGGGGAATTTTCGCGGGTTTCCGCACATCCCCGGGAATGACTTTGTGCTGAAGCTGCCGCGGGCGGGCGACACGCTGGATGGCGGCGCGCTGTTCGAATGAACGAGCGGGTGGTCGCGGCGGCTCGGGCCTGGCTCGGGACGCCGTATCGGCATCAGGCATCGGTGTTGGGCGCGGGGTGCGATTGCCTGGGGCTGGTGCGTGGCGTGTGGCGCTCGGTGGTGGGTGAGGAGCCGTGGACGGTGCCGCCCTATCGCGCGGGGTGGCGCGGGGATGCCGGATTGACCGAGGCGGCGATGCGGTTCTTGCGGCCGGCTTCGGGGTTGGCTGCGGGACGCGTGGTGCTGTTTCGCGTTGGGCGGGCGGCGGGCGCGCGGCATTGCGGGATCATGGTCGGTGACGCGCGGTTCATCCATGCGCAAGAGCGGATCGGGGTGGTCGAGGCGGACCTGACCGAGGGGTGGCGGCGGCGGGTGGCTGGGGTGTTCGCATTTCCCGTGATCGGAGGAAGAAGTCGTCTCCCTCCCCCTTGAGGGGAGGGATCAAGGGTGGGGGTCGTGCTGTGGTTCACTGAAAGACCCCCACCCCCGACCCCTCCCCTCAAGGGGGAGGGGAGCCGACTGCGCATTCAAGGAACACAAGATGGCAACACTGGCACTATCGCTTGGTGGGCAGTTCGTCGGCGGGCTGTTCGGGGGGCCGATCGGGGCGACGGTTGGGCGGGCGCTGGGGGCGCTGGCCGGGGCGCAGATCGACAACGTGCTGTTTGGCGAGCGGCCACAGCCGGCGCCGCATGCCGATGTGCGGCTGCAGGGATCGGTCGAGGGTGGGCCGATTCCGCGGCTCTATGGCTGGAGCCGGATCAGCGGGAACATCGTCTGGGCGACGGAGCTCGAGGAGCTTGCGGAGGAGAGCGCCGGCGCGAAGGGCAGCGGGGACGATCCGGAGACGACGATTGCCGCGAGCTTTGCCGTGGCGCTGTGCGAGGGCGAGGTGGCGCGGCTGGGGCGCATCTGGGCGGATGGGCAGCCGCTCGATACGTCGGGGATCACGATCCGGTTCTATCGCGGGAGCGAGGACCAGGGGGTCGACAGCCTGATCGAGGCGAAGCAGGGGACCGGGAACGCGCCGGCCTATCGCGGGCTCTGTTATCTGGTGTTCGAGCGGTTGCCGCTCGAGCCGTTCGGCAATCGCATCCCGCAGATTGCGGTGGAGCTCTGCCGGGTGGTCGGCGAGCTGGAGCCGGCGATCCGGGCGGTGACGGTGATCCCCGGGGCGACGGAGTTTGGCTATGACCCGGTGGCGCGGGTGCGGGTGGTGTCGCCGGGGGTGACGGCGAACGAGAACACGCATCTTGCGCCGGGTGTGTCGGACTGGACGCTGTCGATCGATGAGCTGGTGGCGCTGTGCCCGAACCTCTCGCATGTGGCGCTGGTGGTGGCGTGGTTTGGCGATGACCTGCGGTGTGGGGAATGTCTGATTAAGCCGCGGGTCGAGGCGAATGCGCGGACGATCCTCGATGTTGAGTGGGGCGTCGCAGGGCTGACGCGGGGGACCGCACCGGTCGTGACTGAGCATGACGGCGGGCCGGCGTATGGCGGGACGCCGTCGGATGCCTCGGTGCTGGCGGCAATCGCGGATCTCAAGTCGCGCGGCATTGGGGTGACGCTCTATCCGATCGTGCTGATGGACATTCCGCATGGGAATGCGATGGGGCAGCCGGCATATCCCTGGCGCGGACGGATCACCGGGACTGGCGATGGCACCGGAGCGGTGACGGCGCAGGTCGCGGCGTTTGCGGGGACGGGGAGCGATTGGCGATTCCGGCGGATGGTTCGCCACTACGCGCAGCTTGCGGTGAGCGCGGGCGGGGTCGATGCAATGGTGATTGGGTCCGAGATGCGCGCGATGAGTTTTTTGCGCGATGGGGCCGGGGGTTTTCCGTTTGTCTCGGCGCTGGTGGCGCTGGCGGCGGAGGTGCGGGCGATCGTGGGACCGTCGACGAAGCTGACCTATGCGGCGGACTGGTCGGAGTTCTCAGGACGGCAGGTGGGCGGGGACAAGTGGTTTCACCTCGATCCGCTGTGGGCCTCGGCGAACATCGATGCAGTGGGGATCGACAACTACATGCCGGTCGCGGACTGGCGCGACGGGACCGACCACGCGGACTGGGCGGTGGCCGATGGGCCGTATGACCCTGCGTATCTCGAGGGCGGGGTCGCGGGGGGCGAGGGGTTCGACTGGTACTATGCGTCGGACGCGGATCGCGTGGCGGGGACGCGGTCGGCGATCACCGATGGGGCGCATGGCGAGCCGTGGGTTTGGCGTTTCAAGGACATCCGGTCGTGGTGGGAGAATGCGCACCACAATCGTGTGGGTGGGGTGCGCTCGGTCACCGCCACCGCTTGGGTGCCGGAGTCGAAGCCGGTGTGGTTCACGGAGCTCGGCTGCGGCGCGGTCGACAAGGGGGCGAACCAGCCGAACGTGTTTGGTGACGCAAAGTCGTCGGAGGATGCGCGGCCGTATTTCTCGTCGGGTGCGCCCGATCCGCTGATGCAGCGGCAGGTGCTGCGGGCGCATCTCGCGCACTGGGGCGATGCGGACAACAATCCGGCGGGAATGGTTGATCCGGAGCGGATCTATCTCTGGACCTGGGATGCACGGCCGTATCCGGCGTTTCCGGCTGAGACCTCGACCTGGCGCGATGGTGAGAACCACGCCACCGGGCACTGGCTCAGCGGACGGCTCGGGGCGATGACGAGCGATGAACTGATCGCGGCAATGGCGGCGGATTTTGGCGTCGATGTTGCGTCTGTCGATGCGGTGCCGCCGCTGATGCAGGGGCTGGTGGTCGAGGGGGTTGTTGCCGCGCGTGATGCGATTGCCGCGGTTGTCGATGCGACCGGGCTCGCGGTCAGCGATCGGCCCGAGGGGTTGGCCTTCGCGGTGCCGAAGGCGCGGCTGGCGGTGGACGTGCCGGAGGCGGTGGCGACGGATGGGCCGCTCGTGAGCAGGCGGCGGAGCGATCCGTCGGCGGCGTTGGGGTCGGTGTCGCTGACTTATCCCGATCGCGAGCGTGGGTATCTCACGGGGACGATGACAGCGATCGGCGTGGGCGGCGGTGTGGCGGCGGCGCGGGCGACGGGGCTGGTGCTCGATGCGTCAGGGGCGCGGGCGGTGGCGGAGCGGGCGCTGGCGGTTGCGGATGGCGAGACGCTGGAGCTGACGGTGCCGCCTTTGGCGCTGGCGCTTGAGGCAGGTGACGCGATCGAGGCGGGCGACGGGACGCGGTTCCAGATCGCCGAGCTGCGCGATGGGCTCGCGCGGAAGCTATCGGCGCGGGAGATTGTCGAGACGCCGAGCGTTGGGGTGCTGTCGGACCGCGGTGCGGCGGCGTCGTCGGTGCCGCCGGCGGTGTCGGTCCCGCTGGTTGAGATTGTGCATCTGCCGGCAGAGCCGGGCGATCCTTTGACGTCACGTTTGATGGTTGCGGCTTGGGCAAGTCCCTGGCCGGGGCGGGTGAGCCTTGTTGACGAGACCACCGGCGTGGAGGTGACGGCGGCGACGCGGGCGGCGTGGATCGGTGAGCTCGTTGATCCGCTGATGGCGGGGCACAACCGGTATTGGGACCGGCGCTCGGTCGTGCGGGTGAAGCTTTATGCGGGGCACCTCGCGTCGCTGACACCCGAGGCGGTGCTGGCGGGTGGCAACCGGATTGCGGTCGAGACGGATGCAGGCGCGTGGGAGGTCGTCGGGTTTGCTGGGGCCGAGCTGGTGGCGCCGAGGGTGTATGAGCTGTCGGTGTTGTTGCGCGGGCAGCAGGGGACGGACCATGCGGTGGGGGCCGCGGCGGCGGGGAACCGCGTTGTGGTGCTCAATGATCGCGTTGTGCCGGTTGGTGTCCCGGCAGGCTGGTTGGGGGAGACGCTGGCGCTTCGAGCGTATGCGGGGGCGGCTGATGCTGATGGCGTCGCGGTGCCGCTGACGATTGGGCTCCCGCCGGCGTTGCCGCTCTCGCCGGTTCACCTCGGGGCGGTGAGGGGCGTGGGGGCGTCGGATGTCGCGCTGAGTTGGGTGCGGCGGAGCCGGGCGGATGCGAACGGGTGGGGCGTTGCGGATGCGGCACTCGATCATGCGCCTGAGGCGTATCGGGTCGTGGTGTACGACGGGGTGACGGTGAAGCGGACGGTGGATGTGGACACGACGGAGGTTGTGTACACGGCTGCGCAGCAGGTCGCGGACTTTGGCGTCGCGCCGGCGGGGTTTGTGTTCACGGTGCAGCAGCGGAGCGCGGTGGTTGGGCTGGGGCATGCGGCGATGGGGACGTTTGCCGGGTAGTCGGCCTTGTCGCGCGGTTGCTGATGTCGCTCCAACACACAGATGTCATCGCCGCGGAGACGGGTGATCCAAGCTTGCTCCGAGCTCGGTGAGAGTTGGGTCCCCGCTTTTGCGGGGATGACAGCGGTGGGTGAGGCAGCCCCGGTGATGGTCGCGGGGTGGGGCTGCGTCGGGGGACGAGGGCCGTGTCGCTGAACGACCGATAGCCCCCTCATCCGGCGCTGCGCGCCACCTTCTCCCCGACGGGGAGAAGAAATCGCCGACTGATGTCGTTCGACTCGTCGGTTCGTCAGCTCATGACGCTTCAACGCGTCGAATCTTTTCAACCAAGGAGACTGTGATGCCTGATCTCAAGGGGTATCGTACCTATATCGTGTCGGCCGCCATGCTGGTGGCCGGGGCGGCCCAGGTTGCGGGGGTCGATCTGCCCGCGCTCGACGGGCATTCGGCAGGGCAGCTGTTCATGGAGGGGCTCGCGATCATGTTTCTTCGCAACGGGCTCAAGTCTGATAAGGCGAGGACGTAACCGCGGGATCGATTGATCCTGAGGAACGTTCATCCTAGGTTCAGCCGTTGCCGACTAGTTGTTGCCAATGATCGAGACTGTTCTGGCCAAGTTCGCGCCGATTGTAGCGGCCGCCCTGCTGATCTTTGCGTCTTCCGTGCCTGCCACTGCCCAGTTTGAGCAGTTCGAGGCGCGCGAGTGCATGAGCAACCGGGCGCTGCAATCCGCGATCGCGGCGGGGGAGATCCCGCCGGTGTCGGACGTTCTCGAGAACGAAGGGGTCGACCCTGACGACGTTCTCTCGGTGAAGCTGTGCGAGGGCGGCGGTGGGGCTCTGGCCTACTTCGTGGGGGTCCTCGATCAGCGTGGGGAGGCCAGTACCCTGGTCTTGCCCGCCGGCGGGCCCCGCCAATAACATTGACGGCTAGAAGGTAGGGGGCTGCCATGCGCGTGCTCGTGGTTGAAGACGACACCAATCTCAATCGGCAGATCAAGGATGCCCTGATCGACGCAGGGTATGCGGTCGATGTGGCGTTCGATGGCGAGGAGGGGCACTTCCTCGGCGACACCGAGCCCTACGATGCCGTGGTCCTCGATATCGGCCTGCCGCAGATGGACGGGCTGTCGGTGCTCGAGGAATGGCGCCGGGCCGGCAAGACGACGCCGGTCCTGCTGCTGACTGCCCGCGACCGCTGGAGCGACAAGGTGCAGGGCATCGACGCCGGCGCCGACGACTACGTGGCAAAGCCGTTTCATATGGAGGAGCTGCTGGCGCGGCTCCGCGCGCTGGTCCGCCGCTCGGCGGGTCTTGCGAGCAACGAGATCACTGCCGGCAAGGTGCGGCTCGACATCCGGTCGGGCAAGGTCACCGTCGATGGACAGGCGATCAAGCTGACCAGCCACGAGCTGCGGCTGCTGTCTTACCTCATGCACCACAAAGGCAAGGTGATCTCGCGCACCGAGCTCACCGAGCACCTCTATGACCAGGACTTTGACCGCGACAGCAACACGATCGAAGTGTTCGTCGGGCGCCTGCGCAAGAAGCTGCCGGACGAGTGCATCCAGACCGTGCGCGGCCTGGGCTATCAGATGCTCGGGGACTGACGATCGCCGCCATCGAGGAGACCGCCAAGCCTGCATCGAGCGTGAAGAGCGCGAGACGCGGCTCGATTGCGGCCTCCCTCTTCTGGCTCTCGGCCGGGTGGCTGATCGTGGCGCTGCTTGCTACCGCGTTCCTCCTGACCGAGCTCTATTCGCGCGCTCTCGACAACACGCTCAACGACACGCTGCGGTTCTATCTCGAGACGCTGGTCGAGCAGACGCTCGATGCGGAGAGTCCCGAGAGCCCTGACGTCGCGCTTGGCGATCCGCGGTTCGACCGGCCGCTCACCGGCTGGTACTGGGCGATCGAGAACGTATCGGGCGAGGTGATCAACCTCTCCGATTCCCTTGCGGGGAGCGTCCTGCCGGCGTTGACCGGCGACTTTGACGCGAACAACTCGCGGACTGCATTGACCGTGGACCAGTTCGGCACCCGCATTCGTGTGGTGGAACAGCAGGTGACCGCCGACGGCGTGCCGCTCCGCATCATCGTCTCGGGCAGCTACGACGAGATCCTGTCGTTCGTGGGCGAGTTCCGCGGACAGACCCTGATCGTGCTGGGCGCGGTTGGCATCATGCTGGCCGTGATGAGCGCGATCGTTGCGCGGATCGCGTTGCGGCCGATCGGGCAGCTCGGCAAGGCGATCGAAAGGGTGCGCGAGGGCGAGGCCGACGCCATCCAAGGCGCGTTCCCGCGGGAAGTGGCGCCGCTTGCCGAAGAGGTCAACGAGCTGCTGAGGTCCAACGCTCAGATCGTCGAGCGCGCACGCAACCAGGTGGGCAATCTTGCGCACGGGCTCAAGACGCCCCTCGCTGTGATGCGCAACGAGGCGAGTGGCGACGACAGCGCGCTGGCCAAGGTCATCCTCGGCGAGAGCGACAAGATGGCCTTCATCGTGTCGAGCTATCTGGATCGAGCCCGGATGGCGACGCGGTCGGCGGTGGTGGGCAAGAAGACCGACCCGACTCTGGTGATGCTGCGCCTTGCGCGTGTGATGGAAAAGCTCAACCGCGACCGCTGCAAGATTTCGTTCGAGCGTCCCGATGCGTCGCTTCCATGGTTCCGTGGCGACGAGGCGGACCTCGAGGAGATGGCGGGCAACCTGCTCGAGAATGCGTGCAAGTGGAGCAAGAGCGAGGTCGCCATCAGCATGGCCGCCGACCGCGGCAGCGGTGACCCGCAGTTGCTGATAAGGATCGAGGACGATGGGCCCGGGCTGACCCCCGAGGAAGCGCAGGCGGTGCTCAAGCGCGGCGTGCGGCTCGACGAGAAGACGCCGGGTTCGGGCCTGGGGCTCGACATCGTCAAGGAGCTGGTCGACGTCTACGGCGGCAGCCTTGAGCTGAAGCGGTCGAAGCTCGGTGGGTTGCTGCAGGAGCTGCGGCTGCCGATCGCGCGGCTCGGGGGACTGCGGGCCAGATGATGCGTTGTCCTCGACACGCTTTCGCCTCAATGCAAACTGATTGAACAGACTGTCCGAGGCCACCGGAAACCCAATGCCAGCCCTCATTCGCATTCTGCCTGTAGTCGTCCTTGTCGCGCTCGCGGGCTGCACAAGCAGCGCCCCGCGCGTCGCAACCGGGCCGATCGTCACCCAGCCGCTCGTTACGCAGCCGGCGACTCTGCCGCCGCGCGAGCAGACGCAGATGGCGATGGCGATGACCGACGTCTCGGCATTCGTTGATCCGGCCGCGATGCGGTTGATCGGCGAGGGTGCGAAGACCCAGGCGACGGCTGCGCAGTTCAATGCCCTCGAGTATGGCCGCCCCGGCGCTCCGCGCGACTGGCAGGGTGGCGACGGCACGTCGAGCGGGCGTGTGACGGTTGGGCCCGATCTCAACGTCAACAATCTCCGCTGCCGCAACTTCACCCATACCGTGACGATCTCGGGGAAGGCCTATGTCCGCACCGGACAGGCCTGTCGCGAGCCGGCCGCGGGCTGGATGGTGACGACGTCGCGCGTCGGTTGACGGTCGTCCGCGAGGCTTTATTTACCATCGCGGGGTAGGGTGCGGGCCAGATGAAGGCCCTTAATCCGATCCGCCATGACTGACCCCAAGCCAACCGAAAGCGACGGCAAGGCTAGCCGCGCCAGCCGCGTCGCGGCCCGGCGTCCGCCCTTTTTCGGGCTGCTCGACAGCCTGATCGTCGAGGACGCGACCGGCCCCCTCGTGTTTAACGGCGCCCTGAGCCGCGGCGAAGCCGAGATCGTCTGGATCTGGCTCCACCGCGACATTGCGGCCGACCTGATCGATACGCGGCTGCCCGATGGCGAAGTTGGCATCGCTGCGCTCGAGGGCGTGATGCCCGAGGTGCTGAACCGGGCCCGCGAGCAGGTTTCAGCGGCCGGCGCGAGCGGCGAGGTCGAGCGGCGGGTTAAGGCGCAGGTGGGCGGCGATGTCGTTTACAGGCGGCTGCCCATCGTTCTCAATGCGCTCAAGGTTCGGGCGCTCCTGACCAAGGCGGGCAGCTTTGGGCGGCTTACCAACAACATCACCGAAGACGCCGCGATGATGACGGCGCTGCAGATGATTCCGCGCCAGGACCAGGCCATCGCCGCGCTCCTGATGCAGGCGGCGATCGGGCAGGTGCACAATCCCAGCAGGTTGATGACCGCGGTCACGCGGATCGCGGGCGGCACCAATGAACTCGCGATCGAACGCGCCGGGTTCGGCCCGCTGATCGAGGCGCTGCTGGCGCACGCGCAGAACCAGCTGCCGGCGATGATGCAGTGGGGTGCGTTCGCCGACATCGACCTGACCTGCCGCGGCATGGACCGGTTTCACCGCTTGATGCGTTCGGTCACGGGCTACGTCGAGCTGACGCGGCTCAGCCGGTGGAGCGGCGCGGTGGCCGGGCTCGTGGGTGCGGCGTCGGAGCGGATCGAGCCGCAACTGCGGAGCGTCGCGCCGGACGTCAACCGCGCGCTCCGCAAGCGCGAGGGCGCCGACCGGATCGACAGCGACCAGATGCTTGCGGCGCTCAACGGGGTCTATCTGCTGGCGACGGTGCGCGAGTGCCGCGAGTCGCTGGCGCTCAACGCCCTGTTCGACCACACCTGGATGCAGGTCGGGACGGCGCTCGAACAGCACATCGAGCGCACGCTCGAGGCGATGCGGCAGAACCCGGCGGACACCGTGGCGGCCGAGCGGCTCGAGGGCGCGCTCAAGATGGCGGGGCTGCGGTTCACCAACGAGTATGTCGAGATGATGCAGCGGGCACGCGACAGCATCATCGGCAAGCGCGTCGCGCGGGCGAGCTAGGCGGCGAGAGCGGGCTTTGGCGGCTCGGCCAGAGCGACCCCGACAGCACCGCTGAGATCGCGAACGAACAGTGCATCGCCGGTCTTGCGATCGCCGCCGATGAGGGCGGTTGCGCCCTCGCGCTCGGTGTTGAGGACGACCCCGGCGGCAGTCAGCGGATCGGTCTTGTCGGCATCGGTGAAGACGAGGCAGCCGGTCTCGAAGGTGCGCTTGTCCTTGGCCTCCAAGCGCCAGACTTTCGGCTCCACGCCGAAGCGGCCGGCGAGATAGGCGGGCCAGGGCGGAGCGTCGAGCGGCGTGGCGAGGGGGCCGGCTGGGTGCACCTCGGCGATCGGAGCGATCTCTCCGGCGGGGACGCAGCGTTCCTGCGCGATGGTGCCGGCGTCGGCCGGAGCGATGGCGCCAAGCTGCACGGCGGCGGCGATGTCGCCGACGGTCAGCGCCCGCGACTGCGCGAGGAAGCGCTCGGCACTCTCGGGACGGCTGAACCAGCCGCGGATCCCTTTGGGCTTTCCGCCGGCGGAGCGTTCCGCAAGGCTCTGGCCGGCGTCGAGGTAGGCGATGCCCGTGCCGCTCTCCGCGGGGGCGATGGGCGTGGGGTCGTCGGGCGTCTCGAACACGGGATCGATGAGCCTATCCTCGAACGACTCGGGGCGGCGGCCGAGGAGAATGGCGACACCGGCGGCGGCGCTCTCGAGGCATGCGGTGCTGGAGCGCCAGCCGGCTGCAGCCCCCACGACCTCCACACCCTCGACCTTGCCGAGCGGCTCCATGCGGTTCGCGGTGGCGACCCAGCGGCTACGGCCGCCGGCCATGTGCCAGAGGCGGAGGGCAGGCTGCCAACCGCCGCAGACGACGAGTTGCTCGGTGGTGAAGGGCAGGTCCTGCGCTTCGTCGCGATGGGTCGTGGCCGAGAGGATGACATCGATTTCGCCGCGGCGTCCGGGGCTGACAGTGCGCGGCGTAACGCCGAAGCTGAGCGGGACGCCGTAGGCCTTCGAGAAATCGATGAAGCGCGATTGGGGCAGGGGACGGGTGTCGGCGATACGCTCGACGGCGAGCCCGGCTTTCTGCGCCTCGACGGCGACGCGATAGGCGTAGCCACTTGCGGTGTTGAACAGAGCCTTGGTGCCGACCCAGACGCCGAAGCGGTCGCCGAGGTTGAAGGCGGAGACGGCACGGGTAACGCGCGGGAGGCGGTTGCCGGGAAAGACCGGAAGGCGCTCGATCGAGCCGGTGGCGAGAACGATGCGCTTCGCGGCGACAATGACCACGCGGCCGGTCGGCAGTTTGTCGCCTTCGACCACCTGATGGACGTGGATGTCGCGGCCGAAGATACCGGTGGCATCGGCGCGGAGGAGGATGGTGATCCCCTTCAGCGCAGCGAGCTTCCCGTTGAGGTCGTCGATCACCGAGGCGGGCGCCTGCTCTTCGTCGATCGAGCCGAAGAAGCGGGCGTCGCCGCCTAGGATCTGGCGGCGCTCGATGAGGACGACGGTCTCGCCGGTGCTGGCGGCCGCGATGGCCGCGCGCATGCCGGCGATGCCACCGCCCACGATGGCGATGTCGGTCTCGATGCGTTCGGCGATGGGCGCGTCGGACCAGGGAGCGCTGAGATCGACGGTGCCGCCGAACTCGTGTTCGAGCGAGGGTGGCTTGCCCCCGAGGAGCGCGCCGAAAAAGGCGGAGACTTCGCTCGGGTTGCGGCGACGGGTGCCGACACTGACGAGATCGAGCCCGGCGGTCGCGGGCATGCGGTCCATCGGCAGCGCGAGTTTTCGGGTCTTGATCGAGTCGCGGGCGATGACGGGCGGGGCGAAGCGATCGTCGAGCGCCAGCGGCTGCTCGCGGCGCCACCCGGCCTGCACGATGCCGGAGGCGATCGCCGCGGAGAGAACGGTGTCACCGGCAAAGCCGCGGATCTCACGGCCGTTGAGGCGGAAGACGATGGGCTTGCTGCGGTCGATTTCGCGTCCGCTGAGCGAGACGGCTTCGGCCGCAAGTCGGTTGGGCTGGCCCTTGATGCTCATGATGCGGACCCGAGCACATAGGAGCCGCTGAACTCGACGGCGTTGGGGCGCGCGGCGTCCTTCGCCTCGCGCGCGGTGAAGTAGGCGCGCTCGTCGTCGCTGGCGGTGCCCGCGAAGTAGCGTGCGACTGGGGGCGCGAGGAACGCGGCGATGGGACCGAAGCCGGCGACGACACTGGCCTTCACGGACTTCACCGGGCCGATGACTGGGGCGCTGTCTACGGGGACGAGCGCGCCGAAGCCGGTCTGTCCGGCGCGGCGGAGTTTGCCACCGCTGCCGAGACGGGCGCCGGCACGCGCGAGAGCGCCGGCGCCGCCGCCCGCGAGAGCCTGCACCGTTCCGCCCTTGCCCTGGAGCAGCATCAGGCCGCGGTCGACAACGAGGGTGAGCGGCGCGGGGAGCGCCTTCATCGGTTCGGTGTGGAAGGTGGTGATGCTTTCGGCGCGAAGCATCGCATCGCGTTCGCCGGGCTCGATGTGGCTGAGGGCAGCGGTGTCGTCGGCTGCGATGGCCTGTTGAGCCTCGACGATGTCCTCGCCACGTTCGATCCGGACGCCATCGCGGCGGATCGCGACTGTTGTGCCATCGGCGGGGAAGACGCGAACGCCGCTCTTTTCGAGCCAGGTCATCGCGGGGGCAACGAACTCGGTCCGCCGGATGCGGAGGGCATCGCGGACGCGATAGGTCGCGCCGGCACCATCGGCGGTCAGACGCTCGATGGGGAGGCTGTAGGCGAGCAACATGTAGCGGAGGTGCGAGAGCATCTCGGCGCCCGCGGCGGTGTCGGCCACGAGCAGTGGGTCGATCCTATCGATAGCGGCTTTTGCGCCGAATCCCGCAATGAGTTTGCGGACTTCGGGCACCGTGCGCTGGAGGAGCGCCCACTTTCCAGCACAGTGGGATCCGAAGCTTGGAATTCACGTGACTTGAAGTCGCGGC
>JADMIO012713153.1_pt1 | contig 22331 bp, 23 predicted proteins | sample 8958161 | NCBI WGS metagenome assembly JADMIO01 (sample SAMN16585339, study PRJNA669376) | soil metagenome | isolation source: Crop rotation soil | place: USA: Cullars Rotation, Alabama | collected 2011 | reverse complement strand
CGCGACAACTTGTCCACGTGGAATTCTAAGCTTAGGATCCCAATGTGCTGGAAAGGATTCCCGTCCGCGTCATGTCCGCCATCGTCGTCCAAGATGGTTAACGCCGTTATAACATGTCGCGATTCCGCAAGGAATCCCTCGCGTTGTTTCTAATCCGCGGCGCATTTTGTTGACTTCGCGCCCCGCGCCACTAAGGCCCCCCGCGGGCCACGCGGTCCCAACGCCGCGCGAGCTCTCTGCAAGGAGAGTCTACATGACTGAATACCCGTTGCCGGACCGCAAACCCGCGCGTCCGTTCTTTTCTTCCGGTCCGTGCGCCAAGCCGCCCGGATATTCCCCTGCCAAGCTCGCCACCGAATCGCTGGGGCGCTCGCACCGCGCCAAGATCGGCAAGACGCGCCTGCAGTACTGCATCGACCTGATGCGCGAAGTGCTGCAGCTGCCGGACACACACCGCATCGGCATCGTCCCCGGTTCCGACACCGGCGCGTTCGAAATGGCGATGTGGACCATGCTCGGCGCTCGCGGCGTCACCGCGCTGGCGTGGGAGAGCTTCGGCGAGGGCTGGGTCACCGACATCGTCAAGCAGCTCAAAATCGAAGCGACGGTGATGCGCGCCGACTACGGCCAGCTCCCGGACCTCGACAAGGTCGACTGGGCCGACGACGTGCTGTTCACCTGGAACGGCACCACCAGCGGCGTGCGCGTGCCGGATGGCGAGTGGATCCCGGCCGACCGCCAGGGCCTCAGCTTCGCCGACGCGACCAGCGCGGTGTTCGCCTACGACATTCCGTGGGACAAGATCGATGTCGCCACCTTCTCATGGCAGAAGGTGCTCGGCGGCGAGGGCGCGCATGGCGTGCTCATCCTTGGCCCGCGCGCGGTTCAACGCCTCGAGGAGCACACGCCTTCATGGCCGTTGCCGAAGGTGTTCCGCCTGATGTCGAAGGGCAAGCTCGCCGAGGGAATCTTCAAGGGCGAGACCATCAACACCCCGTCGATGCTCGCCGTCGAGGACGCGATCTGGGCGCTCGAATGGGCCAAGGGCCTCGGCGGGCTGAAGGGGTTGCAGGCGCGCTCCAATGCCAACGCCGCGGCACTCGACAAGATCGTGGCGGAGCGCGACTGGCTCGGCCACCTCGCGGTTGATGACGGCATTCGCTCGAAGACCAGCGTGTGCCTCACGGTCGAAGGCGCCGACGCCGACTTCATCAAGGCGTTCGCCAGCCTGCTCGACAAGCAGGGCGCGGCCTACGACATCGCCGGCTACCGCGACGCCCCGCCGGGGTTGCGCATCTGGTGCGGCGCGACCGTCGACACTGCCGATATCGAAGCGCTCGGCCCGTGGCTCGACTGGGCCTTTGCCGAGCTCAAGGCTTCGCTGGCGGCCGCCTGAATCTAACCCGCTCCCCTTCAGGGGAGAGGGTTGGGAGAGGGGAACAAGCTCTCCCAGTTTCCAATCATCATAGGGCCGGGCGCAGACTCCCCCTCTCCCCGGCCCTCTCCCCTGAAGGGGAGTGGGAGTACGATAATGACCAAGCCCAAAGTCCTCATTTCGGACAAGATGGATCCCAACGCCGCGCGCATTTTCGAAGAGCGCGGCTGCGACGTCGACGTGAAGCCGGGCATGACGCCTCAAGAATTGAAGGCGGTGATCGGTCAGTATGACGGCCTCGCGATCCGCAGCGCGACCAAGGTGACTAAGGAGATCATCGACGCCGCCACCAACCTGAAGGTGATCGGCCGTGCCGGCATCGGCGTCGACAACGTCGACATCCCATACGCCTCCTCAAAAGGCATCGTGGTGATGAACACGCCGTTCGGCAATTCGATCACCACCGCCGAGCACGCGATCGCACTGATGTTCGCGCTCGCCCGCCAGCTGCCCGACGCCAACGCGCAGACCCAGCAGGGCCTGTGGCCGAAGAACGGCTTCATGGGCGTCGAGGTCACCGGCAAGACGCTTGGCCTGATCGGAGCCGGCAACATCGGCTCGATCGTCGCCGATCGCGCTCGCGGACTGAAGATGAAGGTCGTGGCCTACGATCCGTTCCTTACGGAAGAGCGGGCGATCGAGATGGGCGTCGAGAAGGGGGACCTCGATACGCTATTGGGGCGGGCCGATTTCATTACGCTGCACACGCCGCTGACTGAGCAGACCCGCAACATCCTCAGCCGCGAACGGCTCGCCAAGACCAAGAAGGGCGTGCGGATCATCAACTGCGCGCGCGGCGGACTGATTGACGAGGCCGCGCTCAAGGAAGGACTCGACTCTGGCCATATCGCCGGCGCCGCGCTCGACGTGTTCGTGACCGAGCCCGCCAAGGACCATGAGCTGTTCGGCACGCCGAACTTCGTTGCCACCCCGCACCTCGGCGCTTCCACCAACGAGGCGCAGGTCAATGTCGCGCTGCAGGTGGCCGAGCAGCTCGCCGATTACCTCGTCAACGGCGGCGTCACCAACGCACTCAACATGCCGAGCCTCTCGGCTGAGGAAGCGCCGAAGCTGAAGCCGTACATGGGCCTTGCCGAAAAGCTTGGCTCGCTCGTCGGCCAGCTTGCCCACGGCAACCTCGACAAGATCTCAATCGAGGTCGAAGGCGCCGCTGCCGAACTCAACCCGAAGCCGATCACCGGCGCGGTCCTTGCCGGGCTGATGAAGAACTATTCGGACACCGTGAACATGGTCAACGCGCCGTTCCTCGCCAAGGAGCGCGGCCTTGACGTGCGCGAAGTCCGGCATGACCGTGAAGGCGTGTACCACACCCTGGTGCGCGTCACCGTGGCGACCAGCCGCGGCGACCGCTCGGTGGCCGGCACCCTGTTCGGCACCCAGGCGCGCTTGGTTGAGATCTTCGGCATCGGCATCGAGGCCGATCTCGAGGGCCACATGCTCTACATCGTCAACGAGGACGCGCCGGGCTTCATCGGCCGCATCGGCAGCCTGCTGGGCGAATCCGGCATCAACATCGGCACCTTCCACCTCGGCCGGCGCGAGGCAGGCGGGGAAGCGGTGCTGCTGCTCAGCGTCGATCAGCCGATCCCCTCGGACGTCATCGACAAGGCCTGCGACCTGCAGGGCGTGAAGATGGTCAAGGCGCTCGCCTTTTGATGGCGAGCCGCTAGACGAAGCCGCATGATCGATCCCGCTGCCGACCTTCTGCCCGAAGGGCTCGAGGACCGCCTGCCGCAAAGCGCGGCGGCGGCGGCGCGGATCGAGCGCGCGGTGCTCGGCGTGCTCGATGCGCACGGCTACGATCGCGTCCGGCCGCCGCTGATCGAGTTCATGCAATCGATGGCGCGGCGCATGGACGGGGTGAAGACCCGCCACCTGTTCCGGTTCGTCGATCCCAAGAGCCTGCGCACGCTGGCCTTGCGGTCCGACATGACGCCGCAGGTCGGCCGCATCGCCGCGACGGGCCTTGCCGGCAAACCGCGGCCGCTGCGGCTGTGCTACGCCGGCCAGGTGGCGCGGATCGCCGGGGACCAGCTCGATCCGCGCCGTGAGGCACTGCAACTCGGCGCCGAGCTGATCGGCTGCGACACCGTTGCGGCTGTGGCCGAGTTAGTCGAACTGGCGATCGCCGCGCTCGAAGCGGCGGGCGCAACCGGCATCTCGGTCGACTTCACGCTGCCCGATCTCGTCGACACGCTCGCGGCGGAGGAATTCCCGCTCGAAGCCGGCCAGGTCGCCAACGTGCGGCGTGAGCTCGACGCCAAGGACGCGGGCGCGCTGCGCGAGGCGGGGGGCGAGGCCTACGTGCCGCTGCTCTATGCCAGCGGCCCATTCGACGAGGCGATCGAGCGGCTGGCCCTGCTCGACGCCAAGGGCGCGCTGGCCAGCCGCATTGCCGGCCTGCGCCAGATCGCCGCGCGCGTCGCCGGCCGTGCCCGGCTGACGCTCGATCCCGCTGAGCGGCACGGCTTCGAATACCAGACCTGGTTCGGCTTCACCCTCTACGCCGAGGGCGTGCGGGGCACGCTGGGCCGCGGCGGCACTTATCGCATCCACGGCACCGAGGAAGCGGCGACCGGCTTTTCGCTCTATCCCGAAGAGCTGGTCGAGGCCGTGAAGGCCGGTGAGCCGCGCCGCGAGACGGTGTTCCTACCGCTCGGCCACGATGCCGCCGCCGCCGGGCAGTTGCGCGTCGAAGGCTGGCGCACCGTCGCGGCACTAGCGGATACGGACGACGCCGCGCAGCTCGGCTGCTCGCACCGGCTGGAAGGCGGTCGGGCCGTCGCCATATAACTTTCGGTAAATTGTGCCCTTTCCGGCGAGGCGTATTCTAACCGCAGGCGGGATGAATGGTCAGACTGCACGCCCCCCATCCCGGCCTCAAGGAGTAGCGCCGTGGACTGGATTGCTACATGTGATCGCCTGCCGACCGGGACCGTGCTGATTCACGTCGAGGGGGAATGCCATCTCGCCGAGCTGATCGGCAAGGGCACTCAAACGGCCGCCTTCATCGACATTCATTCGTCGGACCTGTTGCCGTGGCCCAGTCACTGGATGCCGCAGCCGCCGCCGCCGCTGGCGTCCTGATCGGTCAAAGGCGCCTGCCAGCCATTGCCAGCGCCTGACGCAGGCCCTAGGGCCGCGCGCGGTTTCCCCCTCAGAAAGTACGATCCTTGGCCAACGTCACCGTTATCGGCGCCCAGTGGGGCGATGAGGGCAAGGGCAAGATCGTCGACTGGCTAGCCAGCCGGGCCGACGTGGTCGTGCGCTTCCAGGGCGGCCACAACGCCGGGCACACGCTGGTCGTCGGCAACACCACCTACAAGCTCAGCCTGCTGCCCTCGGGCATCGTCACCGGCACCTTGTCGATCATCGGCAACGGCGTGGTGCTCGATCCATGGGCCCTGAAGGCCGAGATAGAGCGGCTCGAAGGGCAGGGCGTCGCAATTACCGCCGACAATCTCGTCGTGGCCGACAACTGCCCGCTGATCCTCCCGATCCACTCCGAGCTCGACGTGATGCGCGAGGCAGCAGCGGGCAAAGGCAAGATTGGCACCACCGGGCGTGGGATCGGCCCAGCATACGAGGACAAGGTCGGCCGCCGCGCGATCCGGGTCTGCGACCTGGCTCACCTGCACGAGCTGGAGCCGCTGCTCGACCGGCTGTGCGCGCACCACGACGCGCTGCGCGCTGGGTTCGGGGAACCGCCGGTCGATCGCGTCGCACTGCTCGACAAGCTGCGTGAGATCGCGCCGTTCGTCGAAAAATATGCCCAGCCAGTCTGGATGCGACTGCGCGAGGAGCGCAAGAACGGCAGCCGCATCCTGTTCGAAGGCGCGCAGGGCGTGCTGCTCGACGTCGATCACGGCACCTATCCGTTCGTCACCAGCTCGAACACCGTCAGCGGTACGGTCGCCAGCGGCAGCGGGCTCGGCCCGAACGCGGCGGGCTTCGTGCTCGGCATCGTCAAGGCCTACACCACCCGCGTCGGCTCCGGCCCGTTCCCGAGCGAGTTGGAGGATGCCGACGGCCAGCGCCTCGGCGAGCGGGGGCACGAGTTCGGCACCGTCACCGGCCGCCAGCGCCGCTGCGGCTGGTTCGACGCGGTGCTGGTACGCCAGTCCTGCGCAATCAGCGGGGTGACCGGCATCGCCCTGACCAAGCTCGACGTGCTCGACGGCTTCGCCAAGTTGAAGATCTGCACCGGCTATCGGCTGCGTGGCGAAGTGATCGATTATCTGCCGGCCAATGCCGCCGACCAGGAAGCGCTCGAGCCCATATACGAGGAGATGGACGGGTGGAGCGAATCCACCGCCGGTGCCCGGCGCTGGGCCGACCTGCCGGCCCAGGCGATCAAGTACATCCGCCGCATCGAGGAACTGATCGAGTGCCCGGTCGCCTCGGTTTCCACCAGCCCCGAGCGCGATGACGCGATACTGGTGCGTGACCCCTTTGCGGACTGACGCTATGGAGAACACGGGAACCCGTCTCGACCCCCGGAGATTGCCACCCGCATGACATCCCGTGAAAAGACGGCCCTCCTTGCGCTCGACGACAGCGCCCCGGCGCGTCCTCTCAGCGAGAAGCTTTTCACCGTCGCCTGGGGCGCGATCCAGTGGCCGTGGCTCGCCCGCAGCCTGTGGGGCGGCAAGCTGGCCGACAAGCACGCCTTGCTCGACCGGCTCGGCCTGCCGCACGACTCGCTGCCGCACCTCGGCAGCTGGAAGGCCGACACGTATTTCCTGTGGCGGATCTTCGGCGCGATCGAAAAGCTGCGTCCGCGCGAAGTGGTCGAGCTCGGCTGCGGTGCTTCCAGCCTGGTCATCGCCAAGGCGCTTGAGCTCAATGGCGGGGGACGGCTGACCAGCCTCGACCAGCACGCCGATTTCCTGGCCTCGACCGCGCAATGGCTGGCCGGTTACGACCTCCATCCCGCGTTCCGGCACGCGCCGATCGTCGAGGACAAGACCGACTGGTCGCACAACTGGTACGAGCTGCCCTCGCTGCCCGCGGAGATCGACCTCCTGGTCATCGACGGTCCGCCGTGGACGCTGAACCCGTTCGTGCGCGGCCGGGCGGAAGTGCTGTTCGACCGCATTGCACCCGGCGGCATGGTCCTGCTCGACGATGCGGCCCGTCCCGGCGAGCGCGTGGTGGCGCAGCGCTGGAAGCGCGACTGGCCGCAGTTCCGCTTCACCCTGCTGCCCGGGGCCAAGGGCACCCTCGTCGGCGAACGCTTGCGCTGATTGCCTGCCAGCTGCACCGGGCATAGACTTGCCCGATGCGACGCACCGCCTTTCTGCTGATCGGATTGCTCGCCGCGGGATTCAGTGCGGCGTCCGCGCAGACAGCCTTGCCCACCGCGGACTTCGTGCTGGTCGACAAGTCGGATCGGGTCCTGACCCTGTTTGCCGATGGGAAGCCTTACCGCAATTACACCGGCCTGCAGCTCGGCGGCGCGCCTGGCGGGCATAAGCAGTTCCAGGGTGACGAGCGTACGCCCGAGGGCCGCTACGTCATCGACTACGGCAACCCGCAGAGCTCGTACTATCTTAGCCTGCACATTTCCTACCCCAACGCCGACGACCGAGCCTTCGCCGCCACGCGCGGCAGATCGCCCGGCGGAGCGATCTTCATCCATGGCCAGCCCAACTGGCTCGAGTCCGGCCGCCTGCCGGGCGACTGGACCGACGGCTGCATCGCCCTGTCCAACGACGAGATCGAGGAGCTGTGGGACCTCGTTCCGGACGGCACGCCGATCGAGATTCGGCCATAACGATTTTCTTGACTTGATCCCTGTTTGTTCTCATCCTGTTCGGGAATCAGGAGAGACCATGATGCCGCAAGCCGATTTCGCTTACGCTCCGGCCAACGATAAGGGCGCCCTGCCGCTGGCGGTATCGATTTTCGCCGATCGTGACGGGCTGCGCGAGGTTATCCGCGAGGACGTCGCGGCGGCCGGCTTGACGTTGCGCGAGTGCGGTGAGGTGGCGGCATTGCTCGAAGGAGAGCCGCGCCCGCTGGGCGAAGTGGTGCTGCTCGATTGCCCGCGAGTCGATGCCGCCACGTTCGCGGCGCTGGCCCGCCTCGACCAGCGCGCTGCCCGGTCCGGGGCGCACCTCGTCATCTCGACCACCGTAGAGGCGCTCGACGACGTGTTCGCCTGCTGCGACCAGTCCGATCCCCAGATCCTCGTCGATCCGACGCGGGCGGAACGGGTCATCGCGCTGGGCCGGGTGCTCGCGCGCGTGCCGAACCTGCGGCTGCGTGAGCTGGCCGAGGACGACCGCCTGACCTTGTTGCGCCTGACTGAACAGGTCGGGCAGATTCCCCAGCGGCTGGAGCGGTTGAGCGGGGCGCAGCCCGCGGTGCTCGGCGATGACAAGATGTTCCGGTTCGAAAGTCCTGCCCCGGCCTATCATGGCCCCGACACCGAAGGCGGCGCGCGACCCGGCCGGGTGCAGCGAGCCGCGCTGCCGGATCCCCGGCTGGTTCGGCGCATCCTGCGCCAGCGTCAGCTGCGCAGCAAATTCTTTGATGGTGAGCTGTTCGCCGACCCCGCGTGGGACATGCTGCTGGACCTCACCGCCGCGCGGGCCGAGCACACCCGCGTCGCGGTCACCTCGCTATGCATCGCCAGCGGCGTGCCGCCCACCACGGCGCTGAGGTGGATCGGGCAAATGACCGCGGCCGGCCTGCTCGAACGGGTCGAGGACGAGGCCGACCGCCGCCGCGTGTTCATTACGTTGAGCGATAGCGCTGCGGACGCCATGGCGAAGTACTTCGCCGAAGTCGGCCGCAGCGCCGCCCAGCTCGTCTAGAAGCCGTTCGAACCAAGGCCCGTGCGCGAGCGCGTCTCGAGCTCGGCCAGGCGCCGGTCGAGGTAAGCCTGTTCATCGGCCGACTCGTTGATCCGGGCATAGGCCGATTCCAGCCGGGCCAGGTCCTCGTACTCGACCTGCAACTGCGCGCGTGCCGTGGTCGACAGGCGATTGTTGGTGAGCGCGCGGCTGATCGCGTCGAGCCGCTGGCGCGGCGTCAGCGTGGCATACGCGGTATCCGGTAGGCGGGCGTCGAGCGCATCAAGCCGGGTGTCGAGATCCGCCAACTCGGCCGCGTTCAGCGCGCCGTCGCGAAGGTAGGTGGCCTCGGTACGGGCAACCGCGGCGTAGTCTGCCTTGAGACGCCTCGACTCCGCGCGCGTGATACGCCGGGCGGCGAGCGCCGCATCGACGCGGGCGTCAAACTCGGCTTGGCCTGCAGCGACGTCGGTTCGCGTCACGGTGCCGGCGTCGGCATAGGCGCGGTCGGCCAGGACCTGCGTCAGATCGCCATAGCGGTCCGCGAGCGTCGTGCGCTCTGCGGTGGTGAAGCGGCGGTCGGCGCCATAGCGCGCTTCGAGCTGTACCAGCTCGTAATAGTCAGACTTGAGACGCGTACCGGTGGCTTGGCTCAGCGCGCCAGTGCTAACTTCGGAATCGACCCGGCTTTCGAACTGCGCCCGCTGGTCGGCGAGCGGAGTCTGACCGGCAGCCCATTGCGATTCGATCGAGGTGGTGACGCCCAACCGGTCACCGAACAGCGCGCCGAAGATATCGGCGATGGGATTACGGGTGGTGGTGGAGGTGGTGGAAGATTGCGCCATGGCCGACCCGGCCGTAACGGCAAGGGCGGCAGCGCCTGTAAGAGCAAGTAACTTCTTCATGGGGCACCTTCTGAGTTTGCCCCTCCGTCCGCGAAAAAACGTCGCTGAAACAAAAGGGTTTCCGGCCCAGCCCGCGGACGCACGCGAAAATTCGCGTGTGACGAAGGTTGGAGCGGCGGCTGGATGGCGCTGGGCCGGATGGACCCGCGCAAGTGACGATGGGAGAACGGCAGAAGAACGAAAGCGTTCCGCCGCGCTCGTGAGGCCTGGCGTTGACCTGCCGCGAAGAGCCGCTAAATCCGCGCCTTCCGCGCCGTGGGGCGGTTAGCTCAGTTGGTAGAGCATCTCGTTTACACCGAGAGGGTCGGCGGTTCGAGCCCGTCACCGCCCACCAGTTTTCCGTGACTCAAATTCGTCCGGGGGACGAATTTGGCCGGAAAACTCCCAAGCGATAGCGCGGGAGGCGGCTGACACCGCCGTGGCTGAACGCTAGCCTCAGCCGATGGGGGACCTCGACATCGCCGTTGCCGGCTGCGGTATCGCGGGCCTTGCCGCGGCATTGTTGCTGCGGCGCGCGGGCCATGCGGTCACGCTTTACGAGCGCTTCGAGGAGCCGCGGCCGCTCGGGTCCGGGCTCATGCTTCAGCCCACCGGCCTTGCGGTGTTGGCGCAGCTCGGGCTGGCCGACGAGATCGCTGCGCACGCCGCCCCGATAACTCGCATCCAAGGCCGCAATACCCACGGTGAAACCGTGCTCGATGCGCGCTATGCCGACCTCGAGTCAGTCGGCGCGTATGGCCTTGGCATCCACCGGGCGAGCCTGTTCGGCGCGCTCTACGACGCGGTTTGCGCCGCGGGGGTCACCGTCAAGACCGGGCACGAGGTCGCCGGCAGCGAGCTTGCCGCCGGCGGGCGTCGCCTGCGGTTTGCGGCAGCCGACCCGTCGCCCGGGCACGACCTGGTCGTGGACGCGCTCGGAGTGGCATCGCGGCTGGTGCCGGCGGACGAAGGCTGGCTGCCCTATGGGGCGCTGTGGACGACGCTCGAATGGCCGGAGGATGGCCCGTTTCGCCCCGACTGGCTCGAGCAACACTATGAGCGGGCGCGGCGCATGGCCGGCGTGCTGCCCACGGGCAAGCGGCGAGGCATCGGGCGGAACGAGCTGGCGCTGTTCTGGTCGTTGCGGGCCGACCATCACGCGGCGTGGCGCGACGCCGGCCTGGAGGCCTGGAAGGGCGAGTTCGCCACTCTGTGGCCCGAATGTGCAAGCCTGCTCGATAGCATCGCCGATCCCGCGCAGATGACATTCGCCCGCTACGCCCACCGGACCCACCGGGATCCCGTCTCGGAGCGGCTGATTCAAATCGGCGATGCCTGGCATTCCGCCAGCCCGCAGCTCGGGCAGGGTGCCAACATGGCGCTGCTCGATGCCTGGGCGCTGGCCATGGCTTTGGGCCAGGCAGGGCCGCTCGAGCGCCGACTCGCCGCGGCGATCGACCTGCGCCGCTCGCACGTCCGGCTCTACCAGTGGCTCACCGCGGTGTTCACCCCGGCCTACCAGAGCGACTCCGTCTGGCCAGCCCTGGTCCGCGACGTGATTCTGGCACCGCTGTCACGGGTTCCTCCGGCGCCGCGCATCCAGGCGAGCCTGGTTGCCGGGCTTGCGGGCGGTCCACTCGGCCCGCTCGGGCTCTAGGCGGGAATGGCGATGATGCCGCGGTAGCCGGCGGCCGGATCGCCGTGTAGCGCGAGCATCTGGCGCTCCGCGCCGGTATCGGAGAACACGAAGTCCCGCTGGATCGGCTGGCGCTCGAGGTTGCGCAGGCTCTCGCCGTAGCGCGCGTCGGCCTGGTAGATCGAGCGGCACTCGGCCTCCGGGAAAGCAAGCTGCGAGACCAGGAGTGGCGCTTCGCCGGCGAGAGCCGCGGCGGCGCTGGCGAATACCTCGAAGTGGAGGTGCGGATAACGCCCGCCGTAACAGTCCGGCACTATCGAGGTGAAGCGCACGATCCCGTCACTGCTCGCTTCCTGCAGGCCGCGCAGGTAGTTCACGTCGGTCCGGTTGTAGAGCGAGTAGTCGCCGGCAGCGTCGTTCTGCCACATATAGACAGCCCGGCCGCTGCCCGCCGCACTGCATCCCGGGACGACCTGCAAGTTCAGCTCCAGCTTGACCGGCACGCCCTCGGCCCGGCCGGTCATGCCGGCAAAGCTCGGCCGAATGTCGCGCCGGACCACGCCGTCCATGTCGAGCACGTTGATCGGGCGCGGGCGGCCGTTGCTGCCGTCGGCGGGGAAGGGGCCGCGCGTTTCGGTCGGCAGGGCGGCGCAGGCGACCTGCGCGTCCGCGCGTGTCCCGCATCCTGCCAGCACCATGCCGCCAAGCCCGAGCGCCAACCCGCCGAGCATCTGCCGCCGGTCGAGCTCGAGCTGGCTGGTCACGTGGTGGTAGCCTCGGCGATCATCTCGCGGGCTTCCGCGCTCGACCAGTCGAAGCCGCCGGCGACGCGCCAGATCTCCTTGCCCTCGGCGTCGTAAAGCACGGTCAAGGGCAGGCTGTTCGCCCCGAACGCCGGGGGCAGGGCGTTCTGCGGGTCCATCCACTGCGGCAGGTGCGTGAACTGCTTCTCGGCGAAGAACGGCGCGACCTTCTCGGCGCCTTGCATGTCCTGGCTGACGGTCACCACGGCCACGCTATCGCCAAGGTCGCCGGCGAGATTGTCGAGCAGCGGCATCTCGGCGATGCACGGCACGCACCATGTCGCCCACAGATTGACCAGGACCGGCTTGCCCGTGAGGCTGGTCATGGCGAGCTTGCCGCCCGCCGGATCGGTCAGCTCGACCGCCGGGATGGCCTGGCCGGCGAAGGCGCGGTCGATCTTGCCGGTGAATTCCTCGCCGTCGGCGATCTCGATGCCTTGCGGTTGCGCGGGTTCGGCGCTTTCCCTATCGCACCCCGCCAGGACGAGAGCGAAAGCGCAAGTGAGCGACAGCGACGCAAATCGGGGCATTCCAGGCTCCAACCGGATGTGGGGCGGGCGCTTCGCCGAAGGGCCCAGCGCCATCATGCGCGAGATTAACGCCTCGATCCCGTTCGACAAGGCGCTGTGGCGGCAAGACATCGCCGCCAGCAAGGCGCACGTCGCGATGCTGGGCGCCTGCGGCATCGTTTCGAGCGAGGACGCCAAGGCAATCGAGCAGGGCCTCGACCAGGTCGCCGCCGAGTTCGAGCGCGACGGCGTGCCCGAGGACTGGGCGCTCGAAGACATCCACATGACTACCGAAAGCCGGCTCGCCGAGCTGATCGGCCCTGTGGCCGGGCGGCTCCACACCGCGCGCAGCCGCAACGACCAGGTGGCGACCGATTTCAAGCTGTGGGTGCGCGACGCGATCGACCAGGCCGACGCGGGGCTGGAGGCGCTGCAGCGCGCGCTGGTTACGCGCGCAGGCGAGCATGCCGACAGCATCATGCCCGGCTTCACCCATTTGCAAACCGCACAGCCGGTGACGCTCGGTCATCACCTGATGGCCTACTACGAGATGGCCGCGCGCGACCGCTCGCGGTTCGCGGATGCGCGCAAGCGGCTCAACCGATGCCCGCTCGGCAGCGCTGCGCTGGCCGGGACCGGATTTCCGATCGACCGCGAGATGACCGCGCAGGCGCTCGGCTTCGATGGGCCGACCGCGAACAGCCTCGATGCCGTCGCCGACCGCGACTTTGCGCTCGATTACCTCTTGGCCGCGGCGCAATGCTCGCTGCACCTGTCGCGGCTGGCCGAGGAAATGATCATCTGGGCCAGCCAGCCGTTCGGCTTCGTCCGCCTGCCCGATGCGCTGAGCACCGGCAGCTCGATCATGCCGCAGAAGAAAAACCCCGACGCCGCCGAGCTCGTGCGCGGTCATGCCGGACGGATTGTCGGCTGCGCCACCGCGCTGATGGTGACGATGAAAGGCTTGCCGCTGGCCTATTCGAAGGACATGCAGGACGACAAGCCACCAGTGTTCGAGGCGGGCGGGTTGCTCGGGCTGTCGATCGCGGCGATGACCGGGATGGTCGAGGCGACCGAGTTTCGCACCGACCGCATGCGCCAGGCCGCCGAGCTCGGCTATGCCACGGCCACGGATCTTGCCGACTGGCTGGTGCGGCAGGCCGATATCCCGTTCCGCGAGGCGCACCACATTACCGGCGCCGCGGTCAAGCTGGCCGAAAGCAGGGGCGTCGCGCTGGACGCGCTGTCGCTGGCCGAGCTGCAGGCGATCGATCCGCGCATCGGCGAGGGCGTTTTCGCCGCCCTATCGGTGGAAGCCTCGGTCGCGGCGCGCAACAGCCAAGGCGGCACTGCGCCCGACCAGGTCCGCCAGCGTATCGCCGAAGCTCGCGAAGCATTAGGGATGAGCGCATGAGTCGCGCCGTGACCGCCCTGTTTATGCTTGCGGCGCTGTCCGCTTGCGGCAGCCAGAAGGACCTGCAGCCCGTCGCCGGCGCGCAATTGCCGCCGGCGCCGTACGGCCGCACCGATCCGCCAACGGCCGACGAGCTGCTGGTGCTCGATCCGCAAGCCGCGCCCGAGCGCAACATCGAACTGCGCCGCGAATCCGAAGAGCGGGAGGACGATCCTTTCGACTTGCCGCCGACAGGCTGAGCGCGAACACGAAATTATGGACCATTTTCACTTACGCAACGGCGAGCTTTACGCCGAGGACGTGCCGCTGGCGCGCATCGCCGAGGAAGTCGGCACGCCGGTCTATGTCTATTCGCGCGCCACGCTGGAACGCCATGCGCGGGTGTTCCTTGAAGCGCTGGAGGGGCTCGACCGGGCCCACGTAGCCTTTGCGGTAAAGGCCAATCCGAACCTGGCGGTGCTGCGGGTCATGCAGCGCGAAGGCCTTGGGGCCGACGTCGTCTCGGGCGGGGAGCTAGCGCGGGCGCTGGCGGCGGGAATGGCGCCGGACGACATTGTATTCTCGGGCGTCGGCAAGACGCACGCCGAGCTGATCCAGGGCCTCGATGAAGGCATCGGCCAGTTCAACATCGAATCCGAGGAAGAGGGCGAGGAGCTGGCGGCGCTGGCCGGAGCCCGCGGCATGCGCGCGCGCTGCGCGCTGCGCGTCAATCCGGACATCGATGCCGGCACCCACGACAAGATCTCAACCGGCAAGGCCGACAACAAGTTTGGCGTGCCGATCGGCCGCGCGGCGGAAATCTACAGCCGCTTGGCCGCGCTACCGGGCCTCGAGATGCGTGGCCTCGCTGTGCATATCGGGAGCCAGCTCAGCGAGCTGCGGCCGCTCGAGCTGGCCTTCGAGAAGCTCGGTGCGCTGCTCGCCAACTTGCGCGGCGCAGGCCAGTCGGTGACACATGTCGATCTGGGCGGCGGCCTCGGCGTGCCTTACAAGGCCGCCGACGTGATGCCGAGCCCGGCGGAGTACGGGGCGATGGTGGCGCGAGTCACCAAGGGCTGGGACGTCACCCTGATGTTTGAGCCAGGCCGTGTCATCGCCGGAAACGCGGGCGTGCTGTTGACCCGCGTGGTGCGGGTGAAGCGCGGCGTGAACGATCCGTTCGTGATCGTCGATGCGGCGATGAACGACCTTGCCCGGCCGGCGCTCTACGGCGCGTGGCACGATTTCGAGGCGGTCCGCCCGAGCAACCGGCGCATGACCGCCAATATCGTCGGCCCGATCTGCGAGACCGGCGACACTTTCGCCATGGGGCGCGACATCGAAGGCGTCGACACGGGCGACCTGGCGATCTTCCGCACCGCCGGCGCCTATGGCGCGACGATGGCGTCGAGCTACAACAGCCGCGGCTTCGTCGCCGAGGTGATGGTCGACGGCGACCAGTACGCGGTCGTGGCCGACCGCATCCTCCCCGCCGAGATCACCGCCGCCGAGCGGGTTCCCGACTGGCTCGACTGATGAAGTCGCTGCCGCTCTTCCACGACGTTGCCGGCAAGCCCGTGATCGTGCTGGGGGAGGGCGAGGCCGCAGAAGCCAAGCGGCGGCTGGTTGAGCGAGCCGGCGCTTACGTGGTCGATGACGATGACCGCGAAGCGCAGCTGGCTTTCATCGCCCTCGACAATCCGAATCTCGCGGCGGTGCGGCTCAAGGCCCGCGGGGTGCTGGTCAACGTGGTCGACCGGCCTGACCTGTGCGATTTCACCGTGCCGAGCATTCTCGATCGCGATCCGGTGCTGGTCGCGGTCGGCACGGGCGGGGCTTCGGCGGGCCTTGCCAAACAACTGCGGCTGCGGCTCGAGGCGTTGTTGCCGGCAGACCTCGGGAAGCTGGCGAGCACTCTGAGCTCCCTGAGGGAAGCCATGCGCTCACGCTGGCCCTCGGCGGAGGAACGGCGCCGCAAGCTCGACGCCGCGCTCACGCAGGGCGGCCAGCTCGATCCACTGGCGGACGGGAGCGCGGACCTGGTCCAGACCTGGCTCGCCAATCCCGGGCACTGGGTTGCGGAAACCTCATACCACCTGGAAGTCGCCAGCGACGATCCCGACGATCTGACGTTGCGGCAGGCTCGGCTGCTGGGGATGGCCGACTGCATCGTGCACGATCCGGACATTCCGGCCGAGATCCTCAACCGGGCCCGCGCCGACGCGGTGCGCGTGGCGGCGCCGCATAGCGGGCCGCTGCCTGAAGGTATTGTCGTCTACCTGACGCGGACGAAGGCCTAGAGAATCCCGCCGGCCAGCCGGTCGATCGCGGCCTGGAGGATCACCGCGGCGGCGTGGCTGTCGATCCGCTCGGCGCGCTTGGCCCGGCTCATGTCCTGGTCGATCATCGCCCGCTCGGCGCTGGTGGTCGACCAGCGCTCGTCCCACAGCAGCACCGGCAGACCAAGTGCGGCGAGGTTGCGCGCATAGGCCCGGCTCGCCTGGGCGCGCGGGCCGCTGGAGCCGTCCATGTTGAGCGGCAGGCCGATCACGATGCCTTTGGCCCGCCGCTCGGCCACCAGCGCTTCGAGCGCCGCCTTGTCGCGCCCGAACTTGCCGCGCGGCAGGGTCTTGCCGGCGCTGGCGAAGCTCCACCCGGCATCGCAGAAAGCGGTGCCGATCGTCTGCGTGCCCAAGTCCAGCGCCATCAGCACGCCCCCGTCTGGCAGTGCGGCGCGGAACTCGCCGGCGTCTTCAGTGATCAGCGCTTCGTCCATGCCGTCACCCTGCGCAGCACATCGGCGCGCACATTTTGCCAGAACAGCGGGACGTCGTAGACGTGATAATTGTTGCCCGGCAGCACGTAGGGGCCGAGCTCGGGCGGGTCCCCAATCAGCAGGAGGCCGCGCTCGTCGCAACGGGCCGGAACAGCGCCCGCCACCAGCTGGCCGCTGGTCAGGTCGTCGTTTGGCTTGAGGGTGCCGAGGTTCGCGGAGGCGGGCGCGACGCCGTCGCGCGTGCCGGTGAGCGGGTTCACGCACAGGACCGCGCCGTCCCCGCGCGCCTGGCCGTCGAACCCAGGCGAGGTGCGATAGTGCTCGAGCCACTCGCTCGGGTCGGCCGGTTCGGCGAAACTCGACCAGCTTGCGATGCAGCCCGCCTGATCGGCGGTTTCGCAGCCCAGCAAGCCGAGCGCTGGGAGGTCGTGCTCAATCGAAATCGGCCAGCCGATCGCGTAGACCATCGCGATCCGGCCCTGTAGCGGCGTCCCGGCGACACGGTCGCGCAGCAGTTGCAAAACATGCCGCGCGCCCTGGCTATGGCCGGCGAGCACGATGGGGGTGTCGGTATCGACATTGGCAAGGAAGTAATCGAACGCCTGGCTGACGTCGCGATAGGCGGCCTCGATCGCCTGTTCACCTTCCGGCTTGTCGGTTAGGAAGGCGCCGAATGTCGCCTGGCGGTAGCGCGGCGCCCAGATCTCACTGGCATTCCCGAACGGACTGGCGAGTCCACCCAGGAAGGTCCGTGCTCGCGAGCGCGACTCCGCGTCGTCGAGCGGGGCGTTCCAGTGCGTGCGCTCGAGGTAGCTAGTCGGATGGACGAAAAAGACCGCGAACCTCGGCGTTCCGGTCGGCCGCGGGGCCGTTCCCTCAGGTTGCCATCGCGCGGGATCGGTCGCCTCGGTAAAGCGCGGGTGCGACAGCCACATCGCGGTGTCGGCATAGGCATTCGCGCTGAGCGCACCTTGCGCGACGAACTCGCCCCCGGGCACGAACGCGGTACGGGCGAGGTCGTTGCCCCAGATCCTCAGCGCAAAGGCGCCGGCGATCAGGATGACGACAAAAACGGTAACCGCGTAAAGGAATTTACGGACCATCGGCTCCCGTCGCGACAGCGAGTTCCGCCTCTTCCTCTTCTTCCTCATTGACCTCGGCACGGCGCTCCAGCGCGACCTTGATCATCGCCAGCAGCGGATCGGCCAGGAACAGGCCGATGACCCCGAACAGCACGCCCATGATCAACTGCGCGCCGAGCACCAAGGCAGGCGCGAGGTCGACGGTCTTCTTGGCGATCAGCGGTATCACCACGTAGCCGTCGAAGGTCTGGACGAGGAAATAGACGAGGACCGTATAGAGACCCATGTCGACGCCGCCGGAGAAGCCGACGAGGACCATCAAGGCGCCGGCAATCAGCGCGCCGAGGTTGGGGATGAACGCGAGCAGGCCCGTGATGATGCCTAGCAGCGCCGCCATCGGCACGCCGTAGATCGCGAGCATGATCCAGGTGAAGATCCCCTCGAACACCATGCCGACGAGGCGCCCGGCCATCAGCCGGCGCATGGTGAAGGCCATGCGTGAGGCGGTGATGCAGAAATCTTCGCGCTGCTCGGGCGGCAGCATCCAGGCGACGCCGCGCTCGTAGAGCCGCGGCTCCATCGCCACGTAAATGCCGATAATCACGATCAGGAACAGCGTGCTAAGCGCGCCGAACACCCCGCCGATGGCGCGAGTGACCGTGCCCACGCCGGTAGCGAGCTGGCCGGCAACAGCTTCGAAGTTACCAATATCGATCGCAAAGCCCTTGGAATCGAGCCAGGCGAGTAAGCGCGTCGATTGCGCTTCGACCAGCGCCGGGAATAGCGCCGCCTCGCGCGAGATCTGCGAGCCGGCGAAATTGCCGAGCCAGATGAAAAAACCGACCGTAATCAGCAGCACGATGCCAAGGCGCCAGCCGCGCCCAATCGGCAGCGCTCGCCCGACCAGCCGCTCGCCGCCGTCCAGCATCGAGGCGAACACCAGGCCGCCGAAGATTACCAGCAGTGCCTGGCTGATGTAGACCGCCAGGATCGTCAGGCCGACGATCGCAACCCACACCATGGCTCGCTTGGCCTCGAGCCGCAGGACCGGGCTCGTTATCGAGGTCGGGCTGGCGCGATCATCCTGTGCCGGATCGATGTCCTCGGCTTCAGTCTCCGCCATTGCCTGCTCCCCCTGCGCGCGGCGGCTGCCGCAACTCCGGCCGCAGACTGGTCCAAGCGCGGTCAGGGCGCAATGCCCCGAACCAACTCAACGGGTTCCAGCCGGCGCTGCCGTCGAGGGAGAAGGTAATCAGCTCGGCCCGCCCGCCCACGCTGGAAATCGGAACCGGCCCGCCGAGCCCGTTGCCGAACGGCGTCTCCGGAGTGCGGGCGGGGAAGCGGCTGTCGGCGGAATGATCGCGGTTGTCGCCCATCAGGAACACGTGGCCTTCGGGCACGATCACCTCCGGCCGGTTGTCGCCTTCGCTGCGATAGTCGTCGATGACGACGTAGCTCGCGCCGTTGGGCAGAGTCTCGCGCACCGTCGGCGGTTCGTAGAACTCGCGCCCGTCGGCGAGGCGGACCTTGTAGCGCTCGAAATCCTCGAGGCACAGGCGCTGGAAACCTTCGGACGCCTCGCAGACCTGCTGGTCGACCGGGATGCGGATCGGCGGTTCCACCTCTTGCGGGACCGGCTCGCCGTTGAGAATGATCTGGCCGTTGACCACCGCGATGCGGTCGCCGGGGAGGGCGACGACGCGCTTGATATAATCCTCGGCGCGGTCGGGCGGCACGGCGATGACAATGTCGCCGTATTCCGGCGTCGCCGGAGCCAGGCGCCAGTCGTCGCGCGGCAGCAGGCGAAACGGGAACGACAGCGACACCCAGCTCCAGCCGTAGGGGTACTTGCTGACGATCAGCCGGTCGCCGACCATCAGGTTAGGCACCATCGAGGCGCTAGGGATGTAGAACGGCTTGGCGAGGAAGGTGTGGAACGCGATCACGCCGAGCAGCATCAGCGCCAGCCCGCGAATCTCGGCGAGCCAGTTGATCTTCTTCTTCGGCCTTGCTTCGGCCAGCGGCTCAGGCGCCGGCGCAGCGATTTCTTCCTCGAGCTCGCTCACTTCGGCCGCGCCTCGATCACGACGAACGCCTGCGCCCAGGGATGGTCATCGGTCAGCGTCAAGTGAACGTGCGCCTCATGGCCTTCGGGGGTGAGGGCGGCGAGCCGCTGCGCGGCGCCATTCTCAAGCTTCAGCGTCGGCGCTCCGGAGGGCAGGTTCACCACCCCGATGTCCTTCATATAGACGCCCTGGAAGAAGCCGGTGCCGACCGCCTTGGAATAGGCTTCCTTGGCGGCGAAACGCTTGGCGTACGTGCCGGCGCGAGTGAACGGGCGCTTGGCTGCCTTGGCTCGCTCGACCTCGGTGAAGCAGCGGTGCTCGAATCGCTCGCCGTGCCGGTCGAGCGCGGCCTGGATGCGCTCGATGCTGCACAAGTCGGAGCCCATACCGATGATCACCGCGCCGCGTCCATCAATTCACGCATCCTTTTCACCGCCGGCTCGAGCCCGACGAACACCGCCTCGCCAATCAGGTAGTGACCGATGTTGAGCTCCGCCAGTTGGGGAATCGCCGCGACCGGCTGGACGTTGTCGTAAGTGAGGCCGTGGCCGGCATGAGGCTCGATGCCGTTCTTGGCGGCGAGCGCGGCCATGTCGGTGACTTTCTTCAACTCCACCGCCACTTGGTCGCCGGTGGCATGGGTGTACTCGCCGGTATGGAATTCGACCACCGGCGCGCCGAGGCGCAAGGCGGCTTCGACTTGCCGCTCATCCGGGGCGATGAACAGGCTGACTCTGATTCCGGCATCGAGCAGGCGCGAGACGACCGGCTGGAGGTGATTGTGCTGGCCCGCCGCGTCCAGCCCGCCTTCGGTGGTGCGCTCCTCGCGCTTCTCCGGGACGATGCAGGCGGCGTGCGGCTTGTGGCGCAAGGCGATCCCGACCATCTCGTCGGTCGCCGCCATTTCGAGGTTTAGCGGCAGGTCGGTCGCTTGCTGAATGCGCTTCAGGTCGTCGTCGCGGATGTGGCGGCGGTCCTCGCGCAAATGCGCGGTAATGCCATCGCCACCGACGCGGGCGACGATCTCGGCGGCACGCACCGGGTCGGGATGGTCCCCGCCTCGCGCGTTCCTGATCGTGGCGACATGGTCGATGTTGACGCCCAAGCGCAGGCGTTGGGTCACTTCTTGCGGCTCCCCGGCTTCATCGCGGGCGTGGCGGCCAGGTCGGCGGGAACTTCCTCCTCGGCATACGTCGGGAAGTTGATGCTGACGAGCGAGTGGAACGGCACGCCCAGGTCGACCGAACCCGCAGTCCGGTCGACCAGCGCTGCGGCGGCGATGACTTCGCCGCCGGCTTGCTCGATGGCCTTGATCGCCTCGCGGCTCGACAGGCCGGTGGTGACGACATCCTCCACCAGCAGGATCTTCTCGCCCCGCTCGATGCTGAAGCCGCGGCGCAATTCAAACGTACCTTCGGGGCGCTCCACGAAGATCGCCTCGATGCCGAGGGCGCGGCCCATTTCGTGGCCGATGATCAGGCCGCCCATGGCCGGCGAGACGACTTTCTGCAGCTGCATCCGCAGGTCGCGCGGTATCCGCTGGGCCAGGGCCGAGGCGAGGCGACCGGCGCGGACCGGGTCCATCAGCACGCGGGCGCATTGCAGGTAATAGGCGCTGTGGCGGCCCGACGAGAGCACGAAATGGCCTTCGAGCAAGGCGTGGCTGGCGCGGAATTCGGCGAGAACCTCGTCTTCGGTCATGGCGGGACGCGCGGCCTTTCGATACACCGAGGCCCGCCGGAAAGGCGGCGCGGGCATGCCCGGCCACTCCATTGCGGGCCTCAAACGAACGTTGCGAAAAATCTCCCTAGAAGCGCTTGAGGCATGGGGCAAGCGGGCGTATAGGCGCGCCAAATCTGGCCCTTTCCCGGGGCCGCACGGCCCTCGCGCGCCTCAGACAGAACGGAAAGCGGCACACAGATGAAGTTTGGCGATATCGCCCGCAGCCGGTTGCATATCCTTCCCCTGTTCGCTGCCTTCCTGGCCCTGCTGGCAGTGCCGCAGGCCGGGTTCGCTGCCGCTATGACACAGGCGACGGAATCGAGCGCGGCCGCTCCCGCCGCCGACGCGCAATCGCCCAACGTCGCCGACGAGACTGCGGCGCCGGCCGACGCCGCGGAGCCTTCGACGACCGAAGCGGCGCCCGCCGACGGTGCGGGCTACACGCCGCTCGGCCCGGAATGGATCAAGGGCCAGCCGGTCAATGGCGGTATCGACTTCCAGCCGCAGTACACCGAGGACGGCGAGTACGCCTACGCCATGCACACCTACATCCTGCTGCCGATCATCACGGTGGTCAGCCTGTTCGTGCTCGCGCTGCTGCTGTGGGTCGTCGTGCGCTACAACCGCAAGTCGAACCCGGTGCCGTCGAAGACCAGCCACAACACGCTGATCGAGATCATCTGGACGGTGGTGCCAGTGCTGATCCTGGTGGTCATCGCCATCCCTTCGATCACGCTGCTGGCCAACCAGTTCAAGAGCCCGCCGGAAGACGCGCTGACCATCAAGGTCACCGGCTATCAGTGGTACTGGGGCTATACTTATCCCGACAACGGCGGGTTCGAGGTGATCTCGAACATGCTGCCGGAGGAAGAGGCCATCGCCCGTGGCGAGCCCTCGCACCTCGCGGCCGACAACCGCATCGTCGTGCCGGTGGGTGAGCCGCTGCGCATCCAGGTCACCGGTGCCGACGTGATCCACGCGTTCGCCGTGCCGAGCCTGTGGTTCAAGATCGACGCCGTTCCCGGGAAGCTCAACGAGCGGACACTGACCATCAAGGAGCCCGGCATCTACTACGGCCAGTGCTCGGAACTGTGCGGCGCCCGCCACGGCTACATGCCGATCGCGCTGGAGGCTGTGCCGCGGCCGCAGTTCGAGGCGTGGGTCCGCTCCAAGGGCGGCACGCTGCCGGGTGACGCAGGGAAAG
>JADMIO010828312.1_pt1 | contig 22331 bp, 17 predicted proteins | sample 8958161 | NCBI WGS metagenome assembly JADMIO01 (sample SAMN16585339, study PRJNA669376) | soil metagenome | isolation source: Crop rotation soil | place: USA: Cullars Rotation, Alabama | collected 2011 | reverse complement strand
CTTTCCCTCGGACGGCGGCGGCGGCGGGCTCGTGGGCGCTACGTCCGGGCCGGGGCCGAGCGGGGTCGTTTGCTGATCCGCAGGCGGAGAAGGCGGCGGCTGCGCGAGCGCCAGCGAGGGACAGGCTACCGAGGCGAACAGCGAAAGAACACACGCCGGGGCAGAAACACGAAGCAAACGCATACGGGTTCTCCTTCGAAACGTGAAATGAACGAACTGTGCTGCGTGCGGCGCGCATGATGCGCTCCGTTTCGTCCGCGCGCGCAACGAAGTGCCCCCAACTCGGTGCCGCCCGCCGGTCGACTGGCCAACTTTGGCGCCGTGACCCGGGACACGCCGGCTCTTGCCGGTGCCCCCACTCTCGTTACCCCCTTTTTTACCGTCGGTTTTGCTTGTTAGTAAGGCTTCCTAACAAAGGCAAGAGTTAAGATTTCAGGGCCGTGTCCAAAGTGCGTCTACCCGCAAAACGACCGCGCGTTCGCGAACGGAGAGCGGAAATTTCTGGCGAATGGCGGCGTGGTGGTGGTTTCGCGATGCGTTCGTGTTCGTGGGCGTCGTCGTGGGCTGACTCTGACGCTGACGTAGCCGACAAGACGTGATCGACCGCGCATCGGCGCTTGATCAGCGAGCACGCAGCGCCGACGTTGGGCGAGCGCCCACGTACGGCCGGCCACGTCAGCGTCCGCGCACACGTTTACGACTACGGCTACGACCACGATCACGAAAACGACGACGACACGCAATCGTCACAGTCGTCGGTCGTTCATCTCGTTCGGCTGGGGGGCGTGGGGAGGAGCGGCCGCGCTCCCCCCACCGTCCCGCGGCGCATCGCGCGCCCCCCGCGCCGCCCAAATCAAGCCGTCTGCTTCAGCGGCGCCGGCCCAGGCTCGCCCCGACGTATCCACTCGCGATTCACCTGAGGAATGTCCTCGAGCAGCTGCTTCGTGACCTCGCTCGTCGGCGATTGGATCACTTGGTCGGGCGGGCCCTGCTCGACGATCTCGCCCTTGTGCATGATGAAAATGGAGTCGCTGACGTAGTAGGCGAGCCCGATATCGTGCGTCACGAACACGATCGTCATCTGGAGCTCCTCTTTGAGCTTCATCAGATAATCGAGAATCCCGGCGCGGCTGCAGGCGTCGACCATCGAGGTCGGCTCGTCGGCGATGAGCACTTGCGGCTTCAAGATGAAGATTCGCGCCAGGAGCATGCGCTGCATCTGGCCGCCGGAGAGCTCGAACGGGTACTTACCTTCGATCTCCTTCGGCTTGATGTTCACCGCGAGGAGCGCTTGGTCCACCCGGTCGTTCATCTCCGCTTCGCTCGGCTTCTCTTTGAAGAGCCGAAAGCTCGATTTGAGCTGCGCGCGAATCGTGAAAAACTGATTGAACGCCGCGAACGGATCTTGGAAGACCGCCTGCACCTTGCGCCAGTGCTCGCGCGCGTCCTTCACTTCGCCGATCGGGCGGCCGTCGAAGTCGAGCACGCCGCTCGACGGTGTCTCGAGGCGAAGGAGCATCTTCGCGAGCACCGTCTTCCCGCAGCCCGATTGGCCGACGAGCGAGACGATCTCCCGATCGCGGATGGTGAAGCTGACCCGATCAACCGCGGTTGTCAGGCGCTTTCCGTGACCGTAGGTGCGCGTCAGATCCCGCGCTTCGAACTTCGCCGCCTTCTGCAGCGGCGTGGGCGCGTCATTCGGCATATTGACACCTCACTTGCCGGTTGCGGAGGATGCGCAGCTCCTGCCGCTGTGTCTTGCAGGCCGCGCGCACGCTCGGGCAACGCTCCGCGAAGCGGCATCCGACGATCGTGTTGCCCAGGTTCGGCGGCGCGCCTTCGATGGCGATCGGCTTTTTGTCCCGCTGCCCCGGCTCGGCGCTGAGCATCGAGCCCATGAGCGCTTTGGTGTAGGGCTGGCGACCATCGAAGATGACCTGCTCCGTCGTGCCGTACTCGACGAACTCACCGGCGTACATGACGGCGATCGAGCTTGCCACGTGACGCAAGAGCGGGAGCTCGTGGGTGATGAAGAGCATGCTCCCGACGATCCCCTGATCCATCAAGTCGAACAGGAGCCGAATGACCGACTTCTGCGTCGAGACGTCGAGGGCGGAGGTCGGCTCGTCGGCGATGACCACCCGCGGGTTCAGGAGCGTCGAGATCCCGATGACCACCCGCTGCTTCATCCCGCCCGGGAGCTGCACCGGATACGAGTCGAGGACGTGCTTCGCGTCGAGGCCGATCTTCTCGAAGCGCTCGCGGAGACGATCGGCGATCGCTTTCTTGTCGGCTTTGTCGTCGTGGCTCAGGATCATGTCCGTCGCGAGATCTTTGATCTTCCGCGTCGGGTTCAGCGAGTTGAGCGCGCCTTGGGGGATCATCGCGATTCGCCGGCCCAAAACCTCTTTGCGGTTTTGCTCGACGTTCATCCCGATGATGCTCTTCCCCTCGATGCGTACGTCGCCGGAGGAGTGATAGAGCGGCGGGAGATAGAGCCCCATGCAGCCGCTCACGAGCGTGGTCTTGCCGCAGCCCGACTCGCCGGCGATGCCGAGAATCTCCCCTTCTTTGAGGGAGAAGGTCACCCCGTCCACCGCTCTGATCTTCGCGCCGAAGCGGGTGATGTAGTGAACCTTGAGATTGTCGACTTCCAATACGGGCGACATGGTTACTTCCTGAGCCGGGGATTGAAGACCCCTTCCATCGACGTATTGAGGATATAGAGCGAGAACGCGATGCTCGTGATGAGCATCGTCGCGGGAACGAAGGCCCACCACGCGCCATCGGTGAGCGCCTCGTTGCTGATCGCCTCGTTCAAGATCTTGCCGAGGGACACCGAGTCGTACGGGCCGAGGCCGAGCATGCTGATGCTCGCCTCCGCCAAGATCCCTTCTGCGGTCTGCAGAATGAAGACCATGAAGATGTACGAGAGGAGATACGGCAAGATGTGGAGGAGGACGATCTCGAGCGTCCCGTAGCCATTGATCCGCGCCAACGCCACGTGATCGCGCGAGCGGATGCTCGACGATTGTGCGCGAACCGCGCGCGCGCTCCAGGTCCAGGTCGTCGAGCCGATGATCAGCGCGATGAGGAGCAGGCTCCGCCCTTTCTCGAGGCTGCTGCTCAAGAGAATGAGGACGATGAGGCTCGGAATGACGAGAAAGAGGTTCGTCCCGACGGTGAGGATGTCGTCGATGAGCCCGCCCTTGTAACCGCCATAGACGCCGACCAGCGTCCCCAGCACCGTGGCCACGGTGCCGGCAACGAAGCCGACGAGGAGCGACGACCGAAGCCCGGTCACCAGGAGCGAAAACATGTCGCGCCCGAAGTGATCCGTGCCGAGCCAATGCTCGTGCGACGGCGGCATGAAGGCGAGACCCACCCGCGTCGTCGCGTCGACGTGGAGGAAAACGGGAGCCAGGAGCGCGAGGAGGATCGTCCCGAAAAAGATCCCGAACCCGATGAGGAACACCGGCGACTTGAGGAGACCGACGAGGAGCTTCATGGTGACTATCTCCCCTCGGCTTGCGCCGCTTTGATGCGCGGATCGAGGAAGCCGATGAAGACGTCGACGCTGAAGTTCGCGATGAGCACCGACACCGTGATGAGGAGAGTGCAGCCGGTGATGACCGGATAATCCGCGCCTTGAATGGCGGTGAGGATGGTCATGCCCAGACCGGGATAGCTGAAGATCATCTCGGTGATGAGCGCGCCGCCGACCATGCCGCCGAACGCGAGCGCGAGGCCGGTGAGCTGCGGGAGCATCGCGTTCCGGAACATGTAGAGGAGGATCTTGCTCTCCTTGATGCCCAGGAGCTTCGCGTACTTCACGTAGTCGGTCCCGATCTCGTAGATGCACATCGAGCGCATCCCGATCGCTTGACCGCCGACGACGAGGAGGAAAATCGAGGTGAACGGTAGGACGTAGTAGTAGCTCGCGCTCGCGAAGAAGCCGATCGACATCGAGGGGACGATCCCGTCGTCGTATCCGCCGACGGCGGGGAACCACTCCAGGCGAATGCCCATCGTGTAGACGAGCAAGATCGCGAAGCAGAACGCCGGCACGGCGGTCGTGAGGAGCGCCACGGGATAGAGCACCCGGTCGAAGACCCCGCGCTTGTACGCGGCCAGCGCTCCGAGCAAGTTACCGATGATCCAACCGATGATGATCGTCGGTAATTGCAGAGCGAGGGTCCAAGGGAGCGCGTTCTTGATGATCGAGCCGACGGGCTTCGGATACTGCAGGATGGACGTGCCCAAATCGCCGCGCAGGCTCATCTGCACGTAATTGACGAATTGCTTCGGGAGTGACGTCTTGACCGGCTTGCCCGCCGCGTCGTGGAGGACGTGGCCTTCGCCGTCGAGCTCCACCAGGCCGAACTCTTTCAGATAGGCCTCTTCCTTCTCCTTGGCCGACTTGGAGTCGAGCCGGGCGCTCGCCTTCGCCATCATGCGATCGATGGGGTTCGCGTCGCCCAGGCGGGGGAGGAAGAAGTTGATCGTGAGGGCGACGACGAAGGTGATGAAATACCATCCCGCGCGACCGCAGATGTGCTTGAGCGTGGGGTGATTGCGCAGCATGACCGGATTACCTTCTTCGCGTCGTCCAGGTGTGACTTGGGCGAGTGTGACTCGGGCGATGACCTATTCGCGCTTTCCTTGCGCGCCGCTCGTGCCGGCGCCCTTCGTCGCGGGGCGGATGGCCCAGAGCGCGTTCGTTCCGAGCCGATCGCCCATGATTTGCGGGGGAATGTACGCGTTGTTCGCGCTCGGGAAATTTTCCCAATGGCGAATGCTGAACTCGAAGAACGAGTCCGGTCGATAGACGAGCGGGAGCGTCACTTGCGCCTGCATGAATGCGATGTTGAGCTCGCGATAGGCGGCTACCAGCTCTTTCTCGTCGCGGAGCGTCGGGATCCTGCGGAGGAGATCGTCGATCTTCGGGTCGTAGCCCGGCGCGGCCGGGTTGTTGAAGCGGCCGAAGTTCTTGTACATCTTGTCGCCGTTCGCCGCCCACTCCTTGGAGGAGAGAACGGCGTCGAAGCGAGCCCACGGCTGCGACGGGGTAGGGGCCGGCGCCGGTTGATAAAGGAGCACGTCGAAGTCGCCATTCAGGCTCGCCGGCCAATAGAGATTCGAGTCGACGAACTTCTCCCGCGCGTCGATCCCCGCGTCGCGCAGACTCTTGACGGCGATGCGGACGATCGATTCCCAGTCGCTCCAGCCGGTGGGGGACTTGATGTAGATCGTCGGGAGGGGGTGCCCGGCCTTGTCGCGCATTTCGACGAGCTCCCCCTTCTCGTCGTAGATCGAGGCATATCCCGCCTCTTTCAAGATTTGCTTCGCGCGCGGCGGATCGTACGACGCTCCGTATTTCTTCGTGTCTTCTTCGAAGAAGTACTTCGCCTCGAGGCCGAAGGGGAGAATGAGGCCGGGCTGGAGCGCCTCGCTGTAGCCGGAGACCGCGAGCTCGCGGATATCCTTGTAGTTGATCGCGAAGGCCATCGCGCGGCGGATGGCGACGTCACCGAGGTGCGCGTGCGTGACGTTCGGGATGAGCATCGGCATCGAGGCGGAAACGAAGAACGGCTCCTTCTCGTACCAGCTCCGAACGCCCTTCTTTTGCTTCAACCAGATCCGCGGGACGTAGCAGATCGACGCGTCGATGCGCCCTTGCTGGAGCGCGACGCTGAAGGCGTCGTTGCTCTTGTAGATCGGCTCGATCAAGTACTTGGGCGCGGGGAGCTTGCCGCCGTGCAGCGCGGCATTGCCCCAATACGCGTCGTCGCGCACGAGGACGATCTTCTCGCTGCTGTAGGTGTGAATGCGGTACGGCCCCGAGCCGACCGGATTCTGATCCATCTTGAGCTTCGTGAACTCGTCGAGATCGCCGTGCACGCTCGCGAGGAGCGGCTCGATGACGTGCTTCGGGAGGATGGGCGTCTCTTGGAGCGTGTCCATCACCACGAGCGGGTTCTTGTGCTCGGGATCGAAGACGAACGAGATGTGGCGCGGATAAGGATCCGCGCCTTCGTCCTTGAGGCGGACCTCTTTCAAGAATGCCCAGCGCGGCGAGACGCGAAGGCCCTTGTAAGTCTTGCCGAGCTCGAAGGTGTATTTGACATCCCAGCCCGTGACCGGCTTTCCGTCGTTCCACTTCGCGGCCGGATTGAGGACGACGTCGATCGCGTCGTCCGTCACCGACTCGAGCTCGCCCAAGAGCGGGTGCATCTTCCCGGTCTCGGAGTTGAAGAGGAGGAGCTGCTCGTAGAGAAGGTTGTAATTCGACTCGCCCCAAGGCACCGGCCAGCCGGGCTCGCTCGTCAACGGATTGAACGAGGTGACCTCGCCCCACTGGAGCCCGCCGAGATAAAGCGTCTCCTCGCGCGGAAACGAGCTCGTTCCCCCGTCGTCATGCGGGCGGCAGGCGGAGAGCGCCGAAACGAGCGCGAGACCCGCCACGGCGCAAGCGCGCCATGTCATCGATAGTGTGGGTCGGGTCATCATCAATTCCCACGAAACTGCCAGGGACGGTGACGAAAGCGATAAAGCGAATTACGCGCTACGAACGCGACAGTAGCGAATGCCAAATACGAGTGCGGATGCGAGTGCGGATGCGGATGCGGATGCGAGTGCGGATGCGAATCAGTGTTTGAACTGCGGCAAGAAATCCGCGTTCTCGGCGAGAATGTCGTTGAGGATCTTTTGCGCGGCGTCTGCCGAGGGAACGAGCGGATTCAGCGTCAAAGCTTGGAGCGCGGCCCCTTCGTCGCCATAGACGGCGGCTTTGATCGTCAGCTCCTCGAAGGCCTTGATCAGCTGCAAAAGCCCTTTGATCTGCGGGCGCAAATGCCCCACGGTCACCGGCTTCGGCCCCTGCGCCGTAATGACGCTCGACGCCTCGATCACGACGTGATCCGGCAGATCCAAGATCGCGCCGTTGTTCACGGTGTCGACGCACTGAATGTCTTTTCGATCGTTGTAGATCGAATCGATCAAGCGGACCGCGGCCTCGGAGTAGAGCGCGCCACCGCGCTTCGAGAGCTCCTCCGGCTTCACGTCGAGGTTCGGGTCTTGGTACTTCTTGAAGAGCTCGCCCTCGACCTTCTTGACCTCTTCGCCGCGTGACGGCTTTCCCGCCCGGTGATTCTCGAGCATCTCTGCGAGCATCACTTCGTGGCGGTAGTAATACATATGATACGGATTCGGGAACGCCCCGAGAGAGAGGACCAGCTCGCGCGGCCACTCGTGCGTCGGGATGTTCTTGTTGTTCATCGTCGTATCGCCGGCGAGCTTCTCGAGCGCCTGGCGGGTCACGTCCTCACCTTTGACGAGGACGCGATTGCCCCATACGAGGTGATTGCAACCTACGAATTCGATGTACACGTCCGAGTGCGCCACGTTGAACTGCTTGGCGACCCAGTTTTCCATGTTGATCGGGTTGTTGCAGAGCCCGATGACCTTCACCTTCGAGTGGATCGACGCCGCCTCGGTGACGACACCGGCGGGGTTGGTGAAGTTGATGAGGAACGCCTCGGGGCAGAGACGCTCCATCTCTTTGCAGAGATCGAGGACCACCGGGATGGTGCGCATCGCCTTGGCGAAGCCGCCGGCGCCGACCGTCTCCTGCCCGATTGCCCCGTAGCGAAGCGGGATTTTCTCGTCGCGAATGCGCGCGTCGAGCATCCCGACGCGGAACTGGGAGAGGACGAAATCGGCGCCTTCGAGCGCCTCTTTGCGCTCGAGGGTCGTCTTCACCGGGAACGGATTGCCATGCTTGGCGACCATCCGCTTCGTGAGGCCGGCGACGATGTCGAGCTTCTCTTTGCCCGCGGGAACGTCGACGAGCCAAAGCTCGCTGAGCGGGAGCTCCTCTTTGCGATTGAGGAGGCCTTCGATGATCTCCGGCGTGTAGCTCGAGCCACCGCCTACGACCACCATCTTGACGCGCTTCTTAGCCATTGAGCGCTCCCTCGTACGTCGAGCTCGTCGACTCCCAGCTTCCGTTCGTGGTCACGCCGCAGGTGTGGAGCGCCGCGCGCACCGCGCCGGCGACCGGCGGGCGATTGTTCAGCTTGATGCGCGCCGTCGGATCCGCGTCGTAAACGAACTTCTCGAAGACGCTGTAGAGGAGCGGGCCGGTACGCGTGAAAAGCGACCCGGAAGCGACGACGTTCGGCGAAGTCCCCTTCAATTCGAACTTGCGAATGAGGTTCGTCGCCAAGAGACCCAGCTCGCGCCCGAAGGTCGAGACCACCTCGATCGCCACCGCGTCACCTTCGTTCGCGGTCTGGAAGACCGGCGGGCGAATGGCAGTGTGCGAGAGCGAATAGGCCTCACGGGTGATGGCGTGCAGCAGCGCCGCGACCGACTCGTGCCCGGTGGCCTTCAAGATCGCGGAGGTCAGCGCCGTCTTCGGCCCGCGGCCGTCCTCGGCGCGGACGATCGCGTAGAGCGCGAGCTGATCGATCGGAAACCCGCCGCCGAGCTCACCGAAGTAGCCGTAGCTGTACTTCTCGCCGCGCTCTCCGATGTACGAAGAGCACACCCCGGAGCCCGCGGAGACCGCGATTCCGTCGGCGTGCGCGGTGCAAGCGCGGGTGCCGAGGAAGGCGTCGTTCTCGAGCGTCACCGGTGTGCCGCCGAGGTAATGCTCGAGCGCGCCGCGAAGACGGGGCTCGTCCTCCGGCCAGTCGAGACCGGCGAGGCCCATGTGCGCGTTTTTGACCTGGGTGAGATCGATCTTGGCTCGGTCGAGCCCGATGCGGATCGCCTCGAAGATCGTTTCTGCCGCGCTCGTGGCGCCGACGATTTCCCAGTTACCGCAGCCGCTCCGGCCTGCCCCCAAGGGCTGGCCGTCGAGGTCTGCGATCACTGCTTCGGTCTTCGTGGCGCCGGCGTCGACACCAATCACGTATTTCAATGATGGCTCCGGCGGATGAGGATTACGCATCATAGGAAGACCGCGGGATCGGGCGGGTCCGTCGCAAAACCGAGGACCTCTGCTCCCGCCTCACGCGCTCCGTCGAGGACGTGTACGAACTTCCCGTAGTTGCAATTGTCCTCGGCGACGATGAAGACGATCTTGTCGGCCGCGGGCTTCGGATCGAGCCGCGTCTTGAGCTTGCCGACGAAGTCGTTCTCCGCCACCGCCTCGCTGTTGATCTTCACGTCTCCGTCCTTGCGGATGAAGATGATGATCTGATCCGGCGGAATCTCCTGGACCTGCTCCACTTTCTCGCTGTCTGGAGTGCGGACCGGGATGTCCTTCTCCAAGAGGGGAGTGACGACCATGAAGATGATGAGGAGCACCAGCACGACGTCGACGAGCGGCGTCACGTTGATATCGCTGTTCGTATTCGCCGGAGGCTTCACGAACATCGGTTTATGTCGCTTGTGCATCGAAGACTCTCCTACTTCGTTTTGACTTCTTCGACGGCGAGCTCGACGGACTTTGCCCCTGCCTTCTTGGCGTGATCCATCAGCTTGCGGACGTCTCCCACGGTGAGAGTCTCGTCCCCTTTGAGGAGCACGCGCTTGTTCGGCTCGGCAGCCACTTCGGCCGCGATCTGGCTCTCGATTTGCGACTCCTCGACGGCGTTCGCTTCGATCCAGAGCTTTTTGTCGGGAGTAATCGACAAGACCAGCGGGTCGGCCTGCTGCTTGTCGTCGCCGGTTTGCTTCGCCTTCGGGAGGTGCACGTCACGCCCGCGCTGCAACATCGGCGTAATGACCATGAAGATGATGAGCAGAACGAGGACTACGTCGACGAGCGGCGTGACGTTGATATCGTTCTTTACGCCTTTGGAGGCGCCGGCTGACATCCCCATGGGATCACCCTAGACGTCCAGCAGCGAGGCCGCCCACGCGCTGGAGCTCATGCCTAGGGGTGTGCATCCGTTCGCGGACCGCCTCCTGCTTCAGCTTGGTGGCGACGAGGTCGAGGAACTCATTGGCCGACTCGGACATATCGACGCCGCGCGCCTCGATCCAGCCGGTGAAGTAGTTGAACATCATGACCGCCGGGAGCGCGACGAGGAGGCCGAAGGCCGTCGTGATGAGCGCTTCTGCGATACCCGCGGACACCGTTCCGAGACCGCCGGAGCCCGAGGCGGCCATCGCTTGGAAGGAGTTGACGATACCCATGACGGTTCCGAGCAGCCCGACGAACGGCGCGGTCGACGAGACCGTCGCCAGGACGCCGAGGCCGCGCTTCAGGAGCTGCGTCTCGCGCGCGGTGCTGCGCTCGAGGGCGCGGGTCACCGACTCGAAGGTGAGCTCGGTGTCCATGCGCGAGCTCGTGCGCCACGCCTTGAGGCCCGCGCCGAGCACCTTTCCGAGGTAACCGTCCGCCTCTTGCGCCGCGAGCGCGGCTCCATCGAGCTCGCCCCGCGAGAGGAGGCCCGAGATGTCGTTGATGAACTGCAGCGAAGCCTTACGCGACTTGTAGAACGCGAAGAGGCGCTCGGCTGCGACGAGCAACGACGCCGTCGACATGACGGCCAACACCCCGACGATGAGTCGGGCGAATAGCCCCATATGGGCCCATAGCTCGGACAACGTAAATTGCATGGTTTACCCTCTCGCGCGGTTAGGCGCTCAAACACGTCGGCAAAAGCGATGTCACCCCGGCGTCGGAATGCGGAGTGGAATAGTCATTCTCACGCGCTGCGGATGCCCTTGGTACATGACGGGCGAATACCGCATCGAGCGAAGCATGTCGGAAATCTGCTTATCCATGTACGGCAGGCTCTTCGTGACTGTGCACTCTGTGAGCGTTCCGTCCAGGTTCACTACGCATGTCGCGAGGGCGACGCCGCCGACGCGCATGGCCATCGCTTCTTTGGAATACGTAATCTCCGCCGGCTTCACGAGGCTGGGCTTCACCATCCCCGCGCCGAACGGAATGACCTCGGTGCCGTTGCCCGTGCCGCCGACGACACCGCCGACGACGCCGCCGACCGTGCCACCGACGACACCGCCCGCGACGCCGCCCTTCACACCACCGACCTGCCCACCCGGCTCCGGTGCTTCCGGCTCAGCCGACTTCGGCGGCGGATCGGGGATCTTCTCGATCGGCTTCGTCGGTTGAACGACCGTGTCGGGCTTCTTCGGTTTCTTCGGCTCGGTCTTCGGCTTCCGCTGCGCGCCGCCACCCGCAGGCGGGGGCGGGGGAGGCGGGGGCGGCGGCGGATTGAAGAACGTGACGGCGCGGATCTTCTCCTCGGTGGGCGCCTTCGGACGTGACGAGATGTACAGCACGGCCCCGAGGAGAACGGCGTGGATGGCGAAGGATGCGATCGCGCCGCGGCCCAGCTTTCGGCGAGGAATGTTTTGTTCGAGAACGGAATCAAACATGGTCAACCTACTGCCTCGTCACGGGGTGAATCACCCCTAGGGGCCCACCAGGTTCTTACCGCGAGACGCGCGCCGGCGCCGCGTATATGTCGCTGCGCCGGCGTCTCCCTGCTTGGGAAATTCGCGCCTCAGCCTTCTCAGCCCGTTCCGGCGTCGGCTGCGGCGTCTACGTCACCGCCGTCGTCATCGCCGCCACCGTCGTCGTCGCCGGCCGCGTCGTCATCGCCACCGCCATCGTCATCGCCCGCTGCGTCATCGTCGCCGCCACCGTCATCGTCGCCCGCGGCGTCGTCGCCCGTGTCGTCACCCGCTGCGCTTGCGTCAGGCTCCGGGGGTGCGTCCGGGCCGTTGTACACCTCGGGGCCGAAGGAGCAGGCCGCGAGAACGACCACGACACAAAGTCCCAGCAGCACCGCGGGGTGAAACAAATCTTTCATTTTCATTTGTCCGTCTCCGACATCCGGTTGGGGAGACATGCATAGCTCGGATCGTCGTCGGTGCCGATGTTCTCGCAGCTCACCGGGATGCCTTCGCCGATTCCAGACCCGAAGGGATTCTCATCCGTTGCGTTCGCGCTGCATTTCTTTTCGTCTCCGCTCACTTTGCCGTCGTGCTCGGCGCCGCAGTCGACGAAGGGATACAGCATCGATACTTGGTATTTTAGCGTGCAATCGTCCTGAGTCACGGAGAGGTCCGCGAATGTCTGGGTGCCGATCGAATCCGGCGAGACGATGACGCGGACGTTCGAAAACTCGTATTGGATTTTCGTTTCGTCCTGCGCGTCGACGGTTTCTTCCTCGCCGTCGTCGTTCTCGAAGGTGTGCTTCGGGATGGCGGGGTACGTCATGTCGGACGGCGTCATCGCGGACACCTTGCAGACGTCGCGGGCGCCCGGATTGATGTCGTCGAATTTCCCGTAGGTGAAGGGGAAATTCGTGTCGTTCGAGTCCGGCGGCAGCGTGTCGGGCGGATCACCCGTGTACGGATAATTTTCCTGATCCAGGTGGTCGCGCGCGTCGGCGATGCGCTCGCCGATCCAAGCCAGTTTCAGAGAGAGCGCATTCTTCTTGTTGTATGCGTCCTCGTCCGTCGGCACCGGGACGTACGTCTCGATCCCGATCTTGTTCATGTTCGCGGCTTGTCCCTCGGTCCCCGGGAAGCCGAGGTCCTTGCAGGCGTCCGGAATGTCGCCGACGATCTTGTAACGGACCGCCGTTTCGCCGCCCGTCGCCGCGCAGCGGATCTTCGGTTGGTCGCACGCGCCGCCGGAGAGCGCGACGCCGAGCAGCACGAGGGACGTGATGACTTGCAACGAGCGACGGGTGCGCACGGTGTTGGTCATGGTGGTTTTCACGAGGGCCTCCGTAGTGCCAAGCATCAGAACGTCCCCCGGATGTTGAAGCGGAAGATCCGCGGCTGCTGGTAGTCCCCCACGTTGAGGAAGTTCACGTCCTTGTCCCCTTGGTTGATGGGACGGGGGCCGTTCTCGGTGAACACCGTCACGTCCGTGAGCTTTCCATCCTGTTTCCCGACGGCGTTCGCTCGGGTGTACGTCTCGCTTCGGTTGGTGATCGCGGCGAGGTTGAGGAGGTTGAAGATGTCGACGCCCACCGCGATCGATTTGTCACGATCGATCGAGTAGCGGTAGCCGATGTTCATGTCGACGTCGTACGTCCACGGCGTTCGCCCCGCGGAGCCGCGTGGCAAGAGGAGGTAGATGTCCTCACCGTAGAGCTCGTCGGCGCCGAGGAAGTTGAGTGGACCACCGGAGGCGGCGCGGAACGCGAGACCGGTCGTGAGACCGTGCTCCTTGGTGATCGTCCAATCCTTCGCAGTGAAGATCTTGACCGAGTGCGTATGGTCGCCGGGGAGCGGGCCGTACGAGTTGACCGTGAAGAGCTTCGAGTCGAACGCTGCGAGGCGGTTCGGGTTGAGCTCGCCGTTCGACCCGAAGAGACCGCCGATGTTTCCGCGGAGGTACGAGATCGTGTAGCTCGCTTGGGTGAGCCAATCTTCGCCGAAGGTCTTGTTGAAGTAGAGGGTGAGCGCGTCGTAGTTGCGCTCGGCCTTCGGGAAGTCGGTGGCGATGCCTTCACCGGGGTTGCCGAGGAAGAACGTCTGCCGGTTGTCGCGGCTCATGTCCTCGATCCAGTGATTGAGCCAGCGCTTCTGGTAGCTCGCGCCGATACGCGAGTCCTTGAAGAGCTCGTACTCACCGCCGAGGACGATTTCGTCCGACGAGGTCGGCTTGATTTCCGGATCGAGCGGCGTCGCGCCCGCGCCGAACGAGCCCCACTTCTGCGACGGGCTCGCCGGAGAGTTGGCGACTGCGCGCTGCGAGTTTTGCTGGCAGTACGGGCTCGTGAGCGTGTCGTTCGGCGTGCAGTTCTTGTACGTCGCGATGACGCTCGGCTCGCCGCTGAGGCTTCCGTCCGCGAGGCTGAGGGGGACGTTCTCGTAGTAGCGCGCGTAGTTCACGAAGAACTTCGAGCGGCCTTCCTGCGTCGGGTCGTAGATGGCGCCGATGCGCGGCGACCATTCGTTGGGCATCACGAGACCGAGCTGGCCCGAGCTGCCGTAGAGCGCCTGGATGTCGTAACGGATACCAACGTTGAGCGTGAAGAGATCCATCACGCTCCAGCTGTCCTGCACGAAGCCGCCCGCGATGATCGACTTCGTGCTCAGCCTGAACGGCTCGAGGAAGCGCGGGTTGTCCGGGCCCGCGAGGACACCGAAGTGCTCACCGTCGGAGAGCGTTCCGTCGGCGCCTTCGATGATGTTCGTGCCGCCTGCATGGGCCTTGATGTGATCCCACTGGGTGTACTCGAGGCTGAAGCCCGCCTTCGCGACGTGGTGGCCGGCCCCTTGGAACAGGTACGTCACCGTGCTGCCGACGACGTAACGATTGAACGTCTGCTCGTTGAGGGGGCCGCCCGGGCCGCCCGACTGATACGTCGTGAGCGGACAGGCCGTGGTGATTCCACTCCCGCGGGGCGGGTTCGTGACGGCGCATGCACCGTTGTCGAAGCCGCGCTCGAACTCGGGCAGGCCGTGAAAATCGTTGCCGTCGCCCTGCGCCCGGTTCCACTGCACGTTCGGGATCGACGCGAGGCCGGTCTTCGACCCCGGGCCGGTACCGTCGGACGCCAGGATGTTGTCCTGCTGGTGGTGCCAGCCGACCATCGTGTCGACGAGGACGCGCTTGTTGTCGAACTCCGTCGACCACTTGAGGTTCGCGTCGTACGCGGTGCTGGTCAGGCGGTGCGCGAGCGAGCCGAACGTGCCGTTCACCTCGCTCTCGGGGTCGCCGGTGAGGGGGTTGATTCCGAACTTGCCCTCGCCGCCCGCCCACGTCGGGGCGACGATGAACGACGCGGTGAGCTTGTTGTTCTGGTCGATGGCGTAGGTCAGCTTGGCGATCGCCTGGATTTGCTGGGAGACCGCTTCGACGCTCTGATCCGCGCCGCCGATCTTCTGGGTCGCGAAGCTGCGGCCTGGGTCGACTTGGCGATAAAACGAGCGCTGGATGTCGTACGACGTCTTGTTGAAGTCGACGCCTGCGTAAAACCAGAGCTTGTCCTTCTGGATCGGACCGCCGATGTCGAAGCCGATATCGCCGATGTACGAGAGCGGCGCGTTTCCGACGACGGTGTCGACGGTCTGGACGGCGATCTTCGGGGTCGCCGCGAGCTTGCCCGGCGTGTAGTAGCTGAAGATGCTGCCGTGGAACTCGTTGGAGCCGCTCTTGGTGACGGCGTTGAGCACGCCGCCGGTGGTGCGGCCGAACTCCGGCATGTAACCGCCGCTGACGACGTTGACCTCTTTGACGAACTCCGTCGAGAGGCCGGTGCCGATCGTTCCGTTGCCAGGGTTACTGACGGAGAGACCGTCGACGACGTACCCGTTCTCGGCGGAGGACGCGCCCGAGATCGACGTGCCGTAGGTGTCCGTGTTGGCACCTGGCGTGACCTCTGCGACCGCTTCGAACGAGCGCGACCCCGACCCCTTTCCGCCTGGAGCGGCGACGGGAACGCGACGCGTGAAGTCTTGGCTGATGTTGGCGCCCGTGGAGCTCGATCCGACGTCGACGGTCGGCGCCTTCGCGACGACGACGACTTCTTCGGCCTTGAGCGTCGTCGGGAGAAGCTCGGCGTTGGCGCGGAGCGTGGAGTCCGCGCGGAGCTGGATGCCCGTGCGATCGTAGGGCTTGTACTCGTCCTTCTCGTACTTGATTGAGTACGTCCCGGACGGGAGCGACGGGATTCGGAAGAAGCCCGTGTTGTCCGTGACGACGACCTGCTCGCCTTGAAGCTCCGGCGACGTCGCCGTGACGACGACGTCCGCCACCGGCTGCTTCGTCGAAGAGTCCGTGACCGTGCCGGTCAGGACTGCGCCGCCGCTGGCTTGTGCGAACGCGTTTCGACTAACGAAGGTGACTGCCAGAAAGGCCAACGCCGCGGTGACTAACAACACCGAGGAAAAGAAATCGCGAACCCGAATATTCAGCTGCGTCATGCACCAGTTCTCCCCTTTGGAGATTTGGAGAGGTCCGCCGCGGAGGAACGAGGTGCCGCCGGCTGATGCCGTAGACGCCTCCCAACGGCTCACGCATCCGTCAGACTCGGACGTTAGGAAACCTTCCTAACTAATGCAAGCCCGATTCGCGTCTCATCTCGGAACCCGCGGATTTTCGCGGGCCGCGCGCGAAGGAATCGGGCGCGCGGGGAGGGCTCTGCGTCGGTCGGGCGACGAGCGTCACGTTCGCCCTGGGGACCCTAGTCAGAGCGCGGGAAAAGCACCAGATCGCGCGCGCATCGGCGATGCGCGAAACGCGTTCTAGCGTTTTTTTCCGCGGCTCGCTTCGTCGCGCGTTCCCTCGACGTCCGTGAAGCGCTTCCCGCATTTGCGGCAGACGTACTCGGTGCCTTTCGGGCCGCGCGCGCGTGCCTGCACCTCGCCGCAATGGGGGCAAACCATGCGCGTGACCGCAGCTCGTGACGCAGCGCCGAAGATGGGAGGCACGATGGAACCCTACGCCTCCGTCTGCGGGATGCCACGATTCTCGGCGATCTCGTGACGCACGCGATCGCGCGCGCGATCGAGCTGCTCGCTCGTGGCGCCGAGCTCGCGGAGGAGGCGCTCCACCATGGCGAGCGCGACCTCCCCTTCGGCCGCGACGACTTGGTTCGCGCCGGCGCGTTTGAGATCGGCGATCTCCCGGAGATAGCCGACGCGCCCGATGACCATGATGTCCGGGTTGAGCTCGCGCGCGAGGCGAATGACGGCGTCTCCGGAGCCTGACGACGAGAAGATCAAGCTCCCCGAGTGGAGGATCCCCGCGCGCTCGAGGATCTCGCGCTGCGATGCGTCGCCGTAGAGAGCGCGAATGCGTAACGGCGCGTTCGTGCGCTCGGTCTTCTCCGCGGTTTGCAGGCGGGCGACGGTCTCGTGATTGAGCTCGATCACCGTCGGCTCGATTCCATTTTCGATGAGGAGCTGCGCGAGGCATCGCCCCACCGGGCCGTACCCGACGACGATCGCGCGATACGCGGGATCGATGAGCGTGTGGCGCTCGCTCTCGGGCGACAGCGAAGGGCGTTGCATGCGGCGCGCGAGCGGCTCGGCGATCCGGAAGAGGATCGGGTTCAAGGTGATCGAGACCACGGACGCGAGGACGAGCGACTGCTCACCGCTCGGTGGAAGGACGCCGAGGCGTACGCCGAGAGCGGCGATCATGAACGAGAACTCGCCGATCTGGGCGAGCCCCACGGCGACGGTGAGCGCGGTCTTCAGCGGATATTTGAGGACCGCGATCACGATCAGCGCGGCGAGCGGCTTACCGATGATGATCACGCCGAGGGTGGTGAGCGTGAGGCCCAAATTCGCGACGATCTGCGCCGGATCGAGGAGCATTCCGGTCGAGACGAAGAAGAGCACCGCGAAGGCGTCGCGCATCGGGAGCGCTTCGGACGCGGCGCGCGAGCCGAAGGGGGATTGCCCGACGACGATGCCCGCCAAGAACGCGCCGAGCGCCATCGATGCGCCGAAGAGCTTCGCGGATCCGACCGCGACGCCGAGGACGATCACGAGGACGCCGAGGGTGAAGAGATCTTTGGAGCGCGTCTTCGCGATCAGCGCCAGGAGCTTCGGAATGGCGCGGCCGCCGACGAGGATCGTGAAGGCGACGAGGGCGGCGATCTTGAATGCGGCGAGGGCGATCGAGATCGCGAGACCGCTCGAGCCGGCGCCCGACGAGCCTTGTACGAGCACCGGCAAGAGGACGACGACGAGAACGGTGAAGAGGTCTTCGACGAGGAGCCAGCCGACGGCGACGTGGCCTGCGGCGGTGTGGAGCACGTCGTTGTCGGAGAAAACGCGCAGGAGGACGACGGTGCTCGCGACGGAGAGGGCGAGGCCGTACACGAGCCCCGCCGTCGCCGTGTGCCCGAACATGCGCGCGCTCGCGAACCCGAGGGCGGTGGCGACGACCATCGCGATCGCGGCGCCGGGGACCGCGACCTTGCGGACCGCGAGGAGCTCTTTGACGTGGAGGTTCAGCCCGACGCCGAACATCAGCAGAATGACGCCCAGCTCGGCGAGCTGGCGAGCGATGTCGCTTCGCGCGACGAACCCCGGCGTGAAGGGGCCGACGACGATCCCCGCCGCGAGATAGCCGACGATCGGCGAAAGGCGAAGGCGCCCCGTGAGAAGGCCGAGGAGGAGCGCGGCGGTGAGCGCTCCGGTCAGGGTGAGGATGAGGTCGAGCTCGTGATCCATGATCGCGTCGCGGACACCCACTCTCTCACGATTCGCGATCGATCACGTGGTGCTCTTGCGCGGACCGCGCGCACGGCGGGTCGCGAGGTAGCTGGCGAGAACGGCCGCGCCGATCGCACCGCCGATCACCAGAACGGAGACGAGCGGCGGCACGTGGATCACCTTCGAAAGGAGCATCTTGGCGCCGGCGAAGGTCAGGACGAAGGCGAGCGCGTGACGAAGATAACGCGCTTTCGTGAGGACGTCGGCGAGGGCGACGTAGAGGGCACGCAAACCGAGGACCGCGAGGACGTTCGAGGTGTAGACGATGAACGGGCTCTCGGTGATCGCGAACACCGCGGGGATCGAATCGAGCGCGAAGGCGACGTCGGTGATCTCGATCACGACGAGCGCGAGGAGGGCGGGGCCGATGACCAGCTTGCCGTTCTCACGCGTGAAGAAGCCCTTGCCGTGCGCGCCGATTCCCCATTTGCGTCGTATCCAAGCGAGCGCGCGCGGCTCCTTGTGATGCAGGTCGTGGTCCGACTCCCGCGCGAGCTTGACCCCGGTGAACACGAGGAGCGCGCCAAGCGCGTACACGAGGACGTGCCATCGCGCGAGAAGCACTGCACCGAGGCCGATGAAGATGCCGCGCAAAACGAGGGCCCCGAGGACGCCCCAAAGAAGGACCTTCCGCTGCATGCGTTGGTCGATTCGCAGGCGCTCGAAGACGACGACGAAGACGAAGAGATTGTCGACGCTGAGGCTCTTCTCGAGCAGGTAGGCGGAGAAGAACTCCTCACCCGCGCTCGATCCGAAGCGCCAGGTGACGAGGCCGCCGAACGCGACCGAGACGGCGATCCATCCGGCGCTCCACGCGAGCGCGCGCTTCGGGTTGTCTGCGTGACGCCCGCGATGGGCGAGCAGATCGATGGCGAGGCATATCGCGACCACGATGGCGAACACGACCCAAAAGGCGGGCGGGATCGTCGGCTCGGAGGGATTCATGCGTTGCTCGATGCAACGCACGATCGGTGCCGCCTCGCGCAGCTCGACCGTCGAGCGGCCGGCCGAGGCGGCCTGGGTCGGGCTCTACGGTGCCCACCAGTTTCCGGACATGACGATCATCGAGAGCATCGTGATCGAGTCGGCGTAGTAGTCGTCGCCGATTTCGCGGGTCGTCCAGAACTTGTCGAGCCACACCTGATCGCCGCCGAGCATCGCGGCGACGCCGAACGGGGACGAGAACGCGGAGCTCGGGCCGGTCTGGCCGCTCCCTTTGCCGCCGGTGAGCGTGTAGCCGTCGAGGATGCTCGCCGGGTTGCCGGAGACCTTGCCCTTGATCCAGGTGTTCATCTTCTGCGCCGCGGCCTTCGCGCGCGCGTCGCCGCTGACGATGTAGTCCGTGCCGATACGCCAAGGCACGCGGCACGAGTTGTAGCCGTATTGCCCGTCCGAGCTCCCCTCGAGGAAGTTCGCAGGCGCGGGGCGCGGCGCGGTCGTCGTCCTGTCGATGAAGTCCGGGAGGAGGCCGGTCGACGGGCTGTCGTTCGTCTGAATCGTCGCGATGAGGCCGTAGATCGCGTTTACGGATTGCCCCCACACGGCATGCCCCGTGGCAGTGCCGAAGGAGCGGAAGTGATCGAGCATGAAGTCCGACGGGCGCGTGGCGTTGTACTGCGAGTCGCCGGGGGTCGCCCAATCGCCGAGAAGCGGCTCGTGGGTCGTCGAGTGCATCTCTCCCGCTTCGATGTCGTCGATCACGTCCTTCGCTTTTTGCAGATAGCCCGCGTTGGGCCATTGCTTGTTGGCGAGGAGGAGCGCGAAGGCGATGTCGAGATCGCCGTCCGTCGCCGAGTCGGTCTGATCGCCCGTGGAGGTGCATCCCCCGGCGACGTCGACCGTCCACGACATGAGATTGTCGTGCGCCGGCGAGTGGAAGCGTTTGAAGAATGCGTACATGCCGTCGAAGATCGTGCGCGCGTTCGGATCGTGGCCGGCCATGATGGCGGTGATCACCATGCCGTAGCCGTGGCCTTCGGAGACGGTGTCGCCGACGTCCGTGCCGCTGCCTCCGCCGGTCTTGACGTAGTAGCCCTGACAGCCTTGGCGCACGTAGCGCGACTTCCAATCGTCGTAGGCGTCCGCGGTCGCGGAATCGAGCGCGGATTGGCCTCCGGACGGCAGGAGCACGTCGGACGGGTAGTGCAGCGGATGGCTGCCGAAGGTGAAGCCTCCCGTTGGCCCGGCGTCGGTGCTCGCGTCGTGCGAAGGGCCGGAGTCGTGGCCGGAGTCGATGGCGCCGGAGTCGTGCGTGGGACCGGAGTCGTTGCCGGTGGTCGCGTCGTCGCCCGCGTCATCGCCGGTGCTCGCGTCGTCGTCGCCCGCGTCGTCGTCGGTGCTCGCGTCGTCGTCGGTGCTCGCGTCGTCGTCGGTGCTCGCGTCGTCGTGGCCGCCGCCCGCATCTTTCGAGCCGCCGTCTTTCGAGGGGCCGGCGTCCTTCTTCCCGCCGTCCTTGCCCGGGCCGGGGATACCCGAGTCGGTGTCCAAGCCCAAATCGGGAGGGGAATCGCCGCACGCGAGGAGGACGAGCGACGTCGCGACGAGCACCGAAATGACTGGCCTCATGGTCACATCTCCCGTTCCCCCGCCCGTTTCCACGAGGTGCGGGGCACTTTTTCTCGACGGCTCCGCGCGGCGATCCTCGCGCAGACCTGTCTCCCGCGGCACGTTAGGAAACCTAACTAACGAATGCAAGGGCATCCGCGTCGACGCGGAAATCCCGGCGGTTCGTTCAGAGCGCGAGGCCCGGCGCGAGCATCGCGGCCATGCGCGCGGGATTGACCACACCCTCCGCCGTCATCCATCCGTCCGCGTCGCGCACGAGCGCCGCGCCCTCGTCGCCGCCGATCAGCGCGCCGAGCACGCGGCGGGCGGCCGCGGCCTGGAGCACCATGTCGACGCGATCGAAGCCCGACGCTGCCGCTTCGAGCGAGGTGCGGGTGCGCCCTGCATCGCGATCGCGCGTCCACGCGATGCCTGCGTCGAGGAGGTGCGCGAGCGGACCTGCCCAATCCGCGTGCTCGCGATGAAGAGCGAGCGCATCGCGATGGGCGAGATCCAAGAGGGCGCGGTCTCCGGTGGCGAGGGCGCAGCGGGCGCGGGCCGCCCGGGCGAGGACACGCACGGTCTGCACCGCAAGGAGCTGCGATGCGCGGAGCCCGGGCCATCGCTCGCGCATGATCTGGAGCGCCTCGCCGGGTTGACCCGAATAGAGGTCCGCGTTCGCGCGCGCGATGAGCGCGAAATAGTGCTCGAGGTGAAAGCCGGCCTTCGACCAGTTGCGCATCGACTCGGCGATCTCGGTGCGCGCCTCGTCCGCGTCGTCGACGACGAGCCACGCGATGTTCGAGTAGCCGAGGCGCAGGTTGACGACGCCGTAAAGATCGCCGCGATCGAAAGCCTCGCGCAAATAGAGCGGGCGGCGGGTGCAAAGCTCGCGCAGCTCGCCCTTGTGCGCGAGGCACATGAGGAGCGTCCGCTGGATGGTGGTGAGCTCGTAGACCATGCCCGAGCACTCGCGGAGCATGCGATGGCTCGTCTCGAGCTCGGCGAGGCTCGTCTTGAACTTTCCATTGAGATAATGCGCGTAGCCGCAGGCGAAGTGGGACCAGCCGATCACCTCGGGGCGGCCGGTGCGCGCGGCGCTCTCGAGCGTCTTCGTGATGAGCTTCTCGGTGCGCGGCCAGGCCTTGCCTCCGAGGGAGCCGATCGTCATCGCTTCCGACGCGAACGCGCGCGCGACGCGAAGCGGCTCGCCCGCGTCGAGGGCCAGCACCAAGTGGAGCGCTTGGTACGTCGCGCCTTGAGCGAAGTCGATCATCGCGAGGCTGTGGCTCGTCGACCAGGCGACGTCGATCTTCGCGAGGTCCATCGGCGGGATCTCGCTCGCCGGACGCTCGCGGTACGAGAGGCCGCGGACGAAGATGTACATCCGGCGAAGAACCTCGAGGAAGCGCGCCACGCGCGGCGTCGCCGGCATGTGCCAGCCGATCGAGGCGAGGACGGCGCGGATCGCGTCGAGCCCTTCGTCGACGTGGCCCGCACGGAGGAGCTGGGCGGCGGCGCGGCGCCTGCGCGCGAGCGCGTCTTCCGCGGGCGCGCCTTCCGCGGCGGCGAGGAAGGCCTTCGCCGCGAGGGCGCCGCGGGGAAAG
>JADMIO011485906.1_pt1 | contig 22332 bp, 21 predicted proteins | sample 8958161 | NCBI WGS metagenome assembly JADMIO01 (sample SAMN16585339, study PRJNA669376) | soil metagenome | isolation source: Crop rotation soil | place: USA: Cullars Rotation, Alabama | collected 2011 | reverse complement strand
CGCGACAACTTGTCCACGTGGAATTCTAAGCTTAGGATCCCAATGTGCTGGAAAGATGGCCGCTCGTCCCCGCTCCGGTGGCGCCGCATTTTGGCCGCTCCGGGCTTTTGCGAACATCGTGCATTGACTTATAAGGCGCATCAGCGCGCATATACATCAGGTGCTCTGATTTGTCCGTGCTGGCGATCCAGCTGAATTTGGTCCAGTCGTATTTCACCTCTTTCTGTCCCTGCAGCTGATTGAAATAGAGCGCGGGATTGACTGAAACGACTGTCAGCCCGTCGGGCTTCGCAATGCCGTAAATATAATTCGCCGCCACCAGCGACCCCGCGGCCGGCATGTTCTGGACAATCACCTCCGGATTACCGGTTAAATGTTTGCCGACGTGGCGGCCTACAAGGCGAGCATAAATGTCGTACACGGTTCCGGCGGCCGATCCCACAATAATAGTGAGTGTCTTGCCCTGATAGAACGAGGTCTGCGCGTGCAGATGGGCCGCGGGCAGTAACACCCACAGAAGCAGCGAGAATATGTTCTTCATTTGCGTCTCCCCAGCGGCGTCATTCGCCGCGCCGAGTTCATACTAAATCGTGAGCGGACCGATCATCAAGCGACTCACAACGAGTACCACATTAAATGTAAAGACATTGCAAGCAGATCGTAGACAGTTTTGCCTGTGATGAATGAGTCCACCGCCGTTACTGCTCTTCTGCCGAAAGTAACAAACTTGCGGCTCGAACTCTTTTGACCAACAAAATGGTTTCGACAAAAACGTTCGCTCCGCGAAAACGTTCACACGAATTTTGCGCAGGATCGTTCAGCGATTCGAGCTTGCTTCACTGGACAGCTGTGCCATCCATGCCCAATAGCCTCACTTTCCGCCTTCGGAGGAGCACTCCGATTCACCTGACAGCGGCTAATTCACTCCAGGCTCGTCAACAGAAGAAATAAATCGCCACGGGTGCATTCGTTGTTGCGGGGGGTACAGAAGTTGCTTCGCTCCGGCAAACTGGGAGCAACATGGAAGCGATTTCTTCCTTCAAGTTACGTGATTTCGGTGCTAAAGGAATCGCCGTAGCTTCGACGAGTTGTGTCATAAGTTTGACAATCATGATATTGGCGTTTGGCTTGAACCCGAGTTCCGAGGTCGAGCCAAAAAATTTTCCTGCAAAGGAATCCGATAAAACTCCGGCTCCAGGGTGGAATCCTGCATTGGGCAACGTGGTTGTGATTCCTGCAGACCTTGGTTTCAGCGTTAAAAGCTCCGGCGAAACCAAAATCGATCCGGCGCGGATCAAAACCAGAATCGAAACGCAACTCATGCCGCTGCGTATCCTTTATCGCGATGAGAGCGAGAAGAGCCCCGGTTTGATGGGAGGGTTGCTCCTGCAACTCACATTGGGCGCGTCGGGTGAAGTGGTAAAGGTGAGGGAACTGGATTCACACATTGCGGATGAAGATTTTCGCCAAGCCGTTATCGCCGAGGCAGGCAAGTGGGAATTCAACGATGCCGCGCCGGGAGGAACGACGATCGACTGTCCGCTACTTTTTGTGCGCGAAGGAATGGACATCAAAACCGTTGTTAGATGGGAAAAAACGCTGGGTCTGTTTGAAAAAAGAGCCGGCAGTGCCTCTAAAAACCAGGAATTGAAAGTTCGCAGCGATGGAGATCCGGAGTTGAACGATTCCGGTAAGAAATCCGCTAAGAAACGGAACGCGGAGCTTTTTGAAAAAACTTCGCGTGAACGCGCGACGAAAATCTAACTTTTGCTTGCCAGTGCGCCAGCGATGACCTGCCTCAGCCCGAGGCTGATCCTTACTTCGGCGGAAGTCGCTCTTTCACATTTTCATCCGAGATTCGGGAAATTAAAGATGCTTCAGATCAACTGACGCAGCGCCTTCGTAAGCAGGTCGACATTTTCTGCTCTAGCCCCGTGACCCATTAAGCCGACGCGCCAGATCTTGCCTTTCAGAGGGCCCAGGCCCGCGCCAATCTCGATATTGAATTCATCGTACAAGCGCTGGCGTACTTTGGCATCGTCGATGCCTTCCGGAATCCGCATGGCATTGATCATCGGCGCCCGAATCGATTCCGCCACCGCCGGTTCAATTTCGAGTTTACGCATCTCACGAATGAAGACGCCGTGAATTTCAAGGTGCCGTTTCCAGCTCGCCTCCAAACCTTCTTCGAGAACGATCCGCAGAGCTTCGTACAGCGCGTAATTCATCGAGATCGGCGCGGTGTGATGATAGACGCGCTCGCTGCCCCAGTACTTTTCGATCATGGAGAGATCGAGATACCAGCTTTGAACTTTGGTCTTGCGCTTTCGCACCACGTCAATGGCGCGCTCGTTAAACGTCACCGGTGAAAGACCGGGCGGGCAACTCAGACATTTTTGCGTGCCGCTATAACAGGCGTCGATGCCCACCTCGTCCACCTTCACCGGCGCACCGCCCAGCGAGGTGACGGCATCGACCAATAACAGACCGTCGTGCTCGTGTACTATACGCGAGATCTCCTCGAGCGGCTGGAGCACGCCGGTGGAGGTTTCTGCATGAACGACGGCAACGACTTTGTATTTTTTTTTCGCCAACGCCGAGCGAAACTGCCCCGGATCGAGCGCGGTGCCCCACTCGGCGTCGACGGTATCCACCTGGGCGCCGCAGCGTTGGGCGACGTCAACCATGCGCGTGCCGAAGACGCCATTCACACCGACCAGCACTGCGTCTCCAGGTTCTACCAGGTTAACCAAACACGTCTCCATTCCAGCGCTGCCGGTCCCGGACATCGGCAGTGCCAGGCGGTTTTTGGTCTGAAAAACCTCCCGCAGCATCGCCATGCTGTCGTCCATGATTTTGAGAAACGCCGGATCGAGATGCCCTACGACGGGCAAAGACAAAGCTTGCAGTACACGTGGATTCACCGGACTGGGACCGGGACCAAGTAGAGTTCGAAGTGGAGGATTGAGTTCTGCCGCTACCATAAAACCCTCGATTATTCTTCTGCCTTTACATGAAGTTCCATGGAGCCGATTTTGTCGATCGTTCCTTTCAGGTGATCGCCATCGTTTAGCTTGCTCACGCCGGCCGGTGTGCCGGTGGTGATGAGATCGCCGGGACGCAACGTCAGGCAGCTGGTCAGAAAGCGAATGTGCTCGCGGAGCCCGCAAATCATGTCGCTGGTATGCGCCGTCATCGCTTGCTTGCCGTTCTGCAAAACATGGATGGAAAGATTCTGCGGCTCATCGATTTCGTCGCGGGTGACGATCCATGGCCCAAGCCCACTGAAGGTGTCGAAGCCTTTGCGGATGTTGCGCGTATTATGCATCCCTTTTCCCCAGGGATCCCGCTGGCTGATATCCCAGCAGATCGTGTAACCGAAAACGTAATTGAGCGCTTGATCCTCGCTGATATTGCGCGCGCGCGTGCCGATAACGGCGCAAAGCTCGCATTCGAAATCGACCAGCTTGGAAATTTTCGGCAGAATAATCGTGCCGCCAGGTCCGATGATCGACGACGTGGGCTTCAAAAAAAACTCCGCCATCAAGTCATCCTTATTTTTGACCTCTCTTGCCGCGTTTCCCATTCGCTCCACCATCTCCGCCCGATGTGCGTAATAATTCGCCGCAGCAGCCCAGAGCGATCCGGGATTCGTGATCGGCGCGAGCAGTTTCACGGCGCTCAACGCTACGGCGCCTGAGCCTTTAGCGGCATCCCGCGCGCACTGCATCGCTGCCGCGTTATTGGCGAGCGCATCTATGACTTCCAGCATCGTGTAGCCACTGCGCACGTGGCCCGCTTTTACCAGCGCATCGCCGATCGGGTACACCTGATCGTCGACGACCGCGCCGGCCTGATTGGAGTTGTAGTGGCAAAGTTTCATATCCTTCCTCCGGCTTTTCGCAGTTGAAAGACTTTCATCTCTTATCTGAAGGAGGGACTAAAGTCCAATCAGCTTCAACGGAGCTCTGGAATGTTTTGAAGCGAAAGAAAAGACACTCATTCAGCTTTTTACAAGCGGGCCTCCGTTGACATAACTGCGGCAACCGTTTTATCTAGTTTTCGGCTAGCAGAACAGTGGGATTGCCGAAAATAGCTCAGCGTAGAAACCGAGCGCAATTGCCAAGGAGAGCGAAGTGAGCACGAAATTCTCGGCCGTCGATGCCGACGGACATCTAGAAGAAGTCCATATTAACTGGAAAACTCGAGTATCGGAGCAATATCGGGCAATGGCCCCGGAACAACGCATCGCCAGTGATAGCCATCTCCGAATGATGCTGGAAGATAAACCGTGGCCGAAACCGAGCGGCTTCGGCGTCGGTGTTGGCGGACCGTATCGTAAATCGCATCCTCGACGCGAGGGAATGAAAAATCCCAAGGCACGGCTGCTCGACATGGATAGCGAAGAAATCGATGTCGCCGTTCTCTTCGGCGGTGGAATCGGTGGCAGCATTCCCGCGCTCGATGACGCCGGTTTTGCAACGGAATTCGCCCGCGCCCGCAATACCTGGGTTGGGGAATACTGTTCGGAAAACCCGGCACGCCTCAAAGGAACAACCGTGCTGCCCCAGCAGAACATTACCGCTTCGGTTGCAGAGCTTAGACGAACCGTCACCGACTTGGGCTTTGTGGGCGTTTCCTTACTGCCGAACCTCCGCGGGCGGCATCTGGGCGACCCTTATTTTTTTCCGATCTATGAAGAAGCCGAGCGGCTGAACGTGCCGATTTGTGTTCACATGTTTTTGGGGCGCTACGGTTCGGAGGCGACAGGCACACTCCGCGTCGATAAATTTTTCTATTCGCACCTGTTCGGCCACGCCTTCGAGCAGATGATCGCGTTGTCGGTGGTTCTGGGCGAAGGATTGCTCGATCGATTTCCGAAATTGCGCTTCGTATTTTTGGAATCGGGTTGCGGCTGGATCCCGTACTGGTTCTATCGACTGGATGAACACTATGAAGTTTTAGGCAATCAGGTGCCGGAACTTAAAACCGAGCCGAGCAAGTTGCTCGAGCGCGGCCAGCTGTATTTTTCCTGCGAGGCCGATGAGAGCGAACTCCCCCACGTGATCGAGACCATTGGCGATGACTGGATCGTGTTTGCCTCGGACTACAGCCATTTCGATGCCCGCTTTCCGGGTGCCGCAGAGCCCATCATTGAAAATCAAAAGCTCAGCGACAGCTCGAAGCGGAAGATCCTCAACGATAACGCCCGCAGGCTGTATGCTCTGTCTTGAAATGTTGAGAAAGCCCCCTCTTCAATTCTCCCCCGAGGCGGGGGCGAAGGCGGAAATGTAGCAGTGCGTTCCCGAATCGGGGGAAGGTTAGGATAGTGGCCTTGCGAAAACAGCGTGATTTCCACATTTCACATAACGTGTTTCTGGAGATTGGTGGCATGAGAGCCGCAATTATCGTCCTCGTGATCCTGATTGCGCTGTCCTCTGCCAAGAGCGGTCGTGGTGAAAACGTCAAGATTGGAATTCCTTCGCTGACAGTCACGATGATGCCGGTCGCCGTAGCCAAGGACCAGGGATTTTTCCAAAAGGAGGGATTGAACGTCGAGACGGTGCTGATGCCTGCATCGCTCAACATCAAGGTGCTGCTGAGCGGCGATATTCAATATGCGACTACGATCACAGCCGGTGTGGTGGCGAATGTGCGGGGCATCAACACTCGGGTCGTGATGTGCTTTGTCGATCGACCGCTTTTGGATTTGGTCGGCAATCCGGAAATCGGTTCCATTCCCGACCTCAAAGGAAAGTTGGTTGGAATCTCTTCCCGCGGCGGACTGCACGATGTCACGATGCGACGGATATTCGCGCACTTCGGGATGGATGCATCGCAGGCGACGTTCATCACAGTTGGAGAGCAGGGCGCGATGCTGAACGGAATTAAATCGGGAAGAATTGCAGCCGGCTTGCTGAACCCGCCGCATAATTTTGTCGCTTACCGCGAGGGACTCAAGAACCTGGGATTCGCCGGCAGCTATTTCCGCATTCCCAGCACCGGGATCGTCACTATGAAAGAGACTATGGAGCGGTCTCCTGACCAGGTCCGTCGCCTGACGCGCGCGCTGGCGCGGGCGCGAATTTTCGCCCGGGAAAACAAGCCGGCGACGGTTGCGATTTTGAAGCGCTTTGTCAGGCTCCAGGATGAAGAGTTGATTTCCAAAATCTACGATTACCATCGGAAAGCTGAAACGCAGGACGGAAAAATCGATGCCGCACTTGCGAGTGAAACCGTTCGGGATGTGCGCCAAACGGAGGGAATTGCAAAGGAGATTCCTGCGAGTCAGGTGTTTGATTTTTCATTTCTCGAACCTGTGAAGTAATCGTCTACGGCCGCAAACTATCGCCCAGTGTCTTATGGCGAAACCGTCGTTTTCAATTTCCTGGTTTGCAATTTTGTTTCGAACCGCTTTAGCCCTCACCTTCGTGTTTGTGGAGCTTGTGGCGTCAGCGCGTGGCCAATCCGCGAATCCGGAGTTTGTCAATCACGCCAAAAAGGAAGGCGCGCTTGTCTGGTATACGACCATCTCGATTCCGGAAGCGAAGGAGTTTGCCGACGCCTTTGAAAAGCAGTTCCCGTTCATCAAAGTAGATATTTTTCGTTCCGGAGCCGGCGCAGTAGCGAACCGTGTTGCCAGTGAGTACAACGCGCGGACCTATAGCTTCGACATCGTCCAGGGGATTTCCAGCCGCGGCGTTCTGCCCGCATTCAAGCGCAAAGAAATTATCGCGAAATACAACTCGCCGGAGTTCAAGTTTGTCGCCAGTGATTTAAAGGACAGGGAAGGTTACTGGACAGCAATGAATGTGAATACGCTGGTGCTGGCTTACAACACGCGCATGGTCAAAGCGGCAGAAGCACCGAAAATCTACGATGACCTGCTTAAACCCATGTGGAAAGGAAAGAAGATTTTAAACGACACGGAAAACTTCGCCTGGTTTGACGAGCTGCTAAAATACTGGGGCCGAGAAAAGGGCCTGGCGTACTTTCGCAAGCTCGCCCAGCAGGATCAGGTTTTTCAGCGCGGCAGCCGTAGCCGCATCCAGTTGGTGATTGCGGGAGAGTTTCCGCTGACGATCGCCTACGGCCCGCATATTCAGAGTTACATTACCCGACGCGCGCCCATCGATTGGGTGCCACTGGAACCCGTGGTTTTTGTACGCGATACGATCAGTATGGCCGCCCGCCCACCGCATCCGGCTGCCGCCAAACTGTTCATTGATTTTCTCTTTTCCAAAGAATCGCAGCTAAGGCTGCGCGACATGAACCGCATCCCGGCCCGCACCGACGTGGAGCCCGATCCGCCGCGACTGTTTCGAGGCTTCAAGCGAATTCCGCAGGACATCGAACAGGAGAATCTATCGGAGTCGATCAATCTATTCCGGGAAATTTTCGGCCTGCCGGCAAGTTAATTAGCCCGGGCTATTCATGGCACGCTCTCTCGACGGGCAAACCTCGCCAATTGTGGAAAACTGGGCCTTTCCAACGGAAGTGTTCCAGCCGTTCAAACCGTTCCAACCGTTTCAAGCCCCTTCTTTGTCCTCCCCCGCGGACGAGGCTGTGTCGCAATGCGAAAAACCCACGAATGTCATTCTGAGCCCCTTCGGCGAGACTCAGGGCAGGCTCCGGCGAAGAATCTCGCATTTTCTGCCACTTACGAAGGCGAGATCCTTCGGCTATCGCCTCAGGATGACATACGACACAGTCTGGACGCGGGGGAGGGGGCTTCGGCTTGTTCTCGGGCGAATGCTGACGGCTTGAACGGTTTGAACAGTTGGAACGGCTTGAACGTTGGTTCGAATAGCTGCAACGGTTTGAACAATTAAATTTATTGTTTGTAGATCCGATCGATGAAGCCTTCTTTCTCCAGTTCGACAATCAGCGATTCGTCGATGAAGTCATCTGATTTGATACTGACGCCCGGCTTGCGCGAGAGGGCTTCCTTCACCTGGATGTCCATGCCTTCTCTAGTGACGTAAGGCGTACGCTCAAAAAGCTTCACGTTCCCTTCATAACCGCCTTCGAGATAAGCCTCATTATCCTGCCGCGAATATTTGGCGAAGATCCTTTTGCTCTCCTCTTTCTGAGTCTTGAAAAAATGGGTTGCGTCGATCAGCGCCATCATAATGCGTTTAATAGTTTGACGGTTGGTTGTCAGATAACTTTTAGTGGTGGTCACGCAAACGTAGGGAAACGGAAAACGTTTTTGCATACTTGCCATGCTGATGAGCACGCGGTACGGCATGCCTTTGGTCAGTTCAGCGGTTCCGGGAGGGGATGCGAATCCCGCGATTCTCCCGGTGCGAAACGCTGCGGCTCGCTCAGGCGAACCTCCGACCTGTAGAATAGAAACATCTTTATCCGGTTCGAGTCCCAGCGCTTTCAGAAAAACTCTAGCCGCGACGTCGGAGGAGCTGCCAACGCGACTGATGCCGAGGCTTTTACCTTTCAAGGCCTGCGCTGACTTGATGGATTCATGAACCACCAGTTCATAGGGCAAGGTGTTAATGAACGAGCCCACGGCGACCAGGCTCGCTCCGCCGACTACGGCGTTCGCAAGGGCGCCTCCCGATATATTGCCAAGCTTGACGGAACCCGCGATCACGGCAGCGACGTTGGTTGTCGAACTCGAAATAAAAACAAGATCGACGTCGGCGCCGTATTTCTGGTACAGGCGCTTGTTTTCTGCGATGTACCAGTTGGCATTCGGCGCATCCACGGAGCTGTAAGAAATTGTGATCCGTTCCTGTGCGTACACGGCGTGCGACACGGAAACCAGAACGGCGATGATGACGGCGGGAAAGAACCTTGTCGCTGTCCTCATGGGGCCTCCTCTGGCTGCGCATGGTAGTGGAATGTCAGCCCACGGGTCAAGCAGGGCCAGGTTGACTGGTTTAGATTGAATACACCGACACGGACGCACGCAATCGTTGCTGTGATTGGGTAGGGCCGGGTTTGAAACCCGCCCCTACGATTGAAAGATCTTGAGCACACCGAATACGACTAAGTCCTTAAACTCGCCGCAGAAAAGCAAAGCAGGCAGTTCGTGTCATGCCGCCGTGGTCGCCTTCGCTGTTCCGCGTTCCCACTTCGCTCCGTTCGCCCTGGTTAGGAGCGGCGTCCTCGCCGCATATCGAAGGGGGCGTCGAACATGGAACTTTGAGCGGCTCGGACATGAGACCGTCATCCGAGATTCGCAACGGCCGAATCCAGGCGAAATTCGGATGGACCCCCGATTAAAGCATTCGGGGGTGGCACTTCAGGTTCCGGTCTTTGACCTCAGCCTGGAATTTTCGCCGGAGAAAAGTAAAAAATCCTGTTCGCTGGCGGTTTGATCGCCCGTATAGTAAAAAGTTTGCAGCAACGCGAATTGTCAAATCTCGCTTCAACTGCAGCACGCGCACGTGGCCCTTTCCTTGAGCAAAGAACTTCAGTTTCGCGCAACCGAAAAAAGCGGCAAAGTTTCAGGGCTGCTGTTGAAACCGAAAAATGCGAAGGCGCTTCTCGTGCTCGCCCACGGCGCAGGCGCAGGTATGCGACACCGCTTCATGGAACAAGTTTGCGCAAAGCTTTCCGACCGCGGAGTTGCCACTCTGCGCTATCAATTTCCTTACATGGAAAACGGCACCAAGCGACCGGATTCCGAATCGGTTTTGACTTCCACGGTTTGTTCCGCGGTTTCGACAGGTAAAAAAATGGCAGGCGGAATGCCGGTTTTTGCCGGCGGAAAATCCATGGGCGGCAGGATGACCTCGTTGGCGGCGGCGAGGGAGCCGCTGGATGGAGTAAAAGGTTTGGTTTTCCTGGGATTTCCGCTTCATGCAGCCGGAAAGCCGTCGTCGGAGCGAGGCAAGCATCTAAATCAAATCAGCGCCCCCATGCTTTTCGTGCAAGGAACGCGCGATGCTCTGGCAGATCTCAAACTGCTACGGCCGCTCTGTGAGAATCTCGGAAAGAAAGCTGAGCTTTTCATTGTGGAGGGAGCGGACCACTCTTATCATGTGCTTAAGAGGTCGGGTCGTTCCGACGGCGAAGTCCTGGATCAGGTAGTTCTTAAGACCGTATCCTGGATGGAAGAAATCGCCGCAAACTTAAAGACGCGGTGAGGCAGGCGGGCCTACGGCATCATTCGAAACGACAAAACTTTTAACTGTCATTTCGAGCGCCGCGCGAGAAATCTTTGTTCGGACGGAGACGTTGGACGCCAAATACTAACGTACAAGTAGACCGTGGGACACCGTGCTGCTTGAACAAACGGAGAGAAACATGTACCCAACCACCGAACAGGAAGCGCTGCAAGTTTTGAGAAGTGATGATCGTACATTGGCGGCTACGGCGGAGGCGCTGCTGTGGAAAAGTTGGTGCCGATCGGGCGACTCAGAGGTTGACCGGATTTTTCGTGCAGGTGTTGAAGCGCTGGAGCAGGGCCATCTCGACGCCGCGGAAGAATCGTTTGATCGCGTGATTCAACTGGCGCCTGATTTCGCCGAAGGATGGAACAAGCGCGCGACAGTGCGCTACATGAGGAAAAATTTTACGGGTTCCATCGCCGATTGGCAGGAGACGTTGGCGCGCAATCCGAATCATTTCGGAGCATGCTCAGGCCAGGGCCTCTGCCATATGGCGCTGAACGAATACCGCGAAGCGGCGATTTGTTTTAGCCGCGCATTGGAAATCCATCCCCATCTTACAGCGGTGCGTCACAACCTCGCTCTCGCCCGCGCGGAAGGTGCCGGCGGAGATGAGTACTTGAACGAAGAATTCTTTCCGGCGCCGGCGATGTTACATGGCTATGAACGTTGTTACGGTGTACGTAGAAAGGATAGAACCGTATATGTCTAAAGCGGTTACAGTTGAGATTCCTTATACCGTCGATAACGGTGAAGTGCTCGTCAACGAATCGTTCGGGCCGAAAAATATCCATGGCCGCAGGAGTGGAACCATCGAGCGTAAATCGACGACGGTGTTAAACGGCCGGTTGCTCGCGGAGCGGCTTTCACTCGACGATCAGGGCCTCGTGTTTGTCGAGCACAAAACCCAAGTCACCGATTTTTTCGACGAAAATCAGCTGAAGAATATCTACTATCCGGAGATCGCAGCATTGATCCGGCGCGAATCGGGGGCGTCTCGCGTGGTGATCTTCGACCACGCTTTGCGCTCGGGCGACGAAGCCGAACGAGAGGAAAAACTGATTCGCAGCCCGGTTCTCCAGGCGCACAACGACTATACGGAATGGTCGGGACCGAATCGGCTGCGGGAAATCCTTCCCGGGGAAGCGGAGGCGCTGCTGCGAAACCGGTTTGCGATCATTCAGGTGTGGCGGGCGATCAATCGACCGATACAATCCAATCCGTTGGCGTTGGCCGACGCCAGGAGCATTGCGTTTGAAGACTGGATGGTGGCGGAACGGCGTTATCCGCATCGGGTGGGTCAAACCTACCGCCTCAAGTACAGTCCCAACCATCGCTGGATTTATTTTCCCGAAATGCATCGCGACGAAGCCATTATTTTTAAAGTCTACGATTCAGAAAAGGACGGCCGCGCAAGATTCACCGCGCACACTTCGTTTGAAGATCCGGCGACGCCAGCTGATGCGCCGGCGCGTCAGAGCATAGAAATGCGCGCGTTCGCGTTTTTTACGGCGTGATTATTCATTTATGGCTGAGTTGGTTTCTCGCCGGAGAGGATTATGAGCGTCAAAGTCATTGGTATCCCGGGTAGTCTTAGAGAGGGATCATTCAACAAAGGCCTGCTGCGCGCGGCTGTCGAACTCGCGCCGGCGGGAATGGACATTCGAATATTTACCCGTCTCGGCGATATTCCGCCCTACAACGACGACGTCATGGCGAAAGGCGACCCGGAGCCAGTGTTGGCGTTCAAAACCGCGATCCGCGACGCGGACGCCATGCTTTTCTCGACGCCAGAATATAATTACGGCGTTCCCGGCGTGCTGAAAAACGCGATCGACTGGGCGTCGCGCCCGAGCAACAATTCCGTGCTGAACCGCAAGCCGGCGGCGATTATGGGCTGCTCTCCCGGTCTTGGCGGTACGATACGCGCGCAGCACGCGCTACGGCAGAGCTTCGTGTTCACCGACACCTATGTGATGCAGCAACCTGAGATCAAGATTCCGTCTGTGGCCCCGATGTTCGATGCTTCGGCTCGGCTCACGGATGAGACCACCCGCCAGCATCTGCTGAAGTTTCTCGAAGCTTTCGCTTCCTGGATCGCTCGTTTCAAATCCTGAGACCCGTCGCGCTGCGTCAGAAATCCCATCCAGAAAACCGTTGACACAAACAAAGGTCATCGGTTAGTCTCCCCGCCACGATAGACTGAAGCGCAGATAGACCGATTTGGGTCACTGTACTCCTAAAGTCTGAAAAAGAGCGGCGAGAACTATTTTCAAAGAGGAGGTCGCTATGTGGAAGAAGCTGATTTTGGCGCTCGTGATTGCCGTATTTCCATTTCGAGCGGAAGCGCAGAGTGAGTCTGAGCTCCAGCGCCTGGCGGACACGCTGGATGTATCAACCACGAAAAGTTTTGAGTTCACTGCTAATGGCACAATGTTTTCACTGGGCCAGAGTACGAGCCCTGCGGCGGCCTGGCCGCGATCGTTCGTTAAGAGCATAACGCGGACTTACGACTTCACTACGAATTCGATGCGCGACGAAGTTGTGCGCATTCCGGCCGAGACCCAGACGATGGGATCTGAAACACGTGTTGTGACCCTGGTTAGCGGGGGCCACGCCTGGAACGAGGCCGGCAAAGATACGCTGCCAAGGCTGTTCGAGGCGAACGAGCGCGCCCACCAGATTGTGATTTCGCCGCACGGCTTACTGCGCGCAGCCTTCGCCAACAATGCCACGGTTACGAAGAAACTCATTGAAGGACGGCAGATGACGATCGTCTCATTCACCGAGCCGGGCAGGAGCAAGGTGGTTGCCTATGCCAATGATCAAAATGCCATCGAGAGGGTGGAATCGTGGTACGCCCATCCCGTCGCCGGTGACATCAAGGTGGTGACCTATTATAGCCCGTATCGCGATTTCGGCGGGATAAAATTCCCGGCCAAAATTATTCAATACCAGGACGATAAGCCGACGTTCGATCTCACTGTGACTGCAATCAAGGCGAATCCGCCGGTAAATATCGCCGTTCCGGAGCACGTTCGTAACGATCCCGTGCCGGTCAAATCCGAAAAGGCCGGCGATGGTATTTGGTACATCACCGGCGTCTCGGCGTATACCGTCCTGATCGAAATGAATAATTATTTGATCGCGGTCGAAGCGCCGCATGGCGAGCAACGCTCGATGGCCGTGATGGCGGAAATCAAAAAGCTGGTGCCGAATAAACCGATCAAGTACTTGATCAACACGCACCATCATTTCGATCATGCCGCGGGTGTGCGAGCGTACGCCGCGGAGGGCGTCACGATTGTAACCCACGAGATTAATCGGCCTTATTATGAACGGGCGGCGGCAAACGCCTGGAGCATAGCGCCCGATCGCCTCGCCAAGTCGAAAAAGAAGCCGGTGTTTCAGACTATGGGAGATAACATGGTTCTGACGGACGGCACACGTACGGTGGAGGTGTATCAAGTTCTGGGCAGCCCGCATCATGACGGGATCCTGATGGTGTATTTAAGAAAAGAGAAGATTCTGGTCGAGGCCGACGTCTTTACACCGCCGGCGCCAAATGCGCCTGCTCCCAAGGTGCCCGATCCGTCGAACGTCAATTTGGAAAGCAATGTTAGACGGCTCGGCCTCGATGTGACTCAAATTCTGCCGCTGCACGGCAGAGTCGTTACCTATGGTGAGCTATTAAAAGCGATCGGCAAGGGGCCGACTTCGTAATCCCGAACACCAGGTTAAACCAGGCACACCCGCAAGATAGCGCTTGCGGGTGTGTGAATGTTGGTAAGACGTTCGCGTCCGCTATCGGAGCACAATGAAACGATTTTTCTTCCCAGTACTGCTGATGCTTTTTGCAATTAGCAGCGCGTACGCTGAACCGCCGTACTACCAGGACAAAACAGTTACGATCACCGTCGGCTACCAAGCCGGTGACGGCTACGACATTTGGGCGCGGCTGCTGGCGCAGCACGTTGGAAAATATATTGCGGGCAACCCAAATGTCATCGCTCAGAATATGCCTGGCGCAGGCTCGATGATCGCGGCCAATTTTATCTATCGAGTAGCGAAACCGGACGGCTTGACCCTGGCTTCCATCGGCCCCTCTCTATACCTCGATCAGTTACTTGGAAAAAAAGAGGTTCACTTCGATTGGGGAAAGTTCGGCTGGGTTGGATCTACAGAGAATACGCCGTGGCTGCTTTACATGAAGACCGACACTCCATACAAAACCATCGACGATGTGCGCAAGGCTGCGACAGCTCCGAAGTGCTCGGCTACGGGCACCGGGACCAGCGGCCACTTCATTCCCAAGCTGCTGGAAGAAGCGGTGGGAGCAAAATTCAATATCGTGATGGGTTATCAGGGGGGCGCCGAGCAGGACCTGGCGCTCGAACGCGGTGAAGTGGTCTGTCGTTCACTGAGCATCCCGACTTTTTTTGCACGCGAACCTTTCACGACGTGGCGCAAACAAAATCTGGTTAGAATCCTGATGCAAACCGGAAGAAAACGGGATTCCCGGATGCCGGAAGTGCCGACCATTCATGAATTGATGAACGAGTATAAAACGCCGGCGCCGACCCGGGCATTAGTCACTGCCGTGCTGGCGTCCGGCGATCTCGGGCGGCCGTTTGTTGCGCCGCCGGCGGTTCCCTCAGCGCGGCTCAAGACTTTGCGTGATGCCTTCAGGAAGACCATGAGCGATTCGGCATTTCTGGCGGATGTGAAAACCAGAAAATTGGAAGCGAATCCGACATTTGGGGAAGAACTCGAGACAATTGCGAAGGAAGCGGTGGCGCAACCTCGCGAGATCGTCGAGCGCATGAAGAAAATCCTCGGCGAATGAGCACCGCGTTAACCCCACCGTGAACTCACCGGGACTTAGTTAATCCCTGTCGGTTTGAGCTACCCCAAAAAATTCCAAAAGAGTATAATTTCGAGCAACCAGGATTTGTGCGCCTGAGTATAGAGAGCGCGCCACGATGGAACTGGCAAATTCAATCGAGCTTTTTCGACTTAGCTCGGCCGGAGTCCCGGCACGATTCGGGATCCCGCTCAAGCCCAGCATTATTCTTATTCGCTGGCCGGTCGTCATCATTTGTTCGTACCTGCTGATCTATCCCGCGACCAGGCACATTCCGGAATCATTTTTTCACGTTTTTCTGATCCTGTATGTCGCGTCCAACGTCGGGCTGCATTTTCTTGACGATAAATGGTTCGTATCCTGGGCGTTCTACTATCCTTTGGTGATCGCTGACACGATCGTTCTCACCGTGTCGCTTATTATCAACGGACAAGCCGAAACCGACTTCTATTTAATTTTTTTCGCTTTGATTATCGCCAGTTGCATCCTGGAAAGCGCGAAATTGCGCGCGGTCGTTTCCCTGACCTCCGCGGTGATCTATGCCAGTTTGTTGATTGCGTCGGGCGAGGATCTCCATCCGAGTGTTTATCTGCGGCTGCCATTCCTTTTTGTTGTCGCTCTTTTTTATGGGTACTTCACTCAGTTCATCAAAACGGAACGAGCGCTGAGGGAAGATGCTGAAAAAAGAAACCAGGGCAAGAAGGAGATGCTCAACGTCATATCCCATGAGTTTCATACGCCGTTGAATGTGATCAGCGGGTACGCCCAGGCTCTGAAGAGAGAAACTCTTGGGAAAGTGACACCGGATCAGGAACAAGCCTTGGACAAGATCATGATGCAATCAGAGAACCTGATCCGGCTTGTGAATAGCGTGCTTCACCTAACCAAGATCGAAGCCGGCGAAATATCAGTTGAGCGCGAAAGAATTGACGTCGCTGTTTACCTTCGTGAGATGCGACTTCGTTATCAGATGCCGATCGAAAAGCCTGTGTCGTTGCAGTGGTCGATCGGCTCGGATTTGCCGCTGCTAAATTCAGACAGCGGAAAGCTCACGATCATTCTGCAGAATCTGATCAACAACGCGGTTAAATTCACGGACAAAGGCACGGTTCAAATCTCAGCCCGAGCAGCAACGAATCCAAAAGGCGTCGAATTCGAGATTGCCGACAGCGGAATTGGAATTCCAAAGGAAGTTCTTCCTGTTATCTTTGAGAAATTCCGCCAGGCCGACAGCTCGTCCACACGGACCCACGGTGGCGTTGGCCTCGGACTTCATATAGTAAAGGCATTTACGCACCTGTTGGGGGGCTCGGTGGAAGTTAAGAGCGAAATCGGCTGCGGATCTGCTTTCACGGTGTTTATTCCGAGCGAGCCTGTTAACTGTTGATCTGTTTGCGAAAATCTCGATTGGAGCGATGCGCAACGGCGGTTTGCTGCCTTAAAGTTAGCAGTTACTCTGCCGACAGTTCATAAGGGAGCGAGAGATGAATAGTTTGTCAAACGATGAATTGGCAAGGCGAGGTAGCGGCCGCCTATAAATGGAAATAAGACCAGTTATGTATCTAATCTGTCCAAAATGTTCCCGCGAGTTCGTTAAACGGGTGAGCCGGCAGGGTAAGCTGGAGCGCTTTCTCAGTGTGTTCTATGTGTATCCTTTCCGCTGTCAGCTTTGCGGATATCGCTTCAGGTTTTTGCAATGGGGCATCCGCTACCACAGGATTCAGGAAGATCGCCGCGAATACGAACGGTTAAACGTTAACTTTCCGCTCGCCGTGCGGGGCGAAAGTGTTTATGCCGAAGGAAAGCTGGCGGATGTTTCTCTGGCTGGCTGCACCGCGACGCTCGATACCGCGCTTGGTGCTGGCGATCTCTGCACGGTTAGTCTCTACCTTTCGAATGACATTTTGCCGATCAGAATCAATGCCGCGGTTGTTCGCAGCGTGCGCTCGAACTCTTTGGGCATAGAGTTTCTCAAGTTTCAAGATAACGATAGGGAGCGATTGCAGCTGTTCATTCGCGGCCTGTTGGTAGGCCGACCGGCCGCCGCCGTGTCACCGCACGGAAGTGTTTCCGGTGATGGCGCCAGCTCGAGACCCCCGATCATTCCAAATCCGGTCGAGTTTTAACCGACGCGTCAAAGACAGCGCAACAGACGAAATCGATAATTAACGAACAATTCATTTGCTGTAAGTTTCGAGTCTTTCGACGGGGCTCGGGCAGAAGAGATTTTACAGTACTCGTGTAACTCGTTGATTAAGATCCTCGGCCCCATTCCTGATCGTTGCCAGCTGCTAAATATCAGCTTACTCCCTGGAACCGCCCCAGAGCTTCTGCCACCATACGCGTTTGTTTTCGCCGTTCGCACCATTGGAGGTGAGATTCATTTGAGCGCGGATACCGGCGATGTTCCAGCCCGTTAGATCGGCCAACTGCCGGGCTTCGTTTTCCTGACGTCTTAGAACTTCGCGTTGATAGCTATCCGCCGCTGAACACGATGAGCCGTCGCCTTTCCAGGGGTGGCGTAGGACGTAACGCGCCTGAAAGTTGTTCCGATCAGAGGTTTCCTGCAGGACCAGATCTTCCGGAAAATGCTGCGCATCGTAACGCACGTGCAGGCGGGTTACAAAAACGTCGAGCGCTCTGCCGATGGAGGGCATGGGCCGCCGTGTGACACCCGGGACGAATTCCGAGCCAGTTTCGTCGATCCAGAATACGCCGAGGTTTCGCAACTCTTCTTGCGAAAGCGGGTCGGCGGCGCAGGGATCGCACCAGTTCATATCCCAGGCATATTCGGTGAACACGGCGCGCATATCGGATTTTTTCACCTGCCGGTCAAACATGTCACGATAAAAATCCTTAAAGCGGGTTTTAATATAAACCGGCAAATCCATCCCGGTCGGCAGTTTGAGCGATCGGTAGTTCGTGGGCTCGACCCGTCCCTTTTGCGTGAGCGTATAGATGAAGAGTTCCTGGTACCCGTCCGCATTCAACGTTCCGAGCCGCAGCGGCAACATGAATTTCGGTGATTCGTAGGCGACCTGGATGGGGCGCAGGTAATTGAACCCCAGTTTCGACTGTTCTTTGAGATTCACCTTGGCGATGAAAAAGTGCATCTTCTGCTTGATGTAACTGCCGAGCACTTCCGAGGCGCCTTTTGGTAGCCGATAGCCGTTTTCCTTCAGCCACGTTTCCAGTCCTTGTCCCTGTTTGGCAGAAAGAATGACAATATCGTATTCGCCTACCGTGTATTGGGCTTGAATAGTCACCCCGAGCGCGTCTGAGCGCCGCAACTCTGACTTTCGTTCCCTGTTTGCGAACGCATCAAAAGCTAACATCGGAGCCGCCCGCGGCACTTGACAGGGACCGGCGTCAAAATATTCCACCAGGCGGGGCGAAGTGTACGCGTCCAGATGGTCGATCACTTTCTTCTCTCCGACATTGATCTGGCCGCGCTCAATGAGAGTCGGCACCGGAATCACGACGGCGAATTCTTTAGGATCGCCTTTGAAATCATTCACCATGGTAATGACGGTTTTGTCGTCCTGGCGAACGAGCACGACCTGCGAAGCCTTGTTGAATATTGTCGTGTCTGCCTTCGCGACGTAAAAGCCGCAGAAGCTTTCCGCCGGCGTGGTTCTAATTGACAGGAAGAGTAAGAGGACCAGGAACAAGGTTTTTCTCATAGGTGTTTCCTTTCACGTGTTCTGACAATTTCACCGCGCTCCATTCGTATTTGGTTCCAGGAAGCAGGCGATCGATCACCGGTGTCACAAGAGAAAACAGCGTCAGCGACCAGAGCAAACCGTTGGTGCGATAAAGACCGAACTGCACATAAGCGGCGCCAGTGGCGACGAGCACTCCAAAGAGAATTCTTCCCGCGCGTGAATCCGGCGTCGTTTTGGGATCGGAAATCATGTAGAAGGCAAACAGCAACAATGCGCCGCTTTGAAACTGCTTGAGCGGTATCGCCGCTGGATCGCCCAGCCAGAATGCTCTGGCGAACAAGATTGCGGCGTAGGCCAACAAGAACGCATACGTCACATCGCTGCGCATGGCGCGGTAAATGACAATGCCACCCGCGCAAGCGATGAAAAAAGCGAAGTAAAGCTTGCTGCCCCACTGGGCGGGAGAAACCCACACCGAGCCGGTCAAAATTATCATTGCAACAATCCCGAAGTTTGTCGGGTTGAAGATGTGTTTGCGCTTATGCCTGAAGACGAATTTACTCGCGATTGTGATCACTGCCGTAAGAAACGTTAAGAGCAACGTGTTGGTGCGGAGCAGAAGGCAAAGAGAGAGACCCGAGATGAGGGCGCTCCGAGGATCAAAAGAGGCGAGGCCAAATAGGTGCGTGCAACCGTACTGGACTAATAGAACCGTAAAGAGTGATACCGCGAGTTGGGACCAGCCAATGTCGAATTCAAGCCAACCTATGCCATAAGTCAGAAGAGATGAGAGCACCGCGATCTGGTAGTAGCGCGGATCTTTGGGCAACAACTCTTTGCGCAACATCGAAACGTAAACCGTTCGCATCGTGAGTTTCCCAATCGACTCTCGGCCGTTCATTCTGAGTGGATTAGACGAACTTGTATGATCAAAGTTCCATCGACCGAAAACTGGTTCTTTTCCGGAAGCGAGCTTCGTGATCAAAACTCTTGAATTACCGGGACGGTAGCCGCGTCCGATACCTGTTTGGCGCGGCTAAGTTAACAACCGAAGCAGCGCAAGGGTCAGATGAAGGGATAGGTTTGGCGGTAGAGCTTGGGAATTCGCAAACCCAAATCGAGGATTTGCCGTTCGCAAACCGTACGAAAAGCCTGGCGTCGTTCCTCGTTGGTGCGTGATTTCAGTCCAAGGCGAATGTACTGGTGGGTATGTCTTGTGGTCGGCGGTCCAAACATGTTTAGCGCGACGCGCCACCATTTGTTGAGCGCGGGTTGAACTTTTTTAGGGCCCAGCTTCTCGACCTGGACGCGCACAAAATCATTGCCGAAATCGACGTGGCCGATTTCTTCGGCCTGAACTTTTTTTGCAAACCGCGCCCAAGGCGCGTAGCTGCTGTGAGCGAAATCTTCGACTAACTCGAAGGCGCCGCGGTCGATGAGGAACGTCAGCATTAAGATATCGACCCATCGGTAACGGGGGATGAGGATGTGACCGATGGTATAAAACCACTGGCTGCTGAAATAGTCGTATTTCTCCTGAGGCGTCGCACGCACTGTATCCAGCACTTTAATCGTCCCATACCAATGCTCAGTTTCTTCGTGCGCGATTTCGGCCAAATGTAGCCGCTCCTCGGGGCCGGGAGCTCTGGACACCCAACGGGAGTAGGTAGTGGACGCTTCGAGCTCAGCGCGCGCCTGGTCGTTGAGTAGTCTGATTAACTTGCTGCGATACTCGCCATCCTGCATGACCGGGCTGTCTTCCTCGATGGATTCAGGGGGGTAGAGTTGCTGGACCATTGTGATTGCGGCGCAAAAAAGTTGTCCGAAAATACCGTAGCGAGAGTAACGTTGTCAATTTTTTTCGGCAAATTGCCAGCGTTCGCGTTAATAGGCCCAGCGCGTAACAACCCTTGACGATCATGTGGCGGTTTCAGTAGATTGTGGCTGCGGAGTTAAAAAGTCGGATTTCTCATTGGGCTGTCATAAGAACGTAACAGGAATTCCTCTCAATTTTAACAAAGGAGGCACGTCATGTTTGTCTGTTTATCACCCGGAGGTCAGGCGACAACGGTCGGGGAAACGCGGAAGGACCGGCTTTTAGTCGGCACCGTCAACGGCATCTTCTCGTTCATCAGGCAGGGCAACGACTGGAAGCAGCAGGAAACGATGCTGCCGGACGAGCACATCAGCTCACTCATTTTCGAGCCCTCGAGCCGGACGCTTTTTGCCGGCAGTTACAACGGAAAGATTTTTGCCAGCGCCGATGAGGGGAAAACGTGGGAGCAAAGAAATCAGGGTATTGTGGACAAAGAAATCTATTCGCTTGCGAGCCAAGTCGTCAACGGGCAACCGCGAGTTTACGCGGGAACGCAACCGGCGCATCTGTTTTTTAGCGACGATCTCGGCAAGAGCTGGACGGAGCTTCCCGGTTTGCGCCAGGTGCCCGGCGTGGAAAAATGGACTTTCCCCGGCCCGCCGCATCAGGCTCACGCGAAAAGTATTACGTTTCACCCGAAGGATCCGAACATCATTCACGTTGCGGTGGAAGTCGGTGGTTTTCTCAGAAGTACGGACGGCGGCAAGACCTGGACAACGATTGATAACATCAATCCCGACGCGCATCGGGTGCTGATTTCCGAGTCTGATCCGACGAAGCTGTACGGCACCGCGCCGACGACCAATTGTGGACCGGAAGTCCCCGCCGGCTTTTGCGTCAGCTCCGATGGGGGAGCGAGCTGGAAGAGTATGACCCCGCGTGATTTCAGAATCGGCTACGTGGATCCGTTCTTTGTTCATCCGAAAAACGGCGCCGTTCTTTTCGTCGCCGGCGCGAAAACAGGTCCGGGCACGTGGCGAAAATTACACACCGCGGATGCGCGGATCGCGCGCAGCCGTGACGGTGGAAAAAATTGGGATATCTTAAGCGGCGGTTTGCCGGATCACATCCGTGGAAACATCGAAGGCATGGCGATGGATGTTTGGAACGGCGGCTATGCGCTCTTTGCCGGTACGACTGACGGCGACGTTTTTTACAGTGACGACGAAGGCGAACACTGGCAGACGATCATCAAAGGAATCGGCCCGGTCTCGAAGTCGCATCACTATCATAACCTCGCGCTCGAGGGACAGGAAGCGCACCACTAGAAGTATATCGGGCAGCAGCAGACGATTTGTGTGCCGTTGTAGGGGCGGGTTGAAACCCGCCCCTACCGTTTTCTAATCCGTTTTCTAAGGCCGCCTAAACTATGATGGGCGGCAGCCCTTCGGCGCTGAGAGCGTAACGCTCAAACACACGATCGTGAGAGACGACCCGCAATTCTTCTACGCTCGCCTGGGCGACGAGCATCCGATCAAAAGGGTCGCGGTGTCGAAGTGGCAGGCGACCGGCTGTGACTGCATGACGAAAGCTGATGGACAATGATCGAAAGCCGTTTCGGGCAATCGCATCTTCTAGGTCGTCGAGTTCGATCTCGATCCGCTCCAGCGCTGCTTTAATTGCAATCTCCCAGACAGACGCCGAACTCACGAGCACATCGTTCTCCGGATTGGCGATGATTTCACGCGCCGCCTTACTCAAGTTGCGGTCATCCGCCAGCCACCAAAGCAGGATGTCTTTCCAGCACAGTGGGATCCGAAGCTTGGAATTCACGTGACTTGAAGTCGCGGC